>Ga0265797_10000203_pt1 | contig 115965 bp, 107 predicted proteins | sample P2T30metagenome_FD_192433 | JGI IMG/M metagenome (GOLD analysis project Ga0265797, IMG submission 192433) | Plant litter microbial communities from East Loma Ridge, Irvine, California - P2 T30 | ecosystem: Environmental > Terrestrial > Plant litter > Unclassified | place: USA: California... | reverse complement strand
AGCCACCAGTCGATAGCCCATCGAGCCTTCGAGATATTTTCGAACGACAGCCAGCTTGAACTCTGCTTTGTACTTACCCATGAAAAACCCCAGGAAGTTGGTGTCCAACTTTCTGGGGTCAGTTCATTCCCGTCCACGCGTCCAGTCACAGCATGCATGGCCACCAAGCTGTCGGGGGTTGAACGCGTGGACGGGCAAGCCGTCCACCCCACGGTAAAGCCGGTGGCCGGGCAGGATCAGGCGGCGCTTACCAGCGTCAACGCGGCCGCATGCGGCATCAGCATCGACTCGGGCACCGCATTCTTCACGGCGGTCATTTCGGCCATGATCGAGATCGCGATCTCGGCCGGCGTCTTGCTGCCGATGTAGATGCCGATCGGGCCGTGCAGGCGCGCCAGTTGCGACTCGTTCAGGTCGAACAGCTTGAGCCGCTCGCGCCGCTTCATGTTGTTGATGCGCGAGCCGATCGCGCCGACGTAGAAGGCGTCGGACTTGAGCGCTTCCATCAGCGCCAGGTCGTCCAGCTTGGGGTCGTGGGTCAGCGCCACCACGGCGCTGCGGGCGTCGAGCTTCGCGTCGAGCACCAGGTCGTCGGGCATCGCATGCACCAGCGTCACGCCGGGAATCGCAAAGCCGCTGCGGTATTCCTCGCGCGGGTCGCACACGGTGACACGGTAATCCATGCCGGCCGCGATCGTGGCCAGGAAGCGCGACAAGGGGCCGGCGCCGATGATGTACAGGCGCCAGCGCGGGCCGTGCAGCGTGTGCAGCACGCCGTCCTCGATGCGCTGGACGGCGCTGGGCTGGGCCGCGTCGAGCGTGACCGCGCCGCTGGCCAGCACCACGCGGCGCTCGACCAGCTCGCCCGCCTCGAGGCGCGCCAGCAGTTCGCGGATGCCGCTGTCCTGCGTCAGCGGCTCGATCGCCAGTTCGATGGTGCCGCCGCAGGGCAGGCCGAAGCGGTGCGCCTCGTCGGCGCTGATGCCGTAGCTGACGATCTCGGGGTGGGTGATCTCGATGCCATTGTCGCGCACGCGCGCGATCAGGTCGTCCTCGATGCAGCCGCCCGACACCGAGCCGACCACCTGGCCGTCTTCGCAGATGGCGAGCGTGGCGCCGATCGGGCGCGGGCTCGAACCCCAGGTCTTGTTGACCGTGACCAGCTGGCAGCGCCGGCCGGCGTCGAGCCAGGAGGCGCAGGTTTTCAGTACGTCGAGGTCGATGCTGTCCATGGTGGGGCGGGCCGCGGGGCGGCGTGAGATGCGAGATGGACAATCATACAAAAAATGCGGGGATGGTGCTGGGCAGGGCGTGCGCAGGGCGGTGGCTGCGGTGGGGAAACTGGATTCCCGCCTGCGCGGGAATGACGGTTTTACGTATAACTAAAACGGAATCTGCCGCAAACCGCTTGCCTGAAGACCGTCATTCCCGCGCAGGCGGGAATCCAAGTCTCTTCGCTTGGCGTAACCGCCTCACGGCACCAGCGGCTTCTTCGCCTTGCGCTTCGCATTGACTTCCGCCACCGCCTTGTCGATCGCCGTCACCCGCGCCGCGGTGGCCGGATGATTCGCCGTGTACCCATTCAGGATCTTGACCGGATAGGTCGCCGCCAGCCGCTTCCAGAAGCTCGATGCCCCTTCGATCCGGTACCCCGCGCGCGCCAGCAGGTAGATCGCCAGCCGGTCGGCCGCCACGTCGTCCGCCACCGGCATCGCCTTGATGCCGCCGCTGCCGATCAGCATCGAGGTGTCGGGGTTGATCGCGGTGAGGTTGTCGATGATGCTGCCGATGGTGGCGGCGTTGCGCTGGGTGGCGGCGTGGCCCAGCATATTGTGGGCCATCGTGCGCGCCACTACGTAGGCCAGTTCGTCGTCGTTCTGGGTGAAGCCGATCAGGCCGCGCGTGACCATCACGCGCCCGCCATCGGCGTAGGCGTTGATGTTATCGGCGTTGCCCAGTTCGATCGCGAAGGCGCAGGCGCGCGTGACCGGGATGGTCAAATCGCGCGGCTTGCCGGCGCGTTCGATCGACAGCGGCAGGTTGGCCTGCTTGCTCACGATCGGGCCGAACACGGCGCCGGCCTGGCTCAGGGCGTTGGGGCCCTGGGGCAGCGGCTGGCCGCCGGCGGCGATCAGCACGTCGTTCTGCAGCAGGCCGGCGCGCGCGGCGCCGCTGCCGGCCAGCACGTTCGTGACCTGCAGGCGCTCGCCCATGTTCAGCACCACCCAGGCCGCTTCGTTGTACTGGCCCGGATAGGTGTAGCGGTTCTTGGCGGTGAAGCCAAGCAGGTTGCGCGCGTGCTTGGTGCACAGCTGCGCGTTGTCGATCAGGAGCGGCGCCGCGATGCGGTACAGGCGGTCCTGCTGGGCGGCCATGCGGGTGAGGGTCTCGGCCGCCTGCGCCATCTCGGGCGTGACCGGCGGCTTGCCGGGCGCCTGCTGCGCGATCTCGCCCTGCACGCCGGGTTCAAGCATGGGGCCCGGGGTGCTGCACGCCGCCAGCAGGCTGGCGGTGGCGACGATCAGGGCGGCAGGTTTGAGGCGCTGCAGGGACGGGATGCGAATCATGGTACTCCTTACGTGTGTTATTGTTTTCCGGTGCTGCCGAACCCTCCGGCGCCACGGTCGCTCGATGCGAACTCCTCCACCACGTTGAAGCCAACCTGCAGAACCGGCACCACCACCAGTTGCGCCAGCCGGTCCATTGGCTGCAGCACGAAGGTGACGCCGCTGCGATTCCAGGTCGAGACCATCAACTGGCCCTGGTAATCGGAGTCGATCAAGCCTACCAGATTGCCAAGAACGATGCCGTTCTTATGGCCGAGCCCACTACGTGGCAGGATCATGGCGCAGTACCCCGGGTCGCCGATATGGATCGCCAGGCCGGTCGGCACCAGCACGGTCTGTCCCGGCTCGATGGTGAGCGGCGCGTCCAGGCAGGCGCGCAGGTCCAGGCCCGCGCTGCCGGTGGTGCCGTAGGCCGGCAGCAGGTCCTTCATGCGCGGGTCGATGATCTTGAGGTCGATATTCTTCATGCGTTCGATGCGATGTTCAGGTGAGTAAAGAGCGGCGTTCGAGCCGCTTGGCGATTTCGGACACCAGCTGGCGCGCGAGTGTCAGCTTGTCGGCGCGCTCGAGCAGGGTGTGGCCATCCTCGTCGAACAGGATCACGGTGTTGTCGTCCTGGCCGAAGGTCTGGTGGCCGATATTGCCGACCAAAAGGGGGATGCCTTTCTTTTCGCGCTTGGCGGCGCCGTATTGTTCGAGGTTCTCGGATTCGGCCGCGAAGCCCACGCAGTACGGCCAGCCGGACAGCGACACGGTGCCGGCCACGGTGGCCAGGATATCGGCGTTCTGCGCGAATTCGAGCTGGGGCGGGGCGCCGTCCGCGGTCTTCTTGAGTTTCTGGTCGCTGGCGTTCGCCACGCGCCAGTCGGCCACCGCCGCCACGCCGATGAACACGTGCTGGCCTTCGACGCCGGCCATCACCGCATCGTGCATCTGCTGGGCGGTGAGCACGTCGATGCGGCGCACGCCATGCGGCGTGGGCAGCGAGACGGGGCCGGACACCAGCGTCACGTCGGCGCCGGCTTCGCGCGCGGCGCGCGCGATCGCATAGCCCATCTTGCCCGACGACAGGTTGGTGATGCCGCGCACCGGGTCGATCGGCTCGAACGTCGGCCCGGCCGTGATCAGCACGCGGCGGCCTTCCAGCACCTTGTGCTGGAAGGCGGCGATCAGTTCCTCGACCAGCTCCTCGGCTTCGAGCATGCGGCCCAGCCCCGTTTCGCCGCAGGCCTGGGCGCCGCAGCCGGGGCCGAACAGCGTGATGCCGTCTTCCCGCAGCTGGGCCACGTTGCGCTGGGTGGCCGGGTTTTCCCACATCTCGACGTTCATCGCCGGCGCCACGTGCAGCGGCACATGGCGCGGACGCGCCACGCACAATGTCGACAGCAGGTCGTCGGCCGCGCCGTGCGCGAGCTTGCGCATGAAGTCGGCCGAGCAGGGGGCGATCAGGATGGCGTCGGCATCGCGCGTCAGGTCGATGTGGGCCATGTTGTTGGCCATGCGCGCGTCCCACTGGTCCAGGTACACCGGCTGGCCGGACAGCGCCTGCATGGTGACCGCGCCGATGAAGTGGGTGGCCGCCTCGGACATCACCACCTGCACGCTGGCGCCCTGCTTGACCAGGGCGCGGCACAGTTCCGCCGCCTTGTAGCAGGCCACGCCGCCGGTCAGGCCGAGGACGATGCGCTTCGCCATGAGGTCCATGCTCATCGCTCCCCCCTTACGATTTGTTCACGCGCAGCAGTTCGTCGAGGACGAACAGCACCGCACCCACCGAAATGCCGATGTCGGCGATATTGAAGGCCGGGAAGTGACCGAGCCCGGTCCAGTAGAAATCGAGGAAGTCGATCACATGGCCATGCACCACGCGGTCGATGCCGTTGCCGATCGCGCCGGCCATGATCAGCGCCAGCGCGAAGCAGAACAGGCGCTGGTTGGCATGCTTCTTCATCATCACCACGCAGAACACGCTGGCGGCGATCGCGATGCCCAGGAACAGCCAGCGTTGCCAGCCGCCCGCGTCGCCCAGGAAGCTGAACGCCGCGCCCGGGTTGTACACCTTGATCAGGTTGAAGAAGCTGGTGATCGGCAGCGTCTCGGCATAGGCGAAGCTGCGTTCGACCGTGATCTTGGTGACCTGGTCGAGCAGGACGATGATCGCGGCCAGGCCGAGCCACGGGAACAGACTGGCGCCGCTGCTGCGTTTCACGAGTTTCGAACCGGATGCTGGTTTGGATTTGGTTGCCATGGTGTGAGAAGTGGAGCGCGCCACGCCGCACGGGGCGGCATGGCGCAAGCCTGGAAAATCAGGCGAAACGGCGCGCTTCGCCAGCGCCGAACAGGTTGCTGGTGCAGCGGCCGCACAGGGTCGGATGCGCGTGGTCGTGGCCGACGTCGCGGCGATAGTGCCAGCAGCGCTCGCATTTCTCGGCCTGCGACGGCAGCACTGCCACCGCCTCTTCTTCGGCGCTCGCCACTTCGGTGACGGCGGCCTGCGAGGTGATGAAGACGAACTTCAGGTCGTCATCCAGGCTGGCCAGTGCGCGGTACTTGTCGCCCGACGCCTTGATCGCCAGCTCGGCCTGCAGCGACGAACCGATCGCGCCCGATGCGCGCACTTCTTCCAGCTGTTTGGTCACGTCGGTACGCACCGCACGCAGCAGGGCATACTTGGCCAGCAGCGCTGCGGCGTCAGGCAGCTCGGGGAAGGCCCACAGGGTCTGGGTGAAGATGGTTTCGTCGCTGTCGGCAAAGCGCTGCTGGCCCGCGAACACGGCCCAGGCTTCCTCGGCGGTGAACGACAGGATCGGCGCCATCACGCGCAACAGCGAGTGGGCGATGTGCCACAGCGCGGTCTGGGCCGAGCGGCGCGCCGTCGAGGCCACGCCGGTGGTGTACAGGCGGTCCTTGAGAATGTCGAGGTAGAAGCCGCCCAGGTCTTCCGAGCAGTAGTTCTGCAGGCGCGCGACCACCGGATGGAATTCGTAGCGCTCGAAGTGGCCGGCCACGTCCTGCTGCAGCTGGGCCATCGAGGCGATCGCGTAGCGGTCGATCTCGAGCAGCTCGGTCATCGGCACCGCATGCTGCGCCGGGTCGAAGTCCGACGTGTTGGCGAGCAGGAAGCGCAGCGTGTTGCGGATGCGGCGGTACGATTCGGTCACGCGCTTGAGGATCTCTTCGCCGATCGACAGCTCGCCCGTGTAGTCGGTCGAGGCCACCCACAGGCGCAGGATGTCGGCGCCGAGCGTATCGGAGATCTTTTGCGGGGCCATCGTGTTGCCCAGCGATTTCGACATCTTCTTGCCGTGCTCGTCGACCGTGAAGCCGTGGGTCAGCAGCGCCTTGTACGGCGGGGTCCCGTTCAGCATCGACGACGTCAGCAGCGACGAGTGGAACCAGCCGCGGTGCTGGTCCGAGCCTTCCAGGTACAGATCGGCCGGGAACGCCAATTGCTCCTTGTGCGAGCCGCGCAGCACGGTCTGGTGGGTCGCGCCCGAATCGAACCAGACGTCCAGCGTGTCCTTGTTCTTTTCATAGAGCGCGGCGTCGTCGCCCAGCAGCGTGACCGGGTCGAGCTGGTGCCAGGCGTCGATGCCGCCCTGTTCGATCAGTTGCGCGACCTGCTCGACCAGTTCCGACGTGCGTGGATGCAGCTCGCCGGTTTCCTTGTGGATGAAGAAGGCCATCGGCACGCCCCACTGGCGCTGGCGCGACAGGGTCCAGTCCGGACGGTTCTCGATCATGCCGTGCAGGCGCGCCTGGCCCCAGTCCGGGAAGAACTGCGTTTTCTCGATGCCGGCCAGCGCGGTCTGGCGCAGCGTGGCGCCGCCGTCCTTCGGGGTGATGTCCATGCCGGCGAACCACTGGCTGGTGGCGCGGTAGACGATCGGGGTCTTGTGGCGCCAGCAGTGCATGTAGCTGTGGTCGAACATCTTGAGTTCGAACAGGGCGCCCGCTTCGGTCAGGGCCGCGCAGATCGGCTTCGACGCTTCCCAGATGGTCAGGCCGCCGAACAGCGGCAGGGTCGAGGCGAAGCGGCCGTCGCCCATGACCGGCTTGAGGATCTCGTCATCCTTCATGCCGTGCGCCTTGCACGACTGGAAGTCTTCCAGGCCATAGGCCGGCGCCGAGTGCACCACGCCGGTACCGCTGTCGACCGTGACGTAGTCGGCCAGGTAGACCGGCGACAGGCGGTCGTAGAACGGGTCCTGCGCGTGCAGCGGATGACGGAACTTGATGCCGCCCAGTTTTTCGCCGACCGTGGTGGCGATGACGCTGCCTTCCAGCTTGTAGCGGGCCAGCACCGATTCGACCAGCTCCGAACCCAGGATCAGCAATTGCGCCTGGCCATCGCGCTCGACCTGCACCAGCGAGTAGCCCACTTCCGGGCCGACATTCAGGGCCTGGTTCGACGGGATGGTCCACGGGGTAGTGGTCCAGATGACGATGAAGCCCAGCTCGACAGGCAAGCGATCGAGGCCGAAGGCGGCGGCGATCTTGTCGTGTTCGAAGAACGGGAAGCCGACGTCGATCGCCGGGTCGCGCTTGTCCTGGTATTCGACTTCGGCCTCGGCCAGCGCCGAGCCGCAGTCGAAGCACCAGTTGACCGGTTTCAGGCCGCGGTACACATAGCCTTTGTCGAGCAGCGTGCCGAGGGCGCGCAGCTCGTCGGCTTCGTTACCGTAGGCCATCGTCATGTACGGGTTGTCCCATTCGCCCAGCACGCCCAGGCGGATGAAGCCGGCGCGCTGGCGGTCGATCTGTTCGAGCGCGTAGGCGCGGGCCTTTTGCAGCACTTCGGCGGTCGGCAGGTTCTTGCCGTACAGTTTTTCGATCTGGATTTCGATCGGCATGCCGTGGCAATCCCAGCCCGGCACATACGGCGCGTCGAAGCCGGCGATGGTGCGCGACTTGAGCACCATGTCTTTCAAGATCTTGTTGACGGCGTGGCCCAGGTGGATGTCGCCGTTGGCATACGGTGGACCGTCGTGCAGGATGAATTTTGGACGGCCGGCGGCAGCCTTGCGCACGCGCTCGTAGATCTTTTTGTCCTGCCACTGTTTCACCCAGCCCGGCTCGCGCTTGGCGAGGTCGCCGCGCATCGGGAAGACGGTGTCGGTCATATTGACCGGGTATTTGCTTTCAGGCTTCTTCGCGCCCTTGGGGGCGTTATTCGGTTTATTGTCGGACATAAGCTTCTTCTGGTAGGTGTTCGGTTCTGGCGCACGCCTCACGGCGTGGCGGAGCATTCTGGATGCGTCCCTCAGGCGGGGACACGGAAGAGGGCGTTCAAATTCGGTCGGTCGCGCTGCGCGACGGGCGACGATGGGCGAAATAGGCGCGCGCCTCCACCGCGTCGTTGTCGATCGCGGCAGTAAGGGTGGCCAGGTCGACGTATTTTTCTTCGTTGCGCAGCTTGGCCAAAAATTCCACGCGCACCAGTTTGCCGTAGGCGTGTTCGGCGTAGTCGAACACGTGGACTTCGAGCAGGGTACGGCCGGCATCCTCGACCGTCGGGCGCACGCCCAGGCTGGCCACGGCCGGCAGGGGCTGTTGCGCCAGGCCATGCACCTGCACCACGAAGATGCCGGACAGGGCAGGGCGGTGCGCGACCCGCAGGTTCATGGTCGGAAAGCCCAGCGTGCGGCCCAGCTTCTGGCCGTGGATCACGTGGCCCGACATCGCGTACGGATGGCCCAGGAGTTCGCCGGTACGTGCGAAGTCGGCCGCCTGCAGCGCCTGGCGCACGGCCGAGGACGAGATGCGCTCGTCGCCATGCATCACGGCGGGCAGGGTGTGGACCTCGAAGCCGAATTCGCGGCCGGCCTCGACCAGCATGGCGATGTCGCCGAGGCGCCGCGCGCCGAAGCGGAAATCGTCGCCGACCATCAGCCACTTGACGTGCAGGCCGTCGACCAGCACGCGCTCGATGAAGTCGCGCGGCGACATGGCGGCGAAGTGTTCGTTGAAATGCTCGACGATGACGCGGTCGATGCCGGCGTCTTCCAGGTCGTTCAGCTTGTCGCGCAGGTTGGCGATGCGGGCCGGCGCCTTCGACAGATCGCCCGACTTGCGGGCGAAGTATTCGCGCGGATGCGGCTCGAACGTCATCACGGCCGCTTCCAGCCCGAGCGCGGCGGCGGCGCCGCGCACATGCGCCAGCAGGGCCTGGTGGCCGCGATGGACGCCGTCGAAATTGCCGATCGTGAGCGCGCACGGCGCGCGCGCCCTGTCGTTGGGAAGTCCGCGAAATACCTTCATCAAATCCGGGTCCGGTTGCGCGCCGCGCGAGAGCGGCGCGACGCCAAAACCCTGATTATACGGTAACTCGGAAGTTGCATATGGGAGATGGGGCCGAGGTAGGGTTGGCGGCTTCGCCGCCGACGCGGCGATCGTTATCGGTTCCGATGTCATGCCGGATGCTGCCGGAGCCAGCCATCACCGCGTCGGCGGCACGGCCGTCAACTCTGCGACCCAATGAAAAACGCCGCCCGAAGGCGGCGTTTTCTGGAGCGAACCCCGGCTTAACCTGCGGCCGGATGGTTGATCGCCATGATCCAGTAGCGGGCCAGTTCGGCGGTGCCGTCCTTGCCGCCCACGCCCTTGAGCGCGTTGATGGCTTGCTGTTTCTTGCCGGCTGCGGCGTAGGCTTCGCCCAGGCGCAGTTTCGCGTCTTCAGGGTACTTCATGCCGCCGGCCTTGATCGCCGCTTCCATCATCTTCAGGCCCTTGTCGGCCTGGCCTGCCTGCACCAGCGCGTAACCGAGGCTGACCAGCTGGTCATTGTCCTTGTTGCCGGTGAATTCGGCTTCCAGCGTCGCAAAGTTCTTGTTTTGCTCAGCCAGGTTCTTCTCGGCCAGATCCTTCAGGCGCTGGTGACGCGCGGCGTCGGTGCCGGTGCCGAGGGCGCCGGCCTTGTAGCCCTTGTCGATGATCTTGATCGCTTCGGCCGGGGCTTTCGCCTGCAGCACCAGCTGGGCCATTTCCATGTACTCGCTCGGCTTCTTGAGCAGGTTGTTGGCCAGCTTGAGGCGGTACACGTCGACGTTCAGGCGGCTTGCGTAGCCAGGCTGGCGTTGCACGCGGTTCAGCAGGTCGGTCCAGTACTGGACTTTCGGGTAGCTGGTGGCCAGCTTCTCGATGGTGCGCACGTAGCCGGCGGTATCGTTCTTCTTGAGCTGGATGTTCGCGAGCATGCCCAGCTGGTCTTCGCTCAGCTTGCCGCTCTTTTCGATGGTGCGCAGTTCCTGCTCGAGCGCGGCGGTGTTGCCTTGCTTGTAGTAGTTCTGCAGCAGGTAGGCGCGCAGCTTCGGATCGTCCTTCTGCTTGAGCAGGGTCTGGATCGTGCTGTTGGCTTTGTTCAGGTCGCCGGCGCGCATGTAGATGCCGACCAGGCCTTCGGAGAATTGCGAACGCTCATTGGCGCTCAGCTTGCCCGAAGCGAGCAGGGCTTCGAACGATTTGGCGGCGGTGTCATAGTCGCCGGCCGACGAAGCTGCCGCGGCGCGCACGCGCTCGATCAGGTAGGTTTCGTTGGCGCTCTTGTTGCTGACTTTATCCAGTCCGCGCAGGGTAGCCAGTGCATCCTTGTGCTTGCCCGATTTCATCTGGGCCTGGGCTTGCTGCAGCGGTTTGCCGATCTCCGCGCGCAGTGCTTCCTGCGCAACCGCGGAAGACAGGCCGATTACCGGGGTGACCGCGGTAAAGCCCAGAGCGGCCATGGCGAGGCTGAGGTGAGCGAGACGGAACTTGATCATCTGAAAAATCCTTATTTCAAAATGGACACGGCAGGGATAGCCCTGCCGTGTTGGTCATGCATGGAACGATTACTGGAACTGCTCGTTACCGACCATGCCGATTTTGGTGACGCCGAGGCGCTGGGCGGTTGCCATGACACCGGCAACAACCTTGTACTCTACCAGCTTATTCGGACGCAGGTGCACTTCAGGCTGGTCGGCCTGGGCTGCCACCGCGTTCATGCGCGATTCCAGCTCCGCACGGTCTGCAACGACCTGGCCATCCCAGAGGATGGTGCCGTCGAAGTCCACGTCGATCGTCATGACGACTGGCTGCACGTTGTTCTGTGGCGGGTCGCCGATCGGCATGTTCAGGTTGACCGAGTGGTTCTGCTTCGGAATCGTGATGATCAGCATGATGATGAGAACGAGCAGGACGTCGATCAGCGGCGTCATGTTCATTTCCATCATTGGTTCCGGATCAGCGGCTGGCGAGGAACCCGAACCTACATTCATACTCATGGTGTTTCCTTTTCAAATGTGGGGGAAGGGCGCGGCGCCCGGCCCGAAGGCCAGGCGCCGCGTGCAGGGCTTATCAGCCCGGTGGCTCGATCACGAAACCAACCTTCTGCACCCCAGCACGTTGTGCCGTGTAAATCACCCGGCCGATCGCTTCGTAGCGGGTTTCCTGGTCGCCACGAACTTTCACCGCCGGTTGCGGCACTTTCACCGACTGCTCCGCGAGGAACTTGAACAGCTCGTCCGTATTCGCGAGGTGAGTCTGGTTGTAGTACATCTCGCCGTCTTTATTGACGGTGATGTTGACGTCTTCCGGTTGAGTCTTGGTGACCTCATTGGTCTCTGCAGGCAGGGTCACTTTCTGCAGATTCAGCACCACCGGACTGGTGATCAGGAAGATGATCAGGAGGACCAACATGATGTCGACGAGCGGCGTCGTGTTGATCTCAGACATCACATCATCTTCTCCCGAATCGGAGCCGACACTCATCGACATAGATTATCCAATCTTTTTAGCGCCGGCCGCGGCGTTCGAGGTCGACATTGCGCCCGAGATCAGGACCGAGTGCACGTCAGCCGAGAACGAACGGATGTCTTCCAGGGCCGACTTGTTGCGGCGGACCAGCCAGTTGTAACCCAGAACCGCTGGGACTGCGACGAACAGACCGAAAGCGGTCATGATCAGTGCTTCACCGACCGGACCTGCAACCTTGTCGATCGATGCGTTACCCGACATGCCGATGGCGGTCAGTGCATTGTAGATGCCCCACACGGTACCGAACAGACCGATGAACGGCGAGGTCGAACCGACGGTTGCCAGGAACGACAGGCCATCTTGCAGACGCGACTGGACGCGGTCGACCGAACGCTGGATCTGCATGGTGACCCAGGTCGACAGGTCGATCTGCTCGAGCAGGGCGCCGTCGTGGTGCTGGGTTGCCTTGGTGCCGGTTTCAGCGATGAAGCGGAATGGCGAGCCTTCTTTCAGCTGTGCCGAACCAGCAGCGATCGATGGTGCTTTCCAGAACTTGGCTTGCACTTCTTTCGACTGGTTCATCACTTTTTGCTGATCGATCAGCTTGGTGATGATGATGTACCACGAACCGATCGACATCAGCGACAGGATGATCAGGGTGCCCTTGTTGACGAAGTCGCCGTGTTCCCACATCGCCTGCAGGCCGTATGGATTGTAGACTTCTTCGCTGTCGCCGGCAGCTGCTGGAGCGGCGCCTGCGTCTGCCGGTGCGGCAGCTGCGTCGACTGGAGCGGCTGGTGCTTCAGCTGCCGGTGCTGCAGCGTCGGTTGCCGCTGGAGCAGCTGCATCCGTTGCCGGGGTCTCTTGAGCGAAGGCCGGTGCGCTCACCAGGGCCGAAGCTGCCGTAACCGACAACAGGACTGCCGCCAGGAAAGCGGACAAACGGGTATTCTTAAACATGCTTCCTCCAAAGATATTAAATAGACAGTTCGCTGAACTAATGACAACGACAATCAAAGTTTGAGACAGTGTTCAGTCTCGGTTTTATTCCAGCGTCCAGACGTACTGCACCGCTGTCCACGCCTGTTCCGGCTTGCCATCGATCATGGCGGGCTTGAATCGGCATTTGCTCAGAGCCGATTGAGCGGCCCGGTCCAAGTCACGGAAGCCACTCGACTTCTGCAGCTTGGCTTCCATCACCCGACCATCGACACCAATCAGGAATTGCAGGGTCGTGGTACCGGTTTCTTCATTGCGCTGCGACGAACGCGGATATTCCGGACGTGCGCAGGTATTAAAGTCAGCAGAAGCTTCGACGCGGCTTGGACCACGTGCCGGCGGCGCCGGAGGAGCTGGCGGAGCTGGCGGCGCCGGAGGCGCGAGTTGGGTGGTCGGCGGCGGCGTATTGGTCGCGGCGGCGATCGTCTGCTGCGGCGGTGGCGGCTGCTGTACCTGCACTTCGACCGGCGGAATGAACGGCGGCGGCGGTGCTTTCATTTCTGGCGGCGGCGGCGGCGGCGGGGTCTCCGGCGGCGGCGGCGGTGCCACCTCTTCGATCAGCTTGGTCTCCACGGCTTCGGTCACCTTGCTGACTACTCGGGTCGCCAGGCCGTTCACGATTGCCCATGCCACCAGTACGTGCAGGATGAGGACAATAATGAAACCTGTGGCTTTTTTCCCGGGTTGCTTTTCGTTCGAAAAATTCATGCCATATTTCTCCAATACCAACTCTTTTTTGTTGCTACCAAACCCACTAAACACGACAAAAATCTAGGGCCGCATCCGGGACGACGAAGAATTATACCTACGAATTCTTTTTTGCACATACATTTTTATAGCATCGAAAACCATGCTAACTGTCTGTAAATGCAGGGAAACAAGCCCATCTATACAAGCTTGGACGGGGTGCGCGACGGGGTTCGGAAGGCCGAAAATCATGTAGTTTTGTTCAACTCCCCTCCTCATCATGTGGAAGATCAGTGTAGATATCCTTTTTGCCAAACAAATGTTGCTTTGGCAGCTCGACAGCAAACTTTCTACGATTTCAGAATGGTGTTTCTGCAAACGATAGCAAATCGGTTCATTTGCCACTTCTGCCATGCGCCGCGCTCGCGCTGCGGCGTCTTGCGAAGATATGAGCAAAAGTAATGCCATGTTGGCGTCTGGCAATACGCTCCAGAATGACCGGATCGTCCTGCCATGCCGTCATGTCACGATACTGCAGACCGTCCTCCCTGTGACAGCAGACCGGATCACTTGCAATTGCCAGGACCTTCACCGTGAAACTACCATGCCATGGATGCGACAGGGTCAACACATGATGACTGGAACATACCATGAAATCTGTACGTTGGCGATACCGAACGGGGCTATGGTGCATGCATAAGCAATGAATATTGCTCGGTGCTGGAAAGTGGGGCGTAAACTGCGCCGGAATGGTGCAGATGAGGGCAGCGATTACTCGAAAGAGTGCATCTGTTCGGTAGCCCGAACAGGCCAAAGGACAGCGCTCCAGCCGCTGTACCTTCTATCTGGAGGATGTGCGCCGGGCGAACCCGGCGCGGGAGGGATCAGCGCCCGCGCTTTTCGCGCCGGCACTCGATGAAACTGACCACGTGACCGTTCGGGTCGACCGTTTCAAGCCGCACGTCGAAGCCCCATAGCCGCGCCACATGCCTGAGCACTTCCTGGGCCTGGGCGTTGAGCGGACGGCGTGCATACTGCGTATGGCGCAGCGTCAGGGCACGGTCGTCGCGCGTATTGACCTGCCAGACCTGGATATTCGGCTCGCGGCTGCCCAGGTTGTATTGCTCGGCCAGCTTATGGCGCACGTAGCGGTAGCCGGCGTCGTCGTGGATGGCCGAAATGGTCAGCTTGTCGCTGCGGTCGTCGTCCAGCACGGCAAAGAAATGAAAATCGCGGATCAGCTTGGGCGACAGGTATTGGGCGATGAAGCTTTCGTCCTTGAAGTTACGCATCGCGAAGTCGAGCGTCTTGAGCCAGTCAGTCCCGGCAATGTCCGGGAACCAGGTACGGTCTTCCGGGGTGGGGTCTTCGCAGATGCGCCGGATGTCGGTCATCATCGCGAAACCGAGGGCGTACGGGTTGATTCCGCTGTAGTAGGGACTGTTGGCTGGCGGCTGGTAGACGACGTTGGTGTGGCTTTGCAGGAATTCGAGCATGAAACCGTCGCCGACGATGCCTTCTTTATAGAGGTCTTGCAGGATCGTGTAGTGCCAGAAGGTGGCCCAGCCCTCGTTCATCACCTGGGTCTGGCGTTGTGGATAGAAGTATTGCGAAATCTTGCGCGTGATCCGCACCAGTTCGCGCTGCCAGGGTTCGAGCAGTGGCGCGTACTTCTCGATAAAGTAGAGCAGGTTTTCTTCAGGCTCGGGTGGAAAGCGCTGCGGCGCTTTATCCGCCACCTGCTCTTCGCGCAGGGGCAGGGTGCGCCACAGCGCATTCACTTGTGACTGGGCATATTCCTCGCGCTCTTTCATGCGCGCCGCCTCTTGCGCCACCGACAGCTTGGCCGGACGTTTATAGCGGTCGACGCCATAGTTCTGCAGTGCATGGCAGGAATCGAGCAATTCCTCCACTGCATCGATGCCGTAGCGCTGCTCGCATTCGGCAATATAGTTCTTGGCAAACACCATATAGTCGACGATGGCGTCGGCATCGGTCCAGGTACGGAACAGGTAATTGCCTTTGAAGAAGGAATTGTGGCCATAGGCGGCGTGCGCGATCACCAGCGCCTGCATCGTCAGGCTGTTTTCTTCCATCAGGTAGGCGATGCAGGGATTCGAATTGATGACGATCTCGTAGGCCAGTCCCATCTGGCCGCGCTTGTAGCTCTTTTCGGTGCTCAGGAAGTGTTTGCCGAACGACCAGTGGTTGTACGAAACCGGCATGCCCACCGAGGTATACGCATCCATCATCTGCTCGGCGGTAATGATTTCGAGCTGGTTGGGGTAGGTATCCAGGCCGTAGCGCTTGGCCACACGCCTGATTTCTTCATGCGCCTGCTCGATCAGGTCGAACGTCCATTCGGACTGTTCGGGCAGGGCGCGCGGATTGTTCGGGTCTCTTGGCATGGGGCGCCTCGCTGTCTACTTGACCTGCTTCTTGAACAGTTCGCGAAATACCGGATAGATGTCGGCCGGGGTCACGATCTTTTGCATCGCAAAGTTGCGGTGCTGGGCGGCCACCTCGCCGTATTGTTCCCACAGGTTCTGGGGCGGACCATCGGTGATCTCGACATAGGTGTAGTACTGGACCCTGGGCATGATGGCGTTGGACAGGATCTGCTTGCACAGGACCGAATCGTTGTCCCAGTTGTCGCCGTCGGACGCCTGGGCCACATAGGTGTTCCAGTCGGAGCTGCCGTAGCGCTCGCTGATGACTTTGTGCAGCAGGTGCAGGGCCGACGACACCACGGTGCCACCCGATTCGCGCGAATGGAAGAATTCGTTTTCGTCGACCTCGGCCGCCGCCGTATGGTGGCGGATGAAGACCACGTCGATCTTTTCGTAGACCCGTTTGAGAAACAGGTAGAGCAGGATGAAGAAGCGCTTGGCGGTGTCCTTGCGGGTTTCGTCCATCGAGCCCGACACGTCCATGATGCAGAACATCACGGCCTGGGTGCTCGGCTTGGGCACCTTGATCCGGTTGGCGTAGCGCAGATCGAACGGGTCGATGAAGGGGATCGCATTGAGGCGGATGTGCAGGTGGTGGATGCGGTCCTTGAGTTCGATCACGCCTTCGTCGTCGCTGGGAGCGCCTTCGTCGAACAGCGCCTGCAGGGCGGCCTCGGCCTCGGCCAGGTGGCGCCGGGCCGGTCCGCCCACCGCGATGCGGCGCCCGAGCGCGCCGCGCAGCGAGCGCAGCACGTGGATATTGGACGGCGTGCCGGAAACGTTGTAGCCGGCGCGCTGGTTCTTGTATTCGATGGTCTGGGACAATTGCGTCTTGACCATGTTCGGCAACTCGAGGTCTTCGAAGAAGTAATTCATGAACTCTTCGCGCGACAGCTCGAAGATGAAGTCGTCTTCGACCGTTTGCTCGCTGTTGCCGGCGCGGCCACGTCCGGGGCCGCCGGCGCCGCCGCGCGGCCGGCTGAACTGGTCGCCTTTTTGATATTCGGTATTGCCCGGATTGACGGTTTCGTACACGCCGCCGTGGGCGTGGCCAAAATGCGGTTCGTTCACGTCCTTGACGGGGATGGTGACCTTTTCACCGTTCTCGATGTCCGTGATCGAACGGCCCTTGATTGCGCGGCCCACCGCGTCCTTGATCTGCCCCTTGTAGCGGCGCAGGAAGCGTTCGCGGTTGACCGCAGACTTGTTCTTGCCCTGCAAGCGACGGTCGATGAGGTAAGTCAAAACTGGCCTCCTGCTCTGTATGAGCGCGGCCGCGATGTGGGTGCGGCCTGGCGCTCCGGCGCCGGCACGGGGATGACTCCCATGCCGATACCCTATCTTAATACGCTACGCGAACGCGCGTGCGATGCGCACGCGGCGTGGCGCGGCTGGCGTGCTGCCGGTGGCCGGCCTGCGGCCTGCCGGCAACACCCGGGACCAACGGGCGACGCGTCAGGACGATTTCCTGACACGCAGATACCATTCGCACAGCAGGCGCACCTGCTTCGGCGTGTATCCCTTCTCGACCATGCGCGCCACGAAGTCGGCATGCTTGTTGGCATCGTCGGCGCTCGCCTTGGCATTAAAGGAGATGACGGGCAAGAGTTCCTCGGTATTCGAGAACATCTTCTTTTCGATCACGCTGCGGAATTTCTCGTAGCTGGTCCAGGCCGGGTTCTTGCCGGCATTGGTGGCGCGCGCACGCAGGCTGAAGTTGACGATCTCGTTGCGGAAATCCTTCGGATTCGAGATGCCGGCCGGCTTCTCGATCTTTTCCAGCTCGGCGTTCAGCGATTCGCGGTCGAAACTCTCGCCCGTGTCGGGGTCGCGGAATTCCTGGTCCTGGATCCAGAAATCGGCGAACGTCACATAGCGGTCGAAGATGTTCTGGCCATACTCGGAATAGCTTTCCAGGTAGGCCGTTTGAATTTCCTTGCCGATGAAGTCGACGTAGCGCTGGGCCAGGTGTTCCTTGATGTACGACAGGTAGCGCTGTTCGGTCTCGGGCTGGAACTGTTCGCGTTCGATCTGCTGCTCGAGCACGTACAGCAGGTGCACCGGATTGGCCGCCACTTCGGTATTGTCGAAGTTGAAGACCTTCGACAGGATCTTGAAGGCAAAGCGCGTCGACAAGCCGTTCATGCCTTCGTCCACGCCGGCATAGTCGACGTATTCGTGCAGCGACTTGGCCTTGGGGTCGGTGTCCTTCAGGTTCTCGCCGTCGTACACCTGCATCTTGGAGAACAGGCTGGAATTCTCGGGGTCCTTCAGGCGGGACAGCACGGCGAACTGGGCCATCATGCGCAGCGTGCCCGGCGCGCACGGGGCCGTGTCGAGCGACGAGTGGCGCAGCAATTTATCGTAGATCTTGACTTCGTCGGCCACGCGCAGGCAGTACGGCACCTTGACGATATAGATGCGGTCGAGGAAAGCCTCGTTGTTGCGGTTGTTGCGGAAGGTCTTCCATTCGGATTCGTTCGAGTGGGCCAGCACGATGCCTTCGAACGGGATCGCGCCGAAGCCCTCGGTGCCCTTGTAATTGCCTTCCTGCGTGGCCGTCAGCAGCGGATGCAGCACCTTGATCGGCGCCTTGAACATCTCGACGAATTCCATCAGACCCTGGTTGGCCAGGCACAGGCCGCCGGAATAGCTGTAGGCGTCCGGGTCGTCCTGCGAGAAATCCTCGAGCTTGCGGATATCGACCTTGCCGACCAGCGAAGAAATGTCCTGGTTGTTTTCGTCGCCCGGCTCGGTCTTGGCCACCGCGATCTGCTTGAGGATCGACGGGTAGCGCTTGACCACGCGGAATTTATTGATGTCGCCGCCGAACTCGTGCAGGCGCTTGACGGCCCACGGGCTCGGGATATTGCGCAGGTAGCGGCGCGGCACGCCGTAGTCTTCTTCGAGGATGGTGCCGTCTTCGGCTTCGTTGAACAGGCCCAGCGGCGATTCGTTGACCGGCGAACCCTTGATCGCGTAGAAAGGCACCAGCTCCATCAGGCTTTTCAGTTTCTCGGCAATCGACGACTTGCCGCCGCCGACCGGACCCAGCAGATAGAGGATCTGCTTGCGTTCTTCCAGGCCCTGGGCGGCGTGGCGGAAGTAGGACACGACCTGCTCGATCACTTCTTCCATCCCGTAGAATTCGCGGAAGGCCGGATAGATCTTGATGACCTTGTTGGCGAAGATGCGCGACAGGCGCGGGTCGAGGCGGGTGTCGACCAGGGTGGGTTCGCCGATGGCGGCCAGCATGCGCTCGGGCGCGCTGGCGTAGGTCAGCGGGTCTTGCTTGCACAGCTGCAGATACTCGGACATCGAGTATTCCTCTTCCCGGGTGCGCTCGTAGCGCGCGGCATAGTTCTCAAAGATGCTCATCTGAATATCCTTTATATGCGAACCACGGTGCGAGCACCGTGTGCTGACAACGATCACGCGTGCAGCCCTGGATAAACGGCTGCGAAGGGCCCCGGATAGTGGCGTACTCCTCGTTCGCTCGCTGCACGGTCGGCGTCCGGATGACGTTGGCCGATTGCGTACGCGATTGCTTTGTCTGGTCCCGGCAGGTCGCCGGGCTCCCGCAGATGGAGAGTTTTGCGCTAATGAAATTTATTATGTGCCGAATAGTTTCCGAAGTCAAAGCAGTGTCGTGCGAGTCGCGAAACAGAAACAAGTGCTTGATTCAACTAACTAAATGCGGTTTTTATAGGCGCTGCGGCGGCACCGGGAAGGGGTGTCGGCACGCGGCGTCGAAGCCGGCCTGGACGGAGTTGTTGGACAGCGAAACCGTCTTCAGGTTTCCTCACGTCGTGATTCGATAGTGCACGAACCGCTCAACACGCGGCGCACGCGAATCGGGTATGCCGCTTAACCGAACTGGGCAGTTTTCGCTATGGCGGCAACCCTGCGCGCGGTTGGGTTACACTGACCGGTCAAACCGAATCCTCGCTGTCACTTGTTGGAGAAAACCATGCTCGATTCCCGGCTGCGCACCCTGCTGCACACCATGCCGAAAGCCGAATTACATATCCATATCGAGGGTTCGCTCGAGCCAGAACTGATCTTTGCGCTCGCGCAAAGAAACGGCGTGCAGCTGGCTTACCCCACCGTCGAGGCGTTGCGCGAGGCCTACGCTTTCAGCGACCTGCAATCGTTCCTCGACATTTATTACGCCGGCGCCAGCGTCCTGCTCACCGAGCAGGACTTCTACGACATGACCGCGGCCTACCTGGTGCGTGCGCATGCCGACAATGTGCGCCATGCCGAAATCTTCTTCGACCCGCAAACCCATACCGCGCGCGGCGTGCCGTTCGAGACCGTCATCAACGGCATCTGGCGCGCCTGCCAGGACGCGCCGCTCAGCGCCAGCCTGATCATGTGCTTCCTGCGTCACCTGTCCGAAGACGAAGCCATCGCCACGCTCGAAGAGTCGCTTCCTTACCGCGACAAATTCATCGGCGTCGGCCTCGATTCGTCCGAGGTCGGCCATCCGCCCGAAAAGTTCGCGCGCGTGTTCGAACGCGCCCGCGCGCTGGGCCTGCGCCTGGTCGCGCATGCCGGCGAAGAAGGCCCGCCGGCCTACATCGAGAGCGCGCTCGACGTGCTGAAAGTCGAGCGGATCGACCATGGCGTGCGCGCGATCGAGAGCCCGGCGCTGATGGAGCGCCTGGCGCGCGAGCAGATGGCCTTGACCGTGTGCCCGCTGTCGAACGTCAAGCTGCGCGTGTACGACGTGATGGACAAGCACAACCTGCGCGCGCTGCTCGACGCGAACCTGGCGGTGACGATCAATTCGGACGACCCGGCCTACTTTGGCGGCTACGTCAACGAAAACTACTTCGCTGCCTTCGCCGCGCTGCCGCTGGACGAATCGCACGCGCGCCAGCTGGCGCGCAACAGCTTCCAGGCCGCCTTCGTCGACCCGGAACGCAAGCGCGCCTTCCTGGCCGACGTCGACGCGTTCTTCGATCAACAGTAACAGCATCACTACGGAGCCGGCATGCTGACCCAGGCCCTTCGCATGACGGCGCGCGACTGGCGCGCCGGTGAGCTGCGCTTCCTGCTGGTGGCGCTGATCGTCGCGGTGGCGGCATTGACGTCGGTCGGCTTCTTCATCGACCGCATGCGCGCCGCGCTCGACCGCGACGCGCACCAGCTGCTCGGCGCCGACCTGGTGCTCAGCGCCGACGACCCGGTGCGCCAGGAATGGCGCCTCGAGGCGGCGCGGCGCGGCCTGCTGGTGGCCGATACCGTGACCTTCCCCAGCATGGCGCAGGCCGGCGAGGGCGAGGCGTCGCAGGCGCAGCTGGCGTCGATCAAGGCGGTTTCCGAGGGCTATCCGCGCCGCGGCCAGATGAGCATCACCACCGATCCGGTGGCGGCCGGCGCCGCGCGCGGCGAGCGCACCACGGCGATCCCCGCGCCGGGCACGGTGTGGGTCGATCCCGGCCTGCTGCCGGCCATCGATACGAAGGTCGGCGACACCCTCACCCTGGGCGAGCGGCAGTTCCGCATCACCCAGCTGATCGCGACGGAGCCGGACAAGGGCGCGTCGTTCGCCAATTTCGCGCCGCGCGTGATGCTCAATCTGCAAGACCTGCAGGCCACGGGCCTGGTCAACGATTTCGCGCGCGTGACCTTCCGCCTGCAGGTGGCGGGCAAGGACCGCAACGACATGGCGGGCGTGCGCGCGTACGAAACCTGGCTGCGCGCGCAGATCCGTGACAACGATATCAAGGGCGTGCGCATCGAGACGCTCGAAAACGGCAGGCCCGAGATGCGCGCCACGCTCGACCGCGCCGGCCTGTTCCTGTCGCTGGTCGGCATGCTGTCGGCGATGCTGGCGGCGGTCGCAGTGGCGATGGCGGCGCGCCGCTTCATGGCGCGCCACCTGGACGCCTGCGCGATGCTGCGCTGCCTGGGCCTGACCCAGAACGAGGTCACTGTCATGTACCTGCTCGAATTCGCGCTGGTCGGCCTGGCCGGCAGCGTGATCGGCGTGGCGGTGGGCTTCGGGGCGCACTTCGTGCTGCTCGAGATGATCGCCTCGCTGGTCAATACCGAGCTGCCACCGGTGTCGCTGCTGCCGGCGCTGCAGGGCATCGCCACCGGCATGCTGCTCCTGGTCGGCTTCGCGCTGCCGCCGATCCTCCAGCTGCGCAACGTACCGCACAACCGCGTGATCCGGCGCGAGCAGGGCGCCCCGGCCCCGGCCGCGCTGGCGACCTATGGCCTGGGCGTGGGCGTGTTCCTGCTGTTGCTGCTGTGGCAGGCCGGCGACGCCAGGCTGGCGCTGCTGATCTTCGGCGGCTTCCTGGGCGGCTTCGCGGTGTTCGCGCTGGTGTCGTGGCTCGGCCTGCGGGCCCTGCGCCGCGCGCGCAACCTGTTCGCCCACCAGGGCTGGCGCTTCGCCGTCACCTCGCTGCAGCGCCGTCCCGGCGCCACCGTGGTGCAGGTGGTCTCGCTGGCGCTGGGCCTGATGGCGCTGCTGCTGCTGACCGTGGTGCGGGGCGACCTGATGGACGCCTGGCGCATGGCCACCCCGAGCGACGCGCCGAACCGCTTCGTGATCAACATCCAGCCCGATCAGAAGGCGACGATCGAAACGCGCCTGGTGGCGGCCGGCGTACAGGAGCCGGTGCTGTATCCGATGATCCGCGGGCGCCTGACGGCGGTGAACGGCAACCCGATCACGCGCGACACCTACGCCGACGGCGATGCGCGCCGCCTGGCCAACCGCGAATTCAATCTGTCGACCACGACCGTGCTGCCGCAGGCGAACGAGATCACCCAGGGGACGTGGCTGCGCGACGGCCCCGGCGTGTCCGAAGCCTCGGTCGAGCAGAGCATCATGGAGCGCCTGAACCTGAAGCTGGGCGACAGCCTGCGCTTTGACATGGGCGGCCTGCTGGTGGAGGCCAGGGTGACCAGCGTGCGCAAGCTCGAATGGGGTTCGATGCGCGCCAACTTCTTCGTGATCATCAATCCGGCCGCGATGGCGAACGCGCCGACCACCTTCATGACGGCATTCCACGTGCCCTCGGGCGGCGCCGAGCTGGGCAACCGCCTGACGCGCGAATTCCCGAATCTGACCGTGATCGACGTCTCGGGCATCATCCGCCAGCTGCAGGACGTGCTGGACCAAGTGGTGACGGCGGTGGAGTTCCTGTTCCTGTTCACGCTGGCCTCGGGCGTGCTGGTGCTGTATGCGGCGCTGATGGGATCGCAGTCCGAGCGCACCCGCGAAGCCGGCCTGCTGCGCGCACTGGGCGCGACCCGGCAGCAGCTGGCGCAGGCCCAGCGCATCGAGTTCGTGCTGGTAGGCGGCCTGGCGGGCCTGCTGGCCGCCAGCGGCGCGGCGGCGCTGGGCTGGGCGCTGGCGACGTTCCAGTTCAAGTTCCCGTGGGTGTTCGCGCCGGGCGTGTGGCTGGCGGGCCTGGTGGTCGGCGCGCTGTGCGCGATCGTGGGCGGCTGGTTCGGCCTGCGCGGCGTGCTGCGCCAGCCGCCGCTGCAGACGCTGCGCGAGGCGTAAGCCAAGGTAGATCAGGCAGCGTCGGCGGCTGTGCCGCCGACGCGGTGATCGTTACCGGCGCCGATGTCGAGCCAGTGATTCATCTGTAGCCATCACCGCGCCGGCGGCGTAGCGCGGGGCGCCAAGGCCGGCCCTGCGTTATGATGGCGGGATGTCCGAACACACCAATGACACCCAGACCCTGTACCAGATGCTTGGCGGCGGCGAACGCCTGCGCGTGCTGGTCGACCGCTTCTACGACCTGATGCAGCTCGAACCCGAATTCGCCGGCATCCACGCCATGCACCCGGTCCCCAACGACAGCTCGCGCGACAAGACCTTCATGTTCCTGTCCGGCTGGACCGGCGGGCCCGATCTGTACATCGAACGCTTCGGCCACCCGCGCCTGCGCGCGCGCCACCTGCCGTTCGCGATCGGCAGTTCCGAGCGCGACCAGTGGCTGCGCTGCATGGCCTGGGCCATGGAAGAACTGGGCTACGACGATGCGCTGCGCGTGCGCATGATGAATTCCTTCTTCCAGACCGCGGACTGGATGCGCAACAAGGCCGACTGATCAATATGAGCGTCGGCGAAATCCTCCTCCTGGTCGGGCTGCTGATCGTGGCCGGCCTGCAGGCCATGCTGTTGCTGCGCGCGCGCAGCAGCAACGACAGTGGCGACGGCCGGCACAGGGACATCCTCGAGCGGCTCGAGCGCGAACTGCGCCAGGAACTGCAATCGAGCGCCCAGTCGACCCGCCAGGAACTGGCCGGCCACCTGGCGCAATACCACAACGCCACCGTCCAGCAACTCGACAGCATGCGCCAGCAGATGCAGCTGCATTCGAGCAGCGGGCGCGAGGAACAGGCGCGCGCGCTCAAGCGCTTCGCCGACACGCTCCAGCAAACGCTGGGCGGCCTGACCGAATCGAATGCCCAGCGCATGCTGGAAGTGCGCAATACGCTGGAAACCAAGATCCGCGACCTGCAGGGCGATAACGCGAAACGCCTGGAAGAGATGCGCCAGACGGTCGACGAAAAGCTGCACGCGACGCTGGAGACGCGCCTGAGCGAATCGTTCCGCCAGGTGTCCGAGCGGCTCGAAAAGGTGCATCAGGGCCTGGGCGAAATGCAGCAGCTGGCGATCGGCGTGGGCGACCTGAAGCGCGTGCTCACCAACGTCAAGACCCGCGGTACGTGGGGAGAAGTGCAATTGGAGATGCTGCTCGAGCAGGTGCTCACGGTCGACCAGTACGCCAAGAACGTCGAGACGGTGGCTGGCTCCAATGCCCGGGTCGAATTCGCGATCAGGCTGCCCGGCGTGGTCGATGGCGGCGCGCCACTGTGGCTGCCGATCGACGCCAAGTTCCCGAAGGAGCAGTACGAACGGTTGCTGCTGGCCGCCGACGAAGGCGACGCCGACGGCGTCGCGCGCGCCGGCAACGAGCTCGAACGCGCGGTGCGCGGCGAGGCGCGCACCATCTGCGACAAGTATGTGTCGCCGCCGCAGACCACCGACTTCGCGATCCTGTTCCTGCCGACCGAAGGCCTGTACGCCGAAGTGATGCGCCGTCCCGGCCTGGCCGACGATCTGCAGCGCACGCTGCGGGTGACGATCGCGGGTCCGTCGACACTGAGCGCGCTGCTCAACAGCCTGCAGATGGGCTTCAGGACGCTGGCGCTCGAGAAGCGCTCGTCCGAGGTGTGGCAGGTGCTGGGGGCGGTCAAGACCGAGTTCACCAAGTTCGGCGACGTGCTGGCCACCACCAAGGCCACGCTGGAGAAGGCCGCCAAGAACATCGAAAGCGCCGAAGTGCGCAGCCGCCAGATGGCGCGCAAGCTCAAGTCGGTCGAGGCGCTGCCGGGGGAGGCGGCGCAATTGCTGCTGGGGGCGGATGGGCTGGAGCGGGACGAGTGATGAACGACGGTGAGGCTGTTCGATCAATGTGGGGTGGACGGGTTTCCCGTCCACGCGTTCGACCGCCCCCGGATCATTCGATGTTCATTCCCCGCGCCGCATCCGTCCCTCCCCAATCCTGCGCATAAACCCCTTCCCTGACATACCTCCCGAACGATGAATACGGCCACGCTGCTGCGCTGGCCGCATGCCCATGCTTGACCGGATTGTAATGAATATAATCCGTATAGCGTTCCAGTTCGAGTTCATTCCTGATCATGTGCTCGTAGAAACGCCGCTGCCATATGGCCGCTTCCCCGCGTCGCTTGCGCACGTCAGTGCGAACAACATCGTCATACAGGCCGCGACAGGTCCACGACACGTGATGCTTGATCTGCGCCCAGCGCGTGGAGATATCGAGATCGTGAGACGGCAGGGTCCAGATGCAATGCAGGTGGTCGGGCATGAGGACGATCGCGTCGACCGTGAACGGCAGACGCGTGCGCGTGCGCTCGATGCCCGTGCGCAGGGCAGAGCGGATCGCGTCGTCGCACAGGATCGGCCGGCGGTGGTAGGCGACAACGGTGAAAAAATAGGTCGGGCCGGAGCGGATACGGCGGAAATGGGACATGCCGCAGATCGTAATGGCGGCGATGGCCGGAGATATGCGGAAGATCAAACGGTGGTTGGACGCGTGGACGGGAAACCCGTCCACCCCACATGCACATGGCGCCTGACGCTGCTCCCGGACTAGTACAACCCCTCGAACGGCAGGATATCCACCATCTCGCCCGCGGCCACGTTGCCCTGTTCATCGTGCAGCACCACCATGCAGTTCGCCTCGGACATCGAGCGCAGGATGCCCGATCCCTGCGCGCCGGTAATGCGCACTTCCGGCTCGCCATCGGCCCCGCGCTCGACGATCCCGCGCTGGAATTCCGTGCGGCCCGCCTTCTTGCGGATCGCGCCGCGCGAGCGGGCGCGCAGCAGCGGCAGCGGGTCTGCGGCGCCCATCATCTGCAGCAGCGCGGCGCGCGCGAAGAAGTAGAACGACACCATCACCGCCACCGGGTTGCCGGGCAGGCCGAACAGGAAGGCGCTGCGGCCGTTCGACGCTACGCGTCCGAAGGCCAGCGGCCGGCCCGGGCGCATGCCGATCTTCCAGAACGTGACGTCGCCCAGCGCGCCCATCACCTGGCGCGTGTAGTCGGCCGCACCGACCGACACGCCGCCCGAGGTGATGATGGCGTCGGCGTTTTCGCAGGCGCTGCGCAGCGCCGCTTCCAGCGCTTCGGGACTGTCGCCGACCACGCCCATGTCGATGATGTCGCAGCCCAGCCGGGTGAGCATGCCGAACAGGGTGTAGCGGTTGCTGTCGTAGACGCAGCCCTCGCCGAGCGGCTCGCCGATCGAGCGCAGTTCGTCGCCGGTGGAGAAGAACGCCACCCGCAGGCGGCGCTGCACCGGGATTTCGGCGATGCCGAGCGAGGCGCACAAGCCCAGGTCGGGCGGCCGCACGATGCGGCCGGCCTTGAGGGCGGCGCTGCCGCGGCGCAGGTCTTCGCCGGCCAGGCGGCGGTTGTCGCCGGCGCGGATGGCGCCGGCGCCGATGGTGACCGTGTGCGCGTCGGCGCTGGCGGCCAGTTCCTGCGGCAGCACGCTGTCGCAGCCGGGCGGCATCACGGCGCCGGTCATGATGCGCACGCATTCGCCGGCGCCCGGCGCCACCGGGCAGGGCTTGCCGGCGTAGGCGACGCCCACGACGGCCAGGGTCGCGCTGCCGTGCGCCGGCAGGTCGGCGCCGCGCAGGGCGTAGCCGTCCATCGCCGAATTGTCGTGGGCCGGGACGTCGATCGGCGAGACCAGGTCGCGCGCCAGCACCCGGCCCAGGCTCGCGCGCAGCGCCACCATCTCGACCGCGTCGACCTTGCGCACCAGGTTGCGGATGATGCGCTGGGCGTCGCGCACCCGCAGCGCGTCGGGATCGTAGCCGTCGATGCAGCTGGCGGCGCGCGCCAGGCTGGCGTCGCCATCGTCCATGCCGCGCAGCTCGTCCGGCGTATTGATGTTGCGGAAGGCGTCGGCATCGTCGAACAGCACCTCGACCGCGTGCAGTCCATCGTGCCAGCCGTCCATGCGCCGGCCGCCGCCGGCCAGGTAGGCCGACAGGGCAGGCAGGCAGCGCACCCGCACCAGGCTGAATACCGGATGGCGCTGCACGCGCCCGTCCGGCTCGCGGGTGGCGGCGTAGGCCACGTCGGCGCCGTTCTGCTCGAGCGCGAGCGCCAGGCGCGCGACCAGCTCGGGCGGCAGGAATGGCGAATCGCAGGGCGCGGTGGCCAGGAACGGTGTGGCGCACTGGCGCAGACCGGCTTCGAGGCCGGCCAGCGGCCCGGGGAAGTCTGCGATGTCGTCCGGCAGCACCATCACGCCGAAGGCGCGGTAGGTGTCCAGATTGCGGTTGGCGCTAATCGCCAGCGGCCCGACCTGGGGCCGCAGCCGCGCCAGCACGTGCTCGGCCAGCGTGGCGCCGCGAAACGGCTGCAAGCCTTTGTCGACATGGCCCATGCGCGTCCCGCGCCCGCCGGCCAGTACCAGGCCGCTGATCATTCCTGTTTCCATCCTGTCACTCACTCTGGATTTGCCATCGCGCATCGCTCTCCACGCATCAACCGCCGCGCATCAACCGCCACATCAACCGCCTATGTACGACATCTCGACCCGGCGCGCGCCGCCGGCCGGCGCGTCGCCCGTTTCCGCCGTCCGTGTTTCGGAATAGCGGTCGGTGCGTCCGCGCCACAGCTGGGCGATGGCGCCGCCCAGTTCCAGGTCGCTGCGGCCGGCGCGCATCAGCGCGCGCAGATCGTGGCCGCGGGTCGCGAACAGGCAGGTGTACAGTTTGCCTTCGGTCGACAGGCGCAGCCGGCTGCAGTCGCCGCAGAAGGCCTGGGTAACGCTCGAGATCACGCCGATCTCGCCGCCGCCGTCGAGATAGCGCCAGCGCGAGGCGGTCTCGCCGCTGTAGTTGGCCGCGACTGGCGCCAGCGGCAGCTCGGCCGAAATGCGCCGCACCACCTCGCCGGACGGCACGACCTCGTTCATGTTCCAGCCGTTCGAGGCGCCCACGTCCATGAACTCGATGAAGCGCAGGATGGTGGGCGAACCCTTGAAGTGGCGCGCCATCGGCAGGATCTGGTCGTCGTTGGTGCCGCCCTTGACCACCATGTTCACTTTCACCGGGCCAAGCCCGGCGGCGTGCGCGGCATCGATGCCGCGCAGCACATCGGATACCGCGAAGTCGACATCGTTCATGCCGCGAAACACGGCGTCGTCGAGCGCGTCGAGCGACACCGTGACGCGGTCCAGGCCGGCATCCTTGAGCGCCTGCGCCTTGCGCGCCAGCAGCGAGCCGTTGGTGGTGAGGGTCAGGTCGAGCGGGCGTCCGCTCGGGGTGGGCAGGGCGCGCAGCATCGCGACCAGGCGTTCCAGGTTCTTGCGCAGCAGCGGCTCGCCGCCGGTCAGGCGCAGCTTCTCGACGCCATGGGCGACGAACAGGCTGGCCACGCGCGTGATTTCCTCGAACGACAGCAGGTCGCCATGCGGCAGGTACTGGTAGTTCTTGTCGAACACTTCCTTCGGCATGCAATACACGCAACGGAAGTTGCAGCGGTCGGTGACCGAAATGCGCAGGTCGTGCAGGGGCCGGCCGAGCGCATCGCTCAGCAGGCCGGTGGGCGCCTCGGGCGACGCCGGGACCTGCAGTGCGGATGAGCGCAGGTCATTGATAAGGATGATTTTTTCAGCCATGCGAGACGATAGCACGGGCTGCGCGATGCTGCCCGTACCTAGTAGAAAGGGGAAGCCCGTGGCTTCCCCTCGATGAACGATCGTGGGGTGGACGGGGCCACCCCACGATTGCCTTACTGACGCGTATCGACCTGGACCAGCGGCTCGTCGACCGGCGCCACGACCGGCTTGCGGGCACGGCCCACGCGCTGCTGTGGTGCGGCCTGGGCGGCGGCTTCCTGCGCGGCGCGCAGTTTTTCCGGATCGGTCGAGGCCAGTTGCAGGCCGGCTTGCGACAGGGCCTGGTCCAGGTCGGCTGCGACCGGCGCCGGGGCAGGGGTTGCCACGGGAGCGGGCGCCTGCCGCGGCGCTGGTGCTGGTGTTGCTGGCGCCGTCGCCACCTCGGGCGCCGCTGCCGGCGCCGGGTCGACTGCCACGGCAGCGACCGGTACAGGCACCGGGGCCGTCGGGACTTCGACGACTGGCGCCGCGACCGGGGCTGGCGCAGCCTCGGCCACAGGTGCCGGCGCTACCGGCGCTACTGGCGCTGGAGCAACAGGTGCAGCGGCCACCGGCGCTGGCGCTGCCATTGGCGCTGGAGTCGGCGCGGCAACGTCGGCCACCGGTGCAGCGTCAGCCTGATCGGCGGCGCGGGCCGCGGCGATCGATGCCGAGGTCGGGAACATCGCGTGCTCCACGGCCGGCTGGACAGGCGTTGCCGGCGCTGCCGGAGCAGCCGGAGCAGCAGCAGGCACGGCCTGCACCTCGGCCCTGGCGGCAGCCACCGACGCAGCGGTCGGGAACGGCCATGCATCCTGGGCGGCGGCCTTCACCGGCCTGGTCCTGCCAACCTTGGCGGCGGCTGCCACCTTGGCGGCTTCTTCGTCGGCCACCGGGGTGAATGCCGGCGTCTCTTCGCTGCCATCGATCTCGCCATCTTCGCGTTCGCGGCGATTGCGGTTGCGGCCGCCACGGCGGCGGCGGCGGCGCGGCTCGTCGCCTTCGCCGTCGACTTCTTCGCCATCCGGGCCGAGGGTGTTCACGGGCTTGGCGATCTGGACCGCTTCAGGCGCGTGTTCCGGCGTCGTCTCGACGTGGACGACGGTGCTGTCCGCCACGCCCTGGGCCAGGCTCACTTCATCGAGCTTCGCTTCGACCGCCTGCACTGTGCGCTCGACGCGTTCGCTGCGCTCGCGCGGCTGGCGTGGAGCGCGTTCCTTGCGCTCGCCACGTTCCGGACGCTCGCCGCGTTCCGGACGTTCGCCACGCTCTGGACGCTCGGCACCCTCGACGCGTGGCGCGCCTTCGGCCTGTTCACGCGGTTCGCGTGGCTTGCGGCCTTCGCGCGGTGGACGCGGTGGACGTGCTTCGCGCGTGTCGCCCTCGACCGGCTTGGCGGCCTCGTCGCCGGCAGCGCCCTTGGTCAGGACGTCGCGCTCTTCGCGCTCGCCGCGGCCCTTGCCGCCGGTGCGGCCGGCATTGTTACGGTTGCCCTTGTTGCGGCCGTTGCGCTCGCCACGCTCGCCCGCCGGCGCGGCAGGCTTCTCGGCCACGACCGGGGTCGGGACCGGTGCCGGCTCTTCCGGCTTGCCGAAGAAGAAGTTGCGCACCTTGGCAAAGAAACCTTGCTCGACCGGGGCGGCCACGGGTGGCGCCACCGGCGCGGCGGCCTGGGCCCTGGCAGGCTTGGCCGCTTCGCTGCGGTCGACCACCGGCGCCGGCTGGGCCGGGGTGATGGTCTTCACCACGGCTTCCTGGCGCGGTTTCTGCTCTTCTTTCTGGCGCTTGGCGTAGGCCATGTCGGTGTCGGCCGATTCGGCCATCGCATAGCTGGCGTGCGCGTCTTCGAGGCGCGGATCGTCGTGCTTGATGCGCTCGAGCTTGTAGTGCGGGGTGTCCAGATGCTTGTTCGGGATCAGGATCACGGTGATGCGATGGCGGTTCTCGGTCTTGAGCACTTCGCCGCGCTTTTCGTTCAGCAGGAACGCGGCGACATCGACCGGCACCTGCACGTGGATCGCGGCCGAATTCTCCTTCATGGCCTCTTCCTGGATGATGCGCAGGACTTGCAGGGCCGAGGATTCGGTATCGCGGATGTGGCCGGTGCCCGAGCAGCGCGGGCAGGTGACATGCGACCCCTCCGAGAGCGACGGACGCAGGCGCTGGCGCGACAGTTCCATCAGGCCGAAGCGCGAAATCTTGCCCATCTGGACACGCGCACGGTCGTGGTGCAGGGCGTCCTTCAGGCGCTGTTCGACTTCGCGCTGGTTCTTGGCCACTTCCATGTCGATGAAGTCGATCACGATCAGGCCGCCCAGGTCGCGCAGGCGCAGCTGGCGGGCAACTTCGTCGGCCGCTTCGCAGTTGGTGTTGAAGGCGGTCGTTTCGATGTCCGAACCGCGCGTGGCGCGCGCCGAGTTGACGTCGATCGAGACCAGCGCTTCGGTGTGGTCGATCACGATCGCGCCGCCCGATGGCAGCGGCACGGTGCGCGCGTAGGCGGTTTCGATCTGGTGCTCGATCTGGAAGCGCGAGAACAGCGGCACGTCGTCGCTGTAGCGCTTGACGCGGTGCGCCATGTCGGGCATCACGTGGCTCATGAACTGCTGGGCCTGCTCATAGATGTCGTCGGTGTCGATCAGCACTTCGCCGATATCCGGCTGGAAGTAATCGCGGATCGCACGGATGACGAGCGACGATTCCTGGTAGATCAGGAAGGCGCCGCCGGCCGACTTGCCGGCGCCTTCGATCGCGCGCCACAGCTGCATCAGGTAGTTCAGGTCCCACTGCAGCTCTTCGACGTTGCGGCCGATGCCGGCGGTGCGGGCGATCACCGACATGCCCTGCGGCAGGTCGAGCTTGTCCATGGTTTCGCGCAGTTCCTGACGCTCTTCGCCTTCGACCCGGCGCGATACGCCGCCGCCGCGTGGATTGTTCGGCATCAGGACCAGGTAGCGGCCGGCCAGAGAAATGAACGAGGTCAGGGCCGCGCCCTTGTTGCCGCGCTCTTCCTTCTCGACCTGGACCATGATTTCCTGGCCTTCGCGCAGCGCTTCCTTGATGGTGCAGTTGCGCACATCGACGCCGTCACGGAAATACGTGCGGGCGACTTCCTTGAAGGGGAGGAAACCGTGGCGGTCTTCGCCGTAGGAGACGAAGCAGGCTTCGAGGGAGGGTTCGATGCGGGTGATGACACCCTTGTAGATATTCGACTTGCGTTGCTCGCGACCGGCGGTCTCGATATCGATGTCGATCAGCTTTTGACCGTCGACAATTGCTACGCGCAGCTCTTCTTGCTGCGTAGCGTTAAACAACATGCGTTTCATTTTTATAAACTCCGCGACCCGTGGGCCGTGTGATGGCCGCCCTCGCGGGCGGCGCAGCTACAGGGATGTACGCGGGAAGGGAGCGAAGGAGGGGGGTATGCCCGGGCGTGCGATACAGCGAAAGAGCAACGCTGCCGCAACAGGGCGCTGTGGGGTCGAACGACATTGCCTACGCACGCCGCGACCTGCGCTGGCCGCCTGCCACCACGTTGGGGTTGGCACGGCGGCGAACGTAGGGGGTGTGCCAACAGCCAGCACGGCCCGCCGCAAGGCAGCACATCAGGACCTGGGAGGCGAACGAACAGCCTTCAGAAAGCATCGATGTATTGCAGATCGCCAGAATACATCGGTGCTTCCTTGACTCCAGGTCAGGAGGGGCCTGCGTCAAGCCGGGCGAAAACGACAAGCGTTATCGACACCATCAACCGGCGAGCAGCCACGAGGACATGCTTTCCGGTACTTATCCTTACGAATCCAAACAATCCAATCCTGCATCTCTGCGCGCAACCCGATTACAACTGCAGGTGCAACCCTGATTCGCGCAGCGATGTGCGTACACGTCTTTCTCCATCGAATTTGCCATGAGCGGGACCGATGGAGCGTGCCCCTGTGTAAAATATCGTTTTAATTCTTACACCAGCAGAGGTTTGACCGCCGCCTGTCGATTATATATTCAAAATGAAGGACTTAGAGAGAATTTCTGGGAAGACAATGCGAATGACGAAGCAAAACGATGTCAAGCCCCCTTCATCCCAACAGGCATTGCAGGCGCAGTTTGTGACAATCGGCGAAGAAGACGCCGGACAGCGGATCGATAACTACCTGTTACGTGTTTGTAAAGGCGTCCCGAAAAGCCACATCTACCGCATCCTGCGCTCGGGCGAGGTACGGGTCAACAAGGGCCGGATCGATCAATTGTACCGGCTCGTCGATGGCGACCTGGTGCGTATACCGCCGATCCGCATTGCCGAAAAAAGCAGCACGCAGGCGGTGCCGGGCACCGAATTCGCCGTCGTGTTCGAAGATCCGTATTTACTTGTGATTAACAAGCCAGCCGGCGTGGCCGTGCATGGCGGCTCGGGTGTGTCGTACGGCGTGATCGAGCAATTGCGGGCGGCGCGGCCGGACGCGAAGTTCCTGGAGCTGGTGCACCGGCTCGACCGCGAAACGTCGGGGCTACTGTTGATCGGCAAGAAGCGCAGCGCACTGACCAATCTGCATGACCAGATGCGCGAAGGCACCACCGACAAGCGTTATTTTGCTGCGGTGAAGGGTGACTGGGTCAACAAGCGCCAGCACGTGAAATTGCCGCTGCATAAATACACGACCGCCGACGGCGAAAAGCGCGTGGTGGTGCAGGCCGGCGGCCAGGAAGCGCACACGATCTTCAATCTGCTGCGCAAGTGGGACGACTTCGCCCTGCTCGAGGCCGAGCTCAAGACCGGCCGCACACACCAGATCCGGGTGCACCTGGCCTCGAGCGGCTTCCCGATCCTGGGCGACGAAAAGTATGGCGACTTCGCTTTCAACAAATCGCTGCACAAGGCGGGGTCGGGACGCGGCGCCCTGAAACGCATGTTCCTGCATGCGCACCAGATCACGTTCACCCATCCGGACAGCGGTGAACGGATGACCTTGCAGGCGCCGATGCCGGCCGAGTGCGAGCGTTTCTTGGTAAGCTTGGGTGCGCCGGTCGCCTGAGCGACCTGTGTGCCGAATAACATCATGGGGACAGGCGGCCACGAGCCGCCAATAATCAATGGCAAGAAAACAATTTGATCTGATCGTATTCGATTGGGACGGCACGCTGATGGACAGCACCGCGACCATCGTGCGCTGCATCCAGTCGGCCGCGCGCGACCTTGGCCTGCCGGTGCCGAGCGACAGCGCCGCCGCCCACGTGATCGGCCTCGGCCTGCACGAGGCCATGCAGGCGGCGATGCCCGACATCGCCCCGGCGATGTATCCGCGCATGGTCGAGCGTTACCGCTACCACTTCCTGACCAAGGACCATGAACTGGTGCTGTTCAAGGGCGTGCGCGAGATGCTGGCCGACCTGAATAACGAAGGCTATTTCCTGGCGGTGGCAACCGGCAAGAGCCGCGTCGGCCTGAACCGGGCGCTGAACGCGTGCGGCCTGCTGGCGCTGTTCGACGCCACCCGTTGTGCCGACGAGACATTCTCGAAGCCGCATCCGGCCATGCTGCAGGAACTGACCCGCGAACTGGGCCAGGACATGCGGCGCACCGTGATGATCGGCGACACCACCCACGACCTGATGATGGCGAGCAATGCCGGCGCCGCCGGTATCGCGGTCGAGTTTGGCGCTCATCCGGTGGCGCAGCTGCAGGCCTGCAATCCGCTGTTCTCGGCGCGCACGATTTCCGAGCTGCACGCCTGGCTGCTCGAGAACGCCTGAAGGAGCAGGGAGGCGGGCGCCGGCGCCGATCGCCGTACAGGAAGGCGCAGGCGCGATATACTGGCAGCCGGATGGCCAGTGCGCGGCAACAGTCGCGCGATGCGCCGTTCCTTCCTGACCAACCACCGATTGTATGAGTGACCACACCAGCAACGATCCAGCGGTCGAGCATCGGCTCGCCGCCAACGCAAGCGCCAGCAACTGGGAACGCGAAACGCTCGAAAAACTGGTGTTCGCCACCGTGCGCGAGCGGCGCGCGGCGCGGCGCTGGAGCATTTTCTTCAAACTCAGTTTCCTGACCGTCGCGCTGCTCGCGCTGTGGGCGTACTACGACTTCAATTTCGGCAGCGCCGGCTCGGAAAACCTGGGCCGCCACACGGCCCTGATCGAGATCAACGGCGAGATCGAGGCCGAAGGCAGCGGCGCGGCCGATACCGTGATTCCGTCGCTGAACAAAGCGTTCTCGGATCCTGGCTCGGCGGCGGTGGTGCTGCGCATCGACAGCCCGGGTGGCAGCCCGGTGCAGGCCGGCATCATCGTGGACGAGATCCAGCGCCTCAAGCGCGGTTATCCCGACAAGCCGCTGTACGTGGTGGTGGACGAGATCTGCGCTTCGGGCGGCTACTACATCGCCTCGGCAGCCGACCGCATCTATGTCAACAAGGCCTCGATCGTGGGCTCGGTGGGCGTGCTGATGGACAGCTTCGGCTTTACCGGCACCATGGAAAAGCTGGGCGTCGAGCGGCGTTTGATGACGGCCGGCGAGAACAAGGGCTTCCTCGATCCGTTCAGTCCGCAATCGGCGACGCACCGCGAACATGCCCAGGCGATGCTCAACGAAATCCACCAGCAATTCATTTCGGTGGTGCGGGCGGGGCGCGGCAAGCGCCTCAAGGAAACGCCTGAAACCTTCTCCGGCCTGTACTGGACCGGCGCCAAGGCAGTCGACATGGGCCTGGCCGATGCCTTCGGCACGGTCGACACGGTGGCGCGCGACATCGTCAAGGCCGAGGACATCGTCGACTACACCGCGCATGAAGGCTTGCCGCAGAGCCTGCTGAAGAAATTCGGGGCGGCGGTGGGGGAGAACGCGGTCAAGGCGGCGGTGCACAGCGCGGCGCCAAACATCCGCTGAACCTGATCCCTCCAAATTTGTCCTTGCATCGCAGCGGACAGCGGCTATAGTGGAACAGGCATCATTATCTGAAAAACATGGCCTATGTCGTGGGATCGGACCAGATGGCGCCAGTCAACCGCATGCGCTGCGGATTTCGAGAGAATTCAATTCCTCGCGGTAGTACCTGCTCCGGGATCGCCGGAGCGAAAACGGCGACTTCGGTCGTCGTTTTTGTTGGGCGCCGCGGTGGTCAATTGCAGGCGCCGTAGGTCGCGGTATCGCCATCCACGTCTTTGTCGCAAGGGATCGCTGGCAAGTCCCGCAGCGGCGGCACGAAGGGCGCCGCCACTGGCGGCTGCCACATGGCCGGCTGGCGCAGGGCTGGCAATTCTTCATGCTGGGCGAAGCCGCCGCGGTCCAGCCAGGCCTGGTGGTCACGCGCCAGGCGTGCGAACCAGGCGGCCCGTTGGGGAGCGGCTTCTTCGCAGCGCGATTGTGCGCCGCAGTTCCAGCGCGCCAGGGCCAGCCGGGTCGGGAAGAATGCCGCATGTTCGCTGGCAAGACGCTGGCGGGAGCAATGCGCATCGAGGATGGCGGAATGCTTTCCAAAGTTGTCGAGTTCGTTGTTCACGTTGGTCCTGTCCTCTGGCGAAGGTTCCTTACAAGCTCGGTAAGGATTCAAGGTGGCCGTTAGGCGGATTCCTAACGTATTGAAGTCTATCAATGCGAATATCGCGAGGTTTGACGTTGCTCAAATATTGGTTCACGCTCGTGGCCGCATGCATGGCGGGTGCGCCGTGCCTTTTCCCGTGTCTTCCCATCTGGTACAGTCTCGCCCCATGAGTAAACTATCCCTCGACCGGATCCTGCAATCGCAGGGCTTCGGTACCCGCAAATACTGCCGCGCCCTGATCGAGGACGGCGACGTGGCCGTCAATGGCGAGATCGTCGACAACTACAAGGCCGTGCTCGACACCGAGGGCATGGTGCTGACCGTGTTCGATGAAGCGTGGCCTGTGCGCGAGCGCGTCTATATCGCGCTGTACAAGCCGGCCAACTTCGAGTGTTCGCGCAAACCCAGCCACCATCCGGGCGTGCTGACCCTGCTGCCGGAGCAGTTCGGCTGGCGCGACGTGCAGCCGGTCGGCCGCCTCGACCACGACACCACCGGATTACTCCTGATGTCGGACGACGGGCCGTTCATCCATGCCCAGTCCTCGCCCAAGCGCCATGTGCCCAAGGTCTACCAGGCCACCACGGCCGAACCGGTGACCGAGGCGCTGGTCGCCCAGTTCCTGGCCGGCGTGCAACTCAACGACGAACCGGCTCCGCTAAAAGCGGTGTCGTGCGTGCAGCGCGGCGACCACCTGCTCGAGATCGTACTGGAGCAGGGCAAGTACCACCAGGTCAAGCGCATGCTGGCCGCCGCCGGCAACCACTGCAGCGCGCTGCACCGCGCGCAGGTTGGCGGCCTGACCCTGGAATCGCTTGGCCTCAAAGAAGGCGAGTGGTGCTTCCTCGAGCAGGCCCAGCTCGACCTGCTGGTGCCGGGCTGACGTCGGCCGACTCCGGGCCGATGCCGGGCTGATTCCGCCAGTTTCCCGGGTTGCCATGACTTGCAGGTAATATTCACCGGTGTCCTCCCCGGATACCGGTGCGTGCGCTTTCGTTGTGCCTGAATGCAATGCGTGCGCCATCGAAAAACAATTTCCACGACACTCACGGGCGACGGCGACCGGGCACCGGCTGCCGCACGAACGATTTTTCGAAAAAGAACAACCATGCACGCCAACCGACCGAGACTCTCCCCTACCTTCGCCCTGATTCCCCTGCTGCTGGCCCTGCCGGCATTGTCCCAGGCCCAGACCGCCCAGGCGTCACTGGCGCAATGCGCCGCGATCGCCGATGGCGCCCAGCGCCTGTCCTGCTTCGACAGCGTCGCCGCGGCCCAGGGCAACGCCGGCCCGGGTGCCGATACTGCCAATGTGGCGCCAGCGCCATTGCCGTCGACGGCGCGTCCGGCCGCCGACAGCGCCTTCGACGCACCGCGCACTGCCGACGTCGACCACGCGGCATCGATCGACCCCACCGCGCAGGCGGCCGCCGAGTACACCCTGAGCAGCCACTGGGAACTGGACGCGCGCGACAAGCGCGGCGTGTTCAAGTTCCGCCCGCACCGTCCGAACTACCTGATCGCTACCCGCACCCACCGTCCGAACGAAGCGCCGTACCAGGACTTCCTGGACCCGGACAGCGACGGCCTGTCGAAGGCCGAGCTGGAATTCCAGCTCAGCTTCAAGACCAAGATGGTCGAGAGCCTGTTCCAGCAGCCGATCGATGTCTGGTTCGGCTATACCCAGAACAGCTTCTGGCAGGCGGCCAACCACGAAAATTCGAGCCCGTTCCGCGAGACCAATTATCAGCCGGAGATCATGGCGACGATGCCGCTGAACTTCGCGGTACTCGGCACCAACGTGCGCTTCCTGAACCTGGGCTTCGTGCACCAGTCCAACGGCCAGTCGTCGACGCTGTCACGCAGCTGGAACCGCTTCTACGCCCAGGTCGGCCTGGAGCGCGGACCGCTGGCGCTGTCGGCGCGGGTCTGGAAACGGGTCAATGAATCGGCGGACGACGACAACAACCCGGACATCATCGACTACATGGGCCGCATGGAAATCGAAGGCAACTGGCGCCTGGATGGCGGCCACGAGATCTCGGGCCTGGTGCGGCGCAACTTCAGCACCGACCGGGGCGCCGTGCAACTGGGCTGGGCCTTCCCGCTGGTCGGTCCGCTCAAGGGCTACGTCAACTGGTTCTCGGGCTATGGCCAGAGCATGATCGACTACAACTACCACCAGCGCACCGTCGGCGCCGGCGTGACGTTCAAGTACTGATACGTCACCTTCGGCGTAAAATGGCGGGCTGGAAACGACAGCCCGCCATTTCATGAAACTCGCCACGCTCGACGACGGCACCCGCGACGGCCAGCTGGCCGTGGTGTCGCGCGACCTCAAGACGGCCCACGTGGCCGATGGCATCGCGCCATCGCTGCGCGCCGCCCTCGACGACTGGGCCTTCATCGCACCCCAGCTCGACCTTCTGTACCGCCAGCTCAACGACGCCGCGCCTCGCCGCGTGTTCGACTTCGACCCGGCCAGATGCCTGGCGCCGCTGCCGCGCGCCAGTGCGCGGGTCGACGGGGCCGCTTACCTGCATTTCCATGAACTGGCCCATGGCGCCGCCGGCGCGACGCTGCCGCAGGCCTGGCACGATGCCCCGGTGTTGTGGCGCACGGCCAGCGACGGCCTGCTCGGTCCGCGCGCCGACATCGTGCTGGCCCACGCCGAATGGGACATCGATTTTGGCGCCGCACTGGCGATCGTCAGCGGCGACCTGGCGCAAGGCGCGACGGCCGACGCGGCCCATGGCGCCATCCGTTTGCTGATGCTGTCCAACGACATCACGCTGCGCGCGCTGGCGGGCGACGTGACGGCTTGCGGCATGGGCCTGCTGCAGGCGCAGCCGGCCACGGCCTTTGCACCGGTGGCGGTGACGCCGGACGAGCTGGGCGACGCCTGGCGCGGCGGCAAGGCCCAACTGCCCCTGAAAGTGGTGTGGAACGGCAACCCTGTCGGACACCTGGAAGCGGGCGACGATATGGCGTTCAACTTCCCCCAATTACTGGCGGAACTGGCGCGCCAACGGCGGGTGTGCGCCGGGACGATCGTGGGGACCGGCGTGGTGGCCAACAAGACTACCCGGTGCCACACGCCGGGCTACGCCAGCATCGCCCAGCAGCGCTGGCAGGAAGCGGTCGAGGGCGGAGAAGCGATGACGCCGTTCCTGCGCTTCGGCGACACGGTGCGGATCGAGATGCTGGACGAACGCGGCAAGTCGCTGTTCGGGGCGATCGAGCAGACGCTCAAGCGCCCCGAGGGGTGACGGCTAGCGCTCTTCATTCCAGAAAGCACTGCCGCCGCGGTTGCCGCGCAACTCGACCTCGATCGGGCGGCTGACGCGGCGCAGGGCGTCGGCGCGCAGCAGGCGCCCGTCCGGCTCGTGCAGCCGGTACCACAGGAAGGCGACGCCCGACAGGGACAATCGTTCGCCGGTGAACAAATTGCCGCGCACCAGGCTCAAGCCATCCAGGCGCAGGTCGGCGTCCAGCACCAGTGCGCCGGCGCTGCGTTCGGCGTAGCCGAGATAGCGGGCGGTCGTAAACAGCGGGCTCTTGTCGCTGGCTTCGCCGGCGCGCAGCGAATCGGTAAAGGTGTCGACCCCCTTGAGCTGGGCGGAGGCGCTCGCCGCTAGCGCCGCGATTTCTTTCTTCAGCTCGCCCTTGACGCTGTCTTCCAGCGCTTCCAGCTTGGCGATGTGCCCGGCCAGCCGGGCGCGCTCCACGCCGAGCAGCCGCACCCGTTCGAGCAGGGCGGCGTGGCGCCCGGCGTCGAGTTCGCCAAGATAGCCGCCGCCCAGGCCGGCGAGGCGGGCAGGGCAGCTGCGCGCCAGCGCGCTGGCTAACAGGGCGCGCGCGCCGTCGCCGTAGCCGATCCCGGCCACGGTGGCGTCGCCCTTGAACAGGCTGGCCAGGTCGGCCGCGGCGCGCAGGCTCGCCACTGGCACCGTCAGCCAGGCCAGCGGCAGCGCGGCGGCTCGGGCCCTGGCCGGCGCCGGCGTGTTGGCGTCGATATAGTCCTGCAGCACACGGTTGCGCGCCGCCAGGTCCTGGACCAGCCGCGCCAGCGCGCCGTCGACGGTGCGCGCGGCCACTACGCCCTGGCTGGCGGCCGGGTCATACAGCACCACCTGGCGGCCTTGCGGCAGCGTGGCGCAGAGATCGTCCGCCAGTTGCAGCGCCAGGTCGAAGGCGCGCGCCAGGCCGGCCGCGCCGAATCCCTTGGCGTCGACATTGCCGGATAACGCCTTGGCCTGGGTGGGCGGCAGGCGCGCCAGCAACTCGGCGCGTTCGGCTTCGGCCAGCGCCTGGCGGGTTTCGGCGTCCAGCAGGCGCGTCCTGGCGTCGAGCAGGGCGGCATCGTCCAGCCGGGCAGCGGCGGGACCAGCGGCCAGTGCCAGAAACAGAACGCCCATGACCGGCGCGGTGCGGCGCAATATGTTTCGGGGATGGTGGCTGGAATGCCGCATGCTCGCTGTCCCGGATAATAAACAGGAGATTCTCTCCAAGTTTCACTGAGGAAAAGTGTAACAAATTGTGGAGAAATATTAGGAGAAGTTTCAGGATGGTTGATTGTCAAATCGCAATCTCCCTACAATCCTTGAATTCTTCTTTGACAATCAAGGGCTTGCGTAAGGTTTCAAATGTTTTGTGACATTCCGCGAGAATATCTGGGCGAGCACGATAGGCCGTTGACCTATGGGAAATGCGATAGAATTGACGAGTTAACAAAGTGGTTCTATGAGTATTAATAACCTGCCATTAGCCGGCCTCGAAATCGGCTTTGTCACATCGCTGATCTGTTCATTGCTGCTCGTGCTCACCACACGCTGGCACGGACGCTACTCGCTGGATGCCACCCGTGGCGTGCAGAAGTTCCATATCACCCCGACGCCGCGCATCGGTGGCGCCGCCATCATGACCGGCCTGTGGATGGCGCTGGGCGCCTTGCCGCAGCCGCAGCAGGAACTGCTGCTGCCGGTGCTGGTCGCGGCCCTGCCGGCCTTCGTGTTCGGCCTGGCCGAAGACCTGACCCGCAACGTCTCGGTGCGCGCGCGCCTGCTCGCCACCATGGCCAGCGGGGCGGTGTGCTGGTACCTGACCGGCGTTACCCTCGAACATACCGGCCTGGCGCCCCTCGACGCGCTGCTCGGCTGGCTGCCGCTATCGGTCCTGTTTACCGCCTTCGCGGTAGGCGGCGTGGCGAATGCCGTCAATATCATCGATGGCTTCAATGGCCTGGCCAGCGGTACGGTCGTGATCGGCCTGGCGGCGCTGGGCCTGATTGCCCTGAACGCTGGCGACGTTCACCTGGCGCAACTGTGCTTCGTGATCTGCGCCGTCACCGCCGGCTTCTTTGTCGTTAATTTCCCGCTCGGCAAGCTGTTCCTCGGCGACGGCGGCGCCTATCTGCTCGGCTTCCTGCTGGCCTGGCTGTCGGTCATGGTGGTGTACCGCAATCCGTCGGTGTCGCCATGGGCGCCTCTGCTGGCCTGCGCCTACCCGGTGTTCGAAACGGTGTTTACCATCGCGCGCCGCCTGTGGTGCCGCCGCCACCCGGGCCAGCCGGACAGCTGGCACCTGCACAGCCTGGTCAAGACGGCAATCGCGGCGCGTTACCTGCGCATGCTGCCAGCGCCGCTGCGCAATGCCTGCGTGTCGCCGGTGTCGTGGGGCATCGCCCTGGTGCCGGCGCTGCTGGCCGTGAATCATGCGAATTCGCCGGACGTGCTGATGCAGGGTGCGCTGGGCAGTTTCATGTTGTACCTGGCCGTCTATGGACTGGTGGTCGTGGCCTGGCGTGCGCGCCGCCGCCAGCCGGCGGTTGCGGCTGCAGCCGTCGCACCGATGACGCCGCTGGCCGCGACGAGCGCCAGGATCGTTCCCCCGACCGTCATCGCGCCGATCGCCGCAGCCCGCGTGGCAACGCCACCGGCCAAAGGCGCTACCCCGCTGGCCGATCTCGGCCGCGAACAGCCTTCCACGGCCTTCATCCGGCGCCGCCTCTGACGGCGCGGCCCTGAACAGGGCTGCTTTTTCCCGCTTTCTCTTTTACTAGCCGCACGGCAATTGCGGCGATAATCTCGTGCGCGCAGTATAAAGACGCGTCAGCGTAGATGAAGGGGAATGACATGTCGGAAGATAGCGACGCAGAAAAGACCGAAGCCGCCTCACCCCAGAAGATCCAGAAGGCGCGTGAAGAAGGCGACGTTCCCCGGTCGCGCGAACTGGCGACCTTCACCGTCCTGATGACGGCCGGCGTATGCCTGTGGGCGTTCAGCGGCATGCTGATCGGCCGGCTGGCCACGACGCTCAAGTCCGGGCTGACCCTGGACCGCGAGCAGGTGTTCAATCCGAACGTCTTGCTCGAACGCATTCTCAACGACCTGGTCGGCGTGCTGCTGGCCTGCCTGCCCATTGCCGGCGCCATCATGCTGATCGCGCTGGTATCGCCGCTCCTGATCGGCGGCTGGCTGTTCTCGTCCAAGTCGTTCATGCCGAACTTCATGAAGCTGAACCCGATCAAGGGCATCGGCAATATGTTTTCCAAAAACGCGCTGGTCGAACTGGTCAAGGCGGTCGCCAAGACCTTGCTGGTCGGCGTGGTGGCGTACATCGTCGTCATGGGCCAGAAGGATGCGATGCTGGGCCTGGCGGTCGAGCCGCTCAACGAGGGACCCGCCCACCTGGGCGCGATGATCGCCAGATCCTTCCTGTTCATTACTGGCGCGCTGGGCCTGATTGCCTTGATCGATGGTCCGTACCAGTTGTGGCATTGGCATGACAAATTGAAAATGACCCGGCAGGAAATGATCCAGGAATCGAAGGAATCGGACGGCAATCCTCAGATTAAGGGGAAGATTCGCCAGATGCAGCGCGAAATGGCCCGCGGCCGGATGATGCAAAATGTCCCTACTGCTGATGTGATCGTGACCAATCCGACCCACTACGCAGTGGCGCTGAAGTATCAGGACGGAAAAGGCGCTCCGCGCGTGGTGGCCAAGGGTGTCGACGATGTCGCCGCCAAGATCCGCGAGCTGGGCGCCGAATCGACCGTCCCGATGCTCGAAGCGCCGGCCCTGGCCCGGGCCCTGTACAAGCACACCGAGATCGACGAAGAGATTCCGGAAAGACTGTACTCGGCGGTGGCGGAAGTGCTGGCGTATGTCTACCAGCTGCGTGCTTACAAGAAGGGCGAGGGGGATTACCCCGATCGCCCGACCAGGCTGAAAGTGCCTGACGAGATGGACCCGCTGAACCCGGCTTCGCAGCAGAAGCCGCCCGAACCACCCTGAACGACCCGAATTCAACAACGGAGTGACCTGAATGACGAACAGCATGAAACTGCCGGCCTGGATGAGCGGACTTAGCGGGAAGGGCGCTGGCGCCCTGGCCGCGCCGGTCTTCATCATCATGCTGCTCGCCATGATGATCCTGCCGCTGCCGGCCTTCGTGCTGGACGTGTTTTTCAGCTTCAATATCGCGCTGTCGATCATCGTGCTGCTGACCGCGCTGTATACGGTCAAGCCGCTCGACTTCCTGGCTTTTCCGGCGATCCTGCTGGTGTCCACGATGTTGCGCCTGGCACTCAACGTCGCTTCGACCCGCATCGTGCTGACCGAAGGCCACACCGGCGGCGCCGCCGCCGGTAAAGTGGTCGAGGCCTTCGGCCACTTCCTGATCGGCGGTAACTATACCGTCGGTATCGTCGTGTTCATCATCCTGACCATCATCAACTTCTCGGTCGTCACCAAGGGCGCCGGCCGTATCGCCGAAGTCGGTGCACGCTTCGCGCTGGACGCGATGCCGGGCAAGCAGATGGCGATCGACGCCGACCTCAATGCCGGCCTGATCGGCGAAGCCGAAGCGCGCAAGCGCCGCTCGGAAGTGAGCCAGGAAGCCGAATTCTATGGCGCAATGGACGGCGCCTCGAAGTACGTCAAGGGCGACGCCGTCGCCGGTATCCTGATTACCGTGATCAACGTCATCGGCGGCCTGATCATCGGCGTGGTGATGCACGACCTGGCCTTCGGCGAAGCGACCAAGGTCTACACCCTGCTGGCCATCGGTGACGGCCTGGTCGCCCAGATTCCTTCCCTGATCATCTCGATCGCCGCCGGTATGGTGGTGTCGCGCGTCGCCAACGACGAAGACGTCAGCTCGCAGGTGACCAGCCAGCTGATGAAGCGTCCGGAAGCCATGTACATCACTGCCGGCATCATCGGTGGCCTGGGCCTGATCCCGGGCATGCCGAACCTGGTGTTCCTGCTGCTGGCCGCATCGCTGGGCGGCGCCGGCTACATGATTTCGAAGCGCAACAAGGAAGCGCCGGCCCAGGAAGCGGCCGCCGCAGCTGCCGAGCAGGCCACCGCCGCCACGCAAGCCCCGGCCGAGAACGAAGAAGCGACCTGGCAGGACGTGATGCCGGTCGACACCCTGGGCCTGGAAGTGGGCTACCGCCTGATTCCGCTGGTCGACAAGAACCAGGGTGGCGAGCTGCTCAAGCGTATCAAGGGCATCCGCAAGAAGTTCGCCCAGGAAGTCGGTTTCCTGGCGCCGCCGGTGCACATCCGCGACAACCTCGAACTGAAGCCGTCGGCCTACCGCATCACCCTGAAGGGCGTGGAAGTGGGCAGCGGCGAAGCGATGAACGGCCAGTTCCTGGCGATCAACCCGGGCATGGCCAGCGGCACGCTGCCAGGCCTGGTGACCACCGATCCGGCCTTCGGCCTGCCGGCCACCTGGATCGAAGCGAGCCTGCGCGACGAGGCGCAGAGCATGGGCTACACCGTGGTCGACGCCGGCACCGTGGTGGCGACCCATCTGAACCACCTGATCACCCAGCATGCGTCGGAACTGCTGGGCCGACTGGAAGTGCAGGCGCTGCTGGACCACCTGGCCAAGGAAACCCCGAAACTGGTCGAAGACCTGGTGCCGAAAGTCGTGTCGCTGTCGACCCTGCAGAAAGTGCTGCAGAACCTGCTGATCGAAGGCGTGCACATCCGCGATATGCGCTCGATCATCGAGGCCCTGTCGGAGCACGCGACCATCACCGCCGATCCGGGCGAACTGACCGCCGCCGTGCGTGTCTCGCTGGGCCGCGCCATCGTCCAGCAGCTGTTCCCGGGCACCAACGAGCTGTCGGTGATGACCCTGGACAACCGCCTCGAGCGCCTGCTGCTGCAAGCGATGGGCGCCGGCGGCGACGGCACCGGCATCGAGCCTGGCCTGGCCGACACCATCGCCCAGCAGGCGGCCCACGCCGCCAACCAGCAAGAGCAGATGGGCCTGTCGCCCGTGCTGCTGGTGCCGGCTCCGCTGCGCGTGCTGCTGTCGCGCTTCCTGCGCCGCGCCGTGCCGGCCCTGAAAGTGCTGTCGCATGCTGAAGTGCCGGAAACCAAGACCATTCGGGTGACCAGCCTGGTCGGCGTGCCGATGTAATGAAGACAGGCCGTTGCGGCGGCCTGTCATGGTGGGCGGCAGTGCCGCCCACGCGGTCAGCCTGTGCAGGGCTGGCCTCGGCGGCTTCGCGCTTTGCTGCCGATGCGTTCCAGTCTCCGTTCAATTGGTGTTGCGTGCATGCGTCCGTTGAACGCGTTGGCAGGGGACCTGCCAACCCTACCGCCCCCGGTCGATAACAGACGCCCCTCCTACGCAATTACTGATTTTTTCGATTTCGTCGAAATAGACCGGTTTCCCCGTCCTTCTCTCCCGATCGTTTCCATCTGGCATCGTCAATAATGATGTCTATCGAAGGGCAAGTCTGCCCGGCAAACAGTTGATGCGCGGAGAAAAAAGATGAAGGTCAAGAAATTTACGGCTGCTACTTCCCGGGATGCACTGCGCAAAGTGCGCGAGGCGCTCGGCCCTGACGCTGTCATTCTCTCGAACCGTCCGGTCGATGGCCAGGTCGAAATCCTGGCGCTCGACAACGACGACGTGGCGTCGCTGGCCGCGCCGGCGGTCGACTCCGAAATGGCCCAGCCAAAGCCGCAACTGCAGGGTTTCGACGACTTGCCGGCGCCTGCGTCGGCCCCGGCCATGGCGCCGTTCAAGCCGCGCCGCCTGCAGGATGCACCAGTGGCCGCAGCCCCGGTGGCGCCAGTCGCCCCGGCCGCACCGGCCTATGTCGAGCCGGTCCAGACCTACGCCGAACGCCGCGCCCCGAATCCCGAGCCAGCCCTCGACATGAGCGCCATGACTTCGATGATGAGCGCCGCGATCGCCCAGGCCAAGGAATCGGCCAATGCCGAGATGAGCGGCATGATGAACGAGATCCGCGCCATGCGCGGCCTGATGGAAACCCAGCTGGCCGAACTGTCGTGGAACGCCGGCGCGCAGCGCCAGCCGCACAAGGCCACCGTGCTGCGCGAGCTGCTGGCCGCCGGTTTCTCGGCCACGTTGGCCAAGGCCATCGTCGAAAAGATGCCGGCCACCAAGGATGCCGCTGAAGCGATGCGTTGGGTCAAGAATGTGCTGGCGCGTAACCTGTCGACGATTGCCAACGACGACGCCATGCTGTCGCAGGGCGGCGTCTTCGCCCTGGTCGGCCCGACCGGCGTCGGCAAGACCACCACCACCGCCAAGCTGGCCGCGCGCTGCGTGATGCGTCACGGCCCGGACAAGCTGGCGCTGATCACCACCGATGCCTACCGTATCGGCGGTCACGAACAACTGCGCATCTACGGCAAGATCCTGGGCGTGATGGTGCACTCGGTGAAGGACGAAGCCGACCTGCGCATCGCCCTGAAGGAACTGCGCAACAAGCACACCGTGCTGATCGACACCATCGGCATGTCGCAGCGCGACCACATGGTGGCCGAGCAGGTCGCGATGCTGTCCGGCTCGGGCGCCGACGTGAAGCGCCTGCTGTGCCTGAACTCGACCTCGACCAATGAAACGCTGAACGAAGTGGTGCGCGCCTATCAGGGCAGCGGCCTGCATGGCGCGATCATGACCAAGATGGACGAAGCCGCGTCGATCGGCGGCGTGCTCGACGTGATGATCCGCCAGAAGCTGAACCTGCACTACATCTCGACCGGCCAGCGCGTGCCGGAAGACCTGCACGTGGCCGAGCGTAACTTCCTGGTCGACCGTGCATTCCGCAACCGCGCCAACGCCGGCGCCGGCCTGAGCGATGCCGACCTGCCGCTGGTGATGGGCGCTGCCGCCCGCAATCGCGAGGTGAGCCATGGCTAGTTTTGATTTCGACCAGGCCGAAGGCCTGCGCCGCATGCTGCAAGGCCCGCGTCCGCGCGTGGTCACTTTCCTGTCGGCGACCCCGGAAGACGACAAGGGCGCGATGCTGGTCAACCTGGGCGCCTCGCTGGCCCATGGCGGCAACGACGTCCTGATCGTCGATGCCTGCGAAGTGGAATACGGTGTCGCCCGCCGCCTCGGCCTGAACCGCAGTGCTTCGCTGCTGCAGGTGGCGCGCCAGGAAAGCGGCTTGAACCAGGTAATCCATCCGGCCCCGCAAGGCTTTTCGGTGGTGCCGATGGGCGCCGCCCGCGACGCCGACGATGTGCGCCGCCTGGGCAAGACCTTCGACGTGCTGGCCGCGCAGGCCGGCACCGTTATCGTCGACGGCGAGCTGGGCCCGGACGGCCAGTTCCCGGTGCCGCTGATGGCCAGCGCCGAGATCGTGATCCAGGTGTCGACCAGCGCCACGTCGATCACCAATGCCTACGCGCTGATCAAGCGGCTGGCGCAGCAACTGGGCCGCCGCCCGTTCGGCATCCTTGTTACCGGTGCGACAGAGGCAGAGGCCAAGGTGGTATACGATAATATGTCAGCAGCAGCAACACGTTACCTGGCCGTCAAGCTCAGTTTCATGGGCTCGGTGCCGGCCGACGAATACCTGCACCGGGCCGCGCGCCTGGGCCGGTCGGTGGTCGATGCTTTCCCGCTCGCGGGTGCGTCGGTGGCCTTCCGTCAACTGGCCGACCGCTTTGCGCTGCACGCGATGCCGCAATTCGGACGCCAGGGCGGCAGCGCGGGTTTTCGGGTCTGACCGAACACGTTCACGATAAAGAAGACAGAAGATTTATACGAGCATGTACACGGTCAAAGGAATCACTGACAAGAACTCTTTGCTAACGGAGCACATGCCGTTGGTGAAGCGTCTTGCCCATCACATGAAGGCCAAGCTACCGCCTTCGGTGGAGGTGGATGACCTGGTGCAGGCCGGCATGATCGGCCTGCTGGACGCGATCAACCGCTACGAGGACAACCACGGCGCCCAGTTCGAGACCTATGCGGTGCTGCGTATCCGCGGCGCCATGCTCGATGAGCTGCGCAGCAGCGACTGGATGCCGCGCAGCACGCGCCAGAACATGCGCAAGGTCGAGGGCGCGATGCACGAACTGCAGCAGAAGCTGGGCCGGCCGCCGACCGAATCGGAAGTGGCCAAGTCGATGAAGATACCGCTCGAGGAATACCAGGACCTGCTGGCCGACTCCGGTGGCCACCAGCTGGTGTACTACGAGGATTTTCGCGACGACGACGACAACGGCAACTTCCTCGACCGGTTCGCGGTCGACGATGCCGATCCGCTGCGCAGCCTGATGGAAACCGATTTCCGCCAGGCGGTGATCGACGCGATCGACAACCTGCCGCCACGCGAGAAGCTGTTGATGGGCCTTTATTATGAGGAAGAATTGAACCTGAAGGAAATCGGCGCCGTCATGGGTGTGAGCGAATCGCGGGTGTCGCAACTGCACACCCAGGCAGTGGCCCGCTTGAGGACGGCACTGCGGGAGCAATTGTGGACTGGGCCAGCGTAGGCGGCCTGGTGCTGGCAATCGCCGGCATCTTCCTCGGTTACACGCTGGACGGCGGGAAATTCTCCTCGCTGGTCCAGCCGGCCGCGTTTGCGATCGTGGTGGTGGGCACCTTTGGCGCCGTGCTGCTGCAAAGCGAACGCAGCGCCTTCATGCGCGGCCTGTCGATGCTGCGCTGGGTGTTCTTCCCGCCGCGCGGCGACCGCCAGACGCTGTCGCGCGACATCGCCTTGTGGGCCTTGACCGCGCGCCGCGACGGCCTGCTGTCGCTCGAACCGTATATCGCCAAGGCCGACCCGTTCGTGCAGAAGGGCTTGCGCCTGGTGGTCGATGGCATTGCGCCCGACAAGCTGCGCAGCCTGCTCGAGCATGAAATCAACGGCTATGAATTCGCCCAGCGCCAGGCGGCGCGCATCTGGGAATCGGCCGCCGGCTATGCGCCGACGATCGGCATCCTGGGCGCCGTGCTGGGCCTGATCCACGTGATGGAAAACCTGTCCGATCCGTCGCGCCTGGGTTCGGGCATCGCGATCGCCTTCGTGTCGACCGTGTACGGTGTCGGCCTGGCCAACCTGTTCCTGTATCCGGTCGGGAACAAGCTGAAGGCCATCGTCAACGACAAGGTGTCGCAGTATGAGATCCTGGCCGAGGTGTTCGCCGACCTGGCCGGCGGCGACCATGGCCGCGTGGTGGACGAGCGCGTCGCCAGCCTGCTGGCGCGCCACTGAGCGGAACCGCCATGGCACGCAAGCGCTACGACGACGATGTTCCGCAAGAAAATCACGAGCGCTGGCTGATCTCGTACGCCGACCTGATCACGCTGCTGTTCGCGTTCTTCGTCGTCATGTACGCGATCTCGATCGTCAACGAAGGCAAGTACCAGACCCTGTCGGACGCGCTGGGCGACGCCTTCGGCGGGCGCGGCGCGGCGCTCGAAGTAAACAACAATGTCGAACCGGTGCTGCCGCTGTCGCACATCATCAACCGCAAGCGCAACGAAGCCGCGCGGCGCGAACAGGAGCGCATGGGCGTGATGGCGCGCGACCTGTCGGCGACCTTGCTGCCGCTGGTGAAGTCGGGCCAGGTGCGGGTGACCCAGAATGCGCGCGGCGTGAGCGTCGAGATCAATGCCAGCGTGCTGTTCGAGCAGGGCCAGGCCGAACTCGACGGTGAAGCCGTGGACGTGCTGGGCGCGGTGGCGGGCCTGCTCAAGAGCGACAACCACCGCATCGAGGTCGAGGGGCATACCGACGACCTGCCGATCGCCAGCCCGATCTATCCTTCCAACTGGGAACTGTCGACCGCGCGCGCCAGCAGCGTGGTGCGGCTGTTCGCCGCCAACGGCATTCCCGAACCGCGCCTGTCGGCGATCGGCTTCGCGGCCACGCGGCCGGTGGCGTCGAACGCCGACCCGGCCGGCCAGGCGCGCAACCGGCGCGTGGCGGTGACGATCCTGGCGGCGCTGCCTGAAACCGGCGGTAACATCTTCAATTAAAGGGCGGCATTCGCCCGTGCCATAATCGCTTGACCATGGCCGCTGTTGCAGCGGCCTTGCTTTTCACACTGAACCGGCCCGTGCCGGGAAGGAGAGCGAATGCATGTCAAACGCAGCATGCCGGCAACGATGCTGGCCACCGTGCTGGCGCTGGGCGGCCTGGCCGGCGTGATCAATCCCGTGGAGGCCGACGTGAACGTACGCCACCGGCTGGACGTCGAGACCGGCGCCGGCAAGGTCAAGGTACGGGTCATGATCGAGAACCGCAGCGACCAGCCGGTCTGGGTGCCGCGCGAGATCGCCAGCGCCGACGAACTCACCGGACCGCGCTTCGCGCTGCGCACGCCGCAGGAAGACATCCCGTACATCGGCAAGATGGTCAAGCGCGCCGCGCCCGGACCGGACGATTACCTCGAGATCAAGCCACATACCACCCACCTGAACACGATCGACATCACCGGCGCGTATGCGTTCAAGCCGGGCCGGCAGTCGTACGAGATCCGCTATGCGGGGCCGTGGCTGTCGAGCATGGAGCAGCGCGACGCGGCGAGCATCGCGGAGAGTCCGTCGGAGCCGGTGCGGTTTTCCTTTACCGCCGGGGCTGGCGGGAACTGAAGTTCGATTACGGCGCCTTGAAGGTGCCGCCGCTGGCGATCAGGGTGGCGCCGCAGCTGGTCTTGTCGCCCTCGAAGGCGATCGACTTGCCGTTGATCTTGTGGACCGGCGACCCGGTGGCGACCTTGCAATCGACATGGCCGGTAACCGGGCAGATGCATGGATCGTCGACGCAGGCGACCGGGATGCCGTCGACCTTGAAGTGGGTGGCGGCGACGCTGACGACCTTGCCGCCGTGGGTGGTCTGGTCGCCGAGGCGGATGACGTTGCGCATGATGCTGGTTCCTTTCGGTCGGTTGGCGACGCTGTCGGCCTGCTCGGACTTCACCCGCATGTCAGCCTCGTCGGTTGCGATGCGTCTGGCGCGTGCCGTATGTGTCGGGGCTATTGCTGCGGCGGTGAATTCTCCCCAAAATATTCATACGAATCAGCATTGTTGATGGCGCGCTCGGGCGCCGTGCGTGCGAGATCCGCCGCGCCGGTCTGGCCATATACGTGGTCGTCGGTGCCGGCCACCACATCGAAGTGGCTCAGTTCGTGCAGCAGGGTGCCGCCGCGCGAATCGGTGCCCGTGACGGCCGCTGCCCAGAACGCCTTGCATACCCATACCGTGTAGGGCCGGGCCGGATACACATAGGCGAAATACGGTTCGTTGCAGTCGCAGTTTATCTTCACCGGCTTGTTCTCGAAGGCATCCCTGACCGCCGTGACATTGCCCGCGACCTTGGCCGCGCGCGCCGCATCGGGTGCGCCGAACCAGGTCGTGTAGCGCGTGCCCAGGTCCTGCTTCGCCGTCAGGTAGGCATGGCTGTCGGCCGCCATCGCGCGGCCAGCGTCCAGCGCCGTGACCAGTTGCTCCTGCTGCGCATTCGAACAATGGTCGTAAGTCAGTCCTGCGCCCGCCGCCAGCGTCGTGACGGGTGGCGCAGTCTTGCTGCCGCGCGGCAGGCGGCCCTCGATCCAGATGCTGACCGCGCCGGACTGCATCGCCGCCGACGCCGGCAGGGTGACGATGCCGGTGCTGGCCGGCGCCGGCAGGGCCGCGGCGCGGTAGCGGATCGTGTAGCTGCCGGTCACGTTCATGTCGTACAGCGCCGACAGCTCGACCGTCCGGCTGAGCGTGGCGCCTGGCGCGAGACGCAGGTAGTCGCCCGGACCCGGCGTCGGGCGCTTGACGCTGCGCCCGAGGTAGCGCACCGGCTGGCCGTCGCGCAGCACCTCGAACAGCGGGCCGTCGATGCTGTCGAGCGGCGTGCGCCAGCGCAGCAGGTGTGCGACCTTGCCGGACGTGTTCGAAAGAAGCACCCGCACCACTACGTCGTCGCCACGGGCGACCGACGGTTGCAGCGGCGTCAGGGTGACATCGACGGCGGCAGCGCCGCCGGCGAAAGAGAGCAGGATGGCGGCCAGGGCCGCGCGGGGATGGCATGGGGCAGGCATGACGGGCTCCTGAGTGATTTCCAGCAACTACTTTTCACCGCTGCGAGCGACCGTGTTTTGCGCTACTGCAACTGATCACAATCCTGTGTGTGACCTTCAGAAAGAAGCGGCGGTAACAAAGTCGAATAAACAACACCAGCAACACATCGACCGGACATCTACCACATGGTTTGCTATGATGCAACTAACATATCCAAGAAGCTATTTGACATGGGTCAGTGGCAGGCCACAGGCGTATCAAGATGATCCAGAACATAGACGAAACGACGGCCGGTCCGTCAGGGCCTGCGTGCACCGGGACCGGCAGGCGCGAGTCGCGCGCATCGATCGACGCCATCGCGCGCGAGATCGGTCTCGATGAAGAGGAACTGCGCGCGCGCAAGCACTTCCTGCAATTCGGCGAACGCGACGCGGCGGCGCTGCGCCGCGTGCACGCCTTGCTGGATGGCCGGCGCGATACGTTCTCGGACGGGTTCTATGCTCACCTGCTGGATTTTCCGCGCATGCGCGAACTGCTGGGCGAGGGCGAAACTACCGCGCGTCTCAAGCAGGCCCAGGCCGATTACTTCAGCAGCCTGACCGCCGGCGAGTACGGCGAAACCTATATCCGCGAACGCCTGCGCGTGGGCGCCGCCCATCAGCGCATCGGCCTCGATCCGAAGTGGTATATCGGCGCCTACCGCAAATACCTGTCCGACCTGTTCGCCATGCTCGGGCAGGAACTGCGCGAACAGCCGCATCAGTATGCCGATGCCTGCGACGCGGTGCTGAAGGTGGTGTGTTTCGACATGGGCCTGGCGCTCGACACCTATGCCCACGCCGACCAGCGCAGCATGCGCCAGAACCAGAATTATCTGGAGCACTTGATTGACGGCATGCCGGCTGGCCTGGTCGTGATCGACGCCGAACGCCGGGTGCGCTCGATGAACCGCATGATGGCCGATCTGCTCGGCGCGCCGGACGAAGCGATCACCGCCGGCCATGCGCTCGAGGAATACCTGCCCGACCATGAACTCGGCCTGCGTGTGACCGAAGCGCTGGCCAGCGGCGCGCCGCAGGACAATGTCTTGGTGACGATGGATGGCCGCGCCGACGGCGTGCGCTATGTCGAATTCAATATCCGCCGCACCCAGCAGGCGGGCGGCCACATGCTGCTGCTGATCGGCCAGGACATCACCTTCCGCCGCAAGGCGCGCCTGCGCCTGCAGGAAAGCGAAGAATTCTTCCGCCTGACCTTCAACCAGGCCGCGGTCGGCATCGTGCTGCTGGGGCCGGATGGGCGCCTGCTGCGGGTCAACCGCAAGATGGCGCACATCCTCGGCTACAGCGAAGTCGAGCTGCTGCAGCGCTTCTTCCAGCAACTGAGCTTCGAGGACGATCTGCCGGAAGAGCTGGCGCTGCTCAGGCGCCTGCGCGCGGGCGAGATCACCGATTACCAGCGTGAGCGGCGCCTGCTGCGGCGCGACGGTTCGCCGGTATGGGTCAATGTCAGCGTGTCGATGATGCGCGATGCCAACGGGCACCAGCGCTTCATCACGGTGGTCGAGGACATTTCGCGGCGCAAGGCGGCCGAGGAAGCCCTGATGCGCATGGCCAACCACGACGCCCTGACCGGCCTGCCGAACCGCCTGCTGCTGCAGGACCGGCTGTCGCAGGCCATCGTGCAGGCCCACCGCGCCGGCACCCAGGTGGCGGTGATGTTCATCGACCTGGACCGCTTCAAGCACGTCAACGACAGTCTCGGCCATGGCGCCGGCGACCAGATGATCTGCGAGATCGCGCGCCGCCTCTCCGGCAGCCTGCGCGAGAGCGACACGGTGGCGCGTCAGGGCGGCGACGAGTTCGTGGTGGTGTTGCCCGACCTGGGAGGCGAGGCCGATGCCGCCCGGGTCGCGCGAAAGCTGCTCGACAACCTGTTCCAGCCCTTGCTGCTGGTCGGCCAGGAAGTTTTCCCGACCGGCTCGATTGGCATCGCCATGTATCCGCGCGACGGCGCCGACAGCGCCACGCTGCTCAAGAGCGCCGATAGCGCCATGTACCTGTCAAAAGGGCAGGGCGGCAACCATTTCAGTTTCTACCAGTCCGACCTGGGCGAGCAGGCAACCCAGCACCTGCGCATGGAAGGCGCGTTGCAGCGTGCGCTGCAGCGCCAGGAATTCCTGCTGCACTACCAGCCGGTGGTCGATATCGCGACCGGGGTCGTGATCGGTGTCGAGGCGCTGCTGCGCTGGCAGCCGCAGGGCATGCCGATGGTGTCGCCGTCCGAATTCATCCCGCTCGCCGAAGAGACCGGCCTGATCGTGCCGATTGGCGACTGGGTGCTGGCCACGGCGATGGCCCAGCAGGTGGCGTGGCGGCGCCAGGGCTTGCCGCCGGTGCGGATCAGCGTGAACCTGTCGGCGCGCCAGTTCCTTGGCCAGGACGTGGCCCAGCGCGTGGCGCGCCTGCTGGAGCAGACCGGGTGCGATCCGGCCTGGCTGACGCTTGAAATCACCGAAAGCGTGCTGATGCAGAATCCGGCCGCCGCCACCGAGACCATGGCGCGCCTGACGGGCATGGGCATGCAGCTGGCGATCGACGATTTCGGCACCGGTTATTCGAGCCTGGCGAGCCTGAAGCGTTTCCCGATCCACAGCCTGAAGATCGACCGCAGCTTCGTCAGCGACCTGACCCGCGACGCCGATGACGCGGCCATCGTCGACGCCGTGATCGCGCTGGCGCATTCGATGAAGCTGAACGTGATCGCGGAAGGCGTGGAGACGTCGGAGCAGCTGGCCTTCTTGCTCGAGCACGGTTGTGACCAGATGCAGGGATACTGTTTCAGCCGGCCGGTGGCGCCGCAGGCCATCGAGGCGCTGTTACGCGCGCACCGGAAATAATTCAGGCGACCTGAACGGCCGCCTGACGTGTTCCCGATGCGTCGCCCGGCGATGCTCAGCGCGGTCCGTCGCCCGGCGTGCCCGAGCTCTCGGCGCCGTCGGCCAGGCGCTCGCTGATCCGGTCGTCGCTGCCGCGGCCGACATAATCCTGGGCCGCATTGTTCAGGTGCGTACCGGGCGAGCCGCCGGTGGCCGCGCCGCCGATGGCGCGCTGGCTGTTCTGTCCCTCTTCTGCTTTACCCAGGCTGCCGCCAGGAATTGGTCCGCTGGCATTGCCGCGGCTGCTCTGCGGCGCGCCGGCCGGGCCAACGTTGCTTTCCGGCGAAGCCTTGGCAAAATTGCTCTGGATACCGGACTGGCGCGAGTCCGACCCGATGCTCGAATTGCCGTCGCCATCGTCGGCCACGAAGCCCGACAGCGAATCGGGACCGGCCTGGCGCAGGCCCAGGTCGTCGGCTTGATCGTCCTTTGGCTTTTTATCGTCCATCATGATCTCCTTGGAATTAGTCATAGGTAAACCATGTTGGGACGGACCAGGCTGGCCCCAATCGGAGGCACGGCCGGGATCGCGTAGGAGCAGTCGCACGCAGGGACGACGAGTCCGCGGCATGAACACAGGGCAGGTTTCCCGATGTCTGCGATCTGCTGTGAAGCAGCGGCGCAGGAGCAAGTGGGTATGCCAGGACAATTCAACGCCTGTGCCACCGCAGGTGCGACTCCGGCGTCAGCGCATGCACCCGGTTGCGCCCGGCGGACTTGGCGTTGTACAGGGCCGCATCGGCGCGCGCCATTGCGGCCTTGAAAGCTTCATCGTCGCCGGTGACCGTCACCCCGATACTGAGCGTGAGCGGCGGCTGCCCCGGTGCCGGCGGCACCGCGGCGGCGGCGGCGCGCACCGCTTCCTGCAGCTTGTCGCCGACGCCGCACGCCTGCTTCAGGTCGGTGTCCGGCAGCAGGACGGCGAATTCGTCGCCGCCCAGCCGTGCGAAGCAGTCGACCGCCCGCAGGTTGCCGCGCACGCGCTCGGCCATCAGTTCCAGCGCGACGTCGCCGGCTTCGTGGCCATGCGTGTCGTTGATCGTCTTGAAATGGTCCAGGTCGATCAGCATCAGCGCCAGTGGCTGGCCGCTGCGCTTGCCGCGCGCCAGTTCACGCTCGGCGATCTCGAAGAAGGCCTTGCGCGACCAGGCGCCGGTCAGGTGGTCGTGGTTGGCGATGTGTTCGGCCTCGAGCACGATGTAGCGGTGCAGGGTCAGCAGGCCGCCCAGGATCAGCGCCGGCAACGCCATCGAGGCGGCGGTCAGGATCGCCACGCTCATCACGCTCGGCTGCAGCAGCGAACCGGGCGTCTCGGGCGCCGTTACCAGCCACAGCATGCGGCCGGCGTGGCCGAGCGCGACCAGCGCGCACATCAGCAGCACGAAGCGGCGTGCGCCGTGGCGCTGGCCGGCCAGCACGCTGCGCGCGATATCGATGCAGATGCCGGCCTGGAACAGCGAGATCACGGCGCTGCGTCCGGTGAACGAATAATGATAGTGGTGGAACAGCACGATCAGCACACCGACTGCGCCGACCAGCAGCACGAAGCGTCCCAGCCGTTCAGGCAGGCCGGCCAGCTGGCGGTAGCCGATCGCCAGCGCGGCGCCGGCGCCGGAATACACGACATTCGCCGCCTCATAGGCCAGCAGGGGCGGCAGTTCGCGGCCGAAGGCATACAGCAGGTTGCCGCACATGCCGAGCAGCGCGGCGCTCAGCAGCGCGCGCACGCCGCGCACCCTCTGCGAGGCGGCCGACAACAGCGCCAGGAAAACGAGGAAGCAGAGCAGGGCTGCTATCAAAAAAATCTGCTGGGTGGCAAGCATGGATCGGGTGGCCAGGTGGCGTCGGAAGAAACGGCCGACGATGGAATGGATGGCGGCCGAAGCCGGTATTATGCCGCTCCTAAATTGTCACGCGGAACTTATTTTTGGACCGCTGCGCGCTTCCCGCGTCCGCATTGCTCATCCATATTGGTGCCGCTGCCGCAAAGCAAAAGGGCCGCCTCGGCGACCCTGTCAATTCCTTGCATTGCGCAGCCCGGCTGCGCACCGCATCAACCGACCACGAACCGCCGCGACACGCTCACGCCCATGGTTTGTCCGCTGGCGCCATAAATCGCCCCGGCCGGGGCATTGGTCGGCGTGCGCATGGCGTTGAGCACGCCCTGGTTGTGCGCCAGTTGCTTGTTGATCAGCATGCCGTTGACGCGATTCAGTTCTTTCGCTTCGCGCGCCGCGTCCAGCAGGCTGCGCCACTGGCTGCGCACTTCGTCGCTGCCGCCGGTCGCCAGCCACGGTTCCATGCCCGCTTCCGATGCCTCGCATCCGGCCGCCCCCAGCGCCGCGTGGCGCTGTTTCGACAATCCGGCCAGCCCGGCCAGTAACGCGTTCTTGCGTGGAGTCAGTTCGTTCAATGCATCGGCATTGAGCGCGACCAGCGATTGCTGTTCCTGTTTCATCAACGCCAGCAGGGCGGTGATGTGCTGATGTTCTGCGGCAAGCGTCTGGTTCGGGCTGGAGATCATGGTTAGCGTTGTCGTGAATGGAGCAGGTCGCGCACGGTATCGAGCAATCCGTCCGCCACCTTCTCGGAGTTGACCTGGAACTGGCCATCGGCGATGGCCAGCTTGATGCGTTCTACCTTCTTGGTGTCGAACACCTGGTTGTTACTGCCCACCGCGGACATCGCCTGGCCCTGGGACGACAGCCGGACGCTGTCGGTCGGGGTCTGGATCGGCGCGGTGGTGGCAGCCTTGTCCGCGCCACGCGCGGTATTGGTCTGCGTGGTGGCGGGTTGAAGGCCTGGGTTATTACTGACGGTATCGTTGATTTTCACGGCTGAGTCCTTCTGGGTGCGGAGTGGAGACTCCGGGATCTGTCCTGAGTAACGGCGGTATGGCCCGAAACTTTAGACAAATCGCACACGAACAGCAGGATTTCGGTGGCGAAAAAATTAACGTTTCATCACAGCACGATTTCGACCAGTCCGTCGGCCCGCGCGGTACCGCTGACAACGCGCCCGGACAGGGTACGCACCTGCACTACCTGGCCTTCGCTGGCCTTGTTGATGGCCTTGGCGTCGCTCGATACCGAGAAGTTCGATCCGCGCGACACCAGCCGCACCGTCTGGCCCTGCTGCACCACCGGCGCGCTGCGCAGCGTGTCGGTGCGCAGCGCGGTGCCGGCCGGCAGCGACACGGTCGGCGTGCGGCCCACCGCCTGCGCCATGTCGGTGATGATGCCGTTTGGCATGGCCGCAATGTCCGCCTTCATCAGTACCAGCTGGCCCGGGTCGACCGGCTGGCCCTGGGCCAGCGGCACGGCGGCGGCGACATAGTCGGCCATCACGCTCACCTGGGCCTGCACGAAGATAGTCCAGGCGCTCGGCGCGGTGCAGCGCACGCCGACCGTGGTCTTGCCCCACGGGCGGGCGCCGGGCTGCTGGAATGCTTCCGGCGCCGGGCAGGCCGCCAGGCTGATGCGAGGATCGACGGCGCCGACCTTGACGGTGACTTCGCCAGGCAGGCCGGCGCTCTGGGTCTTCAGATACTGCTCGACCACGGTGCGCAGGGCGTTCGGATTCTGGCGCGCAGCAGGACTCTGTTGCGCATGCGCACCACCGATGAACAGGGCGAGCAGCGAAAAAGCGACGTATTGACGTTTCATGGCGGGCTGGGTGGAGAGAGAAGCGGGAATGGTGCTATCTTAGGTCGAATGATTCCGTAGCGAAACTTTGAATAGCGGGTGTTTGCCGGCCCTTCTTCGCCGATTGATGCAGCAGGCTGGTACGTATCATCGCTTCTGTCCCAACAAGCACCAGCCAGGAGGCGGCATGATCGGCAAGCTCGACGACTACATGCGATTCAATGAAACGGCACTCTCGCTGCGTTCGCAGCGGCAGGAACTGCTGGCGTCCAATATCGCCAACGCCGACACCCCGAACTACAAGGCGCGCGACATCGATTTCGCCAGCGCCCTGCAGGGAGCGATGTCGGGTAACAAGGCGGGCGGCGCGATCGCCACCACCAATACCGGCCACATGGCCCGCGGCGGCGCGCCCGGCGACACCCTGGCGAATGGCACCCCGGTGCTGTACCGCGGCGTGACCCAGGGTGCGGTCGACGGCAACACGGTCGACATGGACGTCGAGCGCAACCAGTTTGCCGACAACGCGCTGCGCTACGAAGTCGGGATCCAGATGATCAACAGCCAGATCAAGGGTCTGCTCACCGCGCTGCAGAGCCAATAAGGGATGAGTCATGTCGCTATTTAATATCTTTAACGTGGCGGGTTCGGCGATGAGCGCGCAGTCGCAGCGCCTGAACGCCACCGCCAGCAATCTGGCCAACGCCGACAGCGTGACCTCGCCGACCGGCGAAGCGTATCGCGCCAAGGCGGTCGTGTTCGAAGCGACCCCGACCGCGACCGGCGGCACCGGCGTGCGGGTGCGCGAAGTGGTCGAAGACCCGTCGCCGCTCAAGCAGGTGTACGACCCCAAGCATCCGATGGCCGACGACAAGGGCTATGTGTCGATGCCCAACGTGAACGTGGTCGACGAGATGGTGAACATGCTGTCGGCGTCGCGCTCTTACCAGAACAATGTCGAGACCATGAATGCAGCCAAGACCATGCTGCTCAAGACCTTGACCATCGGCCAATAATTTATCTCGCTCACCATGACCAGCCCAATCGCCGCATCCAGCAACACCGCCAACATCGCCGACCTGCAAACGGCCATGAATGCCAAGGCCAAGGCCGCCACCGACAGCGTCCAGGCCGACACCGACAAGTTCATGACCCTGCTGGTGACCCAGCTGCAGAACCAGGATCCGCTGAACCCGATGGACAACGCCCAGATGACCAGCCAGCTGGCCCAGCTGCAGACCGTGACCGGCGTGAACAAGCTGAACACGACCCTGGAATCGCTCAAGTCGAGCTACCAGTCGAGCGAGTCGCTCCAGGCGACCAACCTGATCGGCCACGGCGTGCTGGTCGAAGGCAAGGACATCCTGCTCAGCAAGAGCCAGGCGATCCTGGGCGTCGAGCTCGAAACCGCGGCCGACAAGTTGCAGGTCATCATCACCGACCCGACGACCGGCAAGGACGTCGCCTCGATGGACCTCGGCGCCCACGAAGCCGGCATCGTGCCGATCGCCTGGGATGGCGTGGGCGACCAGGCTGTCGTGGATGCCGAGGGCAAGCCGGTGACGCTGGCCGACGGTAACTATACCTTCCGCGTGGTGGCAAGCCGCGGCAGCGAACAGCTGACCGATGCCAAGACCCTGTCGTTCGACAGCGTGGCGAGCGTGACCACCAATTCGAAAGATGGCGTCAAGTTGAACCTTCCGGGCAAGGGTGCGGTAACCCTGGCCGATATTAAACAAGTCCTGTAAGCCGAGCCGCTTACCCTTTCCCTGATTCTGGAGCATTTACTATGTCTTTCCAACAAGGCCTGAGCGGCTTGAACGGCGCCGCCAAATCCCTCGACGTCATCGGTAACAACATCGCCAACGCCAGCACCGTCGGCTTCAAGGGCTCGACCACCCAGTTCGCCGACGTCTATGCCGGCGCACTCAACAGTGCCGGCGGCAACTCGCCCGGCATCGGCGTGAAAGTCGCGGCCATCGCCCAGCAGTTCACCCAGGGTAATATCGAAGCGACCAGCAACCCGCTCGACATCGCCATCAACGGCGCCGGCTTCTTCCGTATCGAGCAGGCCGGTGTGGTGCAGTATTCGCGCAATGGCCAGTTCTCGCTCGACAAGCAGGGCTTCATCGTCAATGCCCAGGGCGCCAAGCTGACCGGCTATGGCCTGGGTGCGAACGGCCAGCTGGCCGCCGGCGCGGCGGTGCCGCTGCAGATCGATACCTCGGACCAGCCGCCGAAAGTGACTTCGAAGATCGACATCCAGCTGAACCTGGATTCGCGCAGCCCGCAGAAAGTCGTCTCGGAATTCGATATCAACGATCCGGACAGCTACAACAAGCAGGTGCCGATGAACGTGTACGACACGCTGGGCAATCCGCATACGATGTCGACGTATTACCTGAAGAGCGGTCCGAACACGTGGGAAGTGTATGCCAGCAATGACGGCGTCGAAGTCACCGCCCTCAAGGCAGTGGGCACGACGCTGACCGATGCGGGCACGGTCAGCGCCCGCGCCGCATGGGACGCCGCGACCAAGGAAGTGCCGATGGACCAGGCCAAGGTGAGCGCGGCGCTGACGGCGTACGCCAACGCCGCCGCCACCGCGATCAACGGCGCCGCCACCACCGCAAGCGACGAGAACAAGACGGAAGTCGCCACCGCCGGGACCACCGCGGCCCTGGTGCCGGGCACCACGCCGGAACAGATCAACGATGCCATGACCAAGGCGCTGAAAGTGACGCCGGTACCGATCGGCACGCTGAACTTCAATACCAATGGCGCCCTGAACATGGCGACCACGGGCGACGCCCTCAAGAATGGCCGCTTCGATATCTCGCTGCCGATCGTGCCGTCGACCGGCGCCGAACTGACGCTGCCGGCACAGATCAACTTTGCCGGCACCACCCAGTACGGCAACGCGACCAGCGAGAAGGTCGTCGAGCAGGACGGCTACAAGGCCGGCGCCCTGCAGCGCTTCACCACCGGCACCGACGGCACCATCCTGGGCCAGTTCAGCAACGGCCAGACCAAGGCGCTGGGCCAGGTCGTGCTGGCCAACTTCAAGAACCCGAACGGGCTCGAGCCGCTGGGCAACAACGCCTGGGCGGAATCGCCGAACTCGGGCGTTGCGCTGATGGGTACCGCCGGCACCGGCGGCATGGGCGTGCTGCAATCGTCGGCCACCGAAGCGTCGAGCGTCGACCTGACCGCCGAGCTGGTCAACATGATCACCGCGCAGCGCGTCTACCAGGCCAATGCGCAGACCATCAAGACCCAGGATTCGGTGCTGCAGACGCTGGTGAGCCTGCGTTAATCCCTGAACAGGGTGGGGTGGACGGGTTTCCCGTCCACGCGTTCAACCATCATTCGCTCCGCCGCATCACACTTCCAAGGACCACACCATGGACCGCCTCATCTACACCGCCGCCTCCGGCACCAAGCACATCCTCGAGAAGCAGGCCACGACCTCGAACAACCTGGCCAACGTCAGCACCACGGGCTTTCGCGCCCAGCTCGACGTGTTCCGCTCGGCCCCGGTGCAAGGTCCCGGTTCGCCGACGCGTGCCTTCGTGGTCGATTCGACCGCCGGCAACGACTTCTCGGCCGGCGCGCTGCAGGTGACCGGACGCGACCTGGATGTGGCGATCAAGGGCGACGGCTTCATCGCGGTGCAGATGCCCGACGGCAGCGAAGCCTACACCCGCAACGGTTCGCTGCAGATGAGTCCGAACGGCGTGTTGCAGACCGCCAACGGCCAGACCGTGGCCGGCGAGGGCGGTCCGATCACGATCCCGCCGGATGCTACCGTCACGGTCGGCGGCGACGGTTCGGTCTCGGTGATCTCGAACGTGGACCAGCCGGCCGCGGCCAACGTGCTGGGCCGCCTGAAGCTGGTCAACCCGCCGACCGGCGACCTGGTGCGCGGCGATGACGGCCTGTTCCGCCTGAAGGATGGCGGTACCGCCCAGGTCGACCCGGCGGTGCAGGTGGCCGGCGGCGCGCTCGAAGGCAGCAACGTGAATCCGGTCGATTGCATGGTCGACATGATCTCTCTGGCAAGGTCGTTCGACATGCAAATGAGCCTGATGAAGAACGCCGAGAATAACGCCGCGAAAGCTGCCCAGATCCTCGCTTTGAACTAGGTGTTGCCCGGGCATAATTCTATTGTGCGTGGCGGTGTTCGCCTGCCACCAATAGGAGAATGCCATGATTCGTTCGCTCTACATCGCCAAGACCGGTCTCGAAGCCCAGCAGACCAATCTCGACGTCATTTCGAACAACCTCGCCAACGTCAGCACCAACGGCTTCAAGAAGTCGCGCGCCGTGTTCGAGGACCTGCTGTACCAGAACGTGCGCCAGCCAGGCGCGCAATCGTCGCAGCAGACCAACCTGCCTTCGGGCCTGCAGATCGGTACCGGTGTGCGCACCGTCGCTACCGAGCGCATCCACACCCAGGGTAACCCCCAGCTGACCGGCAATGACAAGGACGTCATGGTCAACGGTCCTGGCTACTTCCCGGTACAACTGCCGGACGGCACCCAGGCGTATACCCGCGACGGTTCGTTCCAGAAGGACCAGAACGGCCAGCTGGTGACCTCGAGCGGCTTCGTCGTGCAGCCGGCCATCACCGTGCCGGCCAATGCCGAATCGATCTCGGTCGGCCGCGACGGTACCGTGTCGGTCAAGGTCGCCGGTGAAACCGCGATGACCCAGATCGGTGCGCTGCAGCTGGCCACCTTCATCAACCCGGCCGGCCTCGAGTCGCGCGGCGAGAACCTGTACACCGAAACCACCGCTTCCGGCGCACCGAATCTGAACGTGCCGGGCACCAATGGCGCAGGCAACCTGATGCAAGGGTATGTCGAAGCGTCGAACGTCAACGTGGTCGAGGAAATGGTTGCCATGATCCAGACCCAGCGCGCCTACGAGATCAACAGCAAGGCGATCACCACGTCCGACCAGATGCTGCAGAAGCTGGCGCAGCTGTAAGTCAGGCTTGTAACCCACGTTCTCAATCGACTTTGCCGACCATGATGAAATCTGCTTCGATCCTCGCCGCGCTGCTCGTGCTTGCTGGCTGCGCCACCGCGCCGACCACCATCGTGCAGGGCCCGACCTCGGCCCGCCCGATGCTGGTGGACAATGCGCCGTCCAGCGATGGCGCCATCTACAACGCCAACAGCTACCGCCCGATGTTCGAAGACCGTCGCGCCCGCCACATCGGCGACCTGCTGACGGTGAACATCACCGAGCGTACCGTCGCCAACAAGGCCGGCGCCAGCTCGGGCAACAAGACCGGCAGCGCCAGCTTCACCGCGCCAGGCCTGCTGGCCGGCAAGATCGGCGCCGGCATCGACCTGGAGTCGGGCACCAAGTACGCCGACGGCGACAACCAGAGCGCCTCGAACAACTTCACCGGCACGCTGGCCGTGACCGTGACCGAAGTGCTCCCGAACGGCAACCTGGTCGTGGCGGGCGAGAAGCAGGTCGCGATGAACAAGGGTACCGAGTTCATCCGCTTCTCTGGCATGGTCAGCCCGGACACGATCCAGGCGGGCAATATCGTGTCGTCGAGCGTGATCGCTGACGCCCGCGTCGAGTACCGCACCAACAGCCGTCTCGACCGCGCCGAAGTGACGTCGATGCTGTCGCGTTTCTTCCTGTCGATGCTGCCGTTCTAAGGATTTGAAAATTACCATGCGCAAGTTCACCACCGCCCTGCTGATTGCCGCCGCCTTTGCCGGCGCCGCCCCCCTGGCCCAGGCCGAGCGCCTGAAGGACATGGCCACCATCGCCGGCGTGCGCCAGAACCAGTTGTCCGGCTACGGCATCGTGGTCGGCCTGGACGGCACCGGCGACCAGACCAGCCAGACCCCGTTCACCGTGCAGTCGATCCGCGCCATGCTGCAACAGAAGGGCGTGAACCTGCCGGCCGGCACCCAGCTGCAACTGAAGAACGTGGCGGCCGTGATGGTCACCGCGTCGCTGCCGGCGTTCGCCCAGCCGGGCCAGCCGCTGGACATCACCGTGTCGTCGATCGGCAACGCGAAAAGCCTGCGCGGCGGCACGCTGCTGATGGCGCCGCTGCATGGCGCCGATGGCCAGGTGTACGCGATGGCCCAGGGCAGCCTGGTGGTCGGCGGCGTCGGCGCGGCAGCCCCGGGCGGCGGCGCGCAGGTGCAGGTGAACCACCTGGCGGTGGGCCGCGTTTCCGGCGGCGCGACCGTCGAGCGCGCCGTAGCGTCGAACCTGGGCGAGAACAACCAGATCCGCCTGGAACTGAAAGACACCGATTTCGGCACCGCTGCGCGCGTGGTCGAAGCCATCAACGACCAGTTCGGTCCTGGCATCGCCACCGCCCAGGACGGCCGCGTGGTGCGCGTGCGCACCCCGTCGTCGAGCGACCAGCGCGTCGCCTTCCTGGGCCTGCTGGAACAGATCGACGTGAAGACCCCGCTGGCCTCGGCCAAGGTGATCATGAACGCGCGCACCGGTTCGGTCGTGATGAACCAGGCCGTGATGCTGGAAGATTGCGCGATTTCGCACGGCAACCTGTCGATCACGATCGGCAGCGACACCCAGGTGAGCCAGCCGAATGCGCTGTCGGGCGGGCGTACCGTGGTCACCCAGACCCCGTCGGTCGAGATCAAGAAGGACCCGGGCAAGGTGCTGCAAGTGAAAGGCGGCGCGTCGCTGGCCGAAGTGGTGAAGGCGATGAATTCGATCGGCGCCACCCCGCAAGACCTGCTGTCGATCCTGCAGGCACTGAAGGCCGCCGGCTCGCTGCGCGCCGAACTCGAAATCATCTAAATCAACCTGCCGGGATTCGCATGATCGCTTCGACCAACAACGACCAGACCGCAAAACTCGCGCTCGACACCAACAGCCTGAACGGGCTGCGTCAGAGCGCGAAGGCGGGCTCGCCGGCCGCGCTGAAGGAAGCCGCGACCCAGTTCGAAGCGATGTTCATCAACATGATGATGAAGAGCATGCGCGACGCCACCCCGCAGGAAGGCCTGATGGACAACCAGCAGACCAAGACCTTCACCACCATGCTCGACCAGCAGATGAGCCAGAACCTGGCCAAGCGCGGCATCGGTCTGGCCGACTCGCTGGTGCGCCAGCTGGGCACCCAGCAGATGAGCCAGCAGGCGCTGGCGATCGGCGCCGAAGGCGGCGCGGCTGCCCAGAGCGCCGGTGGCACCGGCAAGGGCATGCCGATGACGGTCAACGCGGCCTCGATGTACCAGACGATGTCCGGCGCCACGGCAGCGGCAGGCGCGGCAGGTGCGGCGTCGGACGCCCCGGCACTGCCAGCCACGCTCGAGAACGGCAAGACCCAGGCGCCGCACGTGCGCGCGTTCCAGGAAAAACTGCACGAGCATGCCCACGAAGCCGAGCAGGCGACGGGCGTGCCGGCCAAGTTCATGCTGGGCCAGGCGGCGCTGGAAACCGGCTGGGGCAAGCGCATGATCAAGAATGCCGACGGCAGCAGCAGCAACAACCTGTTCGGCATCAAGGCCGGCCCGAGCTGGAAGGGCAAGGTCGCCAACGCCGTGACGACCGAATACGTGAACGGCCGTCCCCAGACGCGGGTCGAGAAGTTCCGCGCCTATGACTCGCCGGCTGATTCGTTCAAGGATTACGCGAAACTCATCGCCAACAATCCACGTTACGAAAAAGTCATGCAGAGCGGCGGCGACGCTTCGGCGTTTGCCCAGGGCCTGCAGAAAGCCGGTTACGCGACCGACCCGCACTACGCCGCCAAGCTGACCCGGGTCATCAGGAATTCGCTCGCCTGAGATCGGTTGCAAGTTCAATACGTAAAGATGTTTGTTACAACTTGGTTGTCAAGTTCCTGGAAAATCTGCCGTTGACGGTAGCGTTGAAGAGAGAAAAATATCATGTCCGGTTCCTTACTCGCGATTGGCAAGACAGGTTTGTATGCCGCCCAGGCAGCACTGAGCACGACCGGGCATAACATCACCAACGCGAACGTGGCCGGCTACAGCCGCCAGGTGGTGGTGCAGGCAACCAACGCCGCGCTCGACACCGGCGTCGGCTTCCAGGGCACCGGCACCAACATCTCGCAGATCAAGCGCTACAGCGACAACTTCCTGAACACCCAGGTGCGCACCGCCCAGGCCAGCACCAGCGGCCTGGAGTCGTACTACACGCAGATCAAGCAGATCGACAACCTGCTGGCCGACCAGACGTCCGGCCTGTCGCCGGCGCTGCAGAGCTTCTTCAGCGGCGTGCAGGACATGGCCGCCAACGGCGGTTCGGTGCCTTCGCGCCAGGCGATGCTGTCGTCGGCCGAGAGCCTGGCCACGCGCCTGCAGTCGCTCGATTCGCGCATGGGCGAGATCCGCGACGGCGTCAATTCGCAGATCGAGGCGAGCGTCACCACGATCAACAGCTACGCCGGCCAGATCGCCAGGATGAATGAGCAGATCGGCACCTACGCCTCGTCGGCGCAGCGTCCGCCCAACGACCTGCTCGACCAGCGCGACCAGCTGGTGCTCGACCTCAACAAGTACGTCAAGGCGACCGTCACGCCGGGCGACAACAACAGCTATACCGTCTCGATCGGCAACGGCCAGCCGCTAGTGGTGGGGCAGGACTCGTACAAGCTGGCGACGATGGCGTCGCCGACCGACCTGAGCCGCGTGGAAGTGGGCTACCAGCTGGGCGACCGGGTCTCGGTCCTGCCGGACGGCGCCCTTACCGGCGGCGAACTGGGCGGCGTGCTGGAATTTCGCGCCAACTCGCTCGACAAGGCCCAGAGCCAGCTCGGCAAGGTCGCGATCGGCCTGGCCTTCGAATTCAACGCCCAGCACAAGCTCGGCGTGGACCAGAACGGCGAAGCCGGCAAGGACTTCTTCAATATCGCGCCGGCCTACGTGGCCAAGAGCGTCAACAATTCGCCGTCCAGCACCGCCGAGATGACCGCCAAGGTGGTCGATCCGAGCAAGCTGGCCGATACCGACTACCAGGTCAAGTTCGACGGCGCCAGCTACCACGTGGTCAGCCTGAAGGACAAGACCAGCACCCAGGTCAACCCGAACGCCGACGGCAGCGCCACCCTGACCCTGGGCGGCGTCGAGATGACCTTCGCCGGCAGCGCGCGCGCCGGCGACACGTTCCTGATCCGTCCGACCATCAGCGGCGCGGCCGATTTCAAGGTGCTGGCCACCGACGTGTCGCAGATCGCCGCCGCCGCGCCGATCTCGACCAGTGCGCCTTTGACCAATACCGGCACCGGCAAGATCAGCGAAGGCAAGGTCGACAGTGCTTTCCTGGCCGGCGGCGTGACCCTGCCGCTGACCCTGTCGATCGGCGAAAACGGCGCGATGAGCGGTTTCCCGGCGGGTGCGACCGTGAGCGTGACCGACAGCAAGGGTGTCACGACGCCGGTCGCGGCCGAGAACCTCAAGTTCGATAACGGCTCGACCTACAGCTTCGGCGGCGTCAGCGTCACCCTGAGCGGCGCGCCGAACAATGGCGACACGTTCACCATCGCCGCCAACGGCGGCGGCGTAGGCGACACCCGCAATATCGCCGCGCTGGGCCAGCTGCAGACCAAGAACATCTTCAATGGCGGCACCGCGACGCTGCAGTCGTCGTATGCGCAGATGGTGAGCGAAGTCGGCAACAAGACCCGCGAAGTCCAGCTCAATGCCCAGGCCGGCAACGCCCTGCTGGAACAGTCGGTCGGCGCCCAGGCCGACGTGTCCGGCGTGAACCTGGACGAAGAGGCGGCCAACCTGATCAAGTACCAGCAGGCCTACCAGGCATCGAGCAAGGTGATGCAGATTGCCGGCACGATCTTCGACACGCTGTTGTCGATCTCTCGTTAATCGCGGACCCAGCGGAAGAACATCATGCGTATCAGTACCCAGAACCTCTACAACACCTCGACCAACCAGCTCAACAGCCTGCAGAGCGCGCTGGCGCGCACCCAGATGCAGCTGTCGAAGAACACCCGTGTGCTGACCCCGGCCGACGATCCGATCGCCTCGGCGCGCGCGCTCGAGGTGAGCCAGTCGCAATCGATGAACACGCAGTACGCGACCAACCGCAGCAGCGCCAACTCGGCCCTGTCGGCGGTGGAATCGGCGCTGCAGAATTCGGGCGACCTGCTGCAGGACATCCAGCAGCTGGCTGTCAACGCGGGCAATGCCTCGATGCTGCCGGCCGACCGCGAAGCGCTGGCCGTGGCACTGGAAGGCAAGCTGGAAGACCTGCTGGGCGTGGCCAACACCACCGACGGTTCGGGCGGCTACCTGTTCTCGGGTTACATGACCACCACCAAGCCGTTCGACCGCACCCCGGGCGGCGCCAACTACCAGGGCGACCAGGGCGTGCGGCAGCTGCAGGTGGGCGACTCGCGCAAGATCCCGCTGTCGGCCTCGGGCAGCGCCGTTTTTGAAGCGATCCCGACCGGCAATGGCGTGTTCCAGACCCAGGCTGCCGAGGGCAACAAGGGCGCCGGCATCATCTCGTCGGGCTCGGTAATCGACCGCGGCGCGCTGACCAACAAGCCGTACAGCCTGAGCTTCAGCGTGACCGGCGACACGCCGGCCGTGACCACCTATTCGGTGGTGGACAACAGCACGACGCCAGCCACGGCGGTGCTGAGCGACCAGCCGTACGAAGCCGGCAAGCAGATCGCGTTCGGCGGGATGGCCTTCGACATCAAGGGCGTGCCGAGCGACGGCGACAAGTTCACCGTCGAGCCGAGCGAAAAGCAGTCGGTGTTCACCACCTTGACCGACCTGATCGGCGCACTGCGTACGCCGACCGACGGCTCGACCGGCAAGGCCGACCTGACCAACAAGCTCGGCACCGCGATCGACAACCTCAAGAATGCGCACGAAAACGTGCTCAAGGTGCAGGCCGGGGTCGGCGCCCATATGAACGAGCTCGACTATCTGGACAGCGCCGGCAGCGACCTGGACATCCAGTATTCGGCCACCATGGATTCCCTGACCGGTCTCGACATGGTCAAGGCGATCTCGGACTTCTCGATGCAGCAGAACACGCTGCAGGCGGCGCAGATGTCGTTCAAGACGATGTCGGGGCTGTCGCTGTTCAACTACCTCTAATTAACCCTTCGTCGCCGGCTTCGGCGGCGTCTTCGCATTGACCTTCGGCGGCTTGGTCGCGGCGGCGATCTCGGCGCCGCAATTCGTGTCCGGCGCCTTGTCCACGTTGATCAGTGGAAGCAGGGCGGCCAGCGGCGTTACCACCGAGGCCAGCGCCACCGCGGCGCCGGCCTTCAGCGCCAGCGGACCTGCCTGCGGTCCCACCTTCGGTTCGGTAAAGGTGCCGCGTGCGTACAGCGGCGTGCGCAGCGTCAGCACGCGGGCGCCCTTGGTCCTGGGGCGTACGTCCAGGTCGAGCTGTTCGCTGGCCAGGTCGACGTAGCCGGCCACATTCACCACCGCATCTTCACTGTCGAGCACGAATCGGTCGATGTTCGCGCGGCCGTTGCGCACGGTCGTTTGCGCGGCCACGCAATTGAGCATGGTCTGCTTGTCGCCGAAAATCTTGACGAATACGGCATTGGCCACGTTCAGGCCGGCCAGTTCGAGGATGAACTGGCTCACCGTGCCTTCGGTCACCACCGCATTGATCTCGCCCTGCGAAGTGCCCAGCATGGCGGCCACCGTATTGCCCTTGCCGGCCAACACCCCGTCGCCATTGACTTCACCGAAGCTGGCCTGCATCGATTGCAGCTTGGGGAACAGCTCGCGGATCTTCAGGCCGCGCGCTGCCAGCCGGGCGCCGGCGTCGAGCGTCTTCTGGCGCCCATCGAGGCGGATGTTCGCGGTGATGCGTCCGCCCGCCATGCCGAAGCTGAGCGGGGTCAGGGTCAGCACCTTGTCCTTCATGCGAATAGTGGTCTCGATATCGTTCAGCGGGATGTCGTTGACGCGCACGATGCGCTTGCCGGTGAACTTCACGTCGGCGTCGAGTGCGTCCCATTTCTCGGTATTGAACCCCTCGACCGGCAAGGCCTTGCCGGCAGGCGGCGCCTTGACGCGGCCGGCTGCCTTGGTGCCGGCGCCGGTGTCCGCGCCCACGGTCGGGCCCAGGTCGGCCAGGCGCAGCTGGTTCGAGGTCAGCGCGCCGCTCAGGAAGGGACGCGGCTCGCGCTGGGCGTAGGTGAGCGTGCCCGCGATGTCGCTGGCGCCAACCTTGCCCTTGAAATCCTTGTAGGTGAAGGTCCAGAAGGTGCCATCGGTCTTGCCCAGCAAATTGCCATTGGTGGAGAACGGCGGCGTTTCCGGCAGCAGCACGCCGGTCAGGCCGTACAGGTCGGCCATGCTGGCGCCGGCCAGTTCCATCTGCAGGGCAAAGCCTTCCAGCGAGCGCGGGTCACGGATGATGCCGCGCAGGCCCAGTCTGGTCTGTCCGGCGCTGGCCTTGGCCTCGATCGGGAAGTTGGTGTCGTCGCCGGTCAGCGACAGCACCGCGCCGGCGCGGCCGCCGCCCGTGATCCTGGCCTTGTTGTAGGTGCCGTCGAGCGTGAACGCCAGGCCGTAGGGCGGTACGCCGGGAGCCGGCGCCGCATCTGCGGCGGCGGCGTCGATGGACTTCGCGTTGGCGCGCAGGTCCAGGCCGATTGGCTCGTCCACATAGCGCAGCTGCCCGCTGTCGAAGGCCAGGCGGCGGATGTCCACATTCCATTGCGATGGGCCATTGTCCTTGAAGGTCCAGGAATTGCTGCCGTCCTTGCGCCGCTCGACCGCGATGTCCGGTGCGTTCATGCGCAGGTCGGTGACCACCACGTCTTTCGACAGCAGCGGCAGGATGCGCACGCCCGCCTCGACGCGTTGAGCACTGGCCATTTTCTCGCCCACGGTGCTCCATGCCGGGTTGCTCATGTACACGTCATTCGCGCTGATGATCGGATGCGGCACATAACGGCGCCAGCCGGTTTCGCCATCGTTGGTGCGCTTGAGCTTGACGTCGAGGTCGCCCCTGATCGCGAATTCGCGCCCGGTGGTCTCGGACACCTTGCGGTTGATGTAGGGCCGCAGCATGTTCCAGTCGAACAGCATGAGGAACAGGATCACGATAACTGTGATGCCGAGCATGATCCAACCGGCGATCTTGAGAGGTCTGGACTTTGTCATTGTCGTCTTGGCCAATCGCAGGATTGGCAGTTGGCGGAGGCGAAATTGAACCCCGGGATCGTCAGGCTACCCCTGCTGTGTGATTTTGTTTGTTAGTTAAATAGCATTACGGCGACATTCGGGCGGCCGGTTCGATCATCCACGTGCGGTGCGCAGAGGCTGCCCGCGGGGAGCGCAACCGGGGCCGGGATTCGAGCCGGTACGTCGGCCTGATGCTGACCGGCCTGTTCGCCCTGATGCTGGCGCTGCACCGCATTCCCGGCTTGGCCAATCAGGTCATCGTCGACGGCATCCGTTTTTCGGTCGATGCGCGGCCGTTCACCCTGCGCCAATGTCGGTACGGCGGTTTCCTGCTCGAACGGATGGCGCGTGCGCTCGCCGGCCTGCATTACGGGGTTGCCTGCCTGGTGTCCAAGCGGATCGAGGGCGCGATCCTGCCCCACTTCGCGCTGAACGCCGTGCACTTGGTGGCGTTCACTATCCGGTGCTGGCCTGAATCAGCCGAGGAAGAATTCCATCCCGCGCGCCATGGCGGGGAACATCGCCGAACCATGGTTCTCGTGTGCCAGCACCTGGAACTGCACGCGCGCCAGCGCATTGTCCGCTTGCAGGCGCGCGGCAAGCTCGCGCGCCGCATCCACCATGCGCCGTCTGGCGGCAACCGCCGTGTGTTCATCGCGCGCCGCGGTGTTTGCCGCCGGCTGCTCCAGTTCTCCGACCGTGACCATCAGCGCCGGTTTCGACGCCAGCGTGGCAATCCGCTTGCCGAGTCCTTTTTCGTTGGCCAGCACCGCCTGCTCGCCATACCAGATCGATGGACTGGCGGCGAGATAGGTCTGGAACATGGCCGGCCGGGTGAACAGCGCGTGCAGCGTGCACAGCCCGCCATAGGAATGGCCATACAGCGCCTGGCGCGTTTGGTCGAGCGGCGCCAGCGTCGCGATCAGCGGCTTGAGCTCGCGCTCGATGAAGTCGAGGAACAGCTCGGCGCCACCTTCGGCCGCCGGACCTGCGCTGCCGGCCGGCGGCGTGTAGTCGCGCCCGCGTGCGATGCTGTAGGGCTGGTCGACGGCGTAGCCGATGCCGACCACCACCGGCGCGTGGCGGGCCGGGCTGCCGTCGCGCGGACGCCGGGCGGCGCTGCGGGCCATCAGCGCCAGGGTCGGGAAAGTGGCATTGCCGTCCAGGGCATACAGCACCGGATGGCCGCCCGCCGGCGCCGGGCCGGGCGGGATGCTGACGAAGATGCGGTAATGCTGGCCAGTGATGGCGGAGGTGAATTCGCGCTGGGTTGCCAGCGGCAGGGTGGCGGTCTGCCAGCCGTCGGCGGCGTGGGCGAGCGGGGCGATCAGGGTGCCGGCGGCGAGGGCGGCGGTGGTGGTGAGCAGGGTGCGGCGGCGGGACGAGGTCGGCAAGGACATGGACGGAATTTATATTGAGAATGATTATCATTCTATCCTGTCGGCGATCCCGTGTCATGGGGCCTTCTCGCACACCTGTCAGTCCTGTGGATGGCTGCCGTGGCACGCTGCCCGATACACTCGGCGTGAGCACGCCTGCGGGCGTGGTCCGAGCGACGAGCGTTATTCGAAACAGGGAATTTACCGCCTCAGGGGCCTGAGGTGCGGCGCGGATCCTCGTCATCGAGCCGGAAGGGAACGTGTGAGCATGCATCGCTACCGAATCGGACTCGTGGACCCACATCGAAGGAGCGGATGATGAAGTTCAATATCTACGGTCGATTTCAGGTTGACGTGCGCCGCGAGCAGGATGCCTGGGTAGTGTACCGGTCAGAGGCGGGAAAACGAGTCGTGCTGCACGACCTCGTCGTTCCTGCCGATGTGACATGCCAGGACATGGCAACTTATCTCGACGACATTTTTCACGAGGCTGCCCGCTCGGGAGACACCGTCGAACGGATGGCAGACTAGACTCAGTTGTCGGTGGCCGCCCCCGGCGCCGGATTCGCCGCCCTTGGCAGCGAGCGCGCCGCCTCGATGCCCTGGTTGAACAGGTTGACGATCGGCGTGCCCAGGTAGGGCAGGACCAGGCTCAGGGTCAGCAGGCCGACGCCCAGCGTGATCGGGAAGCCGATGCCGAAGATGTTCAATTGGGGCGCGGCGCGCGTCAGGATGCCGAGAGCGACCTGGGTGATCAACAGGGCCGCCACGATCGGCAGCGACAGTTGCAGCCCGGCCGAGAAGATGCGTCCGCCCCAGCGCACCAGTTCCAGCGCGGCATTGGTCGAGAACGGCGTCTCGACGATCGGCATGGTGAAAAAACTCTCGGCCAGCACTTCGATCACCACCAGGTGGCCGTTCACGGCCAGGAAGGCCATGGTCGCGACCAGCGCCACGAACTGGCTGACCGCCGACGAGCGCCCGCGCGTGCTGGGGTCGAAGAACATCGCGAAGCCCAGGCCCATGGTCTGGCTGGCGACCTCGCCGGCGTACTCGACGGCGGCGAACACGATGCGCATGGCAAAGCCCATCGCGATGCCGATGATCATCTCTTTTGCCAGGATCAAGAGGCCGGCCCACGAAGTCGGGTCGGCGGCCGGCACCGCCGGCACGATCGGCGCGATGATCAGCGCCAGCATCACGCCCAGCAGCAGCTTGACCCGCATCGGCACGCCCGCATTGCCGAACAGCGGCGCCGCAGTGATCAGCCCGAGGATGCGCGCAAGCGGCCACAGCAGCGCCGCGACCCAGGTATTCATCTCGGCCAGGGTGACGGTCAGCATTCGCGCTCCGCATCCATAGCGTGAACTGCGCCGTCCGTGGCCTGGACCTTACCATCCGTGGGGTGGACGGCTCTGCCGTCCACGCGTCCAGCCACCTCCCGCACGCCCACTTCCTCAACGCCCACCCGCACGCCCGATCCCTCGACCACCGTAGGGTTGGCAGCTACGCTGCCGACGCGTCCAACGCACGCAAGCACGCCCACATCACCCGATCAACCCCGGAATCCCGGTAAACACCTGCCGCATATAATCGAGCATGACCGACAGCATCCACGGCCCCGCCACCACCAGGGCGACGAACACGCCGACCAGCTTCGGGATGAACGACAGGGTCGCTTCGTTGATCTGGGTCGCGGCCTGGAAGATGCTGATGATCAAGCCGATGATGAGCGCCACCAGCAGCAGCGGCGCCGACACCATCAGGGTCACTTCCATGGCCATGCGGCCCATCGTCATCACGCTCTCGGGAGTCATGGCGGCGTCCTCAGTAGAAACTCTGGGATAGCGAGCCCAGCAGCAATTGCCAGCCGTCCACCAGCACGAACAGCATCAGCTTGAACGGCAGCGCGATCACGGCCGGCGACATCATCATCATGCCCATCGCCATCAGTACCGACGCCACCACCATGTCGATGATGAGAAACGGGATGAAGATCGCGAAGCCGATCTGGAACGCCGTCTTGAGCTCGCTCGTAACGAACGCCGGAATCAGCACCCGCAGCGGAATGTCTTCCGGCCCCTGCAGCGCCTCCGAGCGCGAGATCTTGACGAACAGCGCCAGGTCGGCCTGGCGCGTCTGCTTGACCATGAATTCCTTGAGCGGCACCGCGCCGCGGTTCATCGCGTCGGTCATCTGGATCTCGTTGCGCTGCAGCGGCAGGTACGCTTCGCTGTAGATGCGGTCGAACGTCGGGCCCATCACGAAGAAGGTCAGGAACAGCGCCAGTCCCACCATCACCTGGTTCGGCGGCGCGGTCTGCGTGCCAAGCGCCTGGCGCAGCAGCGACAGCACGATGATGATGCGGGTGAACGCCGTCATCATCAGCAGCGCCGCCGGCAGGAACGTCAGCGACGTCATCAACAGCAGGGTCTGGACCGGCAGCGAATACGAGGTGCCGCCGCCGCTGGCCGGGCGGCTTTCGAATGCCGGGATGCCCGGTTGGGCCAGGGCGAGCAGCGGCAGCAGCAGGGCGGCTGCCAGCAAAAGGTGTCTAGGTCGCATTGCGTTTGTCGATCGTTTTCTTGAGCCAGTCCGAAAAGCTCGTTGCCGGGATGCCGCCCTGGCCGGCGACCGGGGCCAGTTCGCCTTCCTGGCGCGGCATGGTGTACAGGGCGTTCACGCGCCCGGGAGCGGCGCCGACCACGATCCACTGGTCGCCGACCTCGACCACCATGATGCGTTCGCGTCCGCCAAGGTTGAGGGCGCCGACGACGCGCAGGTTGGCGCTGCCCATGCCGGGGCGCGGGCCGAAGCGTTTCAGGAACCACGCCATGCCGACCAGCAGGCCGAGCACCAGGGCCAGGGCCAGGATCGTCTGCAGCAGGCTGCCGGCGCTGGCCGGGGAAGGATTGGCGGGCAGGGCCACGCGTGGCGCGGCAGTGGTGGCGGTCGGATTCGGTGCGGTGGTCGTGGCGGGCGCCGGTGCCGTGGTGGCGCCGGCGGCGTCGCCCGGCAGCGGGGCGATCGGCGGGACTTCGGCGGACGGTACGGTGGACGGCGCCGGTTCGGCCGGCGCGGGAGGGCGGCCGGTGGTGGTTTCGCCGGGCCGGCGCGGCGCGCTGGACGGTTCCTGCGCGGCCGGGGCCGGCGCGGTCGAGGTGCCGGCCATGCTGGCGGCGGTGGCCGGGGCAGCCGTCGTATCGGCGGGTTGGGCGAACCCATGAAGCGGGACGAACAGTAGCGCCGCAATCAGCATCCGTGGGGTGGACGTCAAAGCCGACCACCCCACGTCGCCGCGCCATCGGTCGTGGAGGGCGGCAGGACAGTCAGGGCGGGCCAGGGCGTCGGGCGAGGTCATTTATTCAGTTTGCGGATCCGTTCAGAGGGCGTAATGATATCAGTGAGACGGATCCCGAACTTGTCGTTGACGACCACCACCTCGCCCTGGGCGATCAGGCAGCCGTTGACCAGCACGTCCATCGGCTCGCCGGCCAGGCCGTCCAGCTCGACCACCGAGCCCTGCGCCAGCTGCAGCAGGTTCTTGATGGCGATCTTGGTGCGGCCCAGTTCCACCGTCAGCTGGACCGGGATGTCGAGGATGAAGTCGATATCGTTCGGCGTTTCGTTGCGCGCACCCTTGTTCGAGAAATCCTTGAACACGGCGGCTGCCGCGGCCGGCGCACTGGCCTGCTGGGTCTGCGAACGCTCGAGCGCCGCGGCTTCGGCAGCCGCCTGTTCGGCAATGGCCGCGCCCCAATCGTCGTCGATGTTGTCCTGGTCGTCCTGGTTGTCAGACATGGTCTTCTCCTGTTACTCACGGCCGGCGCTGCGCGCCCTGCCAATATACCGTTTTATGCCAAGCGGGCTTGCCCGCCAGGCTACTTGCCGAAGGTATCGCTGTTGGCGAGCAGTTTCTCGACCTTCAGCGCGTACTGCCCGTTGTGCACGCCGTAATTGCAATCCATCACCGGCACGCCGTCGACCGTGGCCTGCAGCATCTCGGGCACCACGATCGGGATCACGTCGCCGATCTTCATGTTCAGGATCTCGTCGAAGTTCGCCTTGCCGTGCCCCAGCACGGCGACCAGCTCCACCTCGGCCACCTGGATCTGCTGCGTCAGCAGGCGCACCCAGCGCTTGTCGACTTCGAGCGCCTCGCCCTGGATGCTCGAGGTCAGCGCATCGCGGATCGGCTCGATCATCGAGTAGGGCATGCAGAAGTGGATCTGGCCCGACACCGAGCCGAGTTCGACCGTGAAGGTGCACGACACCACCACCTCGTTCGGCGTCGCGATGTTGGCGAACTGGGTGTTCATCTCGGAGCGGATGTACTCGAACTCGATCGGGTACACCGGCTCCCACGACTTGGCGTAGGCTTCGAACACGATGTCGAGGATGCGCATGATGATGCGCTGCTCGGTCTGGGTAAAGTCGCGGCCCTCGACGCGGGTATGGAAACGCCCGTCGCCGCCGAACAGGTTGTCGACCAGCAGGAACACCAGGCCCGGATCGAACACCATCAGGGCGGTGCCGCGCAGCGGCTTCATGTGGATCAGGTTGAGGTTGGTCGGGACCACCAGGTTGCGGATGAACTCGCTGTACTTGGAGACCCGCACCGACCCCACCGACACTTCGGCGCTACGCCGCAGGAAATTGAACAGGCCGACCCGCAGATACCTGGCGAAACGCTCGTTGATGATCTCGAGCGTCGGCATGCGGCCGCGCACGATGCGCTCCTGCGTTGCCAGGTTATAGGTGCGGACCCCCGAGGTGTCTTCAGGCGTCGCGATGTCGTCCTGATCGCCGTTGACCCCTTTCAAGAGGGCATCGACTTCTTCCTGGGAGAGGAAATTATCGGCCATGGTGCGTCTTGTCTACGTTGTTATTTACTGAATGATAAACGAAGTAAATAATACGTCCGACACGTCCTGTTCGTCGCCATCTTTCTCGAACGGCTCGGTGACGGCGCTCTTGATCTCGGTAGCCAGTTGCTGCTTGCCTTCGATGGTGTTGATTTCCGATGCCTTCTTGCTCGACAACAGCATCAGCACGCGGTTGCGCACCACCGCCATATTGTCCTTCACCAGCGTGGCCTGCTCGGCGCCCGCGACCTGCAGCGTGAATTGCACCTGCAGGTATTGCTCGCCATTTTCAGGCTGCAGATTCACGGTGAACGATTCGATCGGGACATATTCCGGCTTGGCGGCCGGGTCCTTCTTTTTCTTCTTCTTGTGTTCCTTGGCCGGGGCCTCTTCGTCGGCATGTTCGGCCTGGGCCGAATGGCTGAAGTACCAGCCGCCGCCGGCGCCGGCGCCGAGCACGAGGATGGCGGCAACGATCATGATGATGAGCTTTTTCTTCGAGCCAGCCGCTGCTGGTGCCGCCGCGTCCGCTTTCGGATCAGCTTTCATTTTCGGGTTCGCTTTCAATGTGTGTACTCAGGGGCTGGTTGAAGGGGTTCAATATTATGGCATTGTCGCTGAAAGATGCGCTGCGGCAAGGCCGGAAAAGAAGGAGGAACATGGGGCAGTTTGATGGCTGGCGCATTTCTCCACCGACCTGGAGACCGTCATTCCCGCGCAGGCGGGAATCCAAGTCCATACCGCAGCCACAATTGTCAAACGTTCAGGCCCAGCGTGCGCCGTGATGATGCAAGGGGCAGTTGAACGCGTGGACGGGAAACCCGTCCACCCCACATGGAATCAATCCGGACGGCGAGTCAATCAGGCAAACAGATCGACCATTCCGCTATCGCCAAGCGCCACCGTCCGTGTCCGCGGCGCCACTTCATTCAGCGCCGGTTCAGCGTCGCCGCCGTTGCCGCCGGCGTTACCGCCCGCGCCGTTACCGCCCTGGGCGCGGCGCTCGCCGTCCTGTTGCTGCTGTCCGTTCGGCACGTTCGCGTCCACTGTCGACTGGCTCAGCGTGATGCCGCTTTCGCTCATCATCTCGCGCAGGCGCGGGAGGGAGTTTTCCAGCGCCTGGCGCACTTCCAGGTGCTCGGCCGAGAATGCCACGGTGGCCTGGTCGTTGCTCACATTGAGCACGATCTGGACCGGCCCCAGGTCGGGCGGGTTCAGCGTCAGGGTGGCGGCCTGTTCCTTGCCGACCATGTAGACGATGCGCTGGCTGACCTGGTTGTCCCAGGCCTGGGTGCCGACCCGGGCCGGGATGCGGTCGGCCGGCACGGCAGCCGGTGCGACCGTGTCGAGCTTGGCTGCCTGGGCCTGCAGCTGGGACAGCGGCGCCGGCGCGTCGTCGGCAATGCTGGCGGCCTGCTGCTGGCTGTCGCGCAGGTGCGCCGCGAACTGGGCGGCATCCTTGCCGTCGGCTGGCTGGCCATCGGCGCCGAGGCCGGCCTGGGCCTGGGCGGCGGCGCGCGCATCGAGCGGGGTCTGTTCGATGCCGGCGGCCAGCGACGCCTTGCCGGTGTCGTCCGCGACAACCTCGACGCCGGCTTCGCCCGCCATGTTCTTCATTGCATTCTCGAGGGCCGTCTGGGCCTCGCCGGTGGCCGTGGCCGCCGTGGCCGGCTGGGTCAGGCTGGCCATGAAGGCCAGCATGTCGGTGACCGGCGTGGTCGCGGCCGCGGCGGCTTCAGCGGCTTGCGCGGCTTCGCTGTTTTCCTCGGTGCCTTCGCCGCTCTTGGTGGCCTGGGCCGGCTTGGCGTCGGCTTCGTGGCTGGCCGGCTTGGCGCCGGCCTTGGCGCTGTTCTCGCGCACCGGCTCGCGGTTGGCCGGCTTGGCGGCCTCGGCCGGTTTCGATTGCTGTTGCTGTTGCTGGGTCGCTTTCGGTCCCTGTGCGGCCGATGCCGGCGTCGGGGCAGCTGGCGGCGGCGTCTGCTGGCGCGCAGCCAGTTCGCGCGACAGGCTGGCGCCAAAGCCGGCATTGCTGTCGGCAAGGCGGTCCGGCGTCGCACTGGCACGCTGCGGCGTCGCACTGGCGCCGCTGACCTGGAACGGAAGGGAATTGGTTTGCATCGTCGTCATGGTGGGCTCGGGGGCTCGGTTGGCGCGTCAGGTCGTGGTCACTGTTGCTTGTAGCGGGCGCCACGGGCTGCGTGGTCGTCCATCGCTTTCTGGTCGCGCTTGGTTTCTATCTTGAGCGCTTCGGCAGCGGCGCGCTCGTTCAGGGTACGGTACGACAGGCGCTTGCGTTCGCTTTCCTGCAAGGTTGCGCGTTCGGTATTGGCCTTGAACTGCGCATGTTTCAGCACTTCGCGCTGGCCGTTCAAGGCATGGTCCAGCTTGCCGATGAAGGCCACGAAGTTGTGGTACGCGAAAGGGGTGATGCCGGCCACCTGGGCGGCATCGAGCTTGCGCGCGTATTCGTCGCGGTAGCCGACCAGCATTTCCAGCTTCTGCTCGGCTTCCTCGACCAGTTTCAGGGCCACACCCAGGCGCTTGCCCGCGGCATCGGAATCCTTCTGCGCGAGGTCGATCAGTGTTTCAAGTGCGGATTGTTTGGCCATGGTGAAGCCATTCTACGGCTCAATGCTTCACGGCAATCAGTTGAATAGCGTGGAAAGTTGCCCCAAGCTCTGAGGAAGCGTGGCGTTGTCGTGGATTTCCTGGCACAGGAATTCCTCGATCACGCCATGCTTGGCGATCGCCTGGTCGAGCACCGGGTCGCTGCCGGCGGCGTAGGCGCCGACATTGATCAAATCGCGCGAACGCTGGTAGCGCGAATACAACTGCTTGAGCTTGCGCGCCGCCAGCTGGTGTTCATGGGTCGTGATCGAGTGCATCGCGCGCGAGATCGACTGCTCGATATCGATCGCCGGATAATGGCCGGCCTCGGCCAGGTGACGGTTGAGCACGATGTGGCCATCGAGAATACCGCGCGCCGCATCGGCGATCGGATCCTGCTGGTCGTCGCCCTCTGACAGCACCGTATAGAAGGCGGTGATCGAGCCGCCGCCTTCCAGCCCGTTGCCGGCGCGTTCGACCAGCACCGGCAGCTTGGCGAACACCGACGGCGGGTAGCCCTTGGTGGCCGGCGGTTCGCCGATCGCCAGGGCGATTTCGCGCTGGGCCATCGCATAGCGGGTCAGCGAGTCCATGATCAGCATCACGTCCTTGCCCTGGTCGCGGAAGTGTTCGGCAATCGCCGTGGCATAGGCGGCGCCCTGCAGGCGCAGCAGGGGCGGGGAGTCGGCCGGCGCCGCCACCACGGCCGAGCGGGCGCGGCCTTCCGGCCCGAGGATCTGGTCGATGAATTCCTTCACCTCGCGGCCGCGTTCGCCGATCAGGCCGACCACGATCACTTCGGCTTCGGTGTAGCGCGCGATCATCCCCAGTAGCACCGATTTGCCGACGCCGGTACCGGCGAACAAGCCGAGGCGCTGGCCGCGGCCGACGGTCAGCATGGCATTGATGGCGCGCACGCCGACGTCGAGCGTGTCCTTGATCGGCGCGCGGTCGAGCGGGTTGACCGGGCGCGCATTGAGCGGGCCGACTTCAAGCGTGCCGAGCGGGCCGAGGCCGTCCAGCGGCCGGCCGGCGCCATCGACCACGCGGCCCAGCAGCTGCATGCCGACCGGCAGGTGGCGCGCGCGGTCCTGGGGGCGGCGGCGCTGGTGCTGCACGGTGCCGGGCGGCGGCAATACCGATTCGACCGGGAACACGCGCGAACCGGGCACCACGCCTTCGGTGTCGCTCTGCGGCATCAGGAACAGGCGCTCGCCCTCGAAACCGACCACTTCGGCCTCGATGAAGCCGCTGGCGGTGGGGATGGTGCAGGCGGCGCCGACCGCCATGCGCAGGCCGACGCATTCCATCACCAGGCCGGCCACGCGCGTGACGCGGCCCGAGATCTGCATCGGATCGGCGAAACTGACGAGCGTGTCGCAATCGTTCAGGTACGCCTTCCAGCGCGCGGTGTGGCGGTCGAGGGACCCGGCGTTGTCCATCAGTCGCCCAGCCATTCGACATTGGCGTTGAGCGCATGGGTCAGGCGCTGCCAGCGGGCCTGGGCCTGGGCGTCGATCTGGTTGCTGGCGGTTTCGACCTTGCAGCCGCCGCGCATCAGTTGCGCGTCTTCGCGCAGGCGCCAGCCACCCTTGTCGAGTTCGTCTGCCATGCCGTGGCGCACCAGCTCGGCGTCTTGCGGATTCAGGGTCAGCACGGCCGGCTGTGAAAACACCGGCAACTGGTCGATGGCGTCGCGCACCACCGACAGGATCAGTTCGGGACGCACATCGAAACCGGTGCGCACCATGCCCCGCGCCAGGCGCAATGCCAGTTCGAGCACGTCGGTGGCGATGGTTTCGTCGGCGGCGGCAACGGCGTCGCTGAAGCTGGCGGCGATCGCGCGCAGGTGCTCGAGGTCGGCGGCGGCTTCGCGCTGGCCGGCGGCCGATCCGTCGGCGTAACCCTCGGCATGGCCGGCGGCGCGGCCTTCTTCCAGCCCCTGCACATAGCCTTCCTGGCGCGCCGCTTCGCGCATCGCTTCGATTTCCTCGACGCTCGGCAGCGCGATCTGCGGCGGCAGGTCGATGATCTGCGGCGGCGCGCTCGGCGCAGCCTGCGCCTCGGCCGCCGCGATGCGCTGGGCCAGCGTGCTCGGGCGCTCGTCGCCGAAGCTCGCCATTTCCCAGCGCTGGTAGGCGCTTTGCTGTTCTTTAGGAATCGCCATTAAATACAGTCATCAATATCAGACAAAGGAATCCTCACCTTTACCGCCCAGCACGATCTGACCTTCATCCGACAAACGCCGCACGATCTGCAGGATCTGCTTCTGCTGCGATTCTACCTCCGACAGGCGTACCGGGCCTTTCGAATCGAGATCCTCGCGCATCATCTCGCTGGCACGCTGCGACATGTTCTTGAAAATCTTCTCGCGCAAGTCCTGCGAGGCGCCTTTCAGCGCGATGATCAGCATGTCCGACTGCACTTCGCGCAGCAGCAGCTGGATGCCGCGGTCGTCGATGTCGATGATGTTGTCGAACACGAACATCTCGTCCATGATCTTCTGCGCCATGTCGTTGTCGTAGTTCTTGATATTGTCCATCACGGCCGACTCTTGCTCGCCGCTCATGAAGTTCAGGATCTCGGCCGCGGTGCGCACGCCGCCCAGCGACGATTTCTTGATGTGCTCATTGCCCGACAGCAGCTTGGTCAGCACGTCGTTCAGCTCGCGCAGGGCGGCCGGCTGCACGCCGTCCAGCGTGGCGATGCGCAGGACCACGTCGTTGCGCAGCCGTTCGGTGAAGTTGGCCAGGATCTCGCAGGCCTGGTCGCGCTCGAGGTGCACCAGGATGGTGGCGATGATCTGCGGGTGCTCGTTGCGGATCAGCTCGGCCACCGAGACCGAGTCCATCCATTTCAGGCTCTCGATGCCGGACGCGTCCTTGCCGCCCAGGATGCGGTTGAGCAGGACGGCCGCCTTGTCGTCGCCCAGCGCCTTGGTCAGCACCTGGCGGATGTATTCGTCCGAATCGAGGCCGACGGTCGAGTGCAGGTTGGTTTCTTCGACAAAATCTTCCAGTACCTTGACCACCTGGCCGTGCTGCACCGCCTTCATCTGGGCCATCGCGGCGCCGAGCTTGAGCACTTCGCGCGGGCCGAGGAACTTCATCACCTCGGCCGCTTCGGCTTCGCCCAGGGCCAGCATCAGGATGGCCGCCTTGTTGGTCGCGTCTTTGTCTTTATCACTCATTTGAACCCAGCCATGCTTTCATCACGTTAGCCACGATGCGCGGATCCTTGCGCGCCAGTTCCTGTGCCATCGCCAGGTTGGCGCGGTAGCCCATGTCCTGACGTATCTTTTCTTCTTCCTCGAGATCTTCCTCGACGTCCGTTTCGCCTGCTTCGTCTTCGTCCGCGTCGTCGGCGGTCTTTTCTTCGTCCTTCGGCTCTTCCGGCACGGCAGTGGCTTCGTCGAACTTCTTGATCGCCGGACGCAGCAGCGGACGCAGGAAGCGGAAGTACAGGAACGCGATCACTGCAGCAACGAAGGCATAGCGGCCCAGGTCACGGAACAGCGGGAAGTTGGCCGGGTCGCGCCACCAGTCCGGTTCTACCACTGCTTCGGCAGGCTTGTCCACTCCGTCGAACGGTGCGTTGGTCACGTTCAGGGTGTCGCCACGCGCTTCGCTGTATCCCATCGCCTGCTTGACCAGCTCGTTGATCTGGGCCACTTCGGCGGCCGCCAGCGGACGCACCGTCACTTTACCAGTTGCCGGATCGACGCTGCGGCGGTGGTTCACGACCACGCCCACGGTCAGGCGCTTGATGCCGCCCATCGGACGCTGTTCGTAGCGGATGGTCTTGTCGACTTCGTAATTGGTGGTCGAATTCTTCTGGCTCGGACCGGCGGCCGGGGCCTGCTCGGCCGGCGCCTGGCCGTCGATCGGCGCGGTGTTCACGCCCGGCGGCTGGTTCGACAGCGCGCCCGGGATGCCGGATGCGGCGCCGCCGCCCTGGTTCGACTCGGAGGTCTGCTGGCTGCGGATCGCCTGCGGCTCTGGCGGCGAATTCGGCTTGTACATCTCGGCGGCGGTATCGACCTGGGCGAAGTCCACTTCGGCGGTCGCTTCGGCGCGCACATTGCCTTCGCCGACCAGCGGCTTGATGATCGATTCGACCTGCTTGATGATGTTCTGCTGGACCTGGTCGACGTACTTCAGCTGGGTCGGATCGAGCATCTTGCTGCCGGCGGCCTTGGTGGCCTGCTCGGACAGGAGCGAACCGTTCTGGTCGACCACGGTCACGTTGCCGAAGGTCAGTTCCGGCACGCTCGAGGCGACCAGATGGACGATGGCGCTGACCTGGCCCGGATCGAGTGCACGGCCCGGCTGCAGGTTGAGCAGCACCGACGCGGTCGGCTTCTGCTGGTCGCGCACGAACACGGACGGCTTCGGCAGCGCCAGGTGGACGCGCGCTGCGCTGACCGAACCGAGCGACTGGATCGACCGGGCCAGTTCACCTTCCAGCGAGCGCTGGTAGTTGACCTGTTCCAGGAACTGCGACACGCCCAGCTTCTGGTTTTCCATCAGCTCGAAGCCGACGTTGCCGCCTTTCGGCAGGCCTTGCGCGGCCAGCTTCAGGCGCAGGTCGGGGATCTGCTCGCTAGGGACCAGGATGGCGCTGCCGCCTTCGGAAAACTTGTACTTGACCCCCATCTGGTCGAGCGATGCAGTGATCGCACCACCGTCACGGTCGCTGTAGTTGGAGAACAGCACGCGGTACTCCGGCTGCTGGCTCCACATCCAGACGGCAATCATCAGCGCCAGGACGAGTGCGATACCGCCACCGGCGGCAACACGCTTGCCCATGGTGGACTGGAAAAAAGACGGTGCCGCCGCCGGGGTGCCGGCCGGCGTGTCGATGAGATTTTCCGCAGTAGCTGCCATGTGGGATGGAATCCGGTAAAAGTGATTGGGTCAGGCAGCATTATGAAGCTCGAGGGCAACATTCAAACGCCGAAATAGGGGGCGTTTACCGGCCTGATTCACTCCTGGAAGTTGATACCGCGCTGCTATTCTGCACTTCTGAAAGCCCGAATTGGATTCTACAGGGCAATAACTGCAGGAGAAAGACGATGAGTATCGGTGGAATCGGCGGGATCGACACCAACCGCATCCAGGCCATGATGGAGCAGCTGAAGGCGGCCGCCAGCAAACCGGCGGCGATTGCCGATGCGGCCCAGGCGCCGGGTGCGCTGGGCGGCAAGCCGGCGGTCAAGCTCGACTTTGCGGAAGCGCTGCACAATTCTCTGCAGGGCGTGAGCGACCGCTCGGCCGAGGCGCAGGCCCTGAGCAAGCGCTTTACCATGGGCGACGACACGGTCAGCCTGTCGGATACGATGATCGCGATGCAGAAGTCGAGCATCGCGTTCCAGGCGACGGTGCAGGTACGCAACAAGATGGTGTCGGCGTATCACGACATCATGAATATGCAGGTGTAAGCGGCCGCGGTGGCATGACGCCACTGGATCCGCTGCTGTTCGCACGTCGTTCCCGCGCAGGCGCGAACCCGGGTTCACTTGCGTCACCAGTGTTGCATGACCTGGTGGCATGCGCCGAACCCGGGTTCCGCTTTCGCGCGAACGACGTTCTTACGCTAGCGAACAATGCGTGCTGCCGCATCACGCCGGCGTGGCCAGCTTCAAGCCCACGATGCCCGCCGCAATCAGGCCAATACACACCAGCCGCGCCGGATTGGCCGATTCGCCAAATAGCACGATGCCCACCAGGGCCGTACCGACCGCGCCAATGCCGGTCCAGATCGCATATGCCGTACCCAGCGGCAGGGTCTTCATCGCCTGCGACAGCAATCCGAAACTGATCGCCATCGCGGCCACGGTGCCCACGGTCGGCCACAACCGGCTGAACCCTTCCGTGTACTTCAGGCCCACAGCCCAGCAAATCTCGAACAACCCCGCCAGAAACAATACCAGCCACACCATGATGATTCCCCTCGTCGTTTGTCGATGAGGCGATGATATGTGGTTCATCCTGATATAAAAAGTCAGGAGATATCAGTATGATTGATAGATGGCATTTGATCTCGACAATTTGCGGGTATTCCTGGCGGCAGTCGACCACGGTTCGTTTTCGGCCGCGGCGCGCACGCTGCGGCGGGTACCGTCCGCGGTCAGCATGGCGATCGCCAATCTCGAAGCGGAACTCGGGCTGCCGCTGTTCGACCGCAGCGGACGCGAGCCGAAGCCGACCGATCATGCTGTTGCGTTGTTGCCACAGGCGCGGCTGCTGGTCGAGCAACTGCATATGCTGAACCAGCATGCGCTGTCGCTGACCCTCGGCCTGGAATCGACCCTGCGGCTGGTGCTGGTGCCCGAACTCATGGCCACCGCCCCCTGGCACGACGCGCTGCGCGTGCTGGCGCAGGAATTTCCCGGATTGGCAGTAGAAGTGCTGAGCGCGCCGCAGGCCGACGCGCTGGCGATGTTGCAGGATGGCCGCGCCGACCTGGCGCTGGTCTTCGAACGCTATGGCATGGACCCGCGCGAGGGTTTCCAGGAAGTCGCGCAGGAAACCCTGGTGGCGGTGGTGGCGCCCGGCCATCCGCTGCTCACCCGCATGCCGGCCGACGCCGTGCGTGACGAACACCTGCTCAGCGAGCGCCAGATCGTGGTGGCGGGCAAGCATGCCGACCAGGTCGACAAGCGCATTGCCATGTCGCGCCTGCAGTGGAGGGCCGACAATCCGGTGGCCGCACTGAGCATGGTGACGGCCGGACTGGGGTGGGCCTGGCTGCCGTCGGGCTTCGTGCGCGCGCCGCTGGCCGACGGCCAGCTGGTGCAGATCCCGGCCGCCAACTTCAGCAATGCCATCAAATTATGGGTCGATGTGGTGTGGGCGCGCCAGCGTCCGCAAGGCCTGGCGGCGCGGCGCCTGGTGGCGCTGCTCGACGAACGGCGCATCACACCATAACGTTCTGGAACGTTCTTAAGCGACCTTGCGGCGGTGCACGACCACCGGCGTTTCGCGCGGCGCCGGCTCGGGCAGCAGCGACGCCAGCGTATGGCGGTCGAGCTCGGCAAGGTAGGCGCCGGTGGCGTCGCCCAGCACTTTCTTGAGGCCGCAATCCTTGACCAGGCCGCATGGCGAACCGGCCGGATCGAAGCACTCGGCCATGTAGAAATCGCTCTCGCTCATGCGCACGATGGCGCCGATATTGATGTCCTTTGGTGCATGTGCCAGGCGAAAGCCGCCATTGCGGCCGCGGACCGTCTCGATGGTGCCGTTGCGGGCCAGCTCGTTGACCACTTTCATCAGGTGGTTCTTCGAGATGCTGTGCAGGTCGGCGATCTCCTGGATCGTCACCAGGCGGCCGGGATTGCTGCCCAGATGCAGCAATGTGCGCAACGTGTAATCGGTGAAAGAGGTCAGACGCATGATCGGTCAAGTATAACGCATGGTCCTGCGCCAGCACGGCAGGCCGGCTCAGATCAGGTTCAGCGTCAGCGCCCGCAGCGTGGCGGCCGGGCGTGTCGCGCAGCCCAATGTGAGCAGGATGCTGTCCAGGTGCGTGTGGATCGCGGCCACGCTCAGGCGCAGGGCGCGCGCCGCATCGCGCTCGCTGTCGCCCAGGCTGATGCGGCGCAGGACATCGGTCTCGCGCGCCGACAGCGGGCCGGGCCCGGGTGCATGGACATCTTCGCTGGCGGCCGCGTCGACGACCGCCGCCAGCGCCGCGCGGTCGAGCCGCCCGGCACTGGCTTGCGCTTCCAGCAGCGCACGGGCGGCGGCCGGCGCATGCGGCGCGCGCCATGGACGCGGCGCGCACAGCGCGACGAAGGCGGCGCTGATCGCCAGCAGGCGCTGCGGCATCCCGAGCGCATCGGCATCGAGGCCGCGGTAGTAACCACTGCCATCGAGGCGCTCGTAGACCTGCGACGCCAGTTGCAGTTCCGCCGCGAGTCCGGGCGAGTCCGCACCCACGCGCGCGCTCCAGTAGGGCGCGCGGCGCACCGCGTCGCGGCCGGCGGCATCGAGCTTGCCCTTGCGCGCCCATACCGTGGCGGGCACGGCGACCCGCCCGATCCCGTGCAGCAGGGCGGCGCGCACCAGCAAGGTTTGCTGGTCGTCGTCCAGCCCGACCGAGGCGCCCGCCCGGTAGGCCAGTGCGGCGACGCGGCGCGCGTGGCCCGCCAGCCATGGCAGCTGCAGTTCGGCCACGTCGGCCACCAGCGTCAGCGAGGCGGAAACGGGCAGGAAGTCGGAGGTGGAAACGGGTGGCGCGGCGTCGGTGCGCAGCGCCTGTTCGACCGCAGCGGGCAGGCCCAGGGTGGCGGCGATGTCGCCGGCGATATCGGCGTCGGGGTGCGCGCGGCGCAGGCTGTCGGCGCCGCTGGCAACAGCGCCCGGCGGGCGCCCCGCGGCCAGGTCGCCGCCGCGCGCCAGCAGGCCGATGACCTGCGCCAGCGGCGCCGCATCACGGCCATGCAGGGCGGCACTAGGCGGCGACAGGAGCATGCCCGTCCTGCGGCCTCAGGCCAGGCCGGCCAGCTTCGCGTTGCGTTCGCGTTCGAGCTTGGTGATGTAGCGCTGCACCGCGGCCAGGGCGCCGCGCGAGATGTCGGTGAACTGGCAGCCAAGGCGCCGGCTGGTCTTGTGGTTCAAGAGCGTCAGATCGAGCGAGTTGCGGATCTCGAGGCCGGTGGAGATCGGGCCGATCTCGGGCAGCTCGATGCGGCAGCCTTCGATCACGCGGCCGATGCCGGCGCCCAGTTGCAGCTTGTTGTCGAGCAGGGCGATGCCGCCCACGCTGATGTCGTGCAGCGCGAACACGCCCACGCCGCCGCCAGCATCGATCGGCACCGGGATCAGCGCGCGCACCGGATTGGTCACCGGCGTCTCCATGCGGTAGTACTCGCGCCGCTGCAGGCGGATCAGCGTGGCCGGCAGATCGGCGCGCAGCGCGGGTTCGCCGCGCCAGGTGGTATCGACCAGGTTCTCCAGGCGGTACATGATGCGGATCTTGTCGAGCGTGGTCTCGCAGCGCACCCGCGCCGATGCCTTGATGCGTTCGTTCTGTTCGCGGTCGATCGAGCGGTCCAGGATCACGGCGCCGCTGTCTTCGTCGACCGCCAGGATGGTGGTCACACACACATCGGCTTCGCCCTTGATCAGCATGCGAATCAGCTGGTTGTGTTCTCCGATCTGGCGCAGCAGCACCACGATCTCGCGGCGCGATCCCACTTCGTAATCGTGCCAGTCTTCCAGTTCTGCTTCATTCATCGCTTGCTTCAGTCCTTGCCGCTGTTGCCGGGGGGAGGTGGGGCGTCGGATCGGGCGCCGCGGGCCGCGGCCCGCCGGTCTTGCCGATCGACTCAATATGATATAGCCAGGCCAACAGTTCTGCAATTGCGCGGTACAGCGTCGGCGGAATCTCGCGGTCCAGGTCCACCTGCATCAGTAACGACACCAGCTCCTTCGATTCGTGCACGAACACACCGGCATCGGCGGCGCGGCGCATGATCTGTTCGGCGACCAGGCCGGAGCCCTTGGCCACCACGGTCGGCGCCTTCTCGCCGGCGCTGTATGCCAGCGCCACCGCGCTTTGCAGGCGCTTGCCGCCCGGATCACGCATCGCCTGGATCCTGGCGCGCACGCGCATCGAACGTCGCGAGCGGCGTCCCGACCGAATCGAGTGCGCCGGCCAGTTGCGGCGCATGCCGGCGCAGCAGGTCGGCGGTGGCGTCGTCGTCCGCCGAGAAACGCAGTTGCAGCGCGCCGTTCACCAGCGTGACCTGCGCTTCGAGTTCACCCAGTGCGGGAAAGCGCAGCTTGAGGCGGCTATGCCAGATGGCCTGCTCGCCGTCGCCGCCACCTTCGCGCGCATCGCGCTGCACGTCCCATTCCATGTCCTGGCCGGGCCACAGTTGTCCTTTCCACGCCAGTTGCGATTGCTCCTGCGCCGCCAGCTGCATGCTGATGAACTGGGCGGTGCCGGGATCGAGGGCGTTGGGTTTCTGTCCGCCCTGGGCAGCCTGCTGCTGCGGCTCGTTGGCCAGGTCGGCCAGCGCGCGCCCGCCCTGCGACCACTCGGCCACGTGCGATTCGTAGAACAGGCCGCTGGCGCCGAGCGCCTGCTGCAGGCCGCTGGCCAGGGCGGCCGGATCGGCGCCGGGCGTATTCACCACCGGCGTGCGGCCGACCACCGCGCTCAAGGCGGCGTCGGCTTTCTGCGCCGCGGCCAGCACGCCGGCGAGCGCCTGTGCAGTGGGACTGAGGGTGGTGTGCTGCGCTTCGGCGCCGCCGGCAAAGGCGTGCGCGCCGGCCGCCATGCTCGAGGCCAGCAGCGCGCCGGCGCGGCCGATGGCGGCGCCTTCGCGGTAGCCCAGCGCCGCGCCGGGGGCATCGGTCTCGGCTTGCGGGGCGGGGCCGGCTTCGCTGAAGGCGGTGGTGGTCTGGGCGCCGACCTGGAAGGTCGCGCGCGGATGCAGCGAGACGAGGGTCATCGGCACATCGGCGCCGACCTGGGCGCCGGGCGGCAGCTGCATGCGTGCCTGGGTGTCGGCGAACTTGACGACGAAGGTGCCGTCGGTGAGGCGGGCCTGGACGGCGCCGTGGATCGCCTTGCCGAGCAGCGGCGCGACTTCGCGCTGGAAGGCCTGCTGGCGCGGATCGGCCGCCGGCTCGGTCGAGCGCGCCGGGGTGACAGGGGAGACGGACGAGACCAGCTCGCGCGGCAGCATGGCTCAGTCTTCCCGTGTCGTGTTACACGCCGTAGGCGCGCACGACGCGGCGTTCGGTCGAGGTGCTGTTGATCAGCGACGACAGGTGCGCCATCCATGGCGTGGTGAGGTCGCGGATGCGGCGGTCGGCGTCGAGCATGCGGCGGATCGCGCTGACCTTGCGCTGGCGCTCCTGGCCGGCCAGCGGCTGCGCGCCTTCATTGGCCTGCAGGCGGCGCGCATACAGCGCGCATTCCTGCTCCAGCTCGGACAAAAGATCCCACTCGCTGGCGGTGGCCGCCTCGAGCATGCGCTCGGTGATGCCGACCATGGTCTCGTACGTCGATACCACTTCCTGCTGGCTCATCGTGATTGCCATCGTGATTGTCCTGGTTAAGCGCTCATCAAGGTCGGGGCTTGCTGCATGGTCGGCGCCGGGGCGTTTTCCTGCTTTTCGCCGATCGCGACCCAGGCTTCGCGCAGGTTCGCCATCAGGCCGTGGATCTCTTCGATGATGGTGGCGTCGTTCTTGATATTGGCCTCGAGCAGGCGCCGGCTCATGTAGTCGTACAGCGCGTCGAGATTGGCTGCGATCTCGCCGCCGGCCTTCTTGTCGAGCGAGGCGCGCAGGCCGTTGTCGATGATGGCGATGGCTTTCGACAGCGCGGCGCCCTTGGCGGCCACGTTCGGGTTCTTGATGTGGTTGATCGCGCTGAGCAGGGCCACGCACACGCCGTCATACAGCATGATGACCAGCTTGTGCGGGGACGCTGCGGCCACGCCGGTTTCCAGGCCGACCGTCGCATAAGCGCCAACGCCGCGTTTCGGGGATCCAAACATTGAGTTTCTCCAGTAAATTCAGTAGCTATCAGGAGTTGGCCGACAGGGTCGCCAGCTGCTGGGTAAGGTAATTCTGCGTGTTCTGCATCGACGCCAGCGCGGCGTCGAGTGCGACGAATTGGGCGCGGTAGCGCTTTTCGATGCCTTCCAGGCGGGTTTCGAAACGGCTCTGCTGGCTGGCGATCGACTTGATCGACACGTTCAGGCCATCGGTCTTGCCCTTGAGCAGGCTGCCGGTACCGGTGAAGCTGGTTGCCAGGTTGTTGAGCTGGTGCGCGAAACCCTGCGAGAACGTGACGGTGCCGCGGTCGCCGATCAGGCCGCCGGTGATCGAGACCTGGATGCCTTCGGCTGGCGAACCGGCGGCAGCCGTGAGCGACTGGCCGTTGCCGGTGGCGGCCACGCCGCCGATCGTGCCTTCCACGTCCTTGCCCTTGACCGGGGTGGCGCTGCCGAACAGGTTCGCGAACGAGGTGCCGCTGACATTGGCGATCGAGATGTTCGAATTGTCACCGTACTTGCTCGACGACAGCTTCAGGATGCCGTCGTCGCCCACCGAGGTTTCGACCGTGTCGCCGGCGCCGGCAAACGTCGAGTTGCCGTTGATTGCCGAGCGCAGCAGCGCGGCCAGGTCTTCCTTGCTGTAGGTGCCGGCCTGCAGCTTGATTTCCTGGGTCTTGCTTTCGGTGACCGGGTCGGTCTGGTTCAGCGTCACGCGCCACACGGTGTTGGCGGCGATCGTGGTCGAGGTGCCCAGTGCGGCCGCGCTGGCCATCGAACCCTGCGTGGCCAGGCTGGTGATGCTGACCCCGTAGGTGCCCGGCTTGGTCGCCGCGGTCGACTTGTCGAACTTGACCAGGCCGTCGGTGGTCGAGCCCATGGCCGCGAACAGGCCGCCGAAGTCGGCCGCGTTTTCGGTGATCGCCTTGTTGAGCTTGGTCGAGTCGACTTTCAGGCTGCCGTCCTGCTGGAATGAAATGCCGATCTGGCTGAGCGAATTCAGTTTGCCGCCGGTGCCTTCGAGCGTTTCGCCGATCTGCCGACGCAACTGACTCTGGATCGAGCGCACGGTGGCGTCGCCCTGCAGGATGCCGCCGGTCTGGGTCTCGGCGTTGTACTTGGTCAGGCCGCTCATCGTCTTGTTCAGGTCGTTGTATGCCTTGACGAAAGCATCGACCGCGGTGGTGATGGCCGCGGTGTCCTTCGAGACGTTGAGCGTGGTGCTGCCGACCGAGGTGACGTCCAGCGTCACGCCCTGGATCGCATCCTTGACGCTGGTGCTGTCGCTCTTGATCTCGATGCCGTTCATGTTCAGCAGCGTGCTCTGGGCGCCGGCGGTCTGGGTCATGTTCTGGGCGCCGGCCGGATCGTAGCCGAGCAGGGCGGCGATCGCCGGATCGGGCGCGTCGCCATCCTCGCCGCCCACGCTGATCTTCATCGTGGTCGCTTCGCCGGTCTTGTTCGAGGTCAGCACCAGGTGATACGGCTTGGCGCTGCCGTCCGACACGATGGTCGCGGTCACGCCCATGTCGGCCTTGTTGATGGCGTCGCGGATACCCTGCAGCGACTGGTCGCCGGCGGCCAGGGTGACGGTCTTGGTGTCGAGCGCGCCGTTGAGCGAGAAGCCCGAGCCGGTATGCGCGCCGACGCTGCCTGCGGCGAAGCCTGCTGCTGCCGGATTGTTACCGCCAACGACGATCTGGTTGCCGTCGTTCGAGCGCAGGGACACGCCGGCGGTCGCGGTCGTGGTCGCGCCGGTATTGGTTTCGCCGGCTGCATGCTTGATGCCGCCGGTCACGGTGCCGGTGACGGTCTCGGTGATGTCGATGGTCGAACCGTCGGCCGCGGTAAATTGCAGGTCGCCGTTGGCCGCGCTGCCGGTTACGGTGATGTTGGCGGCGGCGAGCGCATTGCGGGTGCCGGCGCTGGCCAGGTTGGTGTCGATACCGGCGGCGGTGACCGTGCCGCCGGCATTGATGGATGCGAGCTGCACGCCGCCGACCGACATGGCGTAGCTGGAACCCGTTGCGGCGCTGACGCTGCCGAAACCGGCGAACAGGTCGGGCGTCGTGGCGGTGCTGCCGGCGGTGGCGGTCACGCCGGTCTTTTCGCTCTGGGCGTTGATGGCTTCGGCCAGCGCGCGCGCGCTGCGGGTAGTCGAGCTGGTGCTGATGGCGACGCCATTCAGGCTCAGCGAACCGTTGGCGATGCCGTTCGCGCCCGACGCCAGGCTCAGCGCATTGCCGCTGGCGCCGAAGCTGCCGCCAGTGACGGTGCCGAACTGGAAGGTCAGGGTGGTCGGGGTGCCCGAGCCGATGGTCGAGGTGCTGCTGGCCATGCCGGCCGTCTTGAGGCTCTGCGCCTGGGCCAGCTGGGTGACGTTGACTTTATAGCGGCCAGGCACGGCGCCCGTGCTGGCGGTGCCGGTCAGGACGCCTTCGGTCGAGGGTTTGGCGCTCAGGCCCTGGAAGGTCGAGGTCTGGTTGAGCGAGGTCAGCGCGCCCTGGAACGCGCCCACGGCAGCGCTGACCTGGCCCAGTGCCTGGTTCTTGGCCTGCAGATTGGCGGTCTTCTTGGCATAGTTCGCCAGTGGTGCAGATTCTGCCTGCATCAGCTGGCTGACGATGCTGTTGATATCCAATGTGGCCATCTGTCTCTCCCGTTAAAGCGATAATGTAAGTGATTATCGGCAGAAACAATCCAGACTTAAGAGCGGTAAATCCCGCCCTATTTGGCGGTTTTGAAAACTGGTCATTCCGTGTATCCAGGCTGGCAAGAAAAAAAGCGCCACATTCCTGCGAATGTGGCGCTTTTCCCATGACTGGTCAGTTCAGGCGGTTTGCCGGATCAGCAAGCCCTGCATCTTGTCGATCGCCTTGGCCCGTTCAAGCGCCTCCACGGTCGGCATCTGGCGAATCACTTCGCGGGTTGCCTGGTCGATCACCTTGACGATGATGTCCTTGCTGTCCTGGTCGATCTCGAACTCGATACCCTGGGCCGATGGCGGCATCGCCTCGTTGAGTTTCTTGACGGCGTTCGATACTTCTTCCCGGCTCGGCGCTGCGGCCAGTGCGTCCGGGGACTTCCGTTCAGCGACCGCAGCCTGCCCAGCCACCGCAACCGGACGTTCGTCCAGTTTTGGAGCGGGCGACGTGGCAATGGATTGGATCTGCATGTCGATTCCCTAACAAAAAATTCCCCGGCCAGATTATCTCCAGCCGAGGAATCGCTTACTTCGCGTTGTCGTACCTACCCGTTAGCGATTAGCCACGCAGCAGCGACAGGACACCGTTCGGCAGCGAGTTGGCCTGGGCCAGCATCGAGGTACCAGCCTGCTGCAGGATCTGACCGCGGGTCATGTTCGCGGTTTCCGAAGCGAAGTCGGTGTCGACGATACGGCTGCGCGATGCCGACAGGTTCTCGGTGTTCGACGACAGGTTCGAGATCGCCGATTCGAAGCGCGATTGCAGTGCGCCGTATTCAGCGCGCTGGCTGTTCACCTGGCCGAGGGCGGCGTCAGCGATCTTGATGGCCAACTGCGCGCCTTCGAAGGTGCTGATATCCAGGTTGGCGACGGATTTCAGATCCGACGAACCGCCACCAGCGGAGAGCCCGAAACCGCTCGCGTCTTCCACCGAGAAGCTCTTCTCGGAATCCAGTACGACGCGGCCTTTGACGGTGCCGGTTTCGCCTGGTACTGCTGGGTCAGGATCGACTGCAGGTGTTGCGGCAGTCAGCTCAAGCTTGTTGGCAGCGAGAGCTTTACCTTCGTCATCATAGCTGGTCAACTCGCCTACCGAAGTCGACATGTTGGTCAGTTTGATGTCTTCGCCCTGGGCGTTCGTCAGCTTAACGCCTTTGCCATCGGCATCGTAAGATGCCGTGACACCGGTCTTCGACGACTGGGCGTTGAACGCGCTGATTGCTGCTGCATAGCCGTTCGCGTCAGTCTTTTCACCGATCGAGAACGAAATCGTAACTGCCTCTTCATTGTCCGACGCGAGTTCCAACGTGTAGGCGCCACTTGCCGTGCCGGTGAACATGGCTTCCGTCTTTGCGGTAGCCGTAATGCCGGTTTCCGAGCTCAAATTGTTGATGCCAGCCGCAGTAGTCTTCGCCGAATCACCTTCGGTGACGGTATACGTTGCCGAACCGGACGAGCCGTTGAGCTTCATCGCACCACCTGCCAGCGGGTCGGCATCAGCACCGGTGACTGCCAGGGCATCTTTTTCGAGACGGTTATTGCCGTAAGTCGAGGTGGTGAAATTCGCGCCGCCCATCGAGATCAGCTGGCCGGCATTGGCGCCAACCTGGAAGTTCGCGGTGCCCATCGAGCCGTCCATCAGCTTCTGGCCGTTGAATTCGGTGGTGTTGGCGATACGGTTCAGTTCCGAGGTCAGCTGGGTGACTTCGGTCTGCAGTGCTTTACGGTCGCTGGCCGAGTTCGATGCATTCGACGACTGGACTGCCAGTTCGCGGACACGTTGCAGGATGTCGCCCGAGCTCGACAGGGCGCCTTCAGCGGTTTGTGCCATCGACACGCCATCGTTGGCGTTACGGGTCGCCTGGGTCATGCCCTTGATTTGCGACTGCATGCGATCCGAGATCGCGAGACCAGCGGCGTCATCCTTTGCGCTGTTGATGCGCAGACCCGACGACAGGCGCTGGATCGAGGTGTTCAGGGAAGCTTGCGAGGTCGACAGGTTACGCTGCGAGTTCAGGGATGCGACGTTGGTATTGATTACGGATGCCATGGTGTTTCTCCAGACTAGGTCTTTCTAGGGGTGCAGCGACCGTGCTGCTGTTCACTTTGGTCCGCCGCTCCGTTCTGCGACGATCAAACCGCTGTTGTTGCTGGTAACGGTGCCCCCTGGAAAAAGTTTAGGGAGACTTTTAGAAAAAAATCGAAAAAACCGGTATTCCCTGGAAAGGTGGCTTCTCTTGGCGGCAGCGGAAAATAGAACTTTAGGGCAAAAATAAATTAATTCGCGGCCCTGACGTTTGCCGACTCGATTCAAAAAAGACAAGACCGCAACCCACCGAGGCTGCGGCCCGTTATCAAGGAGTTCACAGGCTAGTCTGCAACGGCCAGGCCATGCATGGTCAATCCGCTACCACTACCCGATTCTTGCCGCTATTCTTGGCTTGGTACATCGCCTTGTCGGCCCGGTCCATGAGCGACGCCTGCTCCTCATGCGGATGCCGTAGCGCCACCCCGCACGAAAACGTGATCAGCATCTTTTCGTTATCGTGCAGGAAGAAGTGCCTGGTCAACTCGCGCTGGACCCGCACCATCGCCGCCGCCGCCGCATCCACGCTCGTCTCGGGCAGCAGGATCACGAACTCCTCGCCACCGAAGCGCGCGATCACATCCATCGAGCGCAGGGTGTCGCGCACCACCTTCACCAGGTGCTTCAGCGCCGCGTCCCCGGCCATGTGTCCATAGGTGTCGTTCAGCCGCTTGAAGTTGTCGAGGTCGAGCATCGCCACGCACAGCGGCATATTGCGCCGGTCCGCGCGCGCACTCTCGCGCTCGAACACATCGTCCAGGCCGCGCCGGTTCAGGCTGCCGGTCAACTGATCTTCACGCACCAGTTCGCTCATATGCTGCAGCTCGGCTTCCAGTTCGCGGATGCGCTGCTCGGCGTCCTGCACCTCGCGGTGCGCGCTGACCATGCGGTCGCGCGAGGCCAGCGCCTCGTCCTGGGCGTGGCGGGTTTCGCGCAGCACTTCGTTGAGCACGGTGTTGAGCTCTTCGATATTGCCGGCGTGCGCGATGCGGTCCGAAAAGTCGCCCAGCTTGGCGTGGTAGTCGCCTGTCGAGGCGGCTACCGAGCCCAGGCGGTCGACGAAGGTCATCATCATGTTCTTCATCGTGGCGCGCACATCGGCGATGCCATGCTTGAGATGACCCTGCTTGATGATCACATCCTTCAGGCTGCGCGTAGCGTCTTCCAGTGCGCGCGTGTCGAGCGGGCCGGAGATGACTTCCTGCACCGCCAGCACCTGGCCGCGCATATAGCTGTCGTCGTCCAGCAGGCCCTCGATATTGTCGAGCAGCAGGCGGAACAGGCGCAGCAGCAGTTCCTGCTGCTCGACGCCATCGGTCTTGCTCAGTTCGATCTGGTAGCACAGCTGCTTCAGGCGCGACGCGATGTCCTGCAATTCGCCCACGCCGACCGCGGTCTTGACCGCGGCGCCCAGCGCCTCGGCCTCGTCCGCCAGCGCCTGGTTGCCGCCCAACAGCGAGGCGCAGGCATACGACAGCGTGCGCGCCAGCATTTCGCGCAGCAGGTGCGTATCCGGTTCCTCGTCGCCCATCGCCAGTACCGGCGTGTTGCGGCGCAGATGACGTTCGGACAACTGGCCCAGTGCCTGGGTGTAGCCGGCCCAGTCTTCGGTCTTGGCCGCGCGCGCCATGCGCCGGCCGTACTCGGCCAGTTCGCCCGGGGTCTCGATCAGCTTGCGTGCAAAAGCGCTCAGCACCTCCTGCGCGCCGCTGTCCGGCGCCGGCGCCGGCGGGGCCGGTGGAATGCCGGCGATCTCGTCGTAGATGGCGCGGTAGGCGTCCGGTGTCGGGGCGATGCGGCGCACCGCAAGGCGCTTGAACGCTTCACGGGCGATGTCGGCGGGGTTGAGGCCGGGTGCGGCGGCGGGAGAGGTGGGACTGGACATGGATTACTGCGCTATGACGGATTCGCGGGATTGACGACATGATAAGCAGCTTTTTTGCCGCACATCAATTAAAAAACCGTAACAAGATGTCGTGAGCCAGAGGTTGCCGCCATCCGCGCAACAGAAAGTGAACTTCAGTCCACCAATCCGTTACGGATGGCGTAGGTCGTCAATTCGGCGCTACTCTTGAGTTTCATTTTCACTAACAGGCGGGCGCGGTACTCGCTGATGGTCTTGACCGACAGCGATAGCTCGCGCGCAATATCGCTGACGGTCATGCCGGACGCGATCATGGTCAGGGTCTGGTATTCGCGGTCGGACAATCCTTCATGGGCGGCGGCCTCGTGGTCCTCGCCGATGGCGCCGGCCAGCGCCTGGGCCAGCGCGGCGCTGACGTACTTCTGGCCGCCCGCTACCTGCCGGATCGCCGTCACCAGTTCGCGCGGCGCGCTCTGCTTGGTCAAGTAGCCGGCCGCGCCGGCCTTCAGGGCGCGGATTGCGTACTGGTCTTCGCGGTGCATCGACAGCATCAGCACGGCCAGTTCCGGGCGCTCTTTCTTGATCTGCTTGAGCACGTCGATGCCGTTGCGGTCGGGCAGCGAGATATCGAGCAGCATCACGTTCGCCTTGGCCTTGCCCACCAGGCGGATGGCGTCGACGCCATTCTCGGATTCGCCGGCGAACACGATGTCGCGCTGCTCGGCCAGGATCAGTTTGAGTCCTTCGCGTACGATGCCATGGTCGTCGGCAATGAAAACGCGGATGGTTGCTTTGTCAGTCATTCTGCTTCTTGTTGGACGGACCGGGCCTTGGCTGCTGGGGCCAGCCGGGTCTTGATGGTCACCATCGTGCCACCTCCGGGCGCTGCCGACAAGGCCAGTGTGCCGCCGAGTGCGCTGGCGCGCTCGCTCATGCCGCGCAGGCCGAACGATTGCGGCTTGAGGCGGTCCAGCGCCGCGATGCCGCGTCCGTTGTCGCAGATCGACAGGGTCAACTGGTTGCGCTGGCGCCGCAGCGCCACCGTCACGCGCGTTGCACCGGCGTGCTTGGCGATATTGGTCAGCGCTTCCTGGAAGATGCGAAACAGCGCGCTGGCATGGTCGGGCTGGAGCGCGAGGTCTTTCTCGGGGCAGCGCATGATGACGGCGATGCCCATCTGCTTTTCGAATTCGCGCGCCTGCCATTCGAGCGCGGCGACGATGCCCAGGTCGAGCGCGGTCGGGCGCAGGTCGAGCGAGATGCGGTGCACCGCCTCGATGGTGCGGTCGACCAGGTCGTCGACATACTCGGCTTTTTCGCGCAGCGCGGGCTGGTCCGGCGGCAGGCGCGCCGACAGCATGGCCAGCGCCATCTTGATCGCGGTGAGGTTGCCGCCCAGGTCGTCGTGGATCTCGCGCGCGATGCGGGTGCGCTCGTCTTCCTTGGCCTGTTCGATGTGGGCGGTCAGCTCGGCCAGGCGCTCGCGCGAGCGGTGCGCTTCTTCCTGCTCGTGCTTGCTCGCCGTGATGTTGGTCATGATGCCGTCCCAGCCCACCGCGCCGTCGGGCAGCGCATGCGGGGTGGCGCGCAGGTTGATCCACTTGACGTCGTTCCACACCGGGATGCGGATGCGGCCTTCCCAGTTCCAGGCCGTCAGCGCGGCGGCCGACATCTGCAGCGCTTCCTGGTAGGCGCGCCGGTCTTCGGGCAGGATCAGGCCCTCGAACAGGGCGGCGTCGCGCTGCAGCGCGTCGGGCGTGATGCCGAGCAGGGCGCTGCAGCCCTCGCTCAGGCTGGGAAAGCCGGTGCGGCCATCGGCGTGCAGTACGAACTGGTAGACCAGGGCAGGGGTGGCGAGGGCGCTGGCAGCGTGTTCCGCAGGGAGGGCAGTAGGCAGGCTCATCGATGGGTCTCGTCTGTGGTTCTGGATACGCTGCCGGGGTAGAGGCACATGATACGGCAAACGGGGCGCAGGCGAGTCCAAGTCTCGTTACAATAAGGGCATGAACAAGGCATTTGTGAAAGAGTCCGACAACGCGGACGACGACGACGGCGAAGCCCTGGCGCTTGCGCAGGCGATCCCTGCCGGCGCCAAGAACTACATCACGCCAAGCGGCTACCAGCGCATCAAGGATGAGCTGCTGCAACTGATCGACGTCGACCGTCCGGAAGTCGTGCGGGTGGTGCACTGGGCCGCCTCGAACGGCGACCGCTCCGAGAACGGCGACTACATCTATGGCAAGCGCCGCCTGCGCGAGATCGACCGCCGCATCCGCTTTCTCACCAAGCGCATGGACTCGGCCTTCGTGGTCGATCCGACCGCCCACTACGGCAACGACCAGGTATTCTTCGGCGCCACTGTCGTCTATGCCAACAAGGCCGGCGAAGAGCACACGGTGACCATCGTCGGCATCGACGAGCTCGATCCGCTCAAGGGCAAGATCAGCTGGGTCTCGCCGGTGGCGCGCGCGCTGACCAAATGCCGCGAGGGCGATATCGTGCCCTTGCAGACGCCGCTCGGCATGGATGAACTCGAGATCCTGTCGGTCGAGTATCCCGAACCCATTACTGACTGAAAGCGGGTGGGCGGCCCTGGCCCGCGCATCCGAGCTACCGCATGAACCGACCACATGACGCCATGCACGGCGCCGACGCCCTGGCCGCCCTGCGCGCCGCCACCCACGACCGCCACGAACTGCTCGACAGCGGCATGCCGCTGGCGCGTCCCGCGCCCGACCTGGACGATTACGCCGCCCACCTGACCATGGTGCGCGACTGGCTGCTGCCGCTGTTGCCGTGGCTGGACAGCTATCAGGACGGTCCGCAGGCGGTGCTGCCGCGCGTCGAGCGGCTGGCGCTGATCGACGCCGACCTGAACGAGCCGGGCATGCCGCCGGTACGCACGCCGGTCATTGCCGACACCTGGCCGGCTGGCGCCAGCGCCGCCTACCGCTGGGGCGTGTGCTATGTGATCGAGGGCTCGCAGCTGGGCGGGAAGGTGCTGTACGGGAAATTGTCCGAGCGGCTGGCGCCCCATCCGCTGCGTTACCTGCGCGGTAGCGATGCCGGGCCGGGGCCGCGCTGGCGGCTGTTCATGCTGGCGCTGAAGGAGCACGTGACGTCGCCCGATGACATCGCGCAGGCGTGCGCGGGGGCGTGCGCGGCGTTCGACAGCATGTTGACGTTGAGCCGGTAACGATCAGCGCGTCGGCGGGGAACCCGCCGACCCTACGGCATGTCAACAATGTGGGTGTACGGTTTGTCGGCCCGCGCGTTCGGGAAACCCGCCGTCCCTGCGGCATGTTAACAATGTGGGGTGGACGGCTGGTCCGTCCACGCGTTCAAGCACGGCATGTGTGGCCACAATGCAGGCAGGAGCTGGACGCGTGGACGGCTGAGCCGTCCACCCTACATGACTCAAACGTTTCGGCCCGCGACCCCGGCACGTCATTCCCGCGCAGGCGGGAATCCAGGTTTGCCTGCGTAGCTACGACAGCAAGCCTGGCCATTATTCACATCAACCTGGATTCCCGCCTGCGCGGGAATGACGGTTTTCAGGCTGGTGGCTAGCCAGCGACGGCCACGGCTGGTGGTGACCAGACCACCAGCCATGGCCCATCAGGACCTTTACGACCGCTCGCGCTCCACGCGATTCACCCCGGTCACCCGGCGCAGATTGCGGATCAGCTGCGCCAGATGCACCCGGTCCTTGATCTGGATTGTGAAGCGCAACTGCGTCATTTCGTGCTCTTCGTCCTCGTCCATGCCCACATAGGTGATGTTGGCATCCGACTCGCCGATCTCGGCGGCCACGCGCGCCAGGATGCCTTTTTCGTTGTTGATCAACAGGCGAATACGGCAATCGAAACGGCGGTTCAGGTCGTCGCCCCATTGCACGGCGATCCAGCGGTCCGGTTCCTTGGCCTGCAGGCGCTTGGCGGCGGCGCAGTCGCAGGTGTGCACCACCAGGCCCTGGTCGCGGCGCAGCTGGCCGGTGATCTGGTCGCCCGGGATCGGCATGCAGCATGGCGCCAGTTGCACCGCCACGCCTTCGCTGCCGTAGATCGTGACCGGCGCGATGTCGCTGGACGGCATCGGCTGCGACGACGGCAGCAGGTCGGGGTCGCCTTCCATCAGGCCGAAGATATGGCGCGCCACCAGCGCCGGCATGCGCTTGCCGATGCCGATGTCGGCGTACACTTCCTCGATCGAGGTGGCCGACGATTCGGCCAGCAGGCGCTCGATGACCGACTCGGACAGCTCCGGCTTGATGTTGCGCACCGCCAGCGACTGGGCCAGCAGTTCCTGGCCGAGGGCCGCCGATTCGCCCGAATCGATCGTGCGCAGGTAGTGGCGGATCGCCGAGCGGGCCTTGCCGGTGCGGACATAGGTCAGCCAGGTCGGGCTCGGGCGCGATTCGGTGTTGGTGACGATCTCGACGATGTCGCCGTTGTGCAGCTCGGTGCGCAGCGGTTGCTCTTCGTTGTTGATCTTGACGCCGACCGTGTGGTCGCCGATGCCGGTGTGGATCGAGTAGGCGAAGTCGAGCGCCGTGGCGCCGCGCGGCAGGGCGATGATCTTCGACTTGGGCGTGAACACGTACACCGAATCCGGGAACAAATCGACCTTGACGTGTTCGAGGAACTCGGCCGAGTCGCCGGTTTGCTGCTGGATGTCGAGCAGCGACTGCAGCCACGCATGGGTGCGCTGCTGCAGGTCGGACATGTTCGCGTCGCCGGTCTTGTACAGCCAGTGCGCCGCCACGCCGGATTCGGCGGTGCGGTGCATGTCCTGGGTGCGGATCTGGAACTCGACCGGGGTGCCGTAGGGGCCGATCAGGGTCGTGTGCAGCGACTGGTAGCCGTTGACCTTGCCGATCGCGATGTAGTCCTTGAACTTGCCCGGCATCGGCTTGTACAGCGCGTGCAGGGTGCCGAGGGCCACGTAACAGTTGGGCACGGTGTCGACCACGACCCGGAAGCCGTACACGTCCAGCACCTGCGAGAACGTCAGGTGCTTGCTGCGCATCTTCTTGTAGATGCCAAACAGGGTTTTCTCGCGGCCGTAGACCTCGAATTCGAGTCCGCTCGACGCCAGCTGGTTCTTGACCGATTCGAGGATCTTCTTGACCACTTCGCGGCGGTTGCCGCGCGCGGCCTTGATCGCTTTCGAGAGCGTCTGGTAGCGCAGCGGGTACAGGTGCGAGAACGACAGGTCCTGCAGTTCGCGATAGATATTGTTCAGGCCGAGGCGGTGGGCGATCGGCACGTACACTTCCATCGTCTCGCCGGCGATGCGGCGCTTCTTGGCCGGCACCATCACGCCCAGCGTGCGCATATTGTGCAGGCGGTCGGCGAGCTTGATCAGGATCACGCGCACGTCGGACGCCATCGCCAGCAGCATCTTGCGGAAGTTCTCGGCCTGCGCTTCGACCAGGCTCTGGAACTCGATCTTCTCGAGCTTGGAAAGACCATCCACGAGGTTGGCGACCTGGGCGCCGAAGCGCTCGACCAGATCGTCCTTCTTGACGTCCTGGTCTTCGATCACGTCGTGCAGCAGGGCGGCCATGATGGCCTGGGCGTCAAGCTTCCACTCGGCGCAGATCTCGGCCACCGCGATCGGGTGCGAGATGTACGGCTCGCCCGACTTGCGCACCTGGCCCAGGTGCATCTCGTCGGAGAAGCGGTAGGCTTCCTTGACCTTCTTGAGTTCGGCGGGGGTGAGGTATTCGGACAGTTTGGCGATCAGCCCCGAGACCGAGGCGACGCCGGGCGCGACGAGGGGCTCGACGACGTCCGGTGGACGGTTGTCGGCGCGCCGCTCGCGCTGTGCGGGGTTGCGTGCATGGGTCGAATCTGGAGACAGGTTCATACGCTAAATCGTCAAGCCGTAAAATTACAGAATAACAGAAGACGGAATGACGCAAATTCGGCGCAAATCCACGCAACCCCGCGAGGAATTACATCGGCACTTTTTTCAGCATTTCGAGGCCGACTTTACCGGCCGCGATTTCGCGCAGGGCAACTACGGTCGGCTTGTCCTTGGCTTCGACTTTCGGGGTATGGCCCTGCAGCAGCTGGCGTGCGCGGTAGGTCGCGGCCAGGGTCAGCTGGAAACGGTTCGGGACGTTCTTGAGGCAGTCTTCAATGGTGATGCGGGCCATGGTGTGCTCCTGAATTAAACAGTAAAAGCCACAACGCTGGACAGCGCCTTCTCGGCGCCGGTCAGGATTGTGGTTGTTGCGCGTGGATGCCCAGTTGGGCGAACAGCGCTGCGTTGCGGGCAGCCTGCTGGGCGAAGCGGCAACGTGTCGCCTTGACAATCGCCTGCAGTTCGGCCAGCGCGACGTTGAACTCTTCGTTGATGATAGCATATTCGAACTCGGGAGCGTGAGCCATCTCGCCCCCGGCGGCCAGCAGGCGGCGCGTGATGATGTGCGGTTCGTCCGTGCCGCGCTTGTGCAGGCGTTCTTCCAGCGCCGCGATCGACGGCGGCAGGATGAAGATGCCGGCCGCATCCGGGAACAGCTTCTTCACCTGGCGCGCGCCCTGCCAGTCGATCTCGAGCAGGATGTCGGTACCGTTCTTCATCTCTTTCTCGACGGTCAGGCGGCTGGTGCCGTAGTAGTTGCCGTGCACTTCGGCCCACTCCAGAAACTCGCCGCGCTCGGCGCGGTTGACGAAATCCTCGGCAGTGGTGAAGTGGTAATGCTCGCCATCGACTTCGCCCGGGCGTGGCGGGCGCGTGGTGGTCGAGATCGACAACTTGATGCCAGGTTCCTGGGCCAGCAGGGCATTGACCAGGCTCGACTTGCCAGCGCCGGACGGGGCGGCGACGATGAACAGGCTGCCGGAAAAGGCGTGTGGGAACATGGTGAATCCTTTGAATACGTGTTACGCGAAAAACGTTCGCGGTGGTTCATGTTAACGTTGAACGCGTGGACGGGAAACCCGTCCACCCCACAAGCCGCACCGGGTAGCATCCATCACCAATGACCATCGTGGTGTGGGCGGCTCCGCAGTCGTGGGGTGGACGGCTCTGCCGTCCACGCGTTCAACCGGCACTGAATCTGCCGATCATTCCTGTTTCTTGTTGCCGGGCTACCCGGATCACTCCAGGTTCTGCACCTGCTCGCGCATCTGCTCGATCAAGAGCTTCAGTTCCATCGATGCATCCGCCAGCTCCTTGACCGACGCCTTGGCGCCGAGCGTGTTCGCTTCGCGGTTGAGTTCCTGCATCATGAAGTCGAGGCGCTTGCCGACCTGGCCGCCTTTTTTCAGGATGTGGCGGGTTTCGTTCAGGTGGGCCGACAGGCGCGACAGTTCTTCGGAAACGTCGATGCGGATGCCGTACAGCGTCACTTCCTGGCGAATCCGCTCCAGCACTTCCTGGCGCGTAAGCGTCGACGGGTTTCCGTGGCCGGCCAGGCCCAGTGCGTCCTGCATGCGCTCGATGGCCTTGTGCTGGAACTGCGAGATGACTTGCGGGATCAGCGGCGTGATGCGCTTGACGATGGCTTCCATCGACTCGATGCGCGACTGCAGCATCGCTTCGAGTGCCGCGCCTTCGCGCCGGCGGCTGTCGACGAATGCGGCGATGGTGGTGGCGGTGAGGGCGGCGACATCCGCCTGTAAAGACTCCTGGCCGACCGTCGATTCCTCGATCACGCCGGGCCAGCGCAGCAATTCAGCAACACTCATCGGCGTGGCTTGCGCGAAATGGCGGGTGACTTCGCCCTGCAATCTGGCCAGGTCGGCGAGCAGCGCCTGATTGAGTTCGGAAGAGCCACCGCTGGCCTTGCGGCCGAACGACAGGCGCACCTCGACCTTGCCACGCGTGATCGCTGCCATGATGGCGGCGCGCAGGTCAGGCTCCAGCGCGCGCAAGTCGTCATTGATACGGAACTGCAGATCGAGAAAACGCGAGTTGACGCTCTTGATTTCGATCGTCAGCGTGCCGGCCGCGCCTTCGCTGGTGGCGACTGCATAACCTGTCATGCTTGAAATGCTCAATGGGATCCCCGGTTTTTATTCTTTACAAAGCCGTCATTTATCCACACAATCGCCGTGTTTAGCAAGGAAACCCAATTGGATGGCCGCACAGAATAACGCTCCCTTGCCCGATGGGCTCGACATTGCCGGATACCGCATTGTAAAGAAAATCGCGTCCGGTGGGTTCAGTATTGTTTACCTCGCCTACGACGAAGAAGGCAACGCAGTCGCCATTAAGGAATACCTGCCGAGTGCACTGGCGCTGCGCCAGCCCGGCGAATTTGCCCCGGTGGTGGCCAAGGCCAATCTGCCGGTGTTTCGCATCGGCCTGAAGTGCTTCTTCGAGGAAGGGCGGGCGCTGGCGCGCATCGTGCATCCGAACGTGGTGCGGGTGCTGAATTTTTTCCGCGCCAACGAGACCGTGTACATGGTGATGCACTACGAGTCCGGCCATTCGCTGCAGGAGCACATCGCGCGCGCGGTCGGCAAGGGCAGCCGCCTGGGCGAGGCCTTCGTGCGCCAGGTGTTCAACGGCGTCTGCAACGGCCTGCGCGAAGTGCACGCCAACAAGCTGCTGCACCTCGACCTGAAGCCGGCCAATATCTACCTGCGTACCGACGGTTCGCCGCTGCTGCTCGACTTCGGCGCGGCGCGCCAGACCCTGCACAGCGACGCGCCGATGCTGGCGCCGATGTACACGCCCGGCTTCGCCGCCCCCGACCTGTACTCCCGGGCCAACACCCTGGGGCCGTGGACCGACATCTACAGCCTGGGTGCGACGATGCTGGCCTGCATGACCGGCATCACGCCGCAGGCGGTCGACCTGCGCCGCCAGGAAGACAAGGTGCCGGCGCTGCTGGCGCGCCTGGAGGGGCGTTATTCGCCGGAACTGGTGGCACTGGTCAGTTCGTGCCTGGAACTCGATCCGCTGGCGCGCCCACAAAGCGTGTTCACGCTGCAGAAGGCACTGCAGGCGCCGTTCAAGTCGCCGCGCGCCGAGGTCAAGCCGGCGCCGGTCGCGGTGCCGGCAGTGGCCGAGCCGGACGATGAGGAAGAGCGCTCCGGCTGGCGCGGCCTGGTCGACCGTATCGGCGGTTTCAAGCGCAGCTGAGGTGGCAGATGAGGTGGCCGATGAGGTAGCCGATGAGGTGGCAGTCGAATTGGCAGAAGAGCGGCAGATGAGCGGCAGTCGGGCAGCAGTCAGCACGTGGTAGTCATGGCAAAGCAGTAACAGCGAGGTCAAGGAGCAGGGATGCAGTTTTCGGTATATCAGCAGAGTCTCATCGGCGGGCGCCGGGTCAACCAGGACCGGATGGGCTACAGCTTCACGCGCGACAGTCTCCTGCTGCTGCTGTGCGATGGCATGGGCGGCCACCAGGGCGGCGAACTGGCGGCGTCGATCGCGATGCAGACCGTCGGAATGATGTTCCGGGTCCAGGCGCGTCCCTACATCAAGAAGCCCGAGCGCTTCCTGGAAGAGGCGTTGTTGCAGGCCCACCACGATATCCAGGCCTACGCGATCACCAACGACCTGCCCGAAATGCCGCGCACCACGGTGGTGGCCTGCCTGATCCAGCACAACTGCGCCGTCTGGGCCCACTGCGGCGATTCGCGCCTGTACTGGGTGCGCGGCAACCAGGTGCTGGCGCGCACGCGCGACCACTCGCATTTCGAATACCTGGTCGACCGCGGCCGCGCCGACCCGCTCGAGCGGGACACCCATCCCGACCGCAACAAGCTGTACAACTGCCTGGGCGCATCCGGCGTGCCGAAGGTCGATCTGTCGCACCAGGTCAGCCTGCAGCCGGACGACGTGCTGCTGCTGTGCTCCGACGGCCTGTGGTCGATGCTGCCCGAAAGCGAGATCGTGCACCAGCTGTACACCAACACCGTGGTCGAGGCGGTGCCGAACATGGTGCAGGCGGCGGTCGCGATCGGCGGCGCGCAGGCCGACAACACGACCGCGCTCGGGATCGCCTGGCAGGGCGCCGACACGCTCGACGGCTTCGCGCCGAACGTGATCTCGACCCAGGCGCTGGCGGCCGACATGGTCAGCTCGACCATCATCGGCGGCGCACCGGCCGAGGGCGAGGTGGAAGCGTTCGACGAGGACGACATCGAAAAGGCGATCGCCGAGATCCGCGCGGCGATCGAGAAGTCTTCCCAGATCATCAAGTAAGCAGAGAGAACACCATGACGCCAGCAAACCGCCCCAGCGGCCGCGCGGTCGACGCGCTGCGCGCGATCTCGATCACGCGCCAGTACACCAGGCATGCCGAAGGCTCGGTGCTGATCGAGTTCGGCGACACCAAGGTGATCTGCACCGCCAGCATCGAAGAGCGCGTGCCGCCGTTCCTGAAAGGGAAGGGCCAGGGCTGGCTGACCGCCGAATACGGCATGCTGCCGCGTTCGACCCATACCCGCATGGACCGCGAAGCCGCGCGCGGCAAGCAGACCGGCCGCACCCAGGAAATCCAGCGCCTGATCGGCCGCTCGCTGCGCGCCGCCTTCGACCTGGAAGCCTTCGGCGAGCGCACCCTGCACCTGGACTGCGACGTGATCCAGGCCGACGGGGGCACCCGCACCGCGGCGATCACGGGCGCGATGGTGGCGGCCTACGACGCCTTCGGTGCGCTGGTCGCGGCCGGCCTGGTGCCGGCAGTGCCGGTGCGGCATTTCGTCGCGGCGGTGTCGGTGGGCGTGGTGGGCGGGGTGCCGGTGCTGGACCTGGATTATGTCGAGGATTCGGGGTGCGATACCGACATGAACGTGGTCATGACCGAGCATGGGCACTTCATCGAGGTGCAGGGCACGGCCGAAGGCGCCGCGTTCGATCGGGCCGGGATGAACCGCTTGCTCGACCTGGCGCAGGCGGGGATTGCGGACCTGGTGCATCTGCAGAAGCAGGCGCTGCGGCTGTTGTAAACGGCAGGTTTCAGGGCTGGTGGCGGCGCGACGGACCTGGATTCGCGCTGTCGCGGGAATGACGTCCTCATGCGCGTAGCCAGGAACGGTTGTCGTGGTCCGGTCCATCGGCACCTCATTCCCGCCAACCCGGTAAAATACCCGCCTTTCACCCCAAGCTCCCCGCACACCATGACTCAACGACTGATTCTCGCTTCGAACAACGCCGGCAAGCTGAAGGAATTCGGACAGCTGCTCGGCCCCATCGGTTTCGAACTGCACTCGCAGGGCGAGTTCGATGTGCCCGAGGCCGAAGAGCCGTTCGGCACCTTCGTCGAGAACGCCCTGGCCAAGGCCCGTCACGCGTCGCGCCTGACCGGCCTGCCGGCGCTGGCCGACGATTCGGGCGTGTGCGTCAATGCGCTGGGCGGCGCGCCCGGCGTGTATTCGGCGCGCTATGCGGGCGAACCGAAATCCGACGCCCGCAACAACCAGAAACTGGTGGCCGACCTGTCGACGCTGGCCGACAAGTCGGCTTATTACTACTGTGTGCTGGTGTACGTGCGCCACCCGGACGACCCGCAGCCGGTGATCGCCGACGGCCGCTGGCACGGCGAAATCATCGCCAGCCCGCGTGGCGAGAACGGCTTCGGCTACGATCCGCACTTCCTGATCCCGGCGCTCGGCAAGACCACGGCCGAACTCGACCCGCAAGAGAAAAACACGCTGTCGCACCGCGGCCAGGCGCTGCGCGTGCTGGTCGAGAAACTCAAGTAATCGTCGCCATGATTCCGATCAAAGTCGCCGGCCAGACTGGCAGCGCGCCGCGTTCGCCCGCCACCGCCGCCTTGCAATACCTGCAGCCGGGCGCTCTGAACCTGGCCGCGCTGCCGCCGCTGTCGCTGTACGTGCACTGGCCGTGGTGCGTGCGCAAGTGTCCCTACTGCGATTTCAATTCGCACGAAGGCAAGGGCGAGCTGCCCGAGCAGGATTACCTGGACGCGCTGCGCCTCGACCTGGAGCAGTCGCTCCCGCTGATCTGGGGCCGCAAGATCCACACCGTGTTCATCGGCGGCGGCACGCCGAGCCTGATGTCGGCGGCCGCGCTCGACCGCCTGATGTCCGACCTGCGTACGCTGCTGCCGCTGGAGATCGACGCCGAGATCACGATGGAGGCCAACCCGGGCACCTTCGAAGCCGAGCGTTTCAAGTCGTACCGCGAGAGCGGCATCAACCGCCTGTCCATCGGCATCCAGAGTTTCAATCCGGCGCACCTGACAGCGCTGGGCCGCATCCATGATGGCGACGAGGCGCTGCGCGCGGTGCAGATCGCGAAGGATACCTTCGACAATTTCAACCTCGACCTGATGTACGCGCTGCCGTCGCAGACGCTGGACGAGGCGCGGCGCGACCTGGAGACGGCGCTGGCGTTTGCGCCGCCGCACCTGTCGCTGTACCACCTGACGATGGAGCCGAACACGGTGTTCGCCAAGTACCCGCCGGCGCTGCCGGACGACGACCTGAGCGCGGACATGCAGGACATGATCGCCGAGGTCACCGGCGCCGCCGGGTATCAGCACTATGAAGTGTCGGCGTATGCGCAGGCGGGCCGGCGCGCGCGCCACAACCTCAATTACTGGCAGTTCGGCGACTACCTCGGCATCGGGGCCGGCGCGCATTCGAAGATCTCGTTCCCGCACCGCGTGCTGCGCCAGGCCCGCTTCAAGCAGCCGCAGTCGTTCATCGATGCGGCGCGGCGCGGCAATCCGGTCCAGGAAGAGCACGAGATCGGCCGCGCCGACATGGGCTTCGAGTTCATGCTCAATACGCTGCGCCTGACCGAAGGGTTCGATCCGAACCTGTTCGGCGAGCGCACCGGGATGAGCATCAGCGCGATCACCAGGGCGCTGAACGAGGCCGAGTCGAAAGGCTTGCTGGTGCGCGACCATCGCTTGATCCGGCCGACCGAGCTGGGCCAGCGCTTCCTGAACGATTTGCAGGAGATGTTCCTGGCCGAGTGAGGCCGCTGCCGGTCGTTGTCCCGGTTTGTTGTCTACGCCTCCACCGGGCCGGCCAGTGCAATCAAGGTGCGCGCCATGCCGCTGACAATGCGCGCCATGGCGTCGTAGTCGTAGTCGTCGTCGTAGTCGTAGTCGCTGTGGTCGTCGGGCTCGTCCATCGACGCATCGGCGCGGAAATACGGATAGCGCAGGAAGCCGGCGTCGGTGAGCACCAGCGTCCGGCCAGCCGCTTCATCATGGCGCGACAGCGTCACTCCCATCACGTGCGCCTGCGCCGCCAGGCCCTGGCGCAGCTGCATCCGGTCGCCCTGGAGCGACGCCAGTGCCTGGCTCACCCGCAATGACGATGCGCGCGGGCCAATGTACGCCAGAAAATTCCCGCCGGCGCGAGGTCGTGGCACGGCGAGTCCGTCGATGCCGGCGGAGCGATCATTTTCCATGAAGAACACGAAGCGGATCTCCGTGCCCAATGCCGGTCGCAGGTCCTTGACCGCGTGCGCCAGTTCGAGCACGGCGGCGGCACCGTTGTTGTCGTCCTGGTGCAATTGCGCCCCGATGATGAAGATGTGGTCTGGGCGGACGCCAGGCGCCAGGTTGGCGACGGCTGCTTCGATGCTGGGCGCGGCTCCAGCCGTGCCGTCGCCCGGCCGCCCCTGTGGCGTATAGCCGAATTGCGTGAGGGTGGTTTCGATGTGCAGAGGAACACTGCGCTGCGACCTGGGCGCCATCGCGTCGGCATGGGCCTGCAGGCGAACGGGCAGGGACGGCATGTCGGATTTTGTCTCGACAGTCAGCAGCGCCAGCACGATGGCGAGCAGGATCGCGACGATCACTTTCCAATGTGAATTGAAGAAGTTCCGCATGGCGTCACGCAGCGCGGGAAGGCGCGTCGTCCAGGAGTCGAGGCAGTCAGTGTAGCCAGCCTGGCGAAACCCCGCATTCGCAAGCGCACGCAATTCCGCGCCACAACTCGGCTACACTGGCCCGGTCAACCATATGGAGACGCCCGCACAATGACAATAAAGCTTGACGTACTTGCACGTTCCGCCGCAGCCGCCCTGTTGGGCGCGCTTAGCCTGTCCATCCAAGCCGCCAACCCGATCGTCCCGGGCTGGTATGCCGACCCCGAGATCCGCATCCACGACAACCGTTTCTGGATCTATCCGACCTATTCCGACCACTACGGCAAGCCCGACGTATCGCGCGGCTTCACCCCGGCGCAGCAGCGCATGCGCGCCCAGTCCGACCTGATCTGGGAGCCTTACCTGAAGCAGACCTTCCTCAACGCATTCTCGTCGCCCGACCTGGTGAACTGGACCAAGCACAGCCATGTGCTGGACGTGGAGAACGTCTCCTGGGCGGCGTATGCGGTCTGGGCGCCGTCGAGCATCGCGCACAACGGCAAGTACTACCTGTTCTTCGGCGCCAACGACATCAAGAGCGACGGGCAGCTCGGCGGCATCGGCGTGGCGGTCAGCGACCGTCCCGAAGGACCGTTCAAGGATGCCCTCGGCCGTCCGCTGATCGACAGGATCCATCACGGCGCCCAGCCGATCGACCAGATGGTGTTCAAGGACGACGACGGCCAGGTGTACATGTACTACGGCGGCTGGAAGCACGCCAACGTGGTCAAGCTGGCCCCCGACCTGCTGAGCGTGGTGCCGTTTCCGGACGGCGTGACCTACAAGGAGATCACGCCCGACCCGGCCTATGTGGAAGGCTCGTTCATGGTCAAGCGCAAGGGCGTGTACTACTTCATGTGGTCGGAGGGCGGCTGGACCCGGCCGGACTACCGCGTCGCCTATGCGATGAGTGCATCGCCGTTCGGCCCCTTCAAGCGGATCGGCACGATCCTGCAGCAGGACACCAGGATCGCCAACGGGGCAGGGCACCACTCGGTCGTCAACATCCCCGGCACCGACGACTGGTACATCGCCTACCACCGCCGCCCGCTGGGTGACAAGGACGGCCACCACCGCGAAATGGCGATCGAGCACATGTATTTCAACCAGGACGGCACCATCAAGCCGGTGGTCATGACGACCGAGGGCGTGCAGCCGCGCGCGCCGGCGTCCTGACCGGCCTGTTGGCGGATCGGCCATCGGCGAGTGTATGAAAAAACCGGGCGCAAGGCCCGGTTCGATCAGGACATGTCCGCCTGCTCGACGCGCGACCGCGCAGCAGGCGGGTGGTGCGTGTCAGGCTGCCACAGGCACCGCGTCATAGCGGTTGATCCTGGTATCCTGGGCCAGGAAAACGATCAGCATGATGATGCCGATGAACGGCAGCAGGACGATCAACTGCCACCAGCCGCTGCGGTCGGTGTCATGCAGGCGCCGCGTCGCCGCGGCGATCGTCGGCACGATCGTGGCCGCAAAGACGATGAGCGAGACAAAGTCGCCCAGCACAGTGGCGAGCACTGACAGGATGATGCAAAAAAGGTAGAACCACCAGTACTCCGAGCGTGACGCCGTACCCTGGAAGGTCGCGTACTTTTTAAGACAGGTGGAGACGGCGTCAGGAAAATTCATCATATTTGTGCGGGAATGCATGCTTCGCAAGGGTTGAGGAAGCGATAAATTATCATGCTGTAAAGCAAGCAAATGCGCACATTCCCACGGAATTGTTTCTTTTGGTTAAAAGTCGCCCAAATACCACATGTCCCTGCCGTTGGCGGCTCCCATCGCAGCGAGCGGGCATAAAAAAAGGCGCTGTCCGCGTTAAATGTGGATGAGTACTGAACTGTCGAGCTGTTGTGCGGTCGAATCCCTATCTCATCAAGAGGAATCCGGCCATGCAATCACCCCATTTCGAGGAATGGTTTGCCGCGCTGGGCTTGCTCAACGCGCCCCAGCGCAAGCAGGTCCAGCAAGCGCTGCTGCCTGCAGCCGGCCTCGACCAGATCATCGCCCTCATCGACAAGATCCGGGCGCCCGGGCGACGCTGCCCGCGTTGCGCAGGTGCACGGTGTCACCGTCACAGCCAGGCCAACGGGCTGCAGCGCTTTCGCTGTTGCGCCTGCGGGCGCACCTTCAACGACCTGACCGGCACGCCGCTGGCGCGCCTGCGGCTCAAGGGCAAATGGTGCGACTACCTGACGGCGCTGCTCGACTCGCTGCCGGTGCGTACGGCTGCCAAACGGGTCGAGGTACACCGCAATACCGCGTTCCGCTGGCGCCACCGGTTTCTCGATTGGGTCAAGTTCGACCGGCCCGAGCGCCTGACCGGCATTGTCGAGGCCGACGAAATGTTCCTGCTCGAATCCCAAAAGGGTTCACGCAAGCTCGACCGCCCAGCGCGCAAGCGCGGCGGCCGGGCAAGCCGGCGCGGCATCTCGCGCGAACTCGACTGCATCCTGGTCGCGCGCGACCGCACCGGCCAGACGATCAATGCGGTCACGGGCCGGGGTGCGGTGACGGCAACCCATCTGACGCAACACCTGCTGCCGAAGCTCGATCCGCAGGCGCTGCTGGTGAGCGACGGCCATGGCGCCTACCGCACTTTCGCTACCCGGCACGGCATTGCGCACGAGGCGGTCAACCTGCGTGCCGGCGAGCGGGTACGCAAGGGCACGGCCGCGGCCATTCACGTGCAGAACGTCAACGCCTACCATGCCCGCTTGCGGCAATGGCTGACGCCGTTTCGTGGCGTGGCGTCGCGCTACCTTCCCAACTACCTGGGATGGCGCTGGGCCCTCGACATGGGCCGGGTAACAACCATCGAGCAATTGCTCGGCATCGTCATCAGCGTCATCCACATTTAACGAGAACAGCGCCTAAAAAAAACCGGGCCACGCAGGC
>Ga0265797_10000202_pt1 | contig 116076 bp, 120 predicted proteins | sample P2T30metagenome_FD_192433 | JGI IMG/M metagenome (GOLD analysis project Ga0265797, IMG submission 192433) | Plant litter microbial communities from East Loma Ridge, Irvine, California - P2 T30 | ecosystem: Environmental > Terrestrial > Plant litter > Unclassified | place: USA: California... | reverse complement strand
GCAGGGGGCATGTGGACTTCTTCAGATCCGGGCCGAGACCTGTCTCGAGTCTGCTTGATGAAAAGAGAGTGGACATGCATGTATTATGGACAACAACTACGGTTCACCACTATCTGCACTACCCTACGAAGAAATACTGGCTCTGTGCATCTGAGCAACAACGGCCAGTACATGGTCAATTTCATGCTGCAGGTATGATCTTTCGAGGCGATGCAAGGAACGAACGTATGTTATGTGCATTCTCGTGCAATCTCGTCTACCACCGCTAAGTTCCACATCACAAACTCTTTCCGGCTGTATTGCACTGTCGTAACTGTATGTCTGCTACTATACACTTTACTAGCTGCTCCCACGTACATTGGTCATAAAATGTTCGTCAGTCGTAAACCCACCCACGCCAAGCTACGCACAGTCAATCAGTGACCACTATGCAGCAGCCTCTGGATATCCGCCAGACGGCCAGTCTTGACCTGGTCTCTCTTCCCCTTCTTCTCGCCAAACGCCAAGCGCATCAGCTTTCTCTTGTCCTGCTGTATGTCAAGGACAGAGTCCTCAATGGTGCCCGACACATGGGACACTTATGCTGCGTTTCAATGACCTTCGAGATACATTCGAAACCAAAGAAATGCCCGCATGTGGTGATGGTCGGATTGTGCAGGTTCTCCAAGCAGACGGCACACTCCTCCTGAGACTCGATGTGGACTTGCAGGATGTCTTACAGACCTTTCTTGGTCTCTTCGTTGAGAGTCACGGTTCCTTGCTGTTCGAGCTGCTTCATGACCTGCATGACGCGCTCACCACACAGCTGCCAATGGTTACAGCACTGGCGCATGCGCAAGAGGATCTCGAGCAAGGTCTGGAAAGCCTTGGATTTCTGGTTACCACCTGCGCCTTGGTTGTTGTACTTGGCGAGCTGTCCCTTCGCCTGTTTCTCAAAGGCTTCGTAGCGGGCTTTCTCTTTGTCGGTAAAGGTCACTGCGTGCTTGTACTCTTCAATTGCTGGAAGTCTCAGGTCCATGAAAGACATCTCCTTCCTGCGACGTAAAGTGAAAGCAGCCATGATTGCTTGGAGTAAGAAAGTGGCGTCCACACTTCCGGTCTTTAGTGGACGAACAAGCACGCCGTTGAAGACCTCAAGCTGCTCAAGTCCTCCAGTGATCCCAACAAACCGGAGCAGAGAGTAGAGATCGCGGAGCGAGTTGATGATGGGGGTACCGCTGAGAACCCAGCGCGACTTCGCACGCACAGCGGTTGCGGCATTCGCGCCTTTGGAGGAAGGGTTGCGGACGATGTGACCTTCGTCGAGTATAATGCGACGCCACTCGAGGCTGTACAAACCAGAAGATCGAAGACCCTCCTGTGGCTTCTGAGAGCCAGCTTTGCCGCGCGGCATCCAGTCCATTGCGAGCGTCTGATAGGTTGTAATGACAACGTCATGGCTGGCGAAGTCTTTACTCTTCATGCTGTTCACGCGCCCAGCACCGTGGTATGTGTAGACTTTAAGAGCATGGCTTTCATGGATGTGGCGAGCAATCTGGTCGGTCCAGTTTGACATGACTGACAGAGGTGACACAATCAGTGTGGGTCCAGTGCTACTGCCAGATTTTGCGCGGTCTGCCACTATCAGCGAGATCATCTCCAGCGTCTTGCCCAACCCCATGTCATCAGCAAGAATGCCACCACTGGCAAATTTGGGCGATCCCTTCACGCTGTAACTAGTAGCGAGATTCATGTATGCGCCCGGAGTACTGGGGTGCTTCTTCCAAAGCTGGATCGCCTCGGCGTCTTTGGCGCCAGAAAGCGGTGGTGTCTCATGGTCGAGCAACCACTGGAGGCCCTCAAGCTGGTAAGGTAGCATCTTGGTCTTGACGGCGTCTGGCTTCGCTGCCAAAGGCATATTTTTCAAAGCGTCTTCCTGGAGACCGCAGTCATCCGCAGTCCGGCTGACCTCTCGAGGATTGAAACGCTGGGATGCCTCGACGATGTCCTCCATGACCGGCTCACTTGGATCATCGCCTGGCGTGGTTTGGTTCGCCCATTGGCTGTCTGGGTTGGGCATAGGCACGCGACCACCTTTGCCGCCGCCTGCAGCTCGCAAAGCTTCAGCGCGCTGGCGTTTTGCTTCCTGCTGACGGCGTTTCTCCTGCTGTTGGCGCTCTTTCTCTCTCTGTTGGCGCGCGCGCTCGGCTTCTTTGAGTGCTTTCGTAGAGAGTTTGTCTCTACTCATGCGACTTTGGAGAGTACGACCAGCATCAGAATTCGGATCAGGGCCATAAAGTGAGACGGTCAATGGACAGTCAAAGTGTCCCATGGGCCCGGCCAACTTGCCCTCGCAATGAAGAGCTCGCTCGTCAATGTACGGAGCCAGCTTCGCGGCGATGTTCTTTGGGATGTGACCTATCTGCTGTCTGTTGACATTGTCGAAACGAATGGCATTTGAGTCGTAAGGATTTCCAGGCTCCCTGCGAATCATGACGACCTCGCCTGGACTGGCAAAGCCACTGTACTAAAGGATCGTGAAGTCAGTAAGATGACACACAAACATAATTGCGGAAATTACGGTAAAACTCACAAACCGGACACCGACGATTCTGGCATCAAGATTACCATAGTGAACCAGTTGATCAATGCCGTCGGCAGCATCAAGTTGAGTCGAGCCGATGGTTTCGTCAACATCGTCTTCATCCTCGTCGAGCCAGGCTTGTCGCTCAGCTTCACTATGTTGTTGGCTGCCGCTTGGCAGTGGCATGCCACCGTATGAGAAAGACGAGCGATCACGTCCCGTACGTGGAGTGGGGACTTGTGAGTTGGAGTTATGCGGCCGTTTGGTCCCTCTAACGGGCGAGTCGGTGCCATTGCTGTCGTCTCCGGTCAGGTCCACGGTTTCGACGCGTTTGCGTTTGCCCGTTTGGTCCGGCGTTTTCGCACTGTTGACGTTCGAAAGGATGGCGCCATTTTCAGTGAGTTCGCATCGCCAGGAAATCTTAGGGCAGGTTGAAATGTTGTCTCAATGGAAGACCAGAGATGGTCGGCAAGTCGATTAGATAGTTGAACGCGCGGGAAGGAGCAAAAGGTGGTCCGTGAAGCTCAAAGGAGCTTGGGCGCCGGGCAGGGCGACGTCACGAGATAAACGCGTTTCACGTGGTCTTCCCTTCACCTTCCACTTGCAGAGCACAACCTGCTTCGTCTTATCGGCAGTCTACAATGCGGACGTGAATAAACCGGGCAGCTAATCTCTTTCGTAAGTCGAGAATCTGGCTGCTAACATACTACAGTCCCTGACGACCCATAACTCTCTTATCCTTCTCAACCCCTCGGCCAGTGACAGCGTAGAACCAGCGTCCAACACAACCAAAATGACTATACGCAAGACGATATCCACCGCAGCAAGCAAATCAGCGTCAAAAAAAATATCAAGGATCACGAATTAAATTATAACTCTCAACCCCCGAGTTCGTTCCCCATAACCAGTGTCGACACTGATCCCCGAGCGCCCCATACGCCTCGTCATCAACGACATCGAACTCAAAGGTGACCAAGAGGAGTTCGGGTTCGTTTGGTTCGGTGTCCGTTGCGGTGACGGTAATCTCGTCGCTGCTGAAGCTGCGAAGCCTCTCCAAGATTGTGTTGAGTGATTCTTGGGTCGTCGCGGTGAGTCCCAATTTGAGTTGGACCATGGTTTGGCAGGTGCGAGTGTCGGCGAGAGAGGTGTAGGTGTGTTTTGGGTCTCGAATTATGTCCCGGCCTTGGAGGGTGGTTTGGAGATATCACTCAAACATATACGGTTGGTTCTAAGCTGAGCTGAGCTGTTGCTTGTTTGCTGCCTCGGCGTAGGATTTGGGTTTGTCGATCAATTACATGTAGTATACTTATGAATCAGGACTACATCCGATATCAAGATCCATGCATTCATCTATTCTTCGCCACCCATCCGCCTTCCTTCTCAAACAGTGTTGCTACTGTCTTCGCAACGTGGAGCACTCGTCTGTCAGTATATCTTGCGCCCACAAGCGTCAAGCCAATCGGCATATCATTCTCTCCCTTGAAGCCGATCACGTTGAGCGCGGGAACGTGGAGGATTGTCCACATGGAGCAGAAGGACTGGTAGCACAGTTAGCACCACCCGCGGCATGTCGAACCTGACTTTACATACCATGTCGCCTGTGTTCTCCAACCCCAATGGCGCCTCATCAACGACACTCGGTGTTACGACGAAATCGTAGCCAGTGGCAAGCTCATCCCAAACGGGTCGCAATCGAGCACAGTTGTCGTAAGCTTCAAGTTGTTGCCGTCTGGACAGCCCAGTCTTATTCTGAACATGCCCTTGAATATCGGCATGAAGTTTGTCTTTCGCCGTCAGGTACTGTCCAAGGAATGACGTGCGACCTTCACCAGCCAGTACATGAGCGTGCCATTCAAGAATCTTCGAAAAGTCATTGGGAAGTGCCAAATCTTTCACATTCGCCCCTTGAGCGCTTAAGATGCGCTTCGCGTCTTCCCATGCCTTCTTCGTCCCACTTCCAGCCTTGTGCCAGTTATGCGTTTGGCAGAACGCTACTTTCGCTCCCTGGAGCTGGAAGTCCTGTTCAGATACCTTCTCATCATCTTCAATCCTGAAAACGTCGGCAAGGAGATCCAGGTCCTCGATCGATCTCGCGAAGAACCCGCACGTGTCGAGGGTCATACTCCACTGCGCCAGGCCTTCCCTCGAAATCGCGCCCCAAGTCGGTTTGAAGCCATAAGTGCCGTTGAAACTGGCCGGCCGCACCACACTCCCACCGGTCTGCGTTCCCAACGCCACGGGGATCTGGAAGTCTCCCACCGCGGCGCCAGAACCAGACGAGCTCCCGCCGGGGGTGCGAGTGGCGTCGTGAGCATTGGCAGTGAGGTTCTGGTGCCAGTCGCCTTGCTTGCTCGTTGCGAACTCAGTCGTGCTGAGCTTTCCAAAGATGAGAGCTCCGGCTGCTCTTAAAGTCATTATGGGAGCAGAATCGACGCCACTGGGCTGGTCGGATTCGAAGATTCGCGAGTTGTACTGCGTCGGCATGTCTTTGGTGAGAATCACATCTTTGACTCCGATTGGGAGGCCATGAATGGGAGAGCGCTTGTCGAAAGGGACGGAATCGAGAGCGCGGGCGTTGGACAAGATTAGGTCTTTGGGAAGATGGACCCAGGCTTTTGTGAGGTGATCGCGGGCCGCTATGTGAGAGAGTAGAGAACTGGCATAAGCCTCGATCGTCAGCTCTTGTGTGCGGATTAGCTCCAAGGCTTGAGAGCCGGTTAGACGCCAGGGCTCATTAATAGACGGCATTCTGGCAGATGATTTCAGATGGAAAGATTGGTGTGGTGGCGATGTTTTGAAGATGGGAGGAAAACTGCAGATGGCGGGATGGCAGACGAAATTAGCGACGAGGATTATACTACCGAGACTACGAGTCACTTGCGTTATAGCCCACAACGGGGTCGAAGCACGTAAGGCTACAACATCAGAGCAAGTGTGTTGTAGTTGGTAAAGATAGCATTACATAAAGCAACCGAGGACTTTGAGATGCTTGAAAGTCACCCCACCCGACATCGGCATTTGAGCTGGAGACGGCGGCGTTTGCCTGTGAGATCGATCACCTAAGTCAAAAATGGCCACGCGACTTCCATCGATAGGAGAGAAGTATCATTTATGCTTGTCATCTACGAGATATGGAAAGCATTTTTCTTGTGCAGGTAAATTGAGTGAATGGGCAGGTCTTTGGTAGAATAGGATAGTCGGAGTCACGACCCGGTCTGAATCAAAATGCAAGATCGAATAGTCCATCTGAATATAGGTACTGTAAAAATTGATGAGATGATTAACCATTCCTAAGAAATAGACTCTGTCGTACTACCAGGTACTTGGAGATAAGCAAAAGTGCCAATCTGCAGGGTGACTCAAACCATCACATATCACATGCATACAGCTAATTCTTGGTATCTCCAGCCACTACCAAGGTACGGCATCGTGCAGCTTCAGACCTGCGGGCATCCGCAAGCCCACCAGAAAAAAAAGCAGCCTCCCACAACACCGCCAACAAAGCTGACCTCGAGACATCAAACCAAACGATCACCAACTAGCACACAGCATCCTGCAGTAGCGCGAGACGAGGCGAGGCGACCATCTCGGCCCGGCATTTTATCTGAGGCGAAATGTCGATGCGTCATGCGACAATGGGTCGCGCCCTCGGCACCTCAAAGAAACTCAACCTTGACCGCCGATCACACGACTCACTCGGACGAGCCTTTTCTAGCCTGTCTAGCACCGTCTCTTCACGCCGACCAGCTGCTCTCGACCTCACATCCTCTCCCACCAACATGAGCTTCGCCGGTCCCGTGGGTTCCCTGCCCATTCCCTCCTTCATCGCCAAGAGGATGTTTTCCCAGGGTCCGCCCAGGACGAAGAGCTTGAACATCGACAACATCAACCCGCATGTCAAGGAAGCAAAGTATGCCGTGCGTGGCGAACTCGCCATCCGCTCTGAGGAGTACAAGGCTCTCCTGGCCAAGGGCGAGGGCAAGGACCTGCCTTTCGACAAAGTCATCGCTGCCAACATCGGCAACCCGCAGCAGCTCGACCAGAAGCCCATCACCTTCTTCCGCCAGGTGCTCAGTTTGATGGAGAACCCGCAACTGCTGGAGCACGAGGATGTATTGAAGAAGAGCCTGGGCTACAAGGAGGATGTCATCGAGCGTGCCAGGACCCTGCTCAAGGATGTCAAGTCGGTCGGCGCATACTCGCAGTCGCAGGGTGCGCCTGGTATCAGGCAGTCCGTTGCCAACTTCATCGAGAGGAGAGACGGCTACTCTGCCGACCCGGCCAATATCTACCTCTCTGCTGGTGCCAGTGCTGGCGTCAACGCCCTTTTGACTGTTATCTGCGCCTCGCCCAACACTGGTGTCCTGGTCCCGATCCCTCAGTACCCGCTCTACACCGCCACTCTCAGCCTGCTCAACGCCAAGTGCGTCCCCTACTACCTGAACGAGGAGGATGCTTGGGGTACCGACGTGCCTGGCATCCGTGAGGCTCTCCGCAAGGCCCAGAAGGAAGGCATTGACGTCCGCGCCGTCGCCGTCATCAACCCCGGTAACCCAACTGGCGCCTCTCTCCAGCCCGAGTCCATCCAGTCTGTCATCGAGCTTGCGGCCGAGGAGAACCTTGTCGTGCTCGCCGATGAAGTCTACCAGACCAACGTCTTCCAAGGCGAATTCCACAGCTTCAAGAAGGGTCTCCGTGACCTGCAAGCCAGCCCGAAGAACAGCGAGGGTAAGTTCGACAATGTCGAGCTTGCCTCCATGCACAGTGTCTCCAAGGGTATGGTTGGCGAGTGCGGCCACCGTGGTGGTTACTACGAGATGGTCGGCTTTGATCCCAAGGTGAGTTGTGTCGATCCCTCACTTTTCACGCCTCTCAAGAACGAACACTAACATCTCTTCCCTCCCAGGTCGTCGAGCAAATCTACAAGTTCGTCAGCATCATGCTCTGCCCTCCCGTCATCGGCCAATGCATGGTCGAGGTAATGGTCAACCCGCCCAAAGAAGGCGCCCCCTCCTACGAGCTCTACAAGCAAGAATACGACCACATCTTCTCCGGCCTCTACTCGCGCGCCCACGCCCTGTACGAAGCCTTCCAAAAGATGGAAGGCGTGTCCTGCGCCTCGCCCGCAGGCTCCATGTATCTGTTCCCAACCATCACCCTGCCGCAGAAAGCGATCGACACCGCCAAGAAGGCCGGTAAGAACCCAGACGAGTTCTACTGCATGCGACTGCTCGAGGCGACGGGCGTCTGCATTGTGCCCGGTAGCGGATTTGGACAGAAGGAAGGAACGCTGCATTTCAGGACCACTTTCCTGGCGCCCGGCACTGAGTGGGTTGGTAGGATCGAGAAGTTCCACCGCGAGTTCATGGAGGAGTTCCGTTAGAGACGACTTTTTACTTTGCTTGTTGATGATGATAGGCAATGGATTGGATGAATTACTTCACTGCTGGGCGCTGTATTGCCCTTTACGACGCGAAAAATGTTTTTTGCATTATGGGGACGGAGTTGATAGATAAATGGGCCTTGTACAGACGAGATGGAAGAGGCTTGACTCGGATCGCCTCTTTTGGATATTACGAGGCGGCAACGCTTTTGAATGGAACCTATGACTTCTACGCTCTGATTCTCAATTTCCACCACTGCGATCTCATTCATGTTTACATGACACCAGACATAATCCGGCACAACGGACGAAAGCGCTAGTAGATTGGAACGTGCCTTGAAATTGTTCTAAAAGATGCGGAAGATCTATGTTATGTATACAACAGACAAGAATGCAAATGCAGAGGCAAAGAAACCCGCGCTCTCTCCCACAAGTTCGATCGTTACATATACACAGGCAGGTAGAAGGAAAAAAACGACCAGCAACCTCCAACAACCCCTCACAAAGGCTTTACGCCCTTGTGAATAGCCGCGATACCAAAGCTCAGATCTTCCCAGCCCTCCTTACCCACGCCCTCCGAAGCAGCGCCCTCCCTCCCCTGACCAGGAACCACAAAGCCCGCATCGCGAATCATCTGCGCGAAATCAGCCTGCTTTGGGAACCGCTCAATGCTCTCAACAAGATACTGATAACTATCCCTGTCCGAAGCAACGACCTGGCCAATCAGCGGAATGGCGCTGAAAGACCAGCGCTTGTACACAGCATTGAACAGCGGGTTGTTCAGATTCGGCGCAAACTCCAGGCACGCAAACACGCCGCCGGGCTTCAGCACGCGGTACGCCTCGCGCAGCGCGGCGTCCTTGTGCGTGAAATTACGGATCCCGAACGCCACCGTGTACAGGTCTATGCTGGCGTCCGGGATGGTCGGCAGGGACTCGGCGTTGGCTTCGAGGAAGTCGACGCGGCCGGCGGCCGCGTAGGGCGTTTGCGACAGGCGCTTGCGGCCCTCGGCCAGCATCTCTGGGTTGATGTCCGAGACGGTGACGTGGGCGGTGGTGTCGCGGTTGAGGGTTGTGGCGTGGTCGAGCATGCGCATGGCGATGTCGCCGGTGCCGCCGGCGATGTCGAGGATGCGTTGTTGCTCGCGGGGAGCGGCGGAGGGGTCGGGGCGGGAGGAGAGGTTGGGACGGATGCCGGGGTTGAGGCCGCGGACGAAGTGGTCTTTCCATAGGCGGTGGATGCCGAGGGACATGAGGTCGTTCATGGTGTCGTAGCTGCTGGCGACAGAGGAGAAGACGGAGGCGACTGTGGATCATTGCGCCGTGAGCGAGTGTTCTTGCAGCGTGTGGATATCGTAGCTGGTTATGTTTCCTCACCTTTTGAAGCCTTCAAGCTCTCAGCGACGGTCTCATACCCGAAGTGTGTCGTCTTCTCGGCCTCTTTCCTCTGTTGTTCGGGAGTCTGTAGTGATCTGCTGGTCGAGGCGAAGGATCTCTTGCAGCTGTTGCACATCCATGCTGCGGTCGGCTGCTGGGCGACTCGTAAACGCTTCGAGGCTCGTGAAATATGTGAAGACATGTTGGCGGTGCAATGTGATGTCGTTGACAATGTCGATGTCAATCGTTTGCCGCAACCTCACATGAAGCCATGGATGATCGAGGGTCGCAACTTCTTAGCGTCCCGCTTGCCGAGATAAAGTTAGCACGACAGACAGAGCCGCATTGTCCAAGACATAAATGTACATGTATATTCGAACTAGTTGCATATATCACTATGTACAAATCACATGCATATCGATTCAACACAGGCCAGAAGAAAGAGCAAGCACTATTGCAAAACAAAGCATCGTTCAGAACATTCCTTTCCATACGAAGCCTTCACAAAATTTCAGGCCCGAATACATATCTACTTTGGCACTTTCCATCGACACATGATTAATCATTATCAATCACCACAAATCCCCCTCCTTGTCGTCGTCCCACAACTCCTGCTGGTACCCTTTCTCCTGCCGCTGCCCATTGGAAGATCCGTAGCCCAGATAGTCATGGGTGCTAGCAACGCTATACCCTTTCCCTCCGTTCGCGGCTGGCTTGCCGCTGCTTTGTTGTTGCTGGTTGTACGATGATCCCGATGAGCGGTAGTCGGGCCATTCGCTTGCACCCTCCGGCTCGTCCTCTGGAGATGATGAGCGGCGGTCTGAATCCTGTGACTCTCTGGACGCACCGGCGCTGGCGTGATTGGGGTTCTGATGTTGCGCTTGTTGCTTTTGCTGCGATTCGCCCTGGCGCTTTGCGTCTGCCTCCTTGTTCGATCCCACCTGAAGTAGCTGTTCCGCGCGTTAGTATTTATTCAGTCTGACGACACTGTAAAATCTTCATGTGCTTACCTCTTGCCACTTCTGGTATTCGCTATACTCCGAAGGCTGGGCCGCCTTCTCGCGCGCCCTCTGCTCCTCCTGCTCCTTTTTCCTCTGTTGCGCAGCCTTCTGTTGGGGACTTGCCGGGATCTGCATCTGCGGGTGCATCATCTGCACCTTGGCCAGGTACGAGTACATAAAGTTGCTCAGCAACACTTGCGAATACAGGGCTCGTTTCGGGTTTGCGAGTTTGATGTGCGCCATTCGATAGATTGCGCGTTCCTCCAGTATGCTGAATCGTGTCCAGTTGTAGTCAATGTCCGGTTTGAGAACGCGGACTGGAGGTTCAGGCGTTGGGCTACGCTCCGACTTGCGCTTCTTTGCCTTGAGGTCGGTGTCGGACGTCTTCTTCTTACCGCCGCCAAAGATAGCGGAGAGTAGACCAGGCTCCTTGGCTTCTTTCTCTTCCTTGCTACCCTTCAGTTTCGAAGAAGCCTTCTTGCTCTCCTTCTTCCGTTCATCTTCCAATTTGACATCGTCGCGGCTGAGCACAATGCTTTCGCGTCCTCGAGCGGGAGTCGTTCCATCGATCGAGTTCTGCAGCAAGTCCAGGCGGGTTTTGTCTTGAGGCTTGGTCAGTTTGCCAGTCTTGTCATCTGGCGTCTTTTTGTCCTCTTTGCTGTGCTTCTTGTCCTTCTCATCGTCGTCATTGCCACCTAGCATCCATTTCCAGCTACTCTTTCTCCCGCCTTCCTTCTTCTCCGACTTCTTCTCTTCAAACGTGGGTACCATGGTAAGCGCATCGGTTCGTGTAGCACCGCTTCCAGGGAGAGGCGAAGGGTGCGAACTAATGTCATCAAGAGTCGAGGAAGGCGATGCTCGTTGCTGTCCAGGCACTGGCCGCATATGTGCACCACCCCGTTGACGTTGTGAATCGTGTGACGACTTTCGCTCTGGAAACTGGTTGATCGGTTGAGCCGGAGGCTGTGGTTGCGGCTGCTGCTTGGTTTGTGCCTGTGGCTGTGGAGCTTGCTGCTGCTGCTGTTTCGGCTGCTGGTACGCCGGATTGGCAACAGGCACCTTTGTCCCATCAGGAAGAGTTTCGACAATATTCGGCAGGGGGTTAGCGTTGTTGTAGCCCGGCAAGTTAGCAGAGGTCCGTCCTGGGGCTGCAATCCGAGATTGGAACTGCTTCTGCTGTGGAGCTTGAGGGTGTCGCTGCCCTTCTGGCTCGTCGTCCAGGGAAGGCCTTGGTCGGACTTGGGAAGTAGTTGGCGTATCGGACGGTCGTCGTTCAGGCTGCCTCCGCGGCTGATCAGGCATCGGTGGTGCTTGTACACTCGGCTGCTGCAATTCGTTAGATGCGTGGCGGTCACCGCGATCAGACTCATGCGAGCTTTGTCCCCGTCTCGCTACTGGACGGCCCTGTTCTTGTTCGAGCGATTGTTTCGAGGGAGGCGTTGGATCGGTAGATACTCTCGCCAGACCAAGAGCCGGCTCGTCGTGCGTTTGGCTCACGGGTGAAGGTAATGGAGGCTCGTCATGGTCATCACTCTTCCTCGGATGGGCACGTTTAGAGTAGGGGATACGCTCGCCCTTGCGCTGAGGTCCTCTTCGGTAGGTAGTGTGGGTTGATCGTTTCAACATCGGTCCACCTGGTGGCAAAATCGGCATGTCTTCCTTGGACATGATCTCGACCCCAGAGTCGTGCGACCTTCGCTCCGTGTCCAGGCTCAAGCGTTGTATGAGCTCGGCAGCATCTTCAGGCATCTCTTCCAATTCCGAAAGCTTCGGTTGACCTTGACCCTGCCGTGATCGTTTCCTTTCCAGTCTCTCGGCGCCATCCTGATACTCGTCTCTGTTGCTCACCTGGCGAGACAACATACTCTTCTTGCGGCGTAAGCCGCCGCTCGCGTTCGATCCAGATCGAGAAAGGCTTTCCGGCGAGAGGCTGTCATCACTACCACTGCCCCTCCTGACTCTCTCCACACGGTCTTCAACAAATGTCTTGAATTCCTTGGGTGCCAGTTCCGGATGTAATCTCGCAGGAACCCAGAACATCTTGCCGGGGTCGTCCTCGTCTGCCGAGTGACCAGGGGCCACAGTAGGGAATGAAGGGAGATCCGGATCAGCCGTATCCACATTCATGGACATGCGCCTGATGGCTTGCAGATTGCTCAGCTCCTGAGCCACGGCCGCGGGACTGGACTCATAGTCGATGTCGTTGACCGGGAAATGTTGCACCGCCGTCTCGCCATCGGATTGTGGTCGATTGAACGGCGGCGGTGAAGGTGGGCCATTCATGTTTTCCGCACCAATGCTACCCGATCTGCTCAGACTCTTAGACGTTCCAGATCCCTCGGCCGGGCTCGTAGGTACCCGCTCATTGCTCTCCCTTGTTCCCAGTGGCACGCGTGGCGGACTCGAGTGATTGGCATCGAAGTGGCTCCCATTGCGCCTCGCAGGCATGTCATATTTCTCGTCGGAAGACCTCACGAAGCTGAGAGGGCGCGGATCGTGCTTCATGGTTTCGTCGGTGGGCGAGTTGCCGTAGTAGCTGCCGATGGCTTCTGTGACGTGGTGTGAGTCGTCACTGATGGAGATGTGAGGCACATGTCCGCGCCGAGGTCTGTTTTGGTAGGCGCGGTCCAGCTCCTGCTGTCGCTGCGAGGGCTGTTTGCAGCACGCAAAGGCAAGTCAGCAAGCAGGCTCAGGCAGTTAGGTAGTAGTCGGGTCACGCGAGCGTGGTTGTCTCATCGAAGGGGTTGATCGCAGTTTCGGGAGGGCGGGAGACGGTTGCGCGGAGGTGGAAAGGGTGATATTGATAGGTGTGGAGGAGGTATGCAGATCAGACCGAACCTCGAGCGACAAGAGGGTGAGGATTCAGATTCGGGGTGCGTGCAGTGCAGAGGATAGGTAGTAGTGGTTTGGGAAATGTAGCAGGCAATCGGAGGGTACCCACCTGCATGTTTGGGGGCAGCAGCGCGCGAGTATGTTTGGCAGCCTCCCGAGCACTCTCACGCTCACGCTCACGCTCCCACTCACGTTGACGGCCTCACTGACTGGAGGTGCGAGAGGCGAGAGGCCAAGAGAGAGAGAGAGATCGTCGGCGGCGGCAGAAGCACTGCAAGTGCAAGTGCAACGGGTGCCAGCCCAAGCCAGAATTGGACCAAGGGACCCTATGGCCGGGCCCTCGTGCTCTCGTCCTCGTGTCTCCAGCGACAGTCTTGTCCGCCTTTCCCTTTCCTTTCGTACAGTGTGTGTGTGAGTGGTAGCGGACGATCTCACAGCTCCAGTCGGGCGTATGGTCGTGGCCGGTGGTCTTGAGAAGGACGGAAGAGCGGATTTATCGGCGTAGCATCAGTCTTGTCCTCTAGCGAGTCGCAGCGGTCTGGCCGGCGGCAGCGATAGTGGTGGAAACTTGAAGGCAGGGCAAGATTGTTGTTGTGAACAACAGCAGCACTTCGACCTCACTGCACATTTGACAACTACTGTACCTAACTACTAAACTACGACCATCGGCACGGACGATGGTCATCGGGCACTACCACTCACTGACTACAACTACCAATTACCATTACCATTCCTCTCAGACGGCGGAGAGACAGAGCTTGGCAGGCGAACCGGCTCGGTGTGCGAGAGTGCGCGTGCACAGTCGTCAGTATAGTACTATGGGGCGGACCTTGCTCTCCTTCTCACTTTTGCTTTTTACTTGGTTACATACACTTTTGCACATCTTGCCGCCGCGTCGTGCGTGGCTGAAGATGACGGCTTGGAAGGGCTGCCAGCCCGTTCGCGTCGTCGACTACCGGCCAGTGGTGCGACGACTCAGGGGGATTCATGGGAACTTGACTTTCTAGAAAGCAACGCGATGGATTACCCAAACCCGTCGGTTGGTGGGGATGGCCTGGGGAGCATGCCGGAGAAGACGCCTAGACTACTGGCCTATGTATCGTCGTATTCATGCAGGTCTTGTCTACTTGTATGCAGGTAGGTAAACAACTTGTCAGGATACTTTCATTCGACAGAGACGGCACAGCAGGAGATAGTTCGGTTCGGCCATCAACAATGTAAGTAGGTAATAATAAATAACATATGACGGGCTCTCGTTAGGGCCACCAGACCACTCTCTGGCCCTGACGCTCGCCTCTGTGCCTGACGACGATAGCCGAGACCAACTAGCATCAAGTAAAGAATCATGACATATGCACACCTACGTGTACAATACAGTAGTAGTACTGTAGTGGTATGCTCATTAATTAGCCCTTTGGGCATCTACCAGGTTCATGCCTAACTGCCTATGCACCTGTGCACGCTTCTGTGCAGGCTGCAGAGCCGCAACATGGGCATGGATAATAATTCCCCTGTCATGTCTGTCCCGCTGCCCTTGCACTGTGTTGAAGCTTGTCCGCCATGCAAGCCCGACTAAGGAAAAGCGAGATTGCTACAGGCCATGGGTGCTTGTCGATTCTTATGATGGCTGACAAACACGCTTGATCACTGAGTCGTGCTTCAACTGAATGTCATGCCGATGATCGTCGGTGTTTTGCGCTTACATGTACATTTAAGGTTGACGATGGGATACGTGTATGCAACTGGTCATAATGTTGCATGATTCGGGAATTGACGAGAAAGAATACCTGTTGCCATTTGAGTATTTTAGGCTGTGCTTCACTACATATCAAAAAATGAACGTCAAAACGCTGTCAAGGCAGGCAATCCATTTTTACGGACACTGATGTGCTCCGTAAAACATTCGAAGCGCAGAGTCGAAATGCTTCAAACAGCCGCCCTCGTGCCCTGTATGATGGCGTGCCCTGTATGATGGAGATTAAGGCGAGGAAACTAAAAACCATGGCCAATGACGAGCAATAGCGATAGTGGCGACTGTACATGTCCCATCGCCATGCGACATGCATGTTACATGTAAGAAAAGTAGGTGACAAGTCCCCTTGGTTACAACAACATACCATTAACGGGCTACTCACTCGCCAGTGCCCTCTTTGGGCCGCTCCCATTCGCGAACGTGAGCTGTAGCAATCGAACGTCAGTAAATTGTCCGGAAACATAACAAAAGCCTGGGATCAAGAGAACAACTCACCATTCTCGCACGACGTGATGATACAATTTTCCTGGAACTCCAACCATGAAAGGGGATGTTTGTCGACAATCTTGCTCATAACAGGCGGGAGATTGGCCGTACCAGCTTTCGAGTCGACCGGGTGGACGCGCGCCTGGCCGTCGTTGCCGCCAGAACCGTTCATGCTCTCGTCCGGTTGGGTGGATAGGTTGCTCTTGCTGCGCATCCTGCCCGCCATGCTAACAGAGTTGCTCTTCTCTCTGCCCATCGGCGGGCCATTGGTAACACTGCTCCTGTGGGGCCCAATTTTCGGTCGACCGAGCATGCCAACGGAAAAGTCCCACAAGAGCAGTCTGCAATCTTCGCCGACGGAGCCGAAACGGTAGTTGCGCTCGTCGCAACGCCATGGGTCAAACTTGACGTCTTTCACCCAGCTCTCGTGGCCGACACAGCGTGCGACCAGCGCGTGGTCTGCCACGCTCCAGATGCTGACAAGGTCGTCCTGGCCGCCAGTCAAAACATAGCGGCTGTCGGGCGACCATGTTACGGTGAGCAGTGCACCAAAGTAACTTCTGTGAACGTCGAGCAATGTCTCCGCAAGGTAGTCCATGATAGTGAGGGTGCCATCCTCGGCGGCTACAGCTAGGTGACGGCCGTCGGGGCTGAACGAGACAGCGTTTATTTTCTGGTTTGAGATTTTCCAAACGCTGACGGGGTTGGTTTTCTGGTTTCGAGACTGCACAGACTTCTTGATGTTGAGCTTGTACTGGCGTCGAGGCGTCGAGTCGCCATTCTGACTACCACTAGGAGAGTATTCGATCTCTGTGGTCGATTCCTCTGGGACGAACTCGGCGTCCTCCTTCTCCTTGTCGTAGACGATAAGAGATCCATCCATGTGTGCGGCGAGGAAAAAGTTCTCCTTGTTTGGCAGCCACCAAATTGCGCTTACGGCAGAGTTGTTGATGATGCCGTTCTTATTGATACGAGCGTACTTTTGCGATATGGGCTCGTACCAGATCATGTCGCCTGTGTTGAAACCCAAGATCACATCAATGTGAGTGGTGGATTGTGTAAGCCTGTTAACATCATGGCATATGGCATGCGCCTTCGTGAAGAGCACCTTTGTCATGTTTTCCGTCTTCATCTCTGACGGTGCCGACAAATCCAACCACATGAACGCGCGATTTACGTTCGCAAACGCGAAAATCCCATCGGCCGGGTGTTCTGCCAATCGCTTCACCATCGACTCGTGCGGGATCACTCTCGAGACGAAAGACGAGTTGCTCTTTACAATGTTATTCTTCGGCTTCGGTCGCTCATCCTTCTTCTTGCCCTTAACAGCGACTGGCAAGAGCGCCGGGTTGCCATCGCCGAATGTGGTCTTGGATCCAGCAAGTGTTGTCGAGCCATATCCGTTTACGGAAGAACCAGCGTCACTCTTCGTTTCTTCCTGTATACTCTGGAAATTGGATCTAGTGCTTTGTGATGTGATTGTTCGAAAGAGACTCTGGGATTGCGGCGGCTGCTTGGGTGCAAATACCACGGTCGAGAGCTTCGCACCGGCCGTAGGCGGGCCTATTGTCGTCGCCAGCGGATTGTTGTTCGGCTGAGGCGCATCGCTGGGGTGAGGCGGAGGTGTGGCTAGGTGCATGTCATCGCGCAGAGCGTATGTACCCTCTCCAACGACTAGCTGGTACTCGGGGCCAGTAGGGTGATCCAGTGTGTTGTTCGTCTCGAGCAGGGCGCCGCCCGGCATGCCAGTGTAGAGCTGGCCATTTGGATAGCGGGGCGGAGGCGGAAGGACACTTTAGACGGCTTATCGTCAGCGAAAGGCGAGGCAGGGCGAGGCGACAAGGCAAATAAGGGAGGGCAATGAGATATCAGAGCCCTTTGAGCGAGGACAGATAACGGAACATGCAGGTACTGGGGCGTAGGCGTGGACTCGGGGATTGGCACAGGACAGGCGGCTTACAACATGGTAACGGAGCTGACGGCGTCGCAGCCGGGTTAGTCGTGTCCGTTCAAGGGATGTCGCGCATGGCCCGATCTGGTGTCAAGGGCTGGTGTATGGTATAGACGGCGGCGGATACAAAAGGGAGAGGTGGTCGCAGTTGGATGTGCGAGTGCGAGTAGTAATTAAAGAATGGATCGCATGCGGCGCGAGGCCGGACGGAATAGTCCACACGACAGTAGCGACAGGTCATCTCTTTCTCCGCTCTCGCCAAAGCCACCAGTGGGGTCTGGGGGGAGGCGAGGCGGCGATCGTGGACGGGAGCCGATTGATTGACTGTATTGTTGTAGGTATGGAAGATGTGTACCTAGATATGCAATGGAGTTGACGGATAAGATTCATATGATAAGAATGCACAAAACAATCCAACGTCTCGGTCCCTTACAGCAGGCAGCATGTGAAACGCTATCGATGCAATCATGTCGCACCCCATCGAAGGTTTGCCCTTCTTTCCTCGTGCTCTGGCTGCAGCCACGTGCAGTTATGCAACGGTCGGTCTAGTCTTGCCGCCGCAGATCGGCCTTTGCACATCATCACCCAAGGTGCTAGGCTATGTAATGAAGCTGCTCAAGCTCGCCCTCCCTCCATAATGGCTGCAGGTATGTCTTCAATGTCGCCCTCCCACCCAACACAGCAGGCCGTTCATCACTAACCATTCGCAGTCCGAATATGCATCTGTGGCGACGAGGAGGTGGGCAAGTCCTCCCTCCTGACCAGCCTGGTCAAGGATACCTTTGTCACCACGCCACTCCAACCCATCCTGCCGCCCATCACCCTACCTCCCACGCTTGGCACGCCTGAGAATGTCACCACCACCATCGTCGACACTGCTTCCGTACCTCAGGAGCGCGAAACTCTCAAGAAAGAGGTGCGTAAATGCAATGTCATCCTACTAGTGTACAGCGACCACTACAGCTATGAGCGCGTCGCTCTGTTCTGGATGCCCTACTTCCGGTCGCTGGGCGTCAACGTTCCCGTGGTGCTATGTGCGAACAAGAGCGACCTTGCGCCCGTGGGCAGTAGCACGGCGCAGGTGGTGGAGGAGGAGATGCTGCCTGTGATGGCAGAGTTCAAGGAAATCGACTCGTGCATCCGGACGAGTGCTTTGGAGCATCACAACATCAACGAGGTTTTTTTCCTCTGTCAAAAGGCTGTCACACATCCAATCGCGCCCATCTATGATTCGAAAGAGGGCGCGTTGAAACCTGCTGCGATTGATGCTCTCAAAAGGGTGTTCTGGCTTAGCGACAAGGATCAGGATGGGATGCTGAATGACAAGGAGTTGCACGAATTCCAGCGGAAATGTTTCGACAAGGATCTATCAGAGGACGAGCTGGCAAACATCAAGCGGACAATTCAGAGGTGGTCACCGGAGACTGGCGATGAGGTGGACCAGGGCATCGACGTGGAGGGCTTCCTGCTGCTGAACAAGATGTTCGCAGAGAAAGGACGACACGAAACGATCTGGATTATCTTACGAAAGCACCAATACGCCGACAGTCTTTCCTTGAAGGACACCTTTTTGCATCCCAAATTCGATGTCCCGGCGTTTGCGTCTGCGGAATTGGGACCAGCAGGGTACAGGTTCTTCGTCGACCTCTTCTTGCTACACGACAAGGACAACGACGGTGGACTCAGCGATACAGAGCTTGCAACGCTCTTTGCGCCAACACCCGGCATCCCATCTTCGTGGATCGACTCTGCCTTCCCCAGCTGCACGGTCAGGAACGAGGCGGGCTACATCACACTCCAAGGCTGGCTCGCCCAGTGGAGCATGACGACTTTTGAAGAACCAAAAACAACACTCGAATACCTCGCCTACCTCGGCTTTGAATTTCCCGACGCCAAAAACACAACCGCCGCCCTAAAAGTGACCAAACCTCGCAAACGCCGCAACAAACCCGGCAGCAAAGTCGAACGCAGCGTCTTCCACTGCTACGTCCTCGGCGCCCCCGGCAGCGGCAAAAGCGCCCTGCTCAACGCCTTCCTCAACCGGCCCTTCGACGCAACCTACCACCCAACCATCAAGCCCCAAACCGCAGTCAACAGCGTCGAACTCCAAGGCGGCAAGCAATGCTACCTGATCCTCTCGGAGCTCGGCGAGCTCGAGCCCGCCATCCTGGAAAACCAAGCAAAACTCGACGCCTGCGACCTGCTGTGCTACGCCTACGACTCGTCGGACCCGGACAGCTTCGCGCACGTGCGCGAGCTGCGCGCCCGCCACCCGGCCCTCAACTCCCTGCCGTCCGTGTACGCGGCGCTGAAAGCCGACCGCGACCGCGCCGTCCAGCGCACCGAAGTCCAGCCCGACGCTTACTGCGAGGCCCTCAAGATGGCGAAGCCCTTGCACGTCAGCGTCCGCTGGCGCAGCATCGGGGACTTTTTCGTGGGGTTGGCCGAGTGCGCGACGCAGCCTAGTCTTGCTTTGCCCAAGAACGAGGAGGACGATGGGTTCGATTGGGGGTTTGCTGCTATGGGCGTTGGAGCTGCTGTTGTTGCTGTTGCGGCGGGGGTGGTGGTTTGGAAGAAGACGTTTGCGGCGACGAATTGAATTGGATTGGATTGGATTGGGTTGGATTGGATTGGATTGGTTCAGTCAGGTTGAGTAATCTTTGGGTTACGTGTGTTTTCAGTGTTCAGTATGTATGAGGAGTTGGGATTGATGTTGGAAGGATGAAAAGAGTGTGCGTTTGGTCCGTCGGTGTAATGATACCCCCCCAGCTCAGCAAGAGAAAGGCTTGTATTATAGTGTACCACGTTGTTACGCTTATTTGTGTTCGCCTACCTGCCTACCTCTTAAGTATGTGTACCGTCAATCTACCGTGCCGGGCTACATGTACCCAAACCACCATGTACTTACTTACTACGCGTAGCTCTCGGCACGAGCGTGATAGACTGTGCGATCCGTTTGAGACATGGATGTCTTAGAGAGAGACATCGCTTGGCTACATGTACCTTAGGAACAGGTATATGTGCCTACTACAAAGGTACTATACACACTCCTACCAACCTAGGAGCGTCTTGTTATCTTTCTTTTCCTGATCAGATTCCTGGGCAATAGTTTCCTTGGCGCGAACCACTCAGATTACCTGAATGTGATCGATGCTTTGAGATGAACCACGGAGAGAGGGATGGAGAGAGAGAGAAAGAAATACGATGGGGTTGTACGATAACTTGATGTAAACGAGAACATCTCGCAAAAGTTGATCAATACATCCATCGATCGATTGATTGAGCATTGATAGTGTGTGGGTGAAAGAGACAGTTGATGCAAGTGAAAAATATCCTTCGTCTTGTCCTAGAGCTGAGAGAATGTCCATTTTCAAATCACGCTTTCCTTTTTCATCCTCCTCTTGCCTTTTCCGAGGCGAATCCTATCAACCGAGTGAATGATTCCAGGAAGTGACCGACCGTACTGCCTGTGCTAAGAAATGCAAACAAAGACACAAAAAAATTAAAAGAATGACCCAACAAACAATAAAACGCCGTCGCTATGCTTCCCGATACCTCTCCCCCAAACAGATCAGAAAAATATGCGTGTATCGTCTTCGTGTCTAGTTTCGTTCGGTTGATTCCCCCAGTCCCGTTCCTTTCCTTTCTTTCGAGGAAGCCCCTTTCCGTTGCCGGAGACCCAATGAAGAAATGCCAGCGCGTGTGAGCCCCGTCTGGTGAAGCATTTGTTTTTTCGGCATCCAGTCTCCAGTATGCCTGCCGATCAATCTAGTGAGCCCCGGATGGCGGGAGACGTTGATGGGCACAGCACAATCACGGGCTCGAAAATCTCAAGCGTCTCCTCGCGGCTCGATCACGCACGCGATCCGCCTAAGTGCGCGCGCGCAGCATGCGTAACCGCGCCTCTTCTTCGGTCAGACTGCCACTCCGGCCCGCAATCTGTCTTCCAGGAGGCGAGCCAGGGCTGCCTATGCCACCGTTCTGCAGCGAGGTCATGTTCAGGCTGGCGAATGCACTGGATAAGCCACTGCTAGTGACGCCGCTTGGTGCGCTCGTGGGCGGGCCGCGGATGTGGGCAGCGCCTGGTCGCTGGATTTGAAAGCTGGGAGTCAGCGAGCCGGGCTGGGGAGAGGGCGGGCGAGAGGTTGCGTCCAGATAACTGGGCGGACCCTCTGTGAAAGGTGTCATTGCTCCGGAATGGCGGATGGCGGCGCCGTATGACGGCACCCGTGAAAGGTTGTTCACGTCGTAATCGGATTGGTGAATGTCGGCTGTGTGGTCGTCGTCTGATGTGCGGCGGGAGAGTGCTACTGAATGTGCAGGTGATTGTCCGATGGACGCAAAGTACGATCCCGGTTGTGAGTTCGGAATCGATTGTGATAGAGGAGAGTGTGGGTCGCCAGGGCCAGGGGAGTTTCCGCCTGAAGGCGAGTGATGATTTGAGAGGTTGCTGGGGTGGTTCTGGAAACTTGATGGACCGCGTTCTTGCAAGTCGGCGAGACGAGAGTGGAGAATAGATGGAAGGGCAGATCCATGGTGATGGGGACCGGGAGACGAGTTGGACGGGCCTGGAGGAGATACGTGACCGTCGACGACACCGTTCAGCGATGCAATGTTGTCGTGCGAGCCGCGGCGGGATCCGGCGTAGATGCCTGCTGGAGTAGCAGACCCAGAGGGCGCGCGGGTGATGTAGCCAGCCGGATCGATGCCTGAGAATATTTGATCGAGCTGATGACGACCGTACTCTGGTGGCGCGGTGAGTGAAGTCTCGGCGCTGTTGATCTCGGCATCTGATACTCCGTTGAGAGTGCCACGGACCTCGTTGGTCTCGTCCACGGGGAGATTGGGCGAAATGAAGAGCTTAACAGGCAGTCTGCAGACCAGCTGCGAAACGTGGCCCTCCGGATTGTGGATGTTCACCATCAGCTTGAAGCGATGTGACACATTGATCTGATGTGAGTCGACGTCCTGCCGACACTGATTTAATGACTTGGGCAAAGGCAGGGTAGCCTTGAATCTGTACATCTCGTCCGCCATCGTGGGGTTGTCGACAGTCTCGTCTTCGTAGGTCAGTCTTGAGTGTTCCGGGAATTCCATGTCGATTTTCGCAACCTCGCTCTCCTCCGACTTTGATCTGTCGCCTCGAATGTCTGGCACTTCGCTGGCTTGTATCCGTTTCACGACCGTTTCCATCAATCTCAGCTCGACTTTCCCTAGTCTTATTCCTTTTTTGATTGGGCTCAATTCCACGTCTGCGGTGATTGAGGTACCGAATACTATCGCATCCGACGGTATTGAGATGCTGTAGCTGATCTTGTTCGCCCAGATATCCGCGTTGACGCGACTCCTGGTCATCTCCATGCTATCTTGGCCCAGCGTCCTGACAATACGAATGTGCTCTTGCGCGACAACATCTTTTGCGTTCCAGCCGGGCCTGGACACACTCGCGTGCAAGTGGTAGACTATGAAAGTCTCGCGCAAGCCCTCGACGCTCTCGGGCATGGAAGGGTCCAGCTCGAACTCGAACGGCCATTCTATGACTCCGGCCTTGACTTTGTGCGTACTCTCAATGCCCATCTTGTGCTCCTGGTTCCAGAAGACGCGCTTGTCGACAACTTCGCCAGCGCTCATACCGCCCATGAACCACCAGCTGATTTTGCGCTTGCCTTCGAGTCGCACCTTTGGCTTGAGGATACTCATGGCTTCTGGCGCAGTGAATCGCACAATACCAGAGAGCTTCACCGGGCTGGCCTCATGTTCGGTGCCGTTGAAGACAATGAACTGAGAGTCCGGGATGATTTCCAGGGTGGCCTTGGGACGGCTGCCAGGCATATGAGGGCGTGGAGTGTGAACCATACTGGGCAGTTTGGAAGGACCAGCCTCGGAGTAGAGTTTGTTGTAGCAGATGCTCTCTCGAGAGTGAAAGTTCACAATACCGGCCTCAGCCGGGAGAGGGTAGTCGGGGTTCCTGACGCAAGGTGGGAGAGGTGGCGCAATGAGGTATGGAATGTGAGGTGTGAGAGAGTGAGGTAGTGAGGATGGAAGGATGGTAGTGGCAGTGAGGATAGTCGGATAAGGGCTTGGTACAAAGAAAGGAAAGGCTGGCAAAGATTCGCGACGACGATCCGGATCAATGCAATGCTAGTGGTGCATCAAGGCAAGGAAGCTCTCTCCTAGCAGAAACAGTCATGAGAGCTAAACCTTGGAGCTTATCGCTGCACACTGTGAGTCGGCCCAGAGTCCCAGACACAGACACAGACTAAAGATGACGTGCCGCGCAAGCCTCAACGTCTGCGAATCTTGGGACACGACGAACATGTGAAGATGATGTGAAAGTCCATGCGCATTCTTGTAAGAGAGCCGACCAATAGTCGTACATACAATCCTCGCACACGGCTATTTGCAAAAGGCCGCACCGTACCTATCTCTGTATCTCATGTCTCCTGTCGTGCCTGTCTCACGTCTTTCGCAGAAGATTCGCATTTCGCCTGGCAAAAAGCTGACATGGCGACACAAAGCATCACAGACTACTGCAAAAGCCGAACGAGACGAGAGTGGATTCTTCTTCTTGCTGGCGTCGATCCGTACAGACCCTTGCCGTCGTTTGCGTCTCGGCCCGCTACGATATCGTGCGTGTGGCTTGATGTTCCTTGTTGGCTGAGATCCCTTGAAGGCATGGCATGGTTTCCATGATTGTTCTGCCGCGATACCGCCGCGAGCCCAGACGCCACCGACTCTTGTGTGACTTGACTGCTTCTGCAGCCTTGTCGGAGTCAAGGCATGACATGTGCGCCTGACGAGATAAGGTAATACACTCGACCAATCGCCAGGTTATCGCAAAGTTGAAACAACTCGACAATCGTCAGTAGTCGCAGAAGAGGTTGCATGTCGAAAAGCTTCAATCTTTCGCCCGGCCGTACCCGACCCTGAGCCGGCTGCGCCTTGCGATTTCGGAATCAAGTCCATCCACCACTTAAAAAAGATCTACATCTACTGCTTTGCTGGTGTGCATCTGATCATCCACCAAGACTCAGGCGGACAAAGTTGTACGCGCAACCAACATATTGATGCACGACAAACGCACACCACCTCTCCAAATCTCCATAATTCCCGATCCCTTTCTCCAACCACCAATCTGTGGAACCAAGTAGTCCCTTCCGAGCCCATCTCTCTCCAAGTCAAGTCTCCATCGAAACCCGAACCACCCGCTCCCTCGCTTCCATCCGAGCAAAAAGCCGTAGAGAAACCGGCCCACCGAACCCAAGCTTTTCCCGCTCTCGCCTCTCAGAGCAGAGCGCCAGAAAACTTGCTGAACGCGTGGTTCGGCGGTGCACTGGTGGGTGATGCACATGATTGTCGCAAAGCCATGTGGGACGGTGAAGTCGTTGATTTTTTTTTCCCCTTGCGCTTCCCAAAACACCTGTGCTTCGCCCTTGAGACTGCCCAACGGCTTCAGGCTGTTGTGGCAACAAGGGGAGGAATAATAATGGAACTTGCTCGTGAGGAACGGAGTTGAACGCCTGAAATGGTATTCGGCCCTGTTGTGTTGCGATTGCGTTACTTACAGTACCTACTATATGGCGCCATACCTACTGCAAGTGATCGTAAGATCTGCTTGGTGTTCATCCAGATTATGCCCGGCAGGTGCTTTGTCGTATGGATACAAGCAGTTGACTAGCAGTTATTTACAGCTACAGCTTCGCCATCTATACCTACATGTGTACTCACATCAAGCGCAGTCGACTCTGTTCTGTGAGGTCAACGGTCAATGGAGTTCAATGAGCATCACCGATCCCGTTGGAAGCTGGCCCAACATGCTGGTGATCGAGAAGCGCTGTTAACATTGAACGCATCCACTGTCGATCTCGAAGAAACATCACAACATGCAGCTACCTTACCGTACCCGGTGCAAAATAATCAATGACAATCGATGGTCTCACAGCCTGGTATCTACATTGCGAATGCTTCTCTGCGATATAAGTTATACCGTGATAACCCTAACCCTCCTTACCCACGATATGTAGCTCTTCAAGAAATGATGGCTTGCCAAAAGCCCGACAGTCACAGACGGATGGGTGGTCTTCTGTGGCCAGAATGTGAGCCGGACGGAACAATACGAAAGAAAGGAGCATCCGTGCATGTCATTCTTCTTTTCGTACATAAAGTCGAACACTATGGCTTGTACGCCCGATCCCCAAATACCAGTACAATAAAAGATGATAAATTCACACTACCCCTTGAATCCACCCAGACATCTCCCTACTCCAACATCTTCCTAGCAGCCGCCTTCTTGCGCTCCTGCGTCTTCTCGTTCTTCTTGAAGAACTGCGAGCGGCCCGCCTCCCTGGCGGCTTTGCTGCCCCGGTGATACTCCATGTAAGCCATGTGCTCGCCGCCGGCCAGACTGCTAAGCGTGCCAGCCTGGCGTTTGACGCCCTTGCGACCTTTGTTCCTCGCGACATTACGATCGGAGAACAAATCGTCCTTGATGTCCTCGACGTCACCCGCGGTCTCGGACTGCAGCAGCACGTCGGTGAGCAGCGACATGCGCTCCTGCTGGGACTTGAACGCCAGGCCGGGCATTTTGTCGATGCCGTTGAGGTGGGTGATGACTTTGAAGGCATAGCCTTGGTCGACGAGGAAGGCTTGCCGCTTGGAGGAGTAGAACATCTCGTTGGTGTCCTTTGAGACGAGCGAGTAGAAGAACGCATTGAAGCCCTCGTCGTTACGGCGCTTGGCTCGTAGGATGCGGCCGAGGCGTTGGGCTTCTTGTCGACGGGAGCCGTAGTGCGAGGAGATTTGGATCAGGCAGGTGGCTTCGGGGAGGTCGAGGGAGGTGTCGCCGATTTTGGAGAGGAAGATGGAGGAGACTGCGTCGTTCATTTGGAAGTTGGCTAGGACGAGTTCGCGTTCGCGCTGGCCAGTGTCGCCGTAGATGTAGGGTTTCGTCATGCCCTCGGCGTACTTTTTGAGGGCGTAGACGTTGTCTGAGAAGACGATGATCTTGTCGCCTCGCCTTTCGTGGAAGTCGATCAGGAATTGACAGGCTTGGAACTTTCTCGGGTTCATTGTTGATAGCAGAGACTGCTGATTGACTTTGCCGGTAGCATTGATGTACTCTGAGTAGAACTCTGTGGTCATGGGGCACCACACTTCAGCGCACTGAACACGAGCGATGTGCCCTTCCTCGCTTAGCTGTAGCCAGTTGGCTTCGTATAACTTCGGTCCAATTAGGAAATTGAGATCCTTGATCTTGTCGTCCTCTCGTAGCAGTGTTGCTGTCAACCCGAGCTTGGAATGTGTTTTGATTTTGCTGGTCACTCGACGGAACATCTCAGCCGGTACCACGTGAACCTCGTCCAACACCATGAGACCCCACTCGCGACTGGTGATGAAGTCCATGACCTGTTGACTGTCGTGCGCTCGTCTGGTGTTTTGTGTTACCATACTGTATGTGCAGATGATAATACCAGCTTTGTGATTGAGCTTCTCCTTCTCTCCGGATGTGAAGATGGCGATATCGTCGGGGTTGATGTTCGACCACTTCTTGAATTCTTCTTTCCACTGTACCACACTCATGGCCGATGTGCAGAGTACAATCGCACTCTTCTTGATGGTGCACGCCGCGGTGATACCAACCAGCGTCTTACCGGCACCGCAAGGCAGCACGATGATTCCTGATCTTGCACGTCCGTTACCGAACATCTTACTGAGAGCGTGCTCCTGGTAGTACCGAATTTGCACATTTGGCCGCAAGTCAATGTCCAGACCGGCGTTTTGTTCGTCATTTCGGAAGTCGTATTCTTCTGTCAGAGGCATAGCTAGATGCACGTTGCAGCGCTCTTGTACCTGCTGAATCATGTTGCCGTCAATCTCGAAAGAGTGGACCTGGTCAACTTCATCATCGTCCTCGTCATCTTCTTCCCTCAGGTACTCCGTCATGTCCTTTTCCGCGTCACGTCCACCGAACTCGTCGTCTGATTCGTCATCGTCATCGTCACGTTTTTCTCTCTTCTCAACATTTGCCTGTGCTTCTCGAACGCCTGCCGCATCTTTTGTTCCCGGAATCACCAATTGTCCCATCTTTGCCGCCTTGTCCGTCTTCAGCTCGTCTGTGTCCTCGACTCTGCACTGGCTCAATACCTCATCGCGGAGTAACCTTTGAAGAACTGCCGCATCCGAACTCTCCACAAAGTACCTGTTGTGTTTCAGAACCAATCTGATCTTTCCAAATGACTGAGTGTTCATGTGAATGAACTCCTTGATGCTGTCCGGCAGCTTCGTTTTAGAGAAGAGCTCTAAATCGCGTATAATGTCCTGCTCGGTCAAGCCGACACTGACTGCCGCAAACAAGGAGTGACCGTTGATTGTGTATTCGTGCACATTTGTCGTTCGACTTTGGGGTTCCGCAATGTTGATCAGGAATGTCTGAGCCGCCCTGAAACTCGGAGAGAACGTCTCCATGACCACCTTGCCGTTCGCCGCATCTAGCCATATGGGTCGTAATTGATGATCGGGCTTTAGTTCCAACCCGGAAAGGTCCCTGTCTTCCCTGAACAAGTGGCTCGCGGCATCGCCAGTCGCCCTGGGCTTGTTTTTATTCGCGTACGTCGCCATCGAGAACTTCTCTACCATTTCTGCACAGGATTGTCAGCTGTGTTGGCTCAGCGGCGAAGCTGGTACAATGCGGCACTGACTGTCGTATTTCTGAGGCGCTGCCCGACCTTCGGGGTCGGACTCGCTGCCCATGGAGTAATCATCTTCGCTCTCATCAATACTCACTGGCGTGCTCACGCCGGATGCCACCCTCTTGGGCGCTCTACCGGTCGCGGCTCCTGCCTTACGTTTAGGCGGCATGTTGGATGCGCGCGTCTGAGAACGGCGTTGTCACTGGCGCGGATGATGCGAACCAGCTGTGATCACCATGTGCCGTCCGATTTGGTCCGCAGGGAGTATAGATGTTGATGAGAGAGTGGCAGCAGGTATGTGGCGTATGCGATGTGGAATCACAAGCATGGCATGGGAGTACTTCAAAAGAGTGTAAGCATGTGAGAGCCGCTCGGCAACTGTACCGAAGTCCTAGCGCGAACTTAAAACCGCTGATGTCGCCGTCGCTGACGATCGACTTTCACTTTGCTTCCATCTCTCCAACACCATCGAACAATTCCTCGTCACACTCAACAACAATGAACACAGTCAGTACCGGCTACTACATTGACAATCTCTTCCAGTCAGTTGCTGACTCAGAATCCCACAGAAAGCATCAGTAGCCTACGGCTGGGGAGTCCTCATCCTCGCCGGTGGTGGCGCCTACTACTTCGCCAAACGTAGCATCAACGCCGACCGCGAAGAGCGCGCAATGATGAACGAACGCCGCCGCCAGGCGACTCGTCCTGCTCGTGCCAGCGACTTTGCGCCCTCAAGTGTCCAGGACAGACCAAGCCCGAGCCAAGAGGGCGGTGCCGACCCAGCACCTGTGAGCCACGCACAGCAGGATATGAGTGCAAAGGGCAAATACGAGGCGGCGGAGCCTTTTAGAAGTCGGAAAGGAGACAGGTTCAGCTGAGGGAATGGAGGCGGAGATGATTGCACAGTACTCGATTCACCGGTTACACGAGGCAGTGATGGATGCAATACGTGGGATGCCTGCCCTGAAGGCGTGAAGATGAACATGAGATCTGTCTGCTGAGACGAATCTCCACACAGGAGGTGCTTTCATGGGCAACTAGTGTTGCTTTGTATATATACTGTGGTCTGGATAAGACCCATGAGGGACCGCAAAACACGGCGGTATGGGTATGATTGTAAAATAGCAGAACGCCTCGACTCCGTCATTATCATGCATCGGCGCAGTTCGGGATTATTCTGAGCCTGGCCGGAAAGGTTCCCCGACGACCGGGAATATTCCCCGACGACCTCACAAGGACAGACGCTTGACCCCGGCGTAATCTTCCAAGGACGAGCAGGGCAAGCAGTCACGGAAGCTTAGCGGACGGCTACGGCATCCATGTTAGCGGGATTGTAATGAGAAAGTGCAGGGGCTCAGGCGACATACAGCTTCGCGTATCGGCCATCCTGTTTTGCGTTCTTGCTAACAAGAGCAGCGCCGGCGAAAGGCGCGCTGAAGACTAGACAACAGTACCCTGCGGTGACTGCAGCACCGAGTCTGTCTGCCTTTGACGCTCTGGTACTTTGAGCGTAGCAGCGCATAGTCTGAGCGTAGAGAGGCTGGGTGTGGAAACGCATGTTTGTTTGGTGTTTGCGAAGGAGTGGAATGTATGTGAGGAGAGAAGGATGCTGATCGATCGTGGTTTAGGACTTGGACGTGGAAGCGCGACTATAAGTATGGAGGTTCGCAGGACGAAAAAGGTGACTGTTGCCTATGAAACATCGTAAGACTCGGAATGGAAAGGCGAAGTGCGCGGCACAATGAGGTGATAGCCCACCAGCTAACGATGCTGTATCCCACTTTATCAGATCGAAGCCAGACACGCCAGACACAAGGTGTAGGCGATCTGCGTGCAAAGGGTCCGGGCCCCTCCGCTAGAGACTGAGCAAAGACCTTTGAGGTGGGGATGGGATGTCGTGTGATGTTTGGAGTCGTAAGCTATGATCAGGTTGAAGTCGAATCTGCTTAAGCAAAGTGTTTTACAAAACACAGGACACACCAGTTATATCTATACATATGCCCTCCCGAACTGCCATGGAAAACAAAGATCATGAGGGCAGCAGTCTGATATCACCTCATCCGCGAAAACCTCCAAGGCACAATTAGACTTTGACCAAGGAATCTGCCCCTCGTCGGTGGAGATCGTCGGCTTGAGTGCACTGTGGATGGCGCGATTCCTCGCTAGAACATCGCCATGAGCCATATGCGCACGTGAAGGTCTGGATGAGAGATTAAGCGCCCAATGAACACACGCCACACGTGATACACCGCCGCGGATGCGTCACTTGTGTGAGCCGTTGCACGGTCGTGGCTGGGCTGCTATTGTTGTGAGTCGACGGTAGGCAGCTTCGGTCGGTGAAAGTCGATGGCATTTACGCGATAGTGTTGGACGGTTGCATGGCTAGAACATCGGCTCTTGTTTTCACACCAAAGTGGCTTGCTACCTTCAAGGGCAGGGTTCATCTTACGATTCATACCAACAGGTTATGACATACGACCCTTCCGAAGCCGGCTGCTGTCTCGCAACACTCTCCGATGCTGCTTCGTCCGACAACGCTCCTCTCACATCGTGTACAAATTCAGGACCGAGCAGACAGACACTCATCGACACCCTTTCTAGACCATGGGACGCGGCAAGTCGACAACAACAGCCGAAAGACGACAGGTAGAAAGGCGGGGGCGCTCTCATGGCATCATCATCGACCTTGGTTAGTAATCTCAAGTGCTGTGCGAGAGACACTCGTCTGGTATCCTGAAAGATGCTGTACAACAAGTAAATACAGTGTGGGTATATTAAGGACTTACTGTATACCTTACACAGCACAGCAGCCTCGCGGTAGAATACGAGTCTTCTTTCGGAGTAATCACTCAAGCAAAATGGTTCTTAAACCACCAACGACGCCCCAAAAGAAAGAGAGCCCCGAGGATGCTGCCATGAAGAATGGCCTGTTCAAAGAGTACAACACCAAAGCACCCTCCGAATCCAGCATCCACCGCCTCTTCTCCCTCGCCAACAAGACTGCTATCGTCACCGGCTCTGGCGCGGGCATCGGATTGGAAGTCGCCCACGCTCTGGCAGAGGCAGGAGCCAACGTAGCAATCTGGTACCACAGCAACAAAGAAGCCCTAGACCGCGCTGCCGAGATCGAAAAGGCCTACAACGTCAAATGCCGCGCCTACCAAGTCGACGTGACAGACGAAAAAGCTGTGTGGAACAGCATCCACAGCATCACCCACGACTTCAACGGCCGCCTAGACATCTTCGTCGCCAACGCCGGCGTGCCGTGGACCCAGGGCCGCATGATCGATGGTGAGACCTCGCACTACCACAAAGTCGTCGCCACCGATCTGGACAGCGTCTTCTACTGCGCCAAAGCGGCGGGCGAAATCTGGCGCCGCCAGTACACGTCCGGCCTGACGTCCACGGGAGAGAAATTGGGCGGCGACGAAGGCGTAGGCAAGAACTATAGCTCCGGCAGCTTCATTGCCACGGCTTCCATGAGCGGCCATATCGCCAACATCCCGCAACTGCAGAGCGCTTACAACGCAGCCAAAGCGGGCGTGATCCACCTTGCGCGCTCGCTTTCGGTCGAGTGGGTGCGCTTTGCTCGCGCGAACTCCGTGTCGCCGGGTTATATGGCGACGGAGATCTCCAAGTTCGTGCCGCCTGAGACCAAGGCGATTTGGAGGCAGAAGATCCCGATGGGTAGGGAGGGAGAGGCGCGGGAGTTGAAAGGGGCGTATCTTTATCTTGCTTCGGATGCTTCGAGCTATACTACGGGCTCGGATCTTGTTGTCGATGGTGGGTATATTGCTGTTTAGCGTCTTTGACGGTTGTTGCTCTTGTGTAGCAATGAGGTTACCGAGCTGGTCGAGCATTTATCAGCTACGTATAGATGACCGGACGAGAAGGTATAAGGTGGTACCCTCTACTCTAGTTACCAACGTTCCTCATCTTGCTATCGAGATGCATCGATGTTGAAACGAACACCTCTCCTATCGACCTCACAACATAGGGTGGTACCCTCTACTCTCGAGTCCAACAAGCCCGGCCGCTTTTGTACTGTGAAATGCCTCTGATTGTACGACCTTGGACTCCCGAGTTAATTGAACCATGCAACACCGCTGAGAGTGATTATTTAGTAACTCTTCCCTCCTATACTTGTAAATACATGGTATTACCTTAAACTCTAGAATCAATCCGATTATTTGATACTGCTAAGAGTGATCTCCCATCAAGCATGCTTCACCTATGCTTATAGATCTGAGGTACTACCTTGATCCCTACCTCAATCCGAGAATGCAGCATCACTAAGAGATACATTACATTTAACAATCGTACTTCTCCTGTAGTTCTAAATCTGAGGTACTATCTTAGGCTCCCGAATCAAATCGATCATGTATCACCACTGAGAGCGACACGCCTATGCTTCTCCTATCAGTACGGATTTGAGGTGGTATCTAAGACTCCTGATCCAATCTATTTGTGAAGCTACCACGGTACGTATGTAGATAATTGGCCACCTGAATCACTGTCTAAGCGCGAAGTGGTACCATCCACTCTCAGTTTCGTTTTACCACGTCTTCCCATTGAGATGGATCGATGTTACCTAGTACGGCCCTCTCTCAGGATGACTCTTCAAAGCGAGGCGGTACAGGACGTTCTCATGGCCAAGATTTCGCGTCTTACCATTGGGATGCATCACTCCTTGAAATCAACGTCTCTCAGATTAAATCATGTAGCTGAGTCTGATCTAAATAGTACTGGCGAATCAAGGGTAAATAACTTTTGAGCCTCAAATGAGAGAAGAGCTCCATTCTCATCGGATATCCTACATGCTTGGGTATAATAATGGAGTCGAAATATCCTACATCAACGTTTCGTCATTCAGCGTTTACTTCCAACCGCGTGGAAATGCTGGTAGTTGCGAGTGGCGAGGACACGGCTCACTCATCTCCGAAGAAATCACTGAGTATATCACCCCATCCACCACCACCGTCACCACCCTCGCCGCCAGCGCTAGGCGGTGGTCCTTGGCCATCGTTTCCGCCCCAAGGATCGGTCGACTCGCCCCAAGGGTCTGAAGACTCACCCCAGGCATCTCCACCGGGGCTCGCACCTTGTGATGGCTGATCAGGGCTGGCGCCCGGATAAGGCTCGTTGGCCTGTGGGCTGGCACCGTCGTCTTGACCGCCTCGAGGACCGTACGCGCCACGCTGCATTGCTTCATACCCGGCCATGGTACCCGCACCGGCAATCGCGCTTTCGCCAGCAGCGCCAGCGCCCGTACCGAGTCCACGCCCTGCAGCTCCTGCGGCGCCTTCGATAGCGCCTGCTTCACCTGCCGCTCCTGCAGCGCCGGCCCCAGCGCCAGCACCCGCAGCACCGCCTTCTGCTGCTGCCCCACCACCCATTCCAGGGAACCAGAGTGGCATGAAGCCCATTCCGCCGGTCGAAGACGAGTGGCGAGAGAAGTAGTCGAAGTCGATGCTGACGGCCGCTGCCAACATCACGGCGCGCTGGTCGAGAGTCATTCCCGTGGCTTCCCGCTCGTACCTGCCGACTTCATTGCCTTGCGCGGTCTCCAATGTCGAGCTCTGAGCCGCGCTGTCCATGCGCAGGGCGTATACACCCGTGTCGGTGAATATCTCCCTCGCAAAACCGGCAAAGTTACGGTTCACGGATCCGATTGTAGAGTCGGTTTCGTCGCGTAGCGTGAAGTCCCAAGACAGGAGGGGCTCATTGACGTGTGCAAATTGTGACATTCCGGCTTCGATGGCCTGCTCCGGTGCCTTGGCTTCTGTAAGCGCCGTGGTCTCGTCGTTGGGTTTGTCTCCAGATTCGAGTCGAGGTGTGTTGTCGTTCTCTGGGGCGGAGGCGATGGGACGGTATGAGAATAGGTCGTATTTCCTCCTAAGTGGTGCCCAGCGTTGTTGAGCTTCACCGATGATCCGCATTTCTTCCAGTTTGAGTGGTGAAATCTGAGCCACAGCGCTTTGGTTCACCACCGAGTTCGCGCTTGTCCCCTGTAACGCTGTAGAAGTCTCCAACTCACCATATCCACCCTCCGGCACAGGATCGTAGATTCGAATTTTGCTGTTGATGTACGCAAACGGTCGATGGATCCTCAAGACCTCCCGCTCATAGCGATCGAAGATGTGTGTTGTAAACGACCTGTGCGTCTTGAAGACCTGCCTCGCCATGGATTTGCCCAAACCATTGTCTTGTTCCGCAATGTATCCCAGTGTGTTGCCCTTTCCGTCCATGATGATGTACTTATTGGCTTGCTCGAAGCCGACGATGATGTTCATCATCTCTATTTGTCTCTGTATGACAAGACTGCTGTTCCCGAGAATCGCAAGAGCAGGGTGGTCCGGTGGCAGAACGCCATGAGGGTCGTCTGGTATATGGACTTCCGAAACGAGGTCCGACGAGCTGGCTTCTGAAAGCGTGGATGCGAGTTGCGTGTTCAGTCCGGGTCCTTGCTGTTCATGTTGTTGGTTTTGAGGCACAGCACCAGCGCTTTGCTGTGTTGATTCAAGGTCTCGGCGGTTGTGGTCGTCTTCGTTCTTCCGTTCTGCCCACGCGCGGTCTCGTGGCGGCGGCTTTCGAAGCCATCGTCGCTGGTTGACGGCGGCAAGAGATGTTCGAGGTATGCGGGATTCGAGTAGGCGAGGGCCTACACGAGGGAGACGAAGAGTCGCACGCACGAGCGACATGTTGGTTGATGAGTTCGTGTCGTGCGTGTAGCAGAGTCTAGTTCGAGTTCTGAAGTCACAAATCACACAGCCCTCGGCATCATCAGATTGTCAATAAGTTAGCGGTTGGTGATGTCAAGGTCGATGTCTCAAAATTGACGAGAAAAAAGAGCGGGAAGCGCCGCAGGATTCAATTCGTTACGCCGAAGGAAGAGACTGAGTCTTGGACCTTATCCATTGTTATTCGAGTCAGAAGACTCCAGTCAGCATTCGACTCATATCGAGCTTGAGGAAACCTGATTGCGCAGAGGAAATAGGGCAGTCTTTGGAAGTTGCTCAGAAGCGACACCGACGAAGCGACACCGACTGAGGAAAGTGTCGCAAGCTCGGACATCGAAACTTTCACCATCCAACACAGCACTATTCCACCACATTAACTGCTTTTTCGCCTTTCGCTTTACTGGATATCGACGCCTTCATTTGTTATCTCCTGGAGTGGCGAATTACTACCTTGTACATCCATCCCAAGGACAAGAGCAACTGCTAGTCATTAGCCATTGGAAGCCACCCTCGATCACAGGCAACACATCCTGAATACTATTGTTAAGCCAATTTTGAAGAGATCCAAATCCCTAGAGGAAATCCTCTCGGACGCGACATTCGTTCCAAGACCATGTCTGCAACCCAGGAACCAGTGGCAAATGGCCATGTGCCTGAAGGCGCCAAATCTGAAGCCGTCAAACCCGATACCACCAATGGAGCCGGCGAGGTAACACAGTCACAACCTCCGCCGCCAACCAACAAACGTCCGCCTCGTCGGAAAGGTCCCAACTACGCTCAGATCCACAGCAAGCCTCTACCGCTAGATGTTCACCCACTGCCGGCCTTCCACCCCACGCATCCGATCTCTCTCCTCCGCCTGGCCTACGCATTCCTCTCCCAGTTGATCTCACCGCCGACTTCGCATCCTGAACACCTCTTCATCGGCTACTTCTCACCTGAGTCACGATCGGTGCATATCACGGATCCAGCGCAAGTGAGAGCACTGTGGGAGATGGGCTTCTTTGGCAAGGGCACTCTTAGTCGAAGTGAACCGAGTTGGTTAGAGAGGGAAAAGGCAAAGTCAAAGGCCGGTGAGAGAGGTCGCGGAACGGCCGAAGAGGCTACGCGCAAACGCAGGGAGGAGAGACGTTTGTTCAAATTGGAGAGAGCAAGGCTTGAAGCTGAGAAAATCGAGCATCAACGTGCCGTCGAAGAGGGTCGAGCTGCTCCCAGACCTGAGGTGGAAGAGGGAGTGAAGCATGGTGTCGATGTTGAAGACGTAAAGGCTGATGTTGAGAACCACGCTCCTAACGGCATTGCAAGTGGCCTGGCAGAGGATCCAGCCAGGACAGCAGAACTCAAGGCTGAGGTGGAAGGCAGGGTCCCTGATGCCGAGGTCATCTCTTCCCAATCCCTGGAGCCCGTAATGGACGGGGCAAAAGGTGCAGACATTGTTGCCACCGACGTTGTGCAGGAAGATTCGCCACCAGACATCGAGAACCAGGAACACCTCCAACTGACCCTCGAGGAAGCGTTCTTCCTCTCCTTTGGCCTCGGCGTGCTCGACATTCAAATTACCCCGGAGTCAGCCCTCACCACGCCGAGTCCGACCCAGCTGCGAAGCAAAAAGACCATCCTCTCCCTCTTCTCCAGCCACGCCACTTTCCCACCCACCGCATTCTCGCCATCATTGCCTGCGCCCGACAGCGCTTTCCTGCTCTCGTACGTAGTATACCATCACTTCCGGTCCCTCGGCTGGGTGGTGCGCGCTGGAACAAAATTTGGGGTCGACTTCTTGCTCTACAACCGCGGACCTGTCTTCTCCCACGCCGAATTCGCCATCATGATCATGCCGTCTTACTCGCACGAGTTCTGGCAGACGGAGGAAGGAAAGCGCTCGCGGAGGATCCAAGAGCAAAAGGACTGGTGGTGGCTTCACTGCGTCAACCGAGTTCAAAGCCAGGTCAAGAAAAGTCTGGTCTTGTGCTATGTTGAGATCCCACCGCCTGTTGGTGACGAACAAGCGAAGAACACGGATGTTGCGACGCTGTTGAAGCGATACAAGGTCAGGGAGTTTGTCATCAGGCGCTGGTTGATGAACAGGAGTCGTGGATGATGAGATTTGGCTGTATCTGTCTTGATATGTATAGGAACGTACGGACGATTTCTGGATGAATATCTTCCTTGACACCTTGAATTCTGCACTTACTGGAACTTGCATTGATGTAGGGTATCCCTGCACTATTCTGGTCTGCTGTTGTGCTGCTGGTACAACCCAAAAGATAAAATTTCACAACACAACACCCAAGCTGATCAATAGACACCCAAACCCTTTCACAAACTGAGACATTCAATTACAATACAAAGCGCCGATCCTAGCAATGCCAAAGATCTTGGCAAGCCTGTCATGTGAGGCTCTCGATGGTGCGTCAAAATCCAATTATACGCCCACATTCCAACGAGCCTGGACTGGCAACGGCCCGCATACCTCGCCATCTGCTGGGACCATAACATCGAAAGGCCGGTATTGCTTGCGCGAACTGGCCAAGTGTGAATGACGGGTTTGTTGACTGCAGATCATTGATTCTCCGACAACACCGTAAGGCACTGGGAATTCTCGAACAGGATGCACAACTGGATCGTGGGCCTCGCTGGCATACTTTGAAGCGGACGAGAACCCTTTTCGTAAAGACAGGGGCGTGCGCCATCGGTAACATGGCCTCTCGGCATCTGTTGGTTCGTCGCGTGGAGCATGTGAAGCGACAGACCTCTGGAGATGCGATACAAGCTGGCTCCACCACATTGGAAGCCGGATCATCAGCGCCACAGTCAGCGCAGGCCCTCGAAGCAACAAGCGCGTCGACTAACTCGTCATTATACCTGGGAATCGGCCTGGGAGTTGGAGGCGCGTTATTGATCGCTTGTGTGCTGGTGATAGTCCAAATCTGTCGCAAGCGATCGGAACACAAGAGAGCATTGGCGGCTCTGGAACAAGGACAGACGACATCCGAAGTCGCGCAAAGACGAGACGTCCGCGGTGATATACCCAGATCAGTCAGTCTTGCGCGGATCGGAAGACTGGGATCCGCTCATGGGGATGGTGGTTGGGGAGCCCTCGGGTCGAACGACGAGATCAACGACTCCAACCCCGACAATAATCTCAGCCGCCGGAAACGAAAATCCTACATCTCGCTGCCGAAGCGCTTCAAACAACGCGGTATCCCGCTCGGGCGGTTCAAACACCTTTCGGCTATCATTGAGAGCCCACGGAGTCGATCAACACACTCGCCAACGTCGGAGAATGTCGACCTGCCCGCCCTGCCATTATCGAAGGACCGGTCGCGTAATACACTTGCTGGTACGAAGATCGTAGAGCGCCGCGTCTTGCAAGACGACGATGTTTTCGTGGAGCCTTCGAGCCCGAAGCCCAGCGTATTACCCTCATTCGCCATCCGCTCGCCTGGAAGATATGGCGCTTCTTTCGTTGAGGACAGCCCCAAAGCGAAGCGATCGTACTCGGTTGGAGCACTGATCGGGCCAATACCAGGCAGTACCAATCTTGGACAACCCGTCGTCAATGGTAGACCTCCGATGCACACTCGTTCTATCAGTCTCGGAGCCGCCGGCCAACCTCCAGCCGGTCCTGTACCACCATTGCCTGTCATAGCACCACATAACGCGCAAGCGATGGGTGTCCGTAACGGCTTCTGCTTGTCGCGAATGTCGACGTCAAGTCAGGAATCCGCCAGCAGCTCCGTGCTGGTGACCAGCCCGATACTGCGCGCACCAGATGAGAACATCAACTCGCCGAGCTTGGAGCAAATGGTGGCCGACGACAACAGAGCGGCCCTGAAGGCAGTCTCACATCGACAATGGCAGAATCCACTCGTCGCCGGCCCGCGACCTATCCCTATCCCGGACACGTCGCCTACAGTCCCTGCCAACGCGATGGCACATCGATACAAGGCTTCAGTCCGCAGCAATGTTGCTCGCTATAGCAACGATAGCCAACTGAGTCGCCGATTGTCGGCAAACAGTGTCGCTTCCTCACTCAACGGCGAGCCTCACAACCGCCTGTCCATACCACGCATAGGTACAGCTGACCGTGTGAGTATCCGGAGCGTGTCATCAATAGGCTCTTTCCACAACGAAGACGGCGGTATTAGGAAAGTACACACCCCACGGAGGGTATCACGGTGCTCTACTACAGTCTCCGAAAGCGGATCTCCCGCCGAGAGACCAAGGAATAGTGTCCTGCGAGATATCAGTGGCAATGCAAGCACGCCGTCACGCCAGGCGTCGAACTCCACGCAAACATCTTCGCGTAGCAGCAACGGAAACCCCTTCCAGTGGGACAGCGCACCTTTACAGAAACCTTCGGCGCTCAAAGGGAGCCCGAACGCCCGCAAAGGACATCGAAGGCAGAACTGCGTCCGAATCTCTACGCTGACGCCTCAGATCCTCGGTCCGCCACCTAGCAGACCGACGAGTCCCAGTATCATGCATGGTATTGAAGAAGAGCCAGTCGATTTCGATGTACCACCCAACACCATGGCGGGCTTACCGATCGTATCGCACCAACACCGCTTGTCGAACGCGACGGCTTTCGCACCGCATCTGCGCATATCAACGCTGCGCGCATCTCTAACTTCGAGTTCGCCTACCCTGAGCACCTGTACCTGGACGACTTTCCAAGAACAAGGGACGACCTTCCAAGACCACGGGCCGTACTCTCGACCCATTGATCCCACGCTCTCTGCGCCTGCATCACCTGGTACACTCGGAAGTCGATCAGCCTCCCACCACTCTGGGCAGTCTTCTAGGTATAGCATCCCGGCTTTCCCCAGCCCGAGCAAGACCACTGTCACCGCAGTACAGCGAGATCAGCCCGTGCCCGAGTTCTACTTCACTCGACCATCGACCGATGAGCCAACCTTTGACTTTGGATGGGGCCGCGACGAAGAGCCCGCTCTGTTCGACTTGCACATTTCGGACAATGGAGATGTCAATGCAGAGATCCCTTCAAGCCCGCCTTTGCCCATATTAAAAGAAGACGAGTACGATCCTGCCTGCCCGATGCTCGTGATTCCAAGTCGAGATGGGTCCCGAGAGTACGATCCAGCGAGTCCAGCTTTCGTAGACACCACAACGCAGAACAGCCATAGCTCTCCGCAGACAGTGACCTTCTCAGACGATACCGCGCGTTACAGCCGACCCGCATCGTACAGCGAAAGTTATCAAGCAGACTCGCCTCCCTGCTCGCCCAAAAGCACGCCTCAGGATCTGAGCACATACAGCCCAGAGGAGCAATCAGCCTCATCAACGCCTCGCGTCCCTCTCTCATCGACCGAGAAGCTGACATCGGCCAACGCTAGCACCATCATGGCTCGCATCCGAACGCACAGTCGCAAAGTCGATTTCCCAGGCGCGCCCATCCTCCCTCCGCCCATAGACGACAACCCCGTGCTTTTCCCACTAACAACAACACGGAACCGCTCGGCCTCGACAGCAACGTACCTCAACCTTCACCGCCCTGCGCCACCTCCACCTCTTCCTTCCAACGCCGACAACCACGGCACAGAAGCAGACGGCACACCAACCTCCCTCCTCCCAGGCAACGGCACCAACGGCCCACGAGCTCAGCCACCCTCCGCACGATCACCATCCCCACCAAAACCCGAACACAGCATCACCAGCAACGAAAACCCCAAACGAACCTCCCTCCTTCCCAACGGCCCACGCGCCGCCCCAGCCAAATCCCTCGCCCGCCAACTCGTCGCCCTCCGCCGCATGAACAGCGAAATGGACACCTCGTCTTCACGAGAGAGCAGACGCTACATCCACGGCCTATCGCGCGAGCCGGCCCCGCTGCTCCCCTGGGTCGGCAGCGAACACGATGACGAAGTGAACGAGAGCAGCAGCAGCGACTTGTTCGATTTCGACTTCGGAGCGCGGGATCGGCATCGGGATGTTGAGAGCGGCGCGGCTGATTATCGCTATGGTGGTTACGACGTTGATGATGATGATGACGATGCGAATCCAACCAGCGCGCTGGATAATGTTGATTTGTCCGAGGTTGAGCGCAGGTTGGAGGGCGCGTTGGCTGGGTTTGATGTGCCTGTGTCGTCGCCTGCTGGCGGTTCGTCTGCGGGCGGCAAGACTGGTAGAGGGAAGGAAGTAGAGGTGGGGGAGTGTTCGTCACCGTCGCCACCGATGAAGGGGTTGGACCAAGAGTGCGATCGGTCGTCGAGCGTCTGGGAGGACGGAGAAGATTTCTGGAACAGCAGGAAGCGCTTGAGCACCATTCCAGGCAGCAGTCCCTCAGATGCCGAAAAGGCGCGGATCGTCCAGACGCCGCGGATGTATTCGACAGTGCACGGGAGGCGTGTTGCTCTTAGCCTGCGGTCACCGGGTATGGTAAGGACGCCGGGGAGCTACTATGACTCCGATGGATTCCTAAAAGACGACGGGACGGTGAGAGGGACACTGCGCAGTGTAAATTGATTTCTTTCTCTCTCTTTTTCGTCCTTCCGTTTCTTTTTTTGTCTCGTTTCCATTGACCTCGCCAAGAGGAGGTTGCGAGGGTGGTCCTACTCGTATTCTAAATGTATCAAATGCAACGTGCGCATTTTACAGGAGTCTTTTTCTGGGTATCACATTTTGCGGAAAAGCAAACCAACCGATCCATGCCCTCGATTTATACCATACCGTACCAGTCCATGCCGCGCCACGCGTATTCCCTTGTATGAGTATTGCCTTCTCAACCAGTCTTCTGCCACTTCGACTCTCCATCCGCGCCCTCTTCAGCATCCACCTCGTCTGCTCTTCTGACGCGACCAGCGCCCTCGCCGAGTCCCTCAGCACCCGCCTCGCCCTCATCCTCGTCGCCGAAAACCGTCACGCCTTCAGGCATCTTGAAATTACCATCCGCGTCCGTGAACTCATGGAGATTATCGCTTGTGATCCAGCCCGTAGCGCCAGGAGCAGTCTCGTCAAAAGCAGGACCCCGCTCGTCAGCATCGCTGTCGTCGTCTTGCGCCGGATCCGGGTTCAGTTCCTGGCAATCGCCAATGGCCATGTAGAGCGCGAAGCTAGGGTCGGGAGTGTCCTTTCCGTCGGTTTCTGTCGAAGATCTTTGCGCGATGACTTTGGAGGCTGTGATGCGCAGTTGCAGGTGCTCGATGTCTTCGTCTGGAACGACGTTTGAGTCGGAAAGGTTGAGTTCGAGGAGGACGGCGGCGCCGATTTGCGCGTGGACCGTGATGGTCGGGTAGGTGATTTGAGCTCCTTTGTTGGTGGTAGGGGACCAGAGGGTCAGGTGCCTAGTGTGATTTGCGTGAGTACGTTGTATTCTCTTATAGGAAGATTCAATGGTGTTGTGCCTGCGTACCTCGATGTCACCCAGACGTCAATGTCTTGAATTTCTACCAGACCGTCTGCGTCGACAGCTGCATCATCGGTGGTGGCTACGAGCGCCTTTACAGCCTCTGTTGCTTCGAGTTCCTCTTTGCTGACTTGCAGTTTGGACGCAGGCGCTTGCAAATGGAGGACGGGCTTTCCAGCGAAGAAGCTACCGGGTGTTTGCTCATGGTGCTCCGAAAGAGGGGTGAAATCGTCCACAGTGGGCGACGTGGTTATGGTGGTGAGCGACATGTTTGCAGTACGGACGTTCAAGCGAATTCAAGTTCTATTGCTGTTCAATTGTAGAGAGCGGTGTTGTAGCCATCAATGGTGCGGGACATATGCAGCTTCCAAACGCTCGGGCCATACATTACTTCTCAGCATGTGATCAACAAATGCGGCCCTTGGGCGCGGCTTAAGTCAACGATGGAGTGAAAATGAAGTGCCATAGGGCTGCCAGAAGAATACAGACACAAGTACACAAGCAAACACTTGGAGTCGATCTTGTACACACGATGAATGAAACATTTCGAAACTTCTTGCTGATATCAGGTCTTATGATTCTCTTGCGTGGTATTGCGTAACGCTTAATGAAGAAGCCACCGAAGTATATTGTGTAAACAAATGATGCCGCCTCGTCTTGCCAGACACAAGGGGTATATGCAAGCGAGGGTGTCGAGCGTGCCAAAAATGGCGGAAACCAGCTCATGAAATTCGCTCCTTCCCAATCCCAAATAGTTGTGGACAAAAAAGAAACCCTGTCAAACTCCTGTTCCTTATCGTACGCCGTTGTATGAGCTCGTGTTGACCTAATCGCTCAAATCCGGGTTGGCGACAAATAAACGGCCTGCGTTCATAGTCATCGTACGATCGTCCACGCTGCCTCTTCTGCGCAGCTCATCGCTCGTCTTCCTTTCTACTTCTGCCTTTGGTCGTTGTTGTACTGGTAGGCCAGCGGGCCGACCAAAGTTCCGTTCAACCTCGCCGCTCGAACCACTACCGCCTTGGTCGCCAGTCTGTCCAAAGTAATCGTCGCTTTGACCGCCATAGGCGTTGGAAGTCGGTGTTTCGTCATCGGCGTACTTGCCCCTAACGTCTAGCGGGCTGTGAGCAGATGGTGTTGAAGCGCCAGAGTAGCCGCGCTGCACGTTGGAAGCAGCCCTTTGACCACTGCCAAGGCTTGAGCGACCAGAGCCGGTGCGCTGATGGTAGCGTGGCTCCTCGTCACTGTCACCTTCTTCGACCTCGGTGGCACTCAAGCGCATCGGTACGCCTGCTCCAGACGAGTTGGCAACAGCGTTGTATGCGCTGGCCTTGACCGCGCCATGATGCCTGATTTTGCTCCTCATACCGCCTGCAAGCCCGGAGCTGCTCGTGCTGGTCCGACCGCCTCCGTTATGCGATCCTGCCACCTCCATCGTAGCGCGCATCTTCGCTTGCCTCTGTGCAGCGAGTATCCTGGGGTCTTCGTGCTGAGCACGGTCGCACCAGACAGTAGCCTTCTGCTTTCGCATGAGAGCGACATATGACGTTGGGCTGGTTGTTGATGTGCTGCGAGAAGAGGTCGACCGGCGAACGCTGCTCGCATAGTTGGATGGCGCGGTGCGCTGTGTGTTGGGGTTGGTGCTGGCGCTGTTGGAGGAGGACGAGGTAGCCACAGAAGGCGTGCGGCGGGTGTGCGAGTACGGTTGCTGGGGCATTGGAGGCGAGACTCGAACGGGTGGTGCTGCCATTGATGTGTTGGGCGGGTAAACGTTTGGTGGGTATTGTGTGGGTGTCATTTGTGAATAGGGAGCTCTGCCAGGCACTGGCTTCCTGGCGGGTGACATGTTCATGACGGCTGCCATTCTTGAATGCAGTCAAGTTTGGACGGTGCGTTGCGTTGCGGTGCGCTTGCTGTACTCCGTTCCGAGTCGGCTAATGTAGGCAAGGAAGGCGCGGCTGCGTGCCGACGACGTTTCAGCTGGGAACACTTGACGAAAGCAGACGCAGATCAAAGTCCTGTTTGCAGCGTCGTCCGCTTCTCCCCTGGCGTGACAAAATCGAAAGGTGAAGTGTAGGTACAATGAGGGCCGCTGTCGAGGTGGTGGTGTATTATTAGGGGAGTTGGGTGTATGTTCGGGCGTGAGTACTGCGGTGGTGGAAAGGTTTCAGTCGGGTCTAGTCAGGCGAGATCGGCGAGTTGCAGGCGTAGGTGATCAGGTCGGATTTGTGTGTTGAAGAAAGGACACGCGAAGGGTATTGGCAAGATGGGTAAGTAGATAGCAGGAACGGACGCAGAAACAGCAGAGGTAGTCTAGTAATGCTGTATCTCAGCCAGCGGAGACGCCGGCGTGCGCTTGGACACAACGTGGTGGAGTGGGTTTTGGAGGTCTGTGGCAGATGCAATGATGCTGGCTAGTGCAAAAGGCACGAGCCAAGGCAGTTTAGCTTGTGATGGTGGATGGCACGGGAGGGGTTTTTTGGCGTCTGCTAGATCGTTGTTGGAGGAAAGAGGCCCCGCGCGAGAGATAGGTAGACAAGTAGAGTACCCGACAGTAGGATGTCGGTCGAGATAGCGGTAGCGGTGCAAGTGGAGTTGTTGCTGTAGCTGGTGCAAGTCAGACACGGAATGGCATGATCAAGGCATGGGCAATCGTCGTATGGGCATTGGACGGAGGCGCTACAGGGCGACTTGCCTGCACGATATGGCGTGAGACACTGAGATGCGGCGTGGCACGGGCGATGATGAGAAGAGGGGCAGCCAAACGGCCGTTGCAAAGGCTGAATGCGTTTCGCGGCAATTGGCGTTAGCCGTCGCAGGAAGAAAGAACCTTGGAAGTCTATCCAAGGGTTTCTGGTAATGATGATTGCGTTCCGTCGAGTGTTTGATCTTGTCGAGCGTGTACGAAAGAAAGGAGGATATCTTATTTCAGGCCCGGACGTGAGACCGTCAGCAGCATGGCATCGCTACAACATACTACTGCACACGGCAGATCATGCATACTACTACAAACTGCTGCTAAGCATCGTACTTCGTCGTGTTCGTGTCCAAGAAGCTCCAAGTATACTTCGAGACTTCTTCGCCAATGGCACGTTGGCGTGACATTTGTTAGTGCGGAAACCCGTAGATTCTCACCCGCCACAGACATCTCCTCCACTTCTGCCATCATCGCAGTCGTCTCGTCTCGCCGTGGATCCACCCTGCCACCAGTCCCCCGCTAGGCGAAAGTCACCGGCGCCATCTGGGCGTCGTGGTTTGCCATGCTCTCAGCTCGATTCTGCCATGCTCTCAGAGGCCTCTGCCTTGGTTGTGCCGCGCGGAGAGGGCGGGAACAGGATCGCCATCGACCGATTGCCTTTGAAAGCTGGATTGGAGAAGATGGCATTTGGCTTCGTTGAGGTGTTTGGGTGTGAACTGAGGCAATTATATTGTTGTCGTTGAGATGCTGCTCCAGAGTCACCCACCGCATTCACTCATGTCGCTAGCAATCTCCATGTCGACTCTGAGCAGGCCTGCTGCACTAGTTCTCTCGCTACTAGGCGTGAGTCCAGGAAGAGCGTGGTCAGTGGTCACTGCGTGCTGCATGCCAGACATACATCGCTGCAGATGCCGCCGGCTGATCCCCAACCGCGCTCTCGGATGAGGGCGTGGGAGGGCTGAGTTGTCTGAGTAGTCGGATTCCTATTCTGTGATTCGCCTCCTCCACGGTCGACGGAAGACGGCCTATAGATGGCGTACTTCACGCCAAGGCCCCCCCATCTTCGGCAGCTCAGTATCCGAACGATAATTCCCAATTTCTCCTACCGAAACAGGCTTGAGATACGTCAAACGCCCGGCACTACTGTAAGTACAGACTTTGTGAGACTAATCGACGTTGTTGTTGAAGGCGATGAAATGCCGTCCGTCTAATTTTTACACATCAAGGGTCTTGGTGAGGTGCTGTCAGAGGATGATGCTTCTGAAGCTACCGAGGCGACACTCAATTATACCTCGACGGTGTAACATGGTGCTTCTATTTCTGACCGGGGTGCTTCGGATAACCCCCGAAGTGCGCTACTAAATTGGAGGGTGATTAGCAGAATACGAAGCCACTGCTTCCAGCTACGGCCCTCTTCTCCGTCATGTTGACAACATTTCACATCTTCAGCTTCTGTGCTTCTCTTCCTTCGTCCATAACAATCTCTCCAATGCGTGATAACCGCCACAGCACGCACCATCGAGTCTCTTGGGCCGGAATGCACCCGAAGCAGCAACAGGGCGTCGTTACAGTTCGCGTCCGAGAGCACAGCAAACGTCTTGCAAGCGGCAGTTTGGGAAACGTCTTAGCAGATCATGTCGCACTTGGAAGACCCTCCGCCGGCCAGCCCGATCCCTGTGGCATGAAGCCCTGCTGATTGCAGAGTCTTACAGTAGTGATCTGAGTCGCCCCAAGACGTCAAGTACACAAAAGACATCCCTTATCGCCATACCACAACTCCTAGGACGTGGAGGTGGAGGTATCCCCAGTGCTCGACCACTAGCCCACCGAGACACCCACCGAGAGATGAGATTATGCACAAATCCTCCAGGATCCGCCTTGAATTGCACCCACCGTCGGGTTTAGACCGAGGGGGCAAGACCCCACTATCGTTGTCGGTAGTCGGAGGGTGTTACTACTACTTGAATCAGATTCCGGATTCGAGCAGAGGCATTTCTCATTTTAGCGAAAGCTCGTCCCTTCTTGGAGCTCGCAGCCGCGCTAACCACCACAACTCCCAGAACTCCTGCAGGGTATCGGGCTCACAAGTCTTTTGTGCACTTGCGTTCACGGCACTCTTCCCTATACACGCTCCGAGTTGTGCTGCTGCCTCTGAGTCGATGCGCCGCTATCAATTTTAGGGGTCATTCTGTGTTCGCTTCGCTTGCGACATCAGCTACGACCAGGCGATTTGCGTGGACTGTGCAGGCGAGGCTTGGGAGAAAAATCGAGCGCGGCACTCCTCGCATGGTGCGACCTTAGGATTTCGGATCCCTCGATAATCTAATGCCGCCGAAAGTAATTGTTTGAGCAGATCTGTCTTTCATACTCATATGGCTTGAAGACACTGCCATAGGGGATTGCAAGATTTCTGGTCTACCGTCCGCAGAGATGTCCTGATTCTACTTCTCCTCTGGAGAGAGCCCGCAATCTTGAAAGCCAGGCTTGCTTTACCGCTCCGCTCGGGCGGTGTGATAGTTGAGCCTTACAAGGCTATCTACTATTGCAGCCATACCGCCATGATGATATCTCGCACATGCGCAAGTGTACCAGGACTCTCGAAGATAACGCAATCTTCTTCATCTCGTTCGACCGGTTCCTACGCCAGGCTTATCTCTTGTGCAACGCGCCGTTTTAGCACGTCCTCCCTCCCACGGATCGACGAGTTGGGGCGTGAGTAGGGTTCTCTGTGGTCGACCGACTGGACGGCAACTGCGGTGAGTGCGCGCGAAACAATTCTCGTTCTCCAAATTTCATTCTTCCTGTGCCGTTTCCCTCGTACTACTCTTGCCATGAATCGCTGCAGTCGGTTCTGCTTTGCACTAATTCGCTCATGTCTCCAGGGCTGAATTAGGGCACCGGCTCCTGCAGACCCTTTATCTGTCGCACGTTAACACTGGTGCGACAGGAAAGGGCTCTTTCGTAAAGAGATCGTGCCGCGAGACTTGATCAAGTTTGAGGTAATTTGCTGGGTACCACTTGCCGCGTAGGACCAAACTCCGAGGTCTTGGAACAGACCGATCTTGCTACAGCGCTTTTCAATAGTATAGGGTCGATGTTGTCGGTTTTGCGCGACAGGGCTTAATCTCAAGTCATCGATATACAGGTAGGGGACAGCTTGCGAGTCTTCATATGGTTCTATTTACCTTTGCATCCAAGAGTTCTGCGCTTCACTTGCCTCAAAACAGTGTCGAGGCAACCTCTCGTGGGACAAATCAATTGGGACGGGGTGCTACCAGCATCGCTCAAATCGGTTCCAGTCTATCTCTCCCCGAGAGACAACGACATCTAGAATTACGACGCTGTTACGTTCTGCCTCGCCCACTCCTCCACCGACACAGTTTTCATGCCATTCTTAGCATTGAAAGTCTGAGCCATGTCCCACAAAACCCCAACACCCGCCGCGAAAACCGTCCGGTACTTCCTCATCACATCTCCGGGATCTTGCGCCAACTCTCGTTGGAGCTGCTCAACTGTCTTCACACTCTTCTCAGCACTCCTTCTAAGCACCATGTCCACCACGTCCGCTAACCTCCGCATACTCACGACATCCCCAGCAACAAAAACTACCCCTCTCTCCCCCACCCCGACCAGCACAATCTGCGCCACCACACTTCCAATATCCTCAACAGTCGTAACAACCAGCTCATTCTCCCAACTCCCCAAAGCCTGCACACCCCCATTCTCAAGATCCACAACTCCAAAATTCCGCTCAAACAAGAAACTCATGAACATCCCCGTCGACACGATAACCCACTCTGTCTTCTCCTGCCCCCGCAACAGGGCCCGTACATTCAGCTGCTCATCGAACAGATCCTGCGCGCTCTCTCTACCGATCGCGTCGTAGTCCAGCCCGAATTGCCAAGGGATGTACCGCCTCACGCCGGCGTCAAGAACCGCTCGCGAGATCTTAAGCTGCGTACCGCCCGACAGCGCCATTCCTGTGCAGCCTATGACCGTGTCGAAAGGGGCGATCAGGGAAGCCAGGTGGGTGGAAGTGTCAGTAGCAATGTCGCCGGCGATGAAATCGACGTGGAATTTCTTGTATTCTTCGAGTTCAGCTTGCTTGGTTGGATTGCTAGAAGCGATGGTCGAAGGCCGTAGCAGGAGTGCGATTCGGGTATTACCGCGTTCGGAGTGAGATGCTAGGCTCTTGAGGACTTGGCTGCCTAGTTCGCCGGCTCCGAGGACTAGGATTGATTTTGGGGATGTCATTGCTGTGGTATTGGCTGTTTGCTGATCGGAAGAGGTGAGGGTGAGTCGAACCTGACGAATGCAAAAACGGTAAGTGCGATCTAATTTGTAGAAACTGAATACAGCGATAATAGGCCTTAGTTTTAAATACTGGACACCTGCATGTTGACAGTCTTTGGCGATTAATCAGACACGATGGTGTTAACTCCGCAAAGTCCGACAATAGTAAGTATTTCAGTGGTACGATACTTGAGGAATCATTCCATTCGGACAGGCAAATACTGATAAGGTAGCAACGTAAACATACTTGAGGGAGAGGCGGATTACTTATTCGTTGGAGGGTTTCTCGAACCGTACTACCTTGCGATCCCGGCTCACTTTGATTAAATAGTACCGCTGAGAGCAATGGATCACATTTCAACAGTAAGACATCTCTTATTTGGCTGTGAAGTCCAGGCGTATTTCCTCAAGAGACCAGGTCAACCCTAATCCATAACGCCGCGTAAATGGTCTGCTTCAACTTTTCCTTCTCCAATGGGACGGCACAGATGGCAGCTTCCGCCGCATCTCCTTCCAACTTGCTGAGCAGCTGACCTCGCGCTCGAAATATCCCCTTTAGCAGTCGTTCATGAGTACCTGGTCCCGGAACTCACAGTAATCGGGAATATGGACCGAGCACAATCTCCACCACCCGGCGGGAATGGCTGCGTCCGAACGCTGATTCATCAAAAATGGCATTTGAGCTTCTCCTCGCCAGGTGGCCTTTGGATAGTCAGGCTTGCGTTTGCCTTCCTTTACGAGTTTGAACCTCGCTAGAACGCCATCGACGCATCGATCAACTGCCCTCGTCCAGTGTTTGGCAGACAGCTCTTTGCATGCGCGAGCGATGGCCGCTTTTCTGGTGGAAGCGTATGCTATTGCACGCTCGTTGGCATCGTAAATGACGCTATCGGACCTCTGGACGCCATGCGCACCTGGCACATTGACATTGGGTAAGGTCGAGCTCTCAAGTCCATTAATGCTGTGGAAGTACATCTCTTCAATAGTGTCGACGCGGTGTAGCATGCGATTGCGAGAAGTGTAATCGGTGAAAATCAGGGGAATCAAGACGCGTCGGTCCCGGTAGAGCTTAACGGCCAGAGACCCGACTCCCTCCTGCTGCAACAGGCCAAATACCGAGCCTTTGTAGAACCCATTACTGTCCGTGTATTGGTTGAGGGCAAAAATGCTGCGCCAGACCATGTCTAGCGGTACTGACAGTGACTTGCAAGGCTCGAAGAGGTACTTCCAGAAGTATGCAGCAAGCACTTGACGTTCTTCCGGGTTTGGTCGGACCTCTGGACTGGGTCTTTCTGAATGTCGCACTACAGTGCTCCGTAGCTGACGCAGCGCATTCCCGATGTAGATGAAGTGCTCAAGATCAGCGGCGGACATGCTGGCGTTGGTGTAGCCTTGATAGTCGACGGCCAAAGTGTACTCTAGCATATTTCGGATCCTTTCGGTCTCGCGATCCAGAATTGCTTGAACTCCAGGAGGGTAGTCTTCGCGAAGAACATGCTGCTCATTTACCCGGTCGGTGAGATGGTCAAGTAGAGCATCGGCTTCGACTGCGGCGGGGTGCTGGAATGGCCCATGACTGGCGCTTGAGTACGGAGGTGGGCTTGGTTTCTTCATGATGATGGTGATGGGATGCGGATATTGTGGATTCTCTGTCTTGGGGAGTGTCACGGATTATGTATGAGGTATGCATCACAGAAATCTGGCAGGCTGCAGAGCATCAGCTGCGCCAGCACAGTTTGGTGGAGCCATCAGGTGCCTTCCATTGAACCGTACAACTCTCTTTGATGACCCACGTCCCATTGGTCCAGCGATTTCGAAGTTGAGGGTCATCGTAGAGCGATAGATCATCACTTATTTCGACAGCGGGCGGCAGCTCAGTGGATAGTGTACATGCATACAGTACTGGTATTAATTTGCAGCTGAGTGTGGGATCTTCTGATTAGCTTGTTCGGCTCGGAATGAATATACTTCCCTCGCGCGGACTGTCGTTGGAGGATTCTATCCGTTCACGAGATGGAGATATGACAGTGTCTTGTCTTGTGGCGGCGTAGATCGCTTCCTAGAACAGCCTTACACATGTTGCAGTGGGGTTTGTAGCTGACAGTGGAATTCCTTATTTGTTCCCGGAGAGAAAAGTGCTGTCCTCAGCTCGAATGATGCCTTTATTTGTTTGTAGGACCCACTTAAGAGTTAAGCATAACTGACGGCCCGTCACAGATCGGCGCCCCGCCTTTTTTGCCCGCATGGAAAAAAGTGACGCAGGGCCAGATCCAAATCTTTCGGAGGCCGACAGATCCATTAGTATCACGCGAGTAATAGACCTCTTCACTGTTCTATACCATTTCAGCACATACACTCACGACCATGGCTTCCTCCAACACTGTCGCGCTCACCGCAGACGAAATCGACGACGTCCTCTACTTCACCCGCGTCAACGAAGCCTCAGACCTCCAAGCCACGATCACCGAGTTGGCACAAAAATACAATCGCGCACCCAGAGAGATCGTCGAGGCTGCTGTGGATGCTGAGAGCGGTAATGGAGCGCTGCACTACTGCGCTGCGAACGGACTTGCGGGTACGTGGACTGGAATGGCAAGAGGACGAGAAAGACGAACACAAGAAGACGATCATTGGCGCAGACAAGCAAACAAAAGCAGGACCATCGCTGACTAAAACGGACGAACAGACCTCTTCCCGATCCTAGCCGCCTACTTCACAACTCCCTCCTCTTCAGACTCTTCCACTTCCCCAATCTCAACCTATCTCAATCGACCCAACGCCCAAGGCAGCACACCTTTGCACTGGGCCGCACTTAACGGCCACCTCCCTGTGGTCAAACAGCTCGTCAGCGCAGGCGCCGACATGTGGGCTAAGAACGAGGCCGGCCACCTGGCGATGTTCGAAGCCGAGCGCGCGGACAAGGGAGATGTGGTACAGTTTTTGCTTGAAGCAGGCGGAAAAGATGTCGAAAGGGTTGGAAACGAGGGCGGAGCTGTGAGCGAAGAGGATATGCGGGACATGGAGGTTGAGGAGACGGGCGAGGAGGGCAGTGGGGATTTGAAGATGAGCATGGGCGAGAAGAGCTGAGGGGAGCTGATCAGATGTCAAAGAAATTATAATATTGCTCATTAAAGTTGAGAGAAACGCTCGTCCTGGAATTCATCCATTTCAATGGCAAGACATGAGATGTCGGTATCGAGAGTTCCAGGTACCACTTTGTGTTAAGAGATCGCTCGGACATACCTACCGTAAGCCTCGCCCAGGCACAATTGCTGAACATACACCCTTGACGGTACCACATGATCCAACCTGTTTCAAGAGACTAAGGTAGTAGCTTATAGTTCTACAAGCAAGCATATGAGAGGCATGATTGCCAAGTGTAACGTGACCCAGTGATGCTGCAAAATTAAATTGATTCAGGAATTGAAGCAGTACCTTAGATCTACAAGCATGAGCGAAGCATGATTGATGAGCAAATAGACGGATTGATTCGATAGTTCAAGCAAGGTACTGCCTTGAGTTTATCAATCTAGGAGAGAACAGTTACTGATCAATCGCTCTCAGCAGTATCACATAATCGGGTTGATTCGAGAATCCAAGGTAATACCTTGAACTTATAAGTATGGGAGAGAATACATGTAGTTACTGATTAATCACTCTCAGGGGTACTAAATGAACGGATTGATTCGGAAGTCTAAGGTCGTACAATCAAAGGACTGTGACAGAACACTAGCGGCCGTGCTTCTTCTTTTTCACACGAAGTTCATGATCGAGGTTGTCGATCGAAGGTGCATTATGTCAACAGGAGAAAGATATCATGGGCTAGGTGCAACAAAACAAAGACTCGTGTGTTTTGTAGGCCACGAAGGTCAAGAAACGCTGCATATGAATTGCAGTACGGCCAGGTCTGAAGCTCGAGAAAGCAGGCTTTGGTTCGTGTGATGGAAATTCGTCATGTATGTAGGTATGATATGGTATTCTGATAATCATCGAACCCCATCGCCCAGTCAGCGCATGATCGTTCGTCGTAAGCACGCATTCTTCAGCATGCACGCAATGCGTTTGATGCCTCCCATTAGCGCCAGGGCCTCTTGTCCATCGACGCCGTTCGTTTCTCATTTCCTTCCGATTACGCCATTAATTGCAAAGCAGTGTATGTTGGCCGTTTGCCCTCTCGAAACCCAGAAAGAAAAAGAACATCAGAGATCGCAAAATCGAATGGTATCTTCCAGACTAAAAGAGATTTTGTTTTTCTTGTGCCACATCGAGCGCCGTCGATTGTTTTTGCGGCTTCAAGAATTCCGTCAAGATGATCCCGCCATGATGTCGTCTGCCGACAGGCTCCTTTGCCTTCTATGGAGTTTCCCGCTTTGTCTGGGAGCGCCTGTGGGCAGATAGCTCTTCGGTGCCCGTTGCATGCGCGGTCTCGTAGGAACTTGCTGGTCGAAGTCTTGCTCGCTGTTGTATGGGCAAGGCGGGAGCACGATTGGAGGGGCGCGCTCGTTTCCACCACGAGCAATCATTTTTCCTGCGGGCAGCGGCTGCAGACTTGAACAGCGTGTGGGTCTGTAGACTTCCGGAGCAGGAAGTGTCTGTCGGTTTGGGTTCGACGATGCGCGCAATTGCTCTGTAATGCGTTCGGCGGAGTTGCGCATTGTGAAGCGACCAAGGCTGAATGAAGATGAGAATTTGCGGAGCCTACGCTTGCCCGGCATGACTTGGGGATTGGGCATCTTGGAAACAGGCCTGTCTCCTCCGAAGGACGCTGGATCGCTGGCGATGAACTCACGCAACGTCTGCGCGTCCTGCGAATTGTCGACGTTGACTGAGCATTCCCTGCGGGCGGCGTTGCGCATGCCAGTCACTGCCGACTTTCGTTTGATGACCTTTTCGGACGATGATATCGGTGATCTCTCGTCGACGGAAGTGGGAGGCGTTGATGGGGTGGAACCGTTCGAATCGCCTTCTGACGAAGTCCTCGGGGTTGTAAAAGTACTGCGTTGGCGAACATTTGTCGTATCTAACCGCGAAAGCCTGGATGTGGGGGGCTTGTAGCAACCAATGTTTTGGGATCGCTCGCAGTGAGGACTAGAAGGAATGTCGATGATTCGTGGAGACATGCAAACACTGCCATAGTTGATTGGTTTAATGGTGATTGCGTGTGCGCGGTAGAGCGATTGCTCATTCGAGATGCGGCGGTTTCTCGCCAGCTCGTCGGCCGAAGCGATCGAAAGTCTAGCAGTCTTCACCTCGAGGATCTCGCCACTTGAGGACGAGCGGATACTCATGGTGTCGCTGTCAACGGATGAGAGGGCTTCTTCGTCGGAGTCGTAGCCACGCCAGGATAGTTGTTCGGCAAGACGGTCGGGGAGAGAATCCTTGGACGGATGGAAGTCGAGGTCTTGGGTATTTAAATCGAGTTGATGACTGCGACGGCTAGCCTTGGGCGATATGGAGCGCGACTCAGCATAGCGGCCGGTAGTGACAGTGGGGTTGACGAGGAATTGTTCCATTGCGCGAGTGGTGGCGATGTCGCCCATGGTGCCAGTCAGGCGGGGATCAGGCGGTTGTCATTGCATGCAGTGAATGGGCTCGTGTGCGAGGAGCGGGCGTCGCACGACAGGGTGAGGGCTTGGGCGAGGAGGCGAGGTTAAGGGTGACACGCAAGATGTCGCAGAATATCCGGGTCGTGCGTCGCAGGTGATAAAGAAAGACTAGGACCGGGTCTAGCGTGAAGAACAACCTGAAGATGAGTGGACCGGAGATCGTGCAGGGCTAACCCGGGCTAGTGTCAGTGCCAGAGCTAATCGATTCGAGTGCTTGCAGCAGATCTCAAGAGGCTTCACCACTAGCCACTAGACCACCACACACACCTGAGAGCCACGCTAACCGCGACAACGTGTTTCCCTGAGAGAGAAGTCGTACATTTTCGTCGCATGCTCTCGTCCGTGGCAGATGCAGCGGCCTGTCAGAGCCGCGACCGCTTCCATGCAGCTCGGTGGACCATCCGTCTACGCCTCCCCATACCACATGGCCTGGCATTTATGTGACAGCCCGGTGTAGTCCTTGTCTTTCAAGAAAGGTGAGCGGCCGCAGTCAGCCTGCAGCACTCCTATTGGCCATCGCGCTGTGGAAAGTACGCGCGCCTGTCCTAGAAGGGCAGGCGGCGTGGGAAGTCTAGCCGGTCCAACAACTAGAGAATTTCCCTCTCGCAAGCCAATGGCTGCCACCCAAAGCCAACTGAATGTCTCGTTGGGCAGCTGGCTGCGGTAGGGCGACATTCATCCGAATGAGAATCGGCCCTTGAATACCTCTACTACCTTTGCGAACGTGAAATACGGTGATTTGCAGAGTGTGACTGACGCGGATGCAGTCTTCCGTACAGCTGACACCGTTTCCGTCGAACATGCCATTTGCCATGCCATGCCATGCCATGTGAGAGTGCTGGAAGCGCGCCGTTTCGGTCGCGGAGCGAGACCAAGGGACGTTTCAGCCGTTGGCCAAGGGCAACAGATAAAGTAGTGCCACATGAATGCTAACCGGATCTTGGGTGTGAGGCTTGGTGGCGTGGCTTGCTCGGAGGCCGACCGACCAGCTGCTGCGATTGTTCCTTATTAGCCAGCCGTCGTTCCGAAACATACAAGATACAAGACCTTCTCGCCATGGTCGATGGTGCTGTTCGCGTAAATTGCTGCACACGTCCCTGGGACATCCATTCTCGTGCCTTGTGCCGTCCCTCATCGCGCCATCCATACACCATCGTTGCGTGGTCTCAGAGCTATGTCCGCCTGCGAACCTTACCAGACTTGGGTGTTTCTAGACGTCGCTTACTGCTCTATATAGCAGTTGCCATGTATAAGTGCAAGCGAGACGCAGGAGCTGTCGCACGTAGATGAGAACGCTAAGACCTGCTGATCCGATCGCCGCCTTTCCGGACCGTACTGTGGTATGCTTATCAGGCCCGATCTGCAACCGCCGTGAAGCTTTCTTGTGTCTACAGTACTACTGTACTCCCTCAGTCGTGATGCCGAGGTATGTGCTATACAGCATCCTTCGACAAAGATGCCTCCTCTCCGTGGTGGATCTCTTCCCACAACACTTTGCTAGGCGGAGATGGCGGACGGTGTCACGAATCCGAGACTTTGACCTGCGTCTCCTTCAGCTGCCCATTCGGCCGAAAATGGTGTAACACCAGATCACACGTATCATCATCCTGTAGGCGCACATTATCACCAAGACTGTCACATCGACCAAGGCATCCGCTGCAGGATGCGAAACCATCCCAATCGTGACGAGCCGAAACCTGACCACTGGGAGTCTGGCGCCCTCCAAAAGTGGGAATCTGACAAGCGTCCGCCGCTCCTCCTAGGGGTTCCATGGTTTGGTTTCTTCTGGCGCGAACATCACCGTCTCACCTCCCATAAGCCTCCGCTTTTTCTATTTTTCTTCACCCTTCCCGAGTCCCGATGTGCAACCGACGTGCTTTCCTTTCAGGCGTTCACCAACTACATCATTATTGTCGCTCCTACACGTGCATGCTAGAGTGATCGGACGTGTGTGCTTGAACCTTGCCAACATCCTTACATGCGTAACGTCACTGTCCAAACAAATTGCAGAGCAGGACACACGAACAGCGACACACGAACACCTGCAAGCGTGTTCGCGAGCGCAGCCGCCAAAATTACTTGCAGCCTGCCTGTTGTGCGACGCCGAAACCCCTCGTGAAACCACAAATTTACCACGATTGTCCCAGGCGTCGGAAGGCTCGTTCAGCCTTGCTCTTAACACCCGGCCGGCTGTTAATCAAAGAGATCCCAATGAGATCCTACGACGACGACGACGACTGCCGCCGACTTCCGGGATCTCATTCATCTCCCGCTGCAAGTCCGGCTGGTAGACAAACATGCACAGGCAGGCAAGCATCCTCTATTCTTACATGCAGGAACCGGCTCGGGACCGCTGGGAGATGCTGGTAAGATTGCATTCGCGAATCCACGAGAATGGGATGCATGTACAGGGCATGTACGGTACATTACTACTGCTACAGTGTTGTATGATTGCGTGGCTCCCGGCAGCGAGTTCGGTAAGCCCTCTTTGATTCTTGAGGTTGTTGCGTCTGACGTCCAGGTTCTTGTTCGTTCAAGTCTAGCATTTCCCGAGTCATGGCACTGGGAGCACTGGGAGATGCCTTGAATTCCCAGTTACTTTTTCTCCGTCGTGGTCGATCAAAGCCTGTTGTTGGAAATGCCGACGAATTGAGTTCATCTCAGGTGCGTGAGCAACATCGATTTCTACTGGCATCAACGCTGCTACTAAGTTGCGCAACTTGGACGAGATCATAGCGGTGAAGGGTTCGCTTGAGTCTAACAACAGGATTCTTGCGGATGGTGACGTCCTCGGCGTCAATGGTTATGTGAGTAATCGTTTGGGCAGCAATTATCAAGGAAACTGGAATCGTATTGTGTTCTGGGTATCTTGGCTAAAGGTAGGCCAGTAGTAAGCAAACGCTCTTGCTTGCTTTGAAAGAGCTAGCGAGAAAAGCAAGCCAAAAGTAAAAGGAAACGGTCTCAGTCAACAACCATCGTCACCCCTCAGCTCTCCATCCGCGACAAAGGCGACGAAGCAAGGAAACTCGCCTCCGTCTCTCTCGGCCCAAGCCTCCCCTCAGCCAGCGGCGACACACCACCCACACGCTGCTGAATATACGCCTCGTTGCGTCGCTTGATGGGCGACTCATCGTAAGGGTCGAATCCGACTCGCCTGGCAGCGTCGTGTCGCATGCGTCTGCGCTTGGTCTTATCGGCGCCCGCGCCCGCTGTCCCGCTATCTTCGAGGAAGAAGTTCAACAGCTCGTCCTCGATCGCCAGGTGCGATTCTTGTCGGAATTGCTGCAAAGCGGCGAGCTTAGTGAGCATATCAAGCAGAGACAGACTGGTCTTGATGCCGGGTTGGCTGCGCTTGCTTGGGGAGAGCTGTAGGCCTGTGTTGAACGGCTGGTTTGCGGGTTGGTGGGAGATGTGCGTTGGTGACTGAGTCGCGGTTTCGGACCGCAGGGAAAGTTTGGACAGGGCGCTGGCGATGGCTGGTTCGGGTGAGGTGTATCTGCTCCCTCCGCGGCTTGAGGAAGTATTTGTGGCTGGTGTGTCGAGGTCGCCGTGGTCTGAGTCGGAGTCATTCTCTTCGCTGTATACCTCGAACGCTATCCACTCGGGGTCCAAGTTCGAAGGCAGTCTCCAGGCCTGGCTATCAGCATGCTCATGCGCTTCGGAAAGTTTTGGGTCAGGCGCGCTTCTGTGCTTGCCTCCAGCATCGATCTCGGAAGTGTCTTCATCGCTAGTGTCGCAATCAGAAAAGTGGAAATGGTCGGCACTTCGACTCCGCTGCAGCATGCGCCGAGGTGGGTCAGCGTGGATGTCGCGCTTGATCAACAGCACGGGGTTGTTGCTCTCTCCGTCACCGCCTATGTTCAGAATCTTGCCGGTATCAGCGTAAAACACCTTGGACACTTCGTGTATTGGAACGACGTCACGGATTCCAGCGTTGGGGACATCATCGAATGGGCCAGGTTGCGGGTCGTCCGGCTCGAAGGTGTGGACTCTGTCATCGTCCAAGTCTTCGACGATGAGCAGCTGATACGCGAACTCCGCCGAGGCTGTGCTCTCCCTGAAGGATGCTTGCGCGGCACTTGTGTCATCACCGGGTAGGTCGTAAAGTTGATCAAGAGGCAGGCGGATGAGTTTGACCCTCGCTTTGTGTATGACTTCTTTCCAGGTGGCGGCTTTGACACCATCTTCATCGACAGGCCTCCATGCATGGCCCGCGAATAGCATATAAACGCTGAGGACGTAAGTCGGGCCAACTTGTTCGCGGCCACCAGCAGATGTTGTGAAGTTCTTGTCGGCAGCGGTCAGGAAGGTGCTTGCTTGCAGCAGTCGAGAGGGTGAGATTGTTCCAGACAATTTGGTGGATAGATTGACTCCTGAAGTCGTGATCGCAAGGTTGATAAGAGGTACAGCGTCTTCGATGCGGTCAAGCAACGCTTTAATCTCGTTGATGACAAGTCTCATTTGGTGCTCGCTCTGCCCCCTCGTTTTGGCTCGATTGCTGTTGCGACGTAGTAGCTGCTCGTCGTTTGCCGCGTCGTTGAGACGTACGCCCAGATCTTGTATTTCGTAGCGAATCTCTTTTGTGAGACCGACAGCCGACTCAAGTGTCGTGTTACCGCGAGCAGCGATCAGCTCAATCATGTCGATTGCTGGCGAGATGATACGGATCTTGCCTTCAAGTCGGATCTGCAGTCTTGCGAGCTCTTCGCGCTCTTTGCCTCTGGGCGCTTCTTTCACCAAGCGACCACATTGCTTGAGAGCGTATCCGGTCGTGATCGTAATCCCTGTACGAAGGGCGTAGTTTACCGCCGATTGCGTAACTTTGCTTAATAGCAAATCCATCGTGTGCTCAATCTGCTGGTGAGTGGATGTTGTAGGTGTGAGTAAGAAACTGACTTTCTTGCATGGTCAAACGGAAGGTCTTGTTTGACGAAGCAGCTTGGTGTCTGTTTGCTATGTGCTTTAGGCAGAAGGTCGTCCATGCGGCCTCAGTCACAGTACAGTAATGTGAGTGAGTGCAGTTACAGTACAAGGGTAGGAGCACGCGCATCCAATCAGAGGATGCGACGCTAGTAGACATGCATTAGGACTTTGGAAAGCGCGACGCCGCGCACAGCCACATTGTGGCGCTTTCGCTTCTCGGCCGATCCTAAAGATTTCTTTCGACATGCGCCGCGCTTTGAGCCCATATTCAATAGTATTTGCGACATCGCAAACAACACATCACAAATGGCTGCATCAGATGACAAGAAGGGCTTGCCGCCCAAGATTGCCGCTATGAGGGCGCGTAAAAGGCAAAAGGTCGAGCAGCCCTCAACCGTCGAACGCCCGGCGAAGAAGGCGAAAACCGGCAACTCCAAGAAACCCGTGCAACTCGACAAGCTACCATGGAAGGATGTGGAAATGCCGGACCGCATGGATGACTACGAGGGCTTCTTCGGACTGGAAGAGATTGACGACGTCGAGGTCCTTCGCGACGATGCTACGGGGAAAGTCTCTTACATATCTCGCCACGAACCTGCCGGTGAGCAATCAGACGAATATCCGTCTGATGGCGAGGAATTCACTGGTTTTGATGACGATGAGCCCGACGTTCCCGAGCCAGCCTCGGTGCCTGCTGATGAAGTAGAGCTCAAGAAGGGTGGCGAGGACGAAGATGTCCCTGAGCCAGCCTCGGTGCCAGCTGATGAGGTAAAAGCGAGGAAAGATAAAAAGGAAAAGGAGAAGAAGGAGAAGAAAGAAAAGAAGGCGAAGCCCGAACCCAAGTCAAAAGCACAGCAACTAGCTGCAGAAAAGGCCAGCACTACTTCAGCCACCGGCGCGTTCCAAAGTCTTGAGGCTGCGGAGGACGATGAAGACGTCGACATCTCCGCCTGGCTACCTCTTAAGCTTTCGCCCGATACAATGTCTGCCCTTGCAAAGCTCAAATTCAAGAAGCCCTCCAGCATTCAGAGCGAGGCAATCCCGGAAATCCTTGCAGGACACGATGTCATTGGCAAAGCTTCCACAGGTTCTGGCAAGACTCTGGCATTCGGTATTCCTATCCTGGAGAGATTCCTGGAGCACCGCTCAAAGCAACAAAAGAGCGAACACAAGTGGCCACTTGCGTTGATCCTATCACCAACGCGAGAACTTGCACATCAACTCAGTGAACATTTGGAGGCCCTGTGCTCCACTGGGCTGTTCCGTGGTCCTCAAATCGCCACAATCACAGGAGGCCTCTCCGTGCAAAAACAACAACGACAAGTCAAGGAAGCAGACATCATTGTTGGAACGCCTGGACGACTTTGGGAAGTTATCAGTGATGGACATGGCTTGATGGACGCCTTGAAGCATTTGCAATTCCTCGTAGTTGACGAGGCCGATCGTCTGCTTAGCGAGGGCCACTTCAAGGAGGTTGGAGATATCCTCGACGTGCTAGATCGCCAGGTGATCAACAGTGAGGACGCCGAGCCTTCCAGTGGAGTGCCGCAAGCCGATGATTCAACGGCATCAGAGAGACAAACACTTGTGTTCTCGGCGACTTTCGACAGAGGATTACACAAGAAACTGACTGGCAAAGCTAAGCCTACTGGCGGAGATCTTTTGAGCAACAAGGAGTCTCTGGAACTTCTTCTGCGGAAGTTGAACTTCCGCGAGGAGAACCCCAAATTTGTTGATGTGAACCCAGTCCACCAGATGGCTAAAGGTCTCAAGGAAGGTATGATCGAGTGTGGCGGAACAGAGAAGGATCTCTATTTGTACACTCTGCTACTTCACTACCGCCAGTCCAGGACCCTCGTTTTCTGCAACTCCATCAGTGCCGTAAAACGCATCACACCATTCCTGCAAGAACTGGAACTCCCCGCGCTGGCCCTTCACTCTGGAATGATTCAGAAGCAGCGTCTCCGGTCCGTTGAACGCTTCAAGGAGACGAAACCGGGAGCCAAGTCAGCTTCCATCCTTGTCGCGACTGACGTGGCCGCAAGAGGATTAGATATTCCCAATGTTTCACTTGTCGTACACTACCATTTACCCCGCGCTGCGGACACCTACGTCCACCGCTCAGGTCGCACAGCAAGAGCGGGTCAACAAGGCTCAAGTATCCTCATCTGTGGACCCGAAGAAGTCAATGGTGTTCGTCGCCTTATTGCAAATGTTCACGCCAAGACAGCTGTCTCGCACGAGGAAGATGCAACTGTGGCAGCTAAACAGGGTTACTACATTCGCTCCTTGGACATGGACCGCCGCATCGTTTCACGCCTGCGAGAACGTGCTCAGCTTGCGAAGAAGCTTGCAGACATGAACACATCCAAGATGAAGCGAAGCAAAGAAGACGACTTCATGCGTGCTGCAGCAGAGGAGCTTGGTGTCGACTACGACTCAGAGGAATTCGAGAAAGAGGCACCTGGGAAGCATGGTCGCGGTGCTGGCAGGAGAAAGAAGGAGAAAGAGGCGGCGAATACGACCAAGGGCGAAGCCGCCGGTATGAGAGCAGAGCTGAAGAACCTGTTAAGGCAGAGAGTGAATGTTGGTGTGAGTGAGAAGTATCTGACTTCTGGCAATCTGGATATCGACGAGCTGTTGAGACAGAAAGAGCTCGGCGAAGGAAAGACTGGCGAATTCTTGGGTCGTGGAGGATTGGAGGACTTGTAGGACTTCCTCTCTCTATGGTATGTGGAAAGGGTTCTTATAAGCAGCACTTGTAGCCTGTCCTGTACTCGATCTCTGAAACCATATGTCGACGTTCTCGTTTTTATGAAGCTCCATTCTTCCGCGTGTCTTCACCCTCGGCTCCAACTCCACCTCGAGTCCGTGCCACGCGCTCCAAGCTCTGCCTACGTGCTTTTGAAACGTCATTTTCAACGATGTGAGGTCATGCCCAGTCTGGAGCACGGCCATTGGTCTATAATATCACTCCGGTTTGCTCCTGTACTGTAACTGTATCTTACTATCAAACAACCGAATCTTCACAGCTTGAACGCGCTATCAAACTATAAGAATCATCAACCCAAGAATGTAGGCTTGCACACACCCCATCAACAGCCTCGTCGTCAAGAAACACTAACAAGCCCCACCACAGCTCTCGATTCTACCCCAACAAACCACAACAACAACTCCGAACTCAAAAAAACAATCAACATGCTCTTCGCCGCCCGTATCGCCCGCCAAGCGCGTCCCGTCGCCTTCCGCGCCGCGGCTCCCTCATACGTTCGCCCCTTCTCGCAGGCACAGCAACTGAGGCTGAAGGAGGACGCCAACCGCAGCCCCGAAGAGCTCGAGCGCATCAAGAAGGAGCAGCTCGAGCAGCAGAAGCAGGGCAAGGGCCAGTGGAACGAGGAGCTGGCCTCGTCGTCCGAGTCGCACGTCGCGGCGGACAAGCAGAACGTCAACGACCACCAGCAGCACATGAGCGACCTGCAGAAGGAGACGGCGCAGAAGACTCAGAACAACCACCCTGATGCGAAGAAATAGATGAGATGGAATTTCGCTATTGGGGTCGGTTGGATGGATTGGATGTTGGTGTAATCATGAAGCGTGTACAGTTAATGAGCATTCAAGATCAAGATTCTTGTTTGTAGGAATTATTTATGACATTATATTGCATAGATTACTTTGCACCTGGTTACTTTCTCTCATTTCCAGCAAGGATTGAGGCAGCTCTTCAAGCATCTTGTCTAGCTTGGAGCCCACCATCATCGAGAGCAATATCTTCAACGATAAGAGACTTATCGCAAATACCAAGAAGAGGCGCATTGCCATCAGGGACAGACAACGTGCCGAGCAGACTTGGCGTAACATGAACTATGCGGCACCGTCGAGCTCAAGGCGCCCGCCAGACTTCCAGCCATCGAACTACCAGCCGTCGAACTCCGATCAGCGCTCCGTTGCAGCGCTCCCTGACCAATATCTGGTATCGAAGACATGATCACCAGTACACTGGCATCTTGAACCAGCGATCGCTCTCAATAGCGAGGGCATGGCGACTGGATTCCATGATCTTTCGAAGTGAAGCTGGAGTCTAACATACACAATTTGATTCGCTTTGAAGGACGGAAGTTTCTTTTCTCTTCTAGCCTTTGCGTTTGAGGCCGGCTAAAGTGTTGGGTTGCGGCGCATAGCGTGTGTAGCGTATAGCTTTTGAATGTGAATCTTGATTTCGTGTTTTCTGTTTCAAGTGCTATCATTTAACATTCCTTTCATCGTGATACACTTGAGCCTTGAGATGATGTAGACACCTTACAATAAGCGTCCTCTTTGCGTTCCTATCGGGCCGCCGTCAGTGACCTCTGCACTGTTGAGGCCAGCGCACGATCTTGTTCTTTTCGCGCTTCTCGCGCCTCCGTCTTCAGCGACACCATTTGCAATGGCATAGCGACGACAGAACTCGCCGGTCCTGTCGTGGCGTCACATCGCTTAATACTCCAGGGCAGTCTTGATCGAATCGTATACTCTCGTCACATCCGGGATGTTAAATTTCTCGTAGGCAAGACCCGAGTGAGTGCTCCAGCCCGCTACCCTTTGAATAGGTGCCTCGAGTCGTGTGAAACATCCTTCTTGGACCGTGGCGGCCACTTCAGCGCCAACGCCAGCGTTGACCATGCTCTCATGCACCACAATCAGTTTGCCTGTCTTGCGTACGGAAGTCATGACCGTCTCGCGGTCCCAGGGGTAGATGGTACGGAGGTCGATGAGTTCTACTGAACAGTTGAAGTCATGTTCTGCTGCGCTAATGGCCGATGAACATGTGTACAGTGGTGTGCCGTAAGACACGATGGTAACGTCTCTGCCCTCTTTCAGGACCTCGGCCTTGTTTAGAGGAAGAGTGTACGCTTCCGCGGGGACGTGCTCGGCAGCTGCGCGGTACAGGATCTTTGGTTCCAGGAAGACGACAGGATCGTTGCATTCGATTGCAGCCAGTAATAGACCTTTGGCCTGGGCAGGCGAGCGAGGCACTACGACTCGCACGCCGGGGATGTGTGTGAAAAGCGATTCCGGAGATTGTGAGTGGTACAGTCCGCCGTGACCAACGCCACCACTGGGCATTCTGACCACCATGCCGCCACAACTCTGCGCCTCTGCATTGACACCAGCGCGGTAGCGGACCTTGGCAGCTTCGTTCACAATCTGATCAAAAGCTGGGTAGACGTAGTCGGCGAATTGGATTTCGGCAATGGGTCGCATGCCTTCCATTGCAGCACCAATGGCAAAGCCAGCAATACCCTGCTCGGTCAATGGAGTGTTGAAGACGCGATCCTCGCCAAACTCATTGGCCAGATTCATCGAGCAACGAAAGACGCCGCCAAAAGCCACATCCTCGCCAAATAACATCACACGATGGTCTGTGCGAAGTGCATGTCCCATGGCCGAGTTGATCGCTTGGAAGAGGTTTTGTCTGCTTGTGGTGCCATCGCGGGCGGCAGACGAGAGCTCTGGGTTGGAGAGAGCATCCTTGGAGGTATGCGAGAGGATGGAAGTTGTGCTGAAGTCTGTGGGGATATTAAGACGGGCCTTGGACGGATGTGAGGCGTAGGCACGACGAGTGACGAGGGAGGTAAAGGCGCTTGTGAGGCGTGTTGGCCGTACAGAGTGCATCATAGTTTGAACGAAGCGGGTGCAAGTGGCACCACACACAGCCAGGACATGTAGTCAAGAGGGAACGATGGTACAGGCCATTGAACAGGTGCAGTGCAGCACAACGAGAGGTGATGTCCTGTGGCCAGCGGTTGCTGTCGGCTTTGGAGCCTCGGCTATGTTTGACGCGTTTGGTCGTGCTGCGGCTTAAGAAGGTCAATGGCTTGAATGGGTAAGGGGAATCTTAACAAGGCGTCTGAGGCAGAAACAAGAGCAGAGCCGCGCACCTAGTCAGCACACGTGAACGCGTCTCACACATCACCTGATCACGTGCACAGTGAAGTGAACGGAGGAGGTGGAAGTGGTGTTGAGCGTATCGTCCTGTAGCCTGTAGCCTAGAGACTGGAGAGGTAGGCCAGATGAGCGCTCGTGCCATCACGTGTCCCCAGCTTCCCCAAACAGACAGCAGGTGGCAGGCGCGACCGGACGACTTGAACCTCGACGCTTGCTCGCTACACCCCCGAACGACAAGCTCGCGGCCGCATCATCCTCCCTGTTGTTTCCTAGCACATCAACACCACCACATCGCCCACGAATAACCCTCCACTCTACACATATACCCGATCCGCCCCTTCGTCTCACAACCACCGACGACGCCGGAGCTCCTTACATCCTCGCCTTCCCTCCTTGAACGAACGCTCCAGAAAAGTTTCCGTGAACCGAACCCATGGCTGCTGTACGTCCTGTATCCACCGCTCTCCAAACAGAGCTTCCGGCATCGAACAGTGACTAACACAATGGCCCGACAGCCTCCCTCCCAGCCGCGCGCCTACTCGCAAGCATACATCCCCAACGGCGCCACTCAGCCTTCAGGTCCCGTGCCCGGAGCCAGGCCTCTCGACCCCAACCAGGGCCGCGTGCAGCAAGTCGGTCATGCTCGTGTGCTTTGCATAGCAGATGTCAGAGGTGCGTACTATTCACCCAGGGCATGCATGGATGGAAGCTCATTGTATACACAGGACACCTGCGCCAGCTCAATGAGCTTGCGCGCAACGCAAAGGCCGACTACATCATTCACACTGGCGACTTTGGTTTCTACGATGAGACGTCGATAGAGCGCATTGCCGAGAAGTAAGTGCTGTGGCATGCACCGATGAACATCACCAGCTCTAACATTACAACGCAGGACCCTCAAGCACGTCGCCCAATACTCACCTCTGCTGAACGAACCCGTCAAGACCGAGATCACCCGCGCCGCTCCTCAACAGTCAGTCAAGGACCGTTTCCTCAGAGACCGCCTCCCACTTTCAGAGCTCCCGCAGTTCCTCAACAAGACTTACAAGCTCGACGTGCCTGTCTACACCGTGTGGGGTGCTTGCGAAGATGTCTCAGTACTGGAGAAACTGCGCTCCGGCGAGTACAAGATTGACAACCTTCACGTCATCGACGAGTCGCATTCGAGATTATTGGACATTGGTGGCGTGAAGCTCCGTTTGCTCGGTCTGGGTGGCGCGGTCGTCATGCACAAGTTGTTCGACAACGGAGAGGGCCGCACTACTATCGCCGGTGGTCAGGGTACCATGTGGACCACCGTCTTGCAGATTGGTGAGCTCATCGACACTGCAAACCGTGTGTACGACCCCACAGAGACCCGTGTGCTTGTCACACACGCATCTCCTGCAAGGGAAGGCCTCCTCAACCAGCTCTCTGTCGCACTCAAGGCCGACTTCTCCATCTCTGCTGGTCTGCACTTCCGTTACGGCAGCTCATACAACGAGTTCTCGGTCAACCCTTCGCTCGATCACTACCGCGGCAAGCTCGCAGCCTCCAAGGCTTCCTTCAACGACGTTTGGGAGACGGTCAAGAACGAGGTGGAGCCTGCGGTCCAAGAAAACGAGGCGCAGCACAAGCTTCTCCAGATGGCTGTCGACCTCGTCGGCAAAATGCCTTCTGTCGCAAGCGGCGGCAACCCATTCGGCGGCGGACCCCAAACTGGACAAGTGGACGAGAGCGCTTTCAAGAACATGTGGAACTTCAACTTGGCGGATGCTGCTTTCGGCTGGCTCGTTCTGGACATCGATCAGGGACGCATCGGCACCGAAATGCGCGCCCAGGGTTTCAACTTCTCACACCGTGGTGGAAAATCTCAGCAGAGACCTCAAGGCGTCGCAGCGGCGCCTTCGAACGCCACTGTGCCGCCGACCACTGGCAACCTGCCGACTCCTGGTGGCCAGCAGCCACCCGTCGGTCAGCAGCAACCTCGCGCTCAGCAGCCTGTGGTAGGACAGCCACCCCAACAGAGGGCTCAGCAACCACTCGCCGCTCAGCAATTGCAGCAGGCAGCTCAGCCCAGGCCCGCAGTTCCTCAGCAAAACCCGGCCTCGCCTGCGCCCGCTCAAAAGCCTGCTACTCCTCAGCCGACTGGTCCCGCCCTTACCGCTAACGGTACAACCGCACCCGCCGCCACTCTGCCGAGCAGGGACGGTACGCAGACTAACGGCAATGACGCATCAAAGCCTAGCCAGTCCCCGGCTCAGGCTAAGCCTGAATCAAAGGGCATCTTCATCACCAACGTCTACGACTTACAATCTCCTGAAGACGTCAAATCTCAGCTCTTCGGCGCCGACGATGCTGCCAAGATTACCAGCGTCGAGAAAACTCCCAAGGGCCCCTGGATCGCACACTTTGAGACTTCAGAGCAGATGCACGAGGTTCTCGCTCGTGTTCCTTCGAAGGAGGCTCTCGAGAAGCACAAGGGCGTGCGCATGGCCGCCTACAACCCCGGCAACCGTGGACGCGGCAACTTCGGCGGTGCCGGTTCATGGGGAACCGGCCGCGGTGGCCCTAGCGCTCGTGGTGGCGCTGAGGCGCGTGGCGGCTACCAGTCTGCTGGTGGAGCAACCACCGGCAGTGACTCCGAGTCTGGACGCGGTGGTCGTGGCCGTGGAAGGGGCGCTTTCCGTGGTGAGCGCGGTGGCCGTGGACGCGGTGGTCGCGGCGGCGCCAAAGGCGAAGGTGCCACATCCGCGCCGGCTGCCGGTGGCGATGCATAGGTCGGATCGTCTCCCGCCAAGGACCAGTGGACCAGCATCAACTCGCCAACGGACAGTAACTGGTAAAAACGATCAGCATACGATTCTTGCTGTGTAAAGATTATCGATGAAATGGGATGGACAGAAGTAGAGCGCGATCTGTTCGATTGGGTTGATGAGCGTTAGTATACCCTCGTTGCATTTTATACCTGTGTTGTTTGTAATCGAGGAATTTGACTTAACTTCAACCGAATTGGTCTGGCAGCTTGAGACGTCTTGACTGTCAAGGCTTCGATATAGCTTGTCACTGTATACGATCTTTCAGTAGCGCAAACATGAAGAATACAGCTATGGTTCCTTATCCCAGAACTGAAACAGTGCAACACCATCCCGCACATTTCACAGTTCATTCACGTTGGTCCTTGGTCCCTGTACAGGCAAATCTGCAGCAGATGAGAGAGCTAGATCGACCGTGGAGAGAAAATTGGGCCTCATGTTCAAGTGCGGGGAAGCAAAAGGATCGGTCTTGATCGTCTTGCTCGACTCCTTACCACATGTAAAAAGATCGATCACTACATGGCGAACCGAACCGGACGCATTCAGCCTGATTTCAATATCATCAAAGATGCTATGCATTGCATGTGCTCCCCGAATGCAGTGCAGATCCCACCAGGACGATGACGATCTTGGTGCTTGCCTTGCCAATGGGCACTGTGAACGACCTCGTATAGTTTGAGTGAGTGCATGAGACGAGGAGATGGGCTGGCAGCCGGCAAAATATCACATCAAGCTACCTGAGCTCCCGCGGCTGCGATATAAGTATCAACGGACCCTCTGTTGGATGGCATGACAGGTCTTTCCACCCCAACTTGGCAGTCTCAAGACGCTTCACTACACCGCCAACATGGCCATGAAGAAGCAACTCCAAGTGGCCTTGATGCCATTCTTGTCAGCCTTGGCTCTCGGTCAGACCGATGGCTCTTTCGAGTGCTCCGACTCCGCCTCGGCCGCCTTCAATGCCACTTTTACTTCCCTGGGATGCTACAACGACAGCAGCGTCAGCATTCTTCAGGCTGCCAAGCTCAGCACCATCGCCATGACACCATCCTACTGTGCGAATTGGTGCGGTGAAAGAGGTTACGCTTACGGTGGAATTAACTTTGGAACGCAATGCTTCTGCGACAACGAGCCGAACTTTGACAATGCGAATGAGATCGATGAGGAACGTTGCAATCCATGTGTGGCGGAGCCAGAGAGCAAATGTGGAAGCGGTTACATGTTAGTATACAATGGTCGTTGTTGAACGAAAACAGTCCTGACATTTCAACAACAGCATGACCCTCCTGCAGATAGACAACCCTGAGGGCAACGCTACCATCGGAGCCGACCTGTTCACCCCTGCCTGTCAGACAAGCCCGTTGTGTTCTCGCGACATCTGTGATACTGCCCTAAGTATTCCGGAACGAGTTGCTTCCTTGGTCAACGATCTAAATCTGGAAGAGAAGATCCTCAACCTCGTCGACGCCTCTGCTGGCTCCCGCAGATTAGGCCTTCCTGCGTACGAGTGGTGGAGCGAGGCTACCCATGGAGTTGGCTCTGCTCCTGGAGTCCAGTTCACCCCTCCGCCATACAATTTCAGCTATGCTACAAGCTTCCCGTCTCCGATCCTCTATGCTGCAGCTTTCGACGACGAGCTCATCAAGGCGATTGGCAAAGTGATTGGCAGAGAGGGCAGGGCATTTGGCAACAATGGATACGCAGGCTTTGACTATTGGGCGCCGAATGTTTGTCGAGATGCCCTTTCCAGTTGGCGATTCGACTAGACTGACAATACTCTCTCAGATGAACAACTTCCGTGACCCTAGGTGGGGACGCGGGCAGGAGACCCCTTCAGAGGATGTTTTGCATGTTCAGAATTACATCCGTAACTTCGTCCCGGCTTTACAAGGAGACGACCTTGACAATAAGCAGATCATCGCTACCTGTAAGGTAAGTCAATCATTCCTCGCTCTCATAGGACAAGTTGATTGGGGCGGGCTACTGCCAACGGCACACAAATCTGCCTTAGCCTATCTGTCCCGTGAAAGCTCAACATTTCTCAATACGAAGTTCGAGACTAACTATGTCAGCATTACGCCGTTTATGACCTCGAGACTGGACGATATGGCAACAACTACAACCCCACACAGCAAGATCTTGCTGAATACTACCTCGCGCCATTCAAGACGTGCATTCAAGAAGCTCATGTCGGCTCCGTCATGTGTTCATACAACAGCGCTCTTGGCATTCCAACGTGTGCTAGCGAATACCTGCTTGAAGAGGTTCTTAGAGAGCACTGGAACTTCACACAAGAATACCATTACGTCGTAGGAGATTGCGGGTCGGTGGGGGATATCTACGATTGGCACAACTTCACTGAGAGCTACCCTGACGCCGCATCCGTGGCTCTCAATGCTGGCACCGACCTTGACTGTGGCAACACTTACGTGCAGCTGAACGAATCGCTCGCCGACAACACCACGTCGATTACTCGAGTCGATGAAGCACTCACTAGACTGTATCACGCCTTGTTCACAGTCGGCTTCTTCGATGGGGGCAAGTATGAATCTGTCGGTTGGGACGACGTGGGCACACCAGAGGCTGATGAGCTGGCATACGAAGCTGCTGTCGCCGGCATGACTCTACTGAAGAACAGGAAAGACTTCCTGCCTCTCGATGATCACCGCCACCGCAAGGTCGCCTTGATCGGTCCTTATGGGAACGCTACAGAAGACATGCAGGGTGCTTACTCTGGGCCTCCGAGACACATCATCAGTCCATTGGAAGCTTTCGAAGGCTACGAACTATGGGATGTTGTTTATGAGGAAGGCACAGGCATCGCCTCGAACAGCACCGAAGGATTCGAAGCTGCAGTTGCCGCCGCAAAAGAAGCCGACATCGTGGTATATCTAGGCGGACTGGACAACACCCAGGAGAGGGAAACGAACGATCGGGAGACGCTTGAGTGGCCTGGCAACCAGCTGGACCTCATCGCGAAGCTCACCAACACTGGTAAACCTGTAGTGGTCGGTCAATTTGGCGGCGGGCAGGTTGATGACACAGCATTACTCAACAACAAGAACGTTAAGGCACTGGTATGGCTTGGCTATCCAAGCCAATCAGGTGGCCGCGCCATCCTCGACATCCTGACCGGAAAGAAATCCATCGCCGGCCGTCTCCCAATCACCCAGTACCCAGCATCCTACAACGAAGAAGTCAGCATCTACGACATCAACCTGCGCTCAAACGCCACCTACCCAGGCCGAACGTACCAATGGTACACCGGCAAAGCCGTCCTGCCCTTTGCCTACGGCCTCCATTACACTACTTTCTCCCACAAGTGGACCCAAAAGCTGCGCAAATCTTACAGCATCCAGCACCTCGTCGAGAAAGCCCGTTCGTCTTCTTCCGCTTCAGGCAAGCTAATCCCAGACACAATCCCCTTCCAAACCGTGCAAGCGCGCGTCAAGAACACAGGCAGCCGTGTGAGCGACTACGTCGGCCTCCTCTTCCTCTCCAGCAAGAACGCCGGTCCGGCGCCGCGTCCGATCAAACGTCTCGTCTCTTACGCCCGCTTGCACGATATCCCCGTCCGAGGTTCCCAGGTTCTGGATCTCCCTCTGAGTCTCGGCTCGCTGGCTCGCGCGAACGAAGAGGGCGATTTCGTGATTTACCCGGGCAAGTACGAGCTTGCGCTTGACTTCGATGGGTGTATCAAATTCTCTTTCGAGCTGAAGGGTGAGCCGGAGGTAGTGGAGGCGTTGCCGCGGCCGAGGGATGCGGAGGATTATGAGTTTACTGTGCCGGTCACTATTCAGGCTCCGAGTTATGGGGCTTATTCTGATGAGTCGTAGAGCCCGGGTGTGATGAGAACTGGTATTGCGTTCTCTCGCCTCTCTCGCATTGAATCAATTTCGACGGACCATGGACCATGGACGTCGATGGTTGATCATCAGGCGAGTCTCTGGATTTCTCCATACCCCTCGCGCTGTAACTCACGTCAAAAATAACCTCCTTGTCGTATGTGGGACCTGAAGCCATAGTCTTTTTTGATGTAGGTCTACCACCTTGAGTACATGACTTAAGACACGATTTGTTCCCCTGCCCCTATTGCTGTAGGCTATAGCGGCTGCAAGTTCTGTCCTTTTGCTACTATTACGACTGCTAACATTTTTATTGCTTCTCATTGGGCTCTCTCGAACGTCCGCATTGTCGCGATTGGTGTAAAGCCGGCCTGGGGTCTGCGAAGAGAGGTCTAGATGGCTGTGTCCGACTCGAGGGTGGTGATACCGTTGTCCGGACTTTTCGAAAGAGTCAGCGAAGCATACAGGGCATGTAGCTATCCAGGAGATCTTTCGGTAGTTGAAGCGGTCTGTCGAACTCATTTGCTTTCCACGAGCGAGTCAAGCGCTTCAATACCATGGTGCTCCGAGGCGAGTTGACCAACCCATGCATGGAGCTCATTGAGGATAGTCTAGGATCCTACAGAGTGGTCCTGGTGGGAACCGTGGGCCACGACAGCGGCAGGTTCCATTGCGTTTCTTGCGATGCTTTCACGACCTGTTCCCGCCCGACATACCATCTAGTATCAGCCTTCGACGAGTTACTGTTGATTGATCAACCACGACAGACGCAGCTTGCTGATTAAAAGGTGGTTGGTGGTTAGAGTTCTCTGGACATCGTGGCACAAACGTGCCCCCCCAGTCGCGCAAACGTGGAGACACATGCGCTAACGCAGGAACGGTTTCACTCATTTTATTTCTCCTGCCTTATTACTTCCACCCTATTAGTATTATGGACGAATTCCCCCTAACCAACCTCTTCATTACGGTTACACAGGAGGCTAGTCTCATTGACAAGGCTGTCATTCTCGAAAACCACGGCTTCGATGGTGTAACTAGGATCGATGATAGACTCCATCCACCATAGTAGAGGCATGCAAAAGCCTGTCTCAGGATCTAATCTCCCTCTTCCATCGTTGGCAAGCTGCGGAGGACACACACAACAGGAGGATGCTGTGGTACCGTTATGTGAGTGAGACATTCCGGACATGTTGCGGGCAGCGGCTAGCGAAGTCTGCAAAACAATAATCTCGCCACGCTCGCCACTAACGCATGTTCGCCGGTCGTGTGACCATTGGTGCAATTTCCCGCCCCGCCCATTGCGATCGGGTCGCTATTGGTCCAGCTCCCACAGTTTGAATGCCGTGCCAATAACACGGACACGATCGATTCCGACGACTGAGTCCCACGGTTGCTTCCAAGCAACCGCTTGGAAGCGCGCCATTTTACTATACATACTGCGAGGTCGATCCGGTGCGAGGCACGCTTTTTTTTTTCGTTTCGGTCTGCGACGTATCCGTGATACAGTTTTCTCACCACGCTCATTAACAACTCTGCTGCCGGACAAGCGCACCCACGATCATTACCAACAATCAACGAGAACACACCAGTCTTTACCACCACTCACCTTCCTGCGAACAGTCTATTCTTGGACCTCCCACACCAGACCTGTCGCATCCTGCTACGCGACGCTCGCTTCTCTTCGCGCGCGACCAAGTCTCAGACGCCTGGCGTTTCATCTTAGCCCTCGCGACTCCATCCAACAGGCCTTCTGCTCGTCGACTCCCTCGTCTTCGACGAACTGTGTTGTCAACAAACAGTAACAAACACCAGCATCCCAAGGACCGTCATCGCGCATCATCTCCCAAAATCCACCCATCCGGGACAGGCATCTAGAAATCCCGACAACAGTCCACCAACATTCCAGATCAATCTCGCCGCAAATCTAGAATCATGCGCTTCTCGACTTTGACCGCAGCCGCTCTCTTCGCGCTGGCCTCCGCTCAGGATGCATATCCTGCCGCCACCGACAGCAGCCTTGTGACGACCTGGACCATGACCAGAACAGTCCAGCGCGTTGTCGAAACCGTGACCTCAACTCGCAACACCTCCGCCCTCACGACTACCTCGGACGTGTCTGTTTCGCAGACGACGACTGTGTCGCCGCCGCTTGGCACGGCTTCGATGGGGGTCCTCCCGCACACCAATGGCACTTCAACGGTTCTGGGAACCGGCGCAATGCCTTCCGACAGTGCTCCCACGGACTTCCCCGAATCCGGCGCGGAGAGAGTTGGACTGGAGATGGTCGGCTTGATGGCAGTGGTTGGACTTGTCGGGCTGGTTGGGCTGTAAAGCAGCCCACTTTCTTGTTTGCCTTCTTTCATGATTCCACGTTACTCTCTTTTTTTTCTTTTGGAGGAAGACCGGGTGTTTAAAGTTTTAAGGTCTGATGAAGGGACGATGGGTTGATGCCCTTACTTCTTGATGTGAGATACCTTTGGTGTTTTGGACTTTTTGTGATTAGTGATAGGAGAGATTTGGGGGGTTGTTTCAATCCTTTTCAGAGTGCAGCCGCTCGCTTTCTTCCGTATGTCCAGAGCTAGTCGTATGCAAGTTCGGATGATGCAGACTTGTCTTGTTACTGGTATTTCTCATAGGTACGTGCTGTGTCTCATGAACCGCAACGAGATGGATGACTGCCAGCGCAGGTGAGTACAGTCGGGAAATGGGAACGATCACATGCATACACACAGGATGTTGAGCATGTACATTCAAGTTTTCTGTGTTAATTAGCGTTGGTCCGTATGCCCTTGGACAGCTTTCTCGTCGGGCGATAGGTGCATATCTGGATAGAGTAGGTACATGTATGTGTGTAAAGGAGATAGACGAGATAGACGCCTCTCAAGATGAAGACGGCGAGTCGCCCTTTCCTTGGCGCTCTCTGTCAGCGCCCGCCAAAGATCAAAGATCCACTGTTTGTCGGTGGGGTCCAAACGTGACGTCGTGACTTTGTGAGTCGATCTCCAGAACGAAACATTTGTGATGTTGTTGACTTCTTACAAGCACATTCTTTTCTAGGACCACTACCTCTGGATATTCGAATTGCTACGCTCTCTACCACTCTCTTACACCATCATCAGGTAACTCGCACACGCCGATCATGGCGAGCCACAAACGAGTGAAAGACATTGATTACGATGAGGACGACCTCTACTCTGGCGACGAAGAAGATTACGACAATGCAGGCGGTGACAGCCTGACTGACAAGGACCGGGAGAACTTTTCCACACTCACGCCTGTTGTGCGTGCTGAACTCGACGAGGCATGCTTGCAAGTGGAGACCAAAGAGATCGAGGATGCACTATGGTACTACTTTTGGGATGTCGGCAAAAGTGTGACCTACCTGAAGAATGCAAAGCAGCCAAAGAAGCCGACTACACAAACACCTCCCACGAAGGAGAAGGCGAAGAGCAAATTCGACCTGGCACAAGAGGATAGCGCTAAGAAATCTGGAGGTGAGTTTGCTGTTCCTTTCCTTATCACTTTGCAGGCTGGACCGCAGGATCCGGAGAAGGTTCGAGGCGGGCCACGCTAGCACAAGCAGGTCGACTGACTTGTGCGAGAAGACTGTAGCCCGCCTCTTGACATCTCACCGCCGGCAGGAGGATGGTTCGCCAACGTGTCTTGGAGTGACGTCCCAAGCGACATGGAAGGGCACCTCGTACCTTGCCAACCCTGTCGACCTGCACCCCAGCTGCTCGGTGGCTCGAGCAAACTAGCAAAACTTGCGGAAGAGCGAAGGAAAAAGGCGGAAGCGGTAAAACAAGGCTCCACGCAACCATCGGAGAGCGAGACGAAAAAGGCAACGAGTGCTCTGGATCGGTTGACTCTGGGAAAATCTACGGATCAGAAGGAGAATGCATCACCGAATCCTCCTCTAGAGCCTCGGAAATATGTCCCTAGGAAGAGGAGGGAATCTACACCGCCCCCGCCGGAGCCTGAACCAGAGCCACAGGAAGAGGAAAAGGAGCCACTGCCTGATCTGAGAGCTCCTCCGACAGCCTTTGGGCGTGCTATATCCACCTGTCCCAATACTGGAAGCGCCATGTCTACGATGACGGTCCAAGACTTGCTGGGCGCGACTGCTAGAACGGAGGCCTTTCAAAATCCTTCTCCGGACGACGTGGTCTCGCATGCTCAGGGCGGAAGCAAAGGATTGAAAAAATGAAGGAACAACACGCTGACAAAACATCCTCCGATATGCAGTTTCTGGAAATTCTACCCCAAAGCAGTCCAAAACTGCCAGTAGCCTGCAAAAAAAGACTGAAAAGCTAAGCCTTGAATCCACGCCGCCCGCACCGGCACAGCCCAAGGTCAAGTCGAAGAATTTGGATGTGCCTAAGCTTTGGGCGGAAGCAGCTCCTTCACTAAAACCTTCCGCCGCCTTTGTCGTGATTGGACATGTTGATCATGGCAAGTCCACCCTCATGGGTCGCCTGCTATTGGATACTGGTGCTGTACCACAGCGTGACATCGACAAGTACCGCAAAGAAGCCACCGAGAAGGGTAAAGGCTCTTTTGCACTCGCGTGGGTGATGGATACTAGCTCGGATGAGCGAGACCGTGGCGTCACCGTGGACATCGCACAGCACTTTTTCTCGACGGAGAATGCAGACTTCGCCATTTTAGACGCACCTGGTCACCGAGACTTTGTGCCGAACATGATCGGTGGTGCCGCAATGGCTGATTTGGGCGTTTTGGTGGTCGATGCGAACCAGCTTGAGAGTGGCTTGAGAGGCCAAACCAAGGAGCACGTCCTATTGGCTCGTGCTGTGGGACTGGAGAGAATCATTGTTGCAGTCAACAAGATGGATGGAACTACACCGCCGTGGAACCAGAGCGTCTTCGAGGAAGTTAGTGGAGAGGTGAAGAAGCTTCTGCAGGAAACTGGATTCGAAGACAACAACATCAAGGTAGTGCCCTGTTCTGGCTTGAGTGGAGAAAACGTCGCCAAGGCACCGTCATCATCTGGCACCGAGATGGCATGGGTGTCAGGAAGCCGTGACACTCTAACAACAGTCCTGGAATCCATGGCGGCGACCATTCAAACGGCCAGCGAGTCCGTCAAAGGTCCACTGCTCATGCAGATCACCGACATCTTCCGCGGTGGCGTGCAGAATCCTTTCTCTGTCTCCGGTCGCATTGCCACTGGAAACGTACAAGCTGGCGACAGCATACAGGTGCAACCCCGTGGCGAGCAGGCTATCGTGAAGAGTATCGAAGTCGCCAACGAACCTCGCGAATATGCTGTCGCTGGCCAGCTCGCGACACTCCACCTCGACAGCGGCGATATGGAATCGCTTGAGCGCAATCTGAGGGCCGGCGATACTCTTTGCTCAGCCTCAAAGCCTGTGCCCGTCGTCAAAGAATTCCAGGCGGAAATTGATGCCATTGGCACGCTTTTGCCAAGTGCTGTGGACGTCCACGTCGGGCGTCTGCATGTGCCTGGCAGAATTACGGGTATGTCTGACATGAGAGAGAAGAAGGGAGGTGATATCGTGAAGAAGAAACCGAGAGTCGTCATGCCCGGACAGACGGTCAAAGTCAAGATCGCTGTCGAAGAAGCTGTGGCGGTCGAAAACGGAAGCGGCGTGGTGCTGAGATCTGGAGGTGAGACAGTTGGACGAGGTCTGGTGGGATGAAGTCAAGACGATACGAAGAGATGACATTACACCCGAATTATAGATCAAAAATGATACCCTGGCATTTTCAACAACGACTTCTTGGCCATGAGATCAGCTGCAGCTTTCGCAGCAAAGTCAATTATCAGTGAACTGGGTTCCCAACCCACGTGCCTGCTTCATGATCCATGCCTTAGCAGTAAGACCCTCATCCTCTTCGCCCTCCTTTAGCGGCGGCACACCCTCTCCCTCAAGTCTGCCGAGAATGCACTCGTCCTCCGGCCTCACAAAGTACACAATCGAGAACCTAGGCCACACTCCCTGCTCGCCCGGTGCCGGCACAACCCTGTGTCGTCCCGAACACAACGCGCCATTCGTGAACCTCACCATCGCATCTCCCAAGTTGATGATCGCGCACCCCTTCTTGGGTTTCACCCATAGCCATTCGCCTTCAGAATCAGGTTCCAAAGGCCCGGCTTTGCGTGCGCTTTCGCTCCAGACCTGCAACCCGCCCAGCCAGTTCATCAGCAGCGTGATGGTCCCAAAATCCGTGTGCGAAGGTGTCTGGATCTCGGGCATCTCTGGGTTTGCGCGTGGCGGACCTCGCGTCAGTCTCACCAAGTCTCCCGAGCGCTGCTCGAGGCGGTGCCGGGAAGTTATATCTGAGGGTTTGATTCCGAGCCGGGAGGCCAGAAGGGACAGGATTAGCATGCCCGTCGAGTGGGCTGTCCGCATGTACTTGTCCAGCAGCGGCTGGTGGGACATGATGAGTGGCGGCCATTGACGGGACATTTGCGAGGCTTTGGAGGGTGGTAGTGTCAGGTCGTTTTTGGCGATGTTGAAGAACTCGGCTGTGTCCTTTGTGCCGTTCTTGTCGGTTACGGTGGCGCCGGTTCGTTTGTAGCTTGGTTTCGAGGTGTTAGTAAGCCACTCAAAGGTTGAGAGAACACAACTCACCCGTCCAGCTGCCCTTCCTTCATCCGCTGCTCCTCTTTCACTTCCATCGGCAGCTTGAACACATCCTCCGCCATCCGGCAGATGTCATCGGCTCCCTTCAGGATCGTCTCGCCACCCTCGCAACCGCCGAGCTCGAGATAGAAGAACCCGCGGGTCTTGCATGCTTCGAAAACACGGTCTTGCTCGGTGGCATCTTCGGACAGGAGTTTCTTGAGAGAGATGGTCTGAAGATCGACGGTTTTGAACTCCGGAGAGGCTGGGAATGGGGGGTATTTTTCCGGTTCGAATTCGGTGGCGTGAGGCATAATTGATACCTGTTTCGCTGGGAAGTTGAGGTTGAAGTTACTTTCCGACAGGGACAACGGTCTTCCTGTCCTTCCTAGTACTACTTGCGATGTTCGGTGAAGAGACAACGGCGCCAGTCTTCTAGAGACAAGCTTGAGCGATGAAAGCTGATATATGAGTGGGCGATGATTGTTGCAAGCGAGCATAAGATGAAATAGGCACGGTAGGTTTCTTGATTATATATCGTAAGACTCGGACTCGAGCGGACCGATGAAACGACGAAATCGAACCTTGTCATGTACTCGGCACTTCTTGAAGGTTGTCTTCAAGTGTGTACACGTACCTAGAGGTGTGGTTTACCTCGGGTGGAACAACAACACATGATGTCGTGGGGCAAGGTTCGGCGGGGTTTGGGAGAGGAAAGACACCGCGCTCTACCGAGTGAAATCTTCCCTCTCTTCTGACTTTCTTCCATCAAAATTATCCATATAACATATGTCACGGCACTTGATCATCAGAGTCATCTACTGCTCGTCAAAAGGTATACGGTAGGTCGCTGTTACAATTCACATCCCGTTCACTCCAAATGCTCGGCTAGTTTTGGGCCTTCGGATTATGGATCTCATCATCTGAACATGGAAAGACTTAAATGGAGACGATTCGGAGGTCTATAAGGTATGTATGTACTACTGTCCTAAACTACACTAAGATCACCAGAACATGGAAATACAACCACCGATCTACGCTCAGTATGCCATCCCAAGGCCATGGGCCTGGTAAAGCAACCTTAACAACATTCCTATGGCCGGGCCGAACGTATTTGGTATGCACTCCAGCTGTAAACAATAAGACCCTGTGAGTCTGGACGTTCACGCATGCTACGATCCTCGTTGTCAGGTCATTCGTACTCTCTGCTGATCGTTCTTCGACGCGGTCACCTCACCTGGAGCCTTACCAAAACCGATACAAGAGACGGACCACGCCTATTTACGCATTGCCTGAGAACAATTCGAGAGTTACGCCACAGAAGGCTATCGCCTCACGATGGCCCTCCAGGCTGCTCTTTGCCTGCTCCTGGCTTCCTCAACAACAGCGCGTAGATTTCCACGCGTCGCCAGGGATCTCGGAGAGCGCTTCATGGTCAACAGACTCGTGATAGACACAACTTCAGAAGTACTAAGTACACTGGAGGTTACGGATCAAGTGGTAGAGCTTGAGCGAGGGAATGGTAGCTCGCTTAGTTCGATGTACGTCAATGCGATACGTGCGCAGGCTGCTGGAGAGAGTCCAATCTACTCTCGGTTGCAGGTGAGTTCTAATACTTACTCAGACCATGGCCCATCAGCTGACGTTTAAACACGTAGACTGGCAATGTTGAGATGCTCGCCATTTCTGGCGGTAGTGTCTTTCTAGCGCCCGTGACTGTCGGCGGTCAGCAATTCCGAGTTTTCATCGATACCGGCAGTTCCGACCCATGGCTGGCAGTAAATGATTTCCAATGTGTTGACCCTACAACCGACGAATTCATCGATGAGCAATTCTGCTTCTTCGGTCCTCTTTACGACAGCGCTGCCTCTACAACTTACGAGGAATTCCCCGATCGCAGCATGAACCTTTCTTACGCGGACGGTGAGACTCTCAACGGCTTGATGGGCCGCGAGGAATTCACGATGGGAGGCTTGACGGTTTCCGAGCAAGAGTTCGGAATGGTCGACTATGCCGCTTGGTACGGCGACGGCGTATCTTCCGGGCTCATCGGCTTCGCGTACCGTACTCTCACATCCATGTACGTTGGCGAAAATCCCAAGGCTGCTGTAGCTGGGACAGCGCTAAAATACAACCCGTTCTTCGACAATCTGTACCGCTCCAACACCACTGCACCTGTGTTCAGCATGGCTTTGACCCGGGATACAAGGCTCCGTTCCAGCGGTGGTCTCCTGGCTCTAGGCGGCATTCCGGACATCCCCTTTGCGCCATCCTGTATTTCCGTACCCATTCTACCTGTCGGCGTCAACTCAACTACGCGGGAGAACATCTATCAGTTCTACTCGGTGACCGTCGATGGCTTCTCCATCTCGTCCGACCAATCAGCAATGTTCGCTCCTGTGGCCGAGGCCAGGCAGAATCCGCGAAAGACTGCTTTACGGGGACCTCGCGACCGAGCTGACCCCGACAGCTCCAGTGTCACTGCCATCGTCGACTCTGGTACGACCCTGGTATACCTCAATGATGAGCTCGCTCTCGAGGTGGCAGAAGCTTTCAACCCGCCCGGCTATCTGAATGAGACGACCTCGTTGTACGAGGTGCCCTGCGGGTCCACTCCACCAATTTTCGGAGTCAGTGTCGGTGGCAAAGTGTTCAACACCAATGCCGAGGACATGATTCTCCAGTCTTCAGAGGATAAATGTATCAGTGGTATCCAAGGGAATCACGGTGGACTTTGGATTCTCGGCGACGTGTGGATGAAGAACGTCCTTTGTGTCTTTGATATCGGAGCCGGGAGGATGGGCTTTGCTGGCAGGCAGTATTATGGTCTGAGTTGGAATGATGAATACTAGTTATGTCATCAATGGCGTTTCGTCGGGATGTTGTGCCTTCTTTCTTCATAACTCCGTAATTTGTCTTATGACGCAAGTGATCAGTGTTTCATGTCTCGCGGATGGGGTGACGTTGGTTTACTGCATTCGTGGGATCAGCTGTCCAAAAGTAGTTGTGTTGGGTCAACTCGAGAACGTGTCACACCCCTGGTCGAGTTGTCGTCAAGTCGTCGTGTCGAAAATTCGTACAGTCGAACATCGTCCGAAGAACGTTTGAATCAACGTTCAAGAATCTCACTGGTAAGGCGGGCGCCATTAATCACCTCTTTAATCAATGAACTGCCTCCAGAGAAAGCAGCGACACTGTAGGAGTCGCTATTCTTCTTGTGTCTCTGAGTGACATTACCCCAACCCTAACCCTAGCTCAACATCAGCTCACCGGTCGACAATCGACATTGACATTCAGCCGCAGTGGGCGTTGCAACAACGGGTATGTATGTCCGAGGAGGATCAAGATGTATTCTCATTCACCACCAACTTACCTGTCAGTCCAAGACCGCGACCTGACCGAGGATCCTGCCTGCAATGATGGACACAGCACAACCCTTGCCGAGAGCCGCGGACATTGATCTTGACGACATCCCTTATGTGGAAGGCACGGTCATTTTACACTACCCTCCTGCTGCCGAACACATGGAAGATCCATTTTGGTATGACCAAGGCGGCCGCAACCCTCTGGTCGAACGTGAGATCTTCAAGATCCCGGCCGGCGAGGTGAGATCACGTCGTCTGGGAGACATTGTGCACAAGTACAAACGCTATGGAGCCGCGATGTACGAGGTCGCTGCTGAGGCTGGAAGGGCGGACATCATTCGCCTGTTGTTCGAATTGGGAGCGGACCCTAATGTGAATGCTGCCCCGGAGCAGGATGTGATAGCCGCCGATGATGATGACGATGATGTTGATAATGATGAGGACTACTACTTCACACCTGGATTCACCATCGATCCACCCCTGACTGGCGCTGCCTTCCATGGTCACTTGAAGTGTGTGCAGGTCTTGGTCGACGAGGTCAAAGTCTTGATCGATGAGCCCGATGTTACTACTGGAAATACGGCTTTGGTATATGCTGGATCCAATGGACACGCCGAAATCGTCAAATTCCTACTGTCGAAAGGCGCCTCGATCGAAACCCTGGAAGGTCGGGAGGGATCTCTGGACATTGTCTCACAGGCGTTGAGAGGAGGCAACGCAGATGCCGTCAAAGCAATCCTCGAGAGCGAGCAATGGAAAGCAGCGGGCGCCGGGATCAAGCCTGAACATCTTCCCTACGCTGGTGGCGGTGGAAATGCTGATCTGGTGCAGCTCGTACTTTCGAGCGGTTGCTTTCCGACCCAAACATCCAATCTCGGAGATCTAATAGAGCATCAGCGTAAGGCCGTGCTTGATGCCATCGCGCGGGCGATCAGTGCAAGTGCTACCGCCTGTGTACGGCTGTTGCTGCCGTATGCGACCCACCTGCGACCAGATGGTTCGTACGAGTACTTCCGGGGATACGACTTCTACGAGCACGGGATATTCAACTTGACCGAGGATGCAATCGAAAAGAAAGACGATCCCGAATTGTTCCAAATCGTATGGGAGACCATCGTCTGCCACCCTGACGCAGGCCCGTCAGATCCATTCAGCCCTTCGCCACAAGAAGATGGGAGACCATGCATGACCAAAGACGAAGCCATTCACCGCCGACTCATCTCAGCCGCCCACAACGGGCGAGTAGAGACTCTGAAGCTCATCCACGAGCATTACGGCGCCGACGTCAACCACATCAGCCACAAGTACTCCACTACATGTCTTACACGCGCGGCAGCTGCAGGCCGGCATGAATTTCCTGGAAGGCTTGCTGTTGCGCGATACTTGCTGGAGAATACCGATGCAGACCTCACAGTTGCTGATGGAAAGTTTGCCAACGGGGAGACACCTTTGTTCTTATCTTTGACACAGCGCGAGCCAGAAATGGTGAAGTTGCTGCTGGAGTTTGGTGGGCCGGTGGAGAGTGTTGATGAAGCTCTCTATAGATCCATCGAGGGTGTGAGACCTGGGACGAAGCCGATGGTATGCGTCGCCCTTTACGGGAAGCAACCGCGACGTCCGATCAAGATTTGGACACCAGAGAACTTTGAACCGACAACAAAGTCGGGCCGGGTGCGGCATATGAAGCTGGAGTGGGAAAGAGACGAGCTACTGAGGATTCTGAAGAACTTGAAGATCAGGAGTAGTGATGAAGAGCTGTTGCGTACTGATCCGAAAGGGAGACCCATAGCAACAGCTGCAGAGTCGTGAAGTGGAAGACTTCCAAGGTTGAGAATTGTCAGTCCGATGCGGAAGCACGAGAATGACGTCTGCCCTAATGTAGGATGTAGTAGGTAGGTAGATCTCACTGTCACGTGCTGCAGCGAATGGGCGCGCCGCGATTGTGAAGATGTTATTGTTCAGGGTGCTGCATTCGTAGTTGATCTTGGTATCTTGGTATTTTCCCACTCCACTGATGAAGAGTATTTTGCTGCGTCTTGAGAAACAGTTGAGGTTTTGCATAGAACACAGCCGTAAGGAGACGAAACGCTGCTTGATCAAATCGGTTACATTTTCCTGTTGTACATCATGCATATGTATACACTCCCATCATCGAGGCGGGGAGAACACGGCATCAAACCCTGCCCTGGGGAGGCTGTCTCGCGGCCAGCATTCGATGTCGAAGTGCGCAAGTGGTATACTTGTGCAAACCCGCTTGTATCGTCTTCAACGCCGTCGAATCTGACGTCCTCTTTCGAAGCTTCTGTGTTCCATCCGCCCAGTACCCATATAGATCCAAACTCCAATGCTTAGACAAAAAAAGACTTTCATGAGTGGCCGATGGTAACCCTGACACCATAGGCACCAACCCTCCTCTTGCCGGTCTGAAAGCCGTAGGAAATATGACTTTTTCCGGTGCCTCTGACGACGAAGCCAGGGCCCTTGCTGGTAAGACCCTTCCTGGCCGTCTTCTTCTCTGCTCTGTCGGCAGTCATACGCTTGCCGAGACGACCCTTTGCGCCGACGCCGATGCTGCTGACTTGCTTCAGCCTGAGAGAGTGCATGATGTGGCCGATGGGCGCCTTTGCGCGCGCCAGGGAAGAGGTCGAAGGGTCCTTGGAAAGAGCCTTGGTGGCCACGGCGGCGTGGTCGGCTTGTGAGGGGACTTGCGATTGCGAGGTCGGCAGCTGGGCCTTCCAGACGACGTCGCGCACGACTCTGCGTGGTGTGTTCGAGCGGTCTCGGAGTCTGTGGGCGACCAGGGATGCGAGGATGTCCGAGTTCAATTGGGGAGCGTTGAGTCTGACGAGGTTGAGTTCGACCGGTTTGCCGTACACGCGCGAGAGGAGCGACTGGAATGGCAGCTGGGTGGTGGGACTGAAGAGATCGGCTGCCAGCCTCTTCGCGGCGCGACCGGCGGGAGCTGCTGACATGGTTGAGGTTTGTGTCGACGAGAAGCCGGTGCTGGTTGCTGGTGCTGTAGTGGGAGGGATGTCGTCGTCGACGCTGCCGACTCGACTTCCAAGGATGTTCGCCGCGGAGATCATGAACTTCAACACTCGACAACTCGAACACCACTTGAACTTGCCTACATCTAATGCTAATGATGCAAATGCAAATTCAAATGAATTACACAGACATCTTATCAATGAGCTACTGGCTCCGTGATAAGAGGCTTCATATATTCACACGAGACTCGCACCTCATCACATGCCCAACGAAGGTCCGCCCAAATAAAGTTCAAACTGCGCTCCTAAGCATGATCATTTGGCTCTCTACGATTCTATATAAAAGGGAACACTCGCTCGCTTCATTCGCCTACAATATCATCGGAAAACATGCTCTTTGGTCTCCCGCCCACCAAAAAAGCTAATACTTGAATACCTCGAAGATGCAGGCAAGCATACGACCAATGCACATGTACTCCCCTCATTAGAGATGCCACCAGAGAACTACCTCCCAGCTCTTTTCCTTGCAAGAGGTCCACACATCCGCAGGCACCACCCGACAAAATCAGAAAAAGGTATAGAGCAGAGTTCGACAAGAAAATTAATGACATCGGTTTGCCGCCGCTGATGTGGTGTTTCGTTGGTGTCTCGCAGAACAATGATGACGAGGAAGAATGAAATGCCGGCGCTGAGCCATGTGTTGGTTCATCGTCGACAAAAGAAAAGTTCCGTCGCATTAGCCACGCCGGATGAGTTCGTCTTTGATTGTATCTTGATTCGTTGAGACGTAGCCTCGTCAGTGTTCCTTGTGAGGACGCTTAAGCTGCACAAGCAGGGCGTCAAGTTCGGTCCAATTGTCCTGTGTGATTGCAAATTTGCGGTGCTTGCGTGATTGGATGTGCTGGGATGAAGTCAGTACTCAGTCTCTTGTAGACACGATCTCAGCACGATGAACATACCGAATCAAAATCATCGAACTTATCGCGGCAATTTTCGCAGTACCCGGGCTTGGGCTCTTTCTCCGACTTCTTCTTGGGGGCTGCTTTGCGTCGCTTGGGGTCAGCGGCTCCGTTCTCGTTGCCCTCGTGAACGACACCAAGAGTCTCTTGCGCTCTGCGCTTGGCGGCGCGAGGTGGAGGTCCTTGTTGGTCATCGTTGATGGCCGCACGCATGTCGTTCATGAATGAAGAGGGCACGCTCTGGGCAGAGTTGAGGTTGTTGCTGGCTCCGCGCTCAAGTACCTTGCGCTTGAGAGCAGATACCTCTTTGCTGTCAGGAATGCGTCGGTTGAGACCAGGAGCAGTTGACGAAATGTTCGAAGATACAATCTGCGATCTGATCGCAGACGTGACGTTGGAGTGCTGAAGTCCAGATGCGACAGGCTCGCCACCAACCATGCGCGGCATACCTCGGCGACTGACCTGAGCACTGCCAAAGAGTGGCGGCATCTGGACGTCTTCCGTTGAGGCATGAGCGGTGGATTGATCGTGTGGACGCTTTGCGGGGATGACCTTTGGCGGATCAAGAGGCTTTGCAGCATCGTTCGGGATGGCCATCTTGCGAGGAGACCGCCTGAGGTCACGAGGATTCTCCTCCACCGCTGCAGATGCCCTCGTCCGTCTTGTCGCTGCTATTTCTTGCTGCGCTTTGTCATCAGCGGCCTTGCGTTCTTGCTCAATTAGTCTTTTGGTGTGGCCTGGGTCCTCTATGAACGGACAGCGGCCAGGCCCAGTCAATCTGAACTGCGGCCACTTGCCTTGCTCTTTTGTGGCTGGCTTGTTGTAATCTCTCGCCATGACTGGCTTGGTCCTTTCATCCATATCATGTACATATATGTAACAGCCACGGAAGGTGACCATGTCTTGTGCAGCAACGGTCATGTCACGATCCGCGGGCCCGTTGATCTTCTCGTTGCGAAGCAACTGTTCCAGATCTGCCTTTGCGGGCTTCGCAACGGTACGAGTGGCAGTCGTCGGGCGTGCGTCCTGAGTGGCACCTTGCTCGCCAGTGTCGGCCTGAAGCATGGTGCTGAGCACGCGTTGAAGCTTCTCGAGAGCCCATATCTTGATCCCAAGCTCACGAGCCTTGGTAAGGATATCAGCGTGTGATTGACCACGGCGTGACTCGGCTTCCAGTGACATATGCCCGCCCTGGGTCTGGACACGACGCTGTAGACTTGCATCAAGCAGGCTCGTGGTCTTGCGCTGGTCCTGTGAAAGCGCACCTGCTTGGGCAGCTTTGCCATGCGCGCCTTCACGTTTAGAAGCTGCCTGGTCATCCTCAGGGCTGGTGTTTGTAAGTTCAGATGGGATCTGACGTGTTGTGACGACATGCGTCACGGCATTAGAGAAGAACTTTTCTTCACGCTGCAAACAGTCAGTTGGTGACCAGAGAGGGAGGGTGAACGCTCACTTACAGCTCCAAGCGACCTGACCTGGCGGATAGCCTTTTGTCGGACATCATCCGGCACGCTGTCAAAGTAAAAGACGAATTGGGGAAATTGACGGCGATAATGACGTTGCCACTGGCGAACATTCTCGAGGTTGTCGCCTTTGATTGTTTGAGAACGATCTGCGCGTTGCAGTGGCTGGTGTTGTTGGGTTTGCGGTACGGGCTTCTTCTCGCGTACTGACGCCAGTTTCCTCTCGAAGGCAGTCGGCGGTGCAGTACTGGTGCGTTTGGTGGAGAAGGGCTCGTCCAGCTTATCGTTGGAGATGACGGTAGCACCAGTCCTCTTAAGCGGGTCTACATTCTCTCCTCCTTCGTTGTTGGCTTCTAGCAGCTGCTTCTTCGCAGGCGGTTGTCCATATACATTTTCCCCGAGTTGACCTCGCGTGCGCTTCCCGGCGACGGTTTGAGAGGTGCGAAAGGGTGAATTGACGGCATTGGGCATGGTGGCCAGAGGAGCTCTCCGTGAGGCCATACTGACAGCGTCGTGAGGGTTGAGAGTGTGGGTAGCTGCCATGCGAGGGAGTGGCAGACAGCGAAAGGTCGCTGGCGGGGCAGGCACGCGCGACAGAGACGCGCTTTAGGACGAGGCCATTGGCGGTGCAAGTCGTGTGATTATAGACAAACGGTGTGGTGGTTGTTAGTGCGGGCGGGGCACCGTAGAGAGAGCGTGTTGTATCGAGGGTGAGAGAGTGGCAGAGGTTGTGGTGGTGTCGAGGGATATGGGGGCTGGAATCGGCGTTGTTGACGGAGATGGCTGTTGTGTTTGTCGGCAACAAGCTGCTAGAGGAAGCAAGCGCGCTTAGCGGCGCGCCTGCCGTCCGCTGTCATAAGCTGCAAGCCACATTCTTGCTTAAATCGTAAATTGACGGATTGTTTTGATGATGTATTAATCAATATTTATATTTACAGTACATACATCGCTGCCCTGTGTTCTCTGTACGTGTTGGTCGATGCTTGCAATCATCTCACTGCACAAATGGGTCAACACAGACATCTTCACAGCTACTGTGGCTGACAAGACTACATGTAATTAATCAATAGTTAGTTAAGTTAGCCTCCAGCCATTTTGTTCTGGTTCGCTTCTCGCGTGCCCCCATCTTCACGGCGCCCGCCACAACTTTAATTGACACTACATCCTTGACCTGGCAACTACATGCAAGCATGAACAGGACAATCACATCCATATCACATCTCGGTTCACAGTGAGTTTGAACATTACTATCTACAAGACACGAACACTCCACATGATCTTCAAAATCGGAAGATCATACAATTCCAGACACACCGTGCACATGATGAAAATAAATTAGTGCAAGGAGGTGACCGTTGGACTCCAGATCTCAGCAACGGTTTCGAGATTGGGTTGTGTCGTTACAGTGCTTTTTTATCCGTTCATTTTCTTTTGTAGCCTGCCTACAGAACAAACCGCCTTTGACCTTCTTCCATGGCTTCGCCTCGTGGTCGACGTCTCGGCGTGATGGCATTAGTGCCACAAGAATGGCAAATCCCATCACACCAAGCAGTCATAGCCAACACAGTTCCATGTCCAATGACTAGCGAACAACAAGTAACAAACGCTAGTCCGGGCAATCCTCATCCGATCCACAATCGCCGTTTTCCTCTTCTCTCCTCGAACTAACATGCTGGATGCGATGGTAAAAGTGGCGCAGCAACCTGCAACCTTTCCAGCATTCTTTCGACTTCAAAATATCCCGCTGACCAATCTTCAGACAGCGACCACCAGAGAAATGGGCACTCCTCACTCCGACCACTCACCATCACTGGGACCTTCATCATCCTTCCCTTCCTGAACAGCCAGCACCCTCTCCTCATCCAAAAATCCCAAAGCCTCCCAGGCAATAATCATCTTGTACGCACGCCGATAGGTGAAAGCGGCGACCTCTTGCTCTAGCGTGCGAATGTGTTTGTTCTGCGTGCGGACTCGCAGAGCGCGGTTCTTGGCTCCAGCATACGCCGCATTCGATCGCGAGGCGGATAATTCAGTGCCCGTCATTTGCGTGCGGCGGCGGCCAGAGCGAGTGGCCGTTGGGGGGTTTGCTGGCGGAGCTGCTGGTGGAACTGCCGGCGGAGCATAGCCTTGGTTGCCGTTGTTGTCTTCGTCTTCATCGTCTTCATTCTTGATGGGAGTGGCAAGTCTTTCGGCGGCCGATCGTCGCGCGCTGCGAACGCCAGAGCGAGCGGCCCGGGCTGTGGCTCTCAGATCCGCAACTTCGACTACTAGCAACCCGTCGTTCTCATTGTCATCGCCGCCCTCGCCTTCTTCGTCTTCATTCTCGATGGGAGTGGGTGTGGCGAGTGCTTCGGCGGCCGATCGTCGCGTGTTACGAGCGCCAGAGCGAGTGGCCCGGGCTGTGGCTGCGAGTGCTAGTGATTTATCGACTACTTTGTCATCGTCGCCCTCTTTTTCCACCTTTGTCTTGACTTGCTCAGTGCCAGCAAGCGGTGTAGCTCGGCTCACGCTTTGAGCGACAGGCAAACCAGCGGTTGACTGTCGCGTGCGCATGCGAGAGCGGGTGATTGGGGGTACGGTTTGTGTGTTCAGGGTGTCTGCTGGCAACGAATCGCTCTGCTTGCCGTCATCGACCTTGACTTCGGCATCTCTCATTGTGACATCGGTCTGCTCAGTACCAGCAATCGGCACACTTCGGTTCACGCTCTCTGTGCTGGACAGATCGGCATTCAACTGGCGCGTGCGCATGCGAGAGCGAGTGGTCGGTGGAATCACTTTTGGTTTCGGAGTGTCTGCTGACAACGCATCGCTCTGCTTGTTATCATCACCTTCGACTTCCGCGTCTTTAGATATGACGTCGATCTGCTCAGTACCAGCCAAAGGTGCGGTTGGGTTTACGTTCTGCTGATTGGCGGCTCGTCGCGTGCGCATGCTGGAGCGAGTGGCGACAGGTTTGGCTCTTGGCTTTGGGGTACCTGTTGGCAACGTGTCGTTCTGCCTGTCATCGTTGCTTTCGAATTCTGCGTCTCTCATCGGAACATCGATGTCGTTAGCGCCATCAAGCGACGCGACTGCGTTGCCATTTTGCTGGCTATCGGCTCGCCGTGTGCGCATGCCAGAGCGAGCAGCCACAGGTGTAGCTCTTGGCTTCGGAGTAGCTACCACTATAGTGTCTGCTGGCGTGTCGTCGCTATCGTCGGGATCGTCGTCGTCATTGTCGTCGTCAGCGTCATCGGCTTCATCTTGCTCGTCTTCGGCCGTGGTGGCAATGTGCTCAGTGCCATTGAGCGGTGCAACTTGATTCACGTTTTGCCGATTAGCGGCTGCGCGTCGAACTTTTGCCGCATGCAAGACCGTCTCGCGGGAGAAAGACTTGAAGTAGTTGCGTTTGATGAGGAGATACTCTGCGCAGCTAAGGTAGAGAAGCGAAGCAAGCTCGCGCTCGGCAGGGTGAAGCTCTAATACATAGCGGTCGTCACCGAGGTCCTTGCCGTTGTCGCGAGTGTTATGGGAACTGTGAAGGTCGTCTATGGCATCGATTCGCTGGTGAGCAGTAGCCGGATCAAGGATCGATGGGCATACGTCGCTGATCTTGGTTGCCTTGATGTATGCTTCAGAGTCCGGGTATCGCATGAGATCGCCGAAGCATTGGGCGATGATGGTGTACAAGGTATGGTGGTACGGTGGGAGAGCAGCTCCCGTTGGCGAGGTGATGGGTTCGAACTGTTCGGCGCGGACGAGAGGAGTGCCGATCAACTCATGAGAGGCCAGGTCTGACAAAAGAAGAGAAGGGGAAAGAGGCGTCCAGAAGTAGCGTACATGCTTGTGACGCGGGATTTGTAGGGCAAAAATGGATACTGGAGCGTAGGGCAAGCCCTCTAGCGTTGCAGCGCCTTCAAGGAAAAAGAGATTACCTTTTGTGTGTGAAGCAATGAGATTGAGGTCGATGTTCTCGATCCGCAAAAGGTCGCGTACATCTTGCGGGCCAGTAGTCTGCAGCCAATGACGAACCTGCTGACAGGCTTGGAGGCAGTCGCTTACCTCAAACTGGATGATGGGCAAATCATGTTGTCGCACTGGAAGGAAGACGATATTCGCGACATGGGTTGCCGATCTAGAGTTAAGATCGACCACAATAGTATCGGCATGTGATGGGGGTGCTGTGTCTGATCTCATGCTGCCGCCGCCGCCGCCTCGGCCAAGTCTGTTCGCCATTTTTCTTACGCGCTGGGTTTTTACCTTGGAATTGTATCTTTGTGCGCTTCGCTGAAGGCTTTTGATGTGTCGTGGACCGCAAAGACTGCGCCGTGGGATGAGTCGTGGTGTAAACAATAGACGGATGAGGTCAGTGAGGTGGATGAGGGAGAGCGTTGTGGATGGTGGCGGGAGTGAGGAAGTGAGGAGTGAGCGACGTTGTGTATTGAGCCGCAAACATGAAAACGCTCCCCTCCAATGACATCAGTTGAATGCACGTAGAGCGCTCGCATAAAGCGTTTAGTAGCAGACCTCACTCAGTTGGAAATCTCAATCTGCATGCAATGCTCAGCCACCTTCTCCGCCGACAAGGTGGATACGAACTTACCTTGGACAAGCTTAAGTGAAACATAACCATCATTACGCTCATCATCTGGTCGACTTCCAAGCGAGCGCATGTCGCTGACAACAGAACCACCGACGTTGATTTCTCGATCTTTTGACGCAGCGTGCAGCGCTGCTCTAGACGAACAGCTCAACTATGCTGAGCCTGGCGGGAACAGCAGCCTTCCCTCCATACCGCCGTCAACCATAATGTTGGTGCCGCTGATATGACCACTCAGCACCGGACTAGCGATTACTGCAACTTGTCTTGCAACATCTTCCGGCCGGGCGACCTTCTGCAGCGGCGTAGTCGATATCGCGCGTTCGACAAAAGCTGTATCCTTTAGGGTCTCCGTAGCCATGGGCGTCGCCACCCACCCTGGATTGACCGAATTGACACGACCCTTCGGAGCAATGCGAACAATCTCATTCTTCAGCGTAGGCGTCAAGCCGTACATAAGTGCAGACTTGGTAGCAGCATAGTCGCCATGGCCGGCTTCACCAAACTTGCCAGCGGTGGATCCGATGAAGATGATGCTGGCGGCGTCTTTGGTGGCGTTGGGCGCAGAACGAAGAGCCTGCAGATACGCTCGACATAGCAAGAACGGACCTGTGAGGTTCACTGCGAGGGTATTGCTCCACTGGTGTAGGTCCATGTCGGCGATAGGAGCATCGTTCGTCGGCCAGATGCCGTGGTTGACGACCAGTACACTCACAGGACCGCCGTTCTTCTGTGCGGCATCGTCCAGCAGCTTCTTGACACCCGCCTCGTCGCGGACATCGGCCTGGATGGAGACGATGTCTGTGAGGGTTACAAGATTGCCGATATTGCTGTTGTAGTGTGCTGTCACACGAGAACCTAGTTGGCGGAATGTTTGAACGGTTTCCAAGCCAATGCCTCCAGCTGCGCCAGTGACCAGAACATGGACATCTTTCAGGCCGAAATCGACAGACATGGCGGGTGATAGGTATTGACGCCTGTATTCCTGCTCTCGGAACAACCTTAAGACCGATACAAGAAATACAAACTCTCAGAAGATGAGATAGTCGAAGAATTCAGATGCGGAAAGGTCATGGATACATACGATGAAGGACGTGAAGTGGGAGGTGGGACGACACGCTGGCAAAGTCTAGCCGAGGCACTACAGTAAAATCGTTACATACCTCCCTATGGAAGACATGCATTGAGACACACCAACAATTTGATTTCGAAAGGTTTATCCATAAAGGCGTCTGCTTAAATACTTGTGACAGCTTCTCCATATGCGTTTCAGTGCCTTTTTATATCCATCCATCACTTCGTAGGTATCATTTTCCCGCTTCATAAGTTAACCACTACCCAGGTACATGTACTTGTGAATTACACCGACGTGTCAAAAGCTGCAACCTGCATACACATGAACCTAGCAGCTACATACATTGAACCACCCTATACCATCAATTTCAAAACCAACCACAACAATGCCCGCCGACATCCCCATCATAGACTTCGCAAACCTCACGACAAACATCGACGACCCAAGCTCAAGACTCTCGGTAGCAAAATCACTCGTGGCAGCATGTCAGCAAGTAGGTTTCGCCTACATCACCAACCACAGCCTTCCACCCACTCTCCTCAACGAAGCATTCCAAACCTCCAAAGCTCTCTTCGCCCTCGACCACGATGCTAAAATGCAAGCGCCACATCCCAAAGGCTCGTGGGTCCACCGCGGCTATTCGCACCCAGGGCAGGAGAAAGTAAGCCAATATGCTGGTGGCGATGCCAATATCGGCGAGCAATTACGCGAAGTGGCAGATTGCAAGGAGAGCTATGAGATCGGAAGTGAAAACAATGCAGAGCAACCGAATGTCTGGCTTCCTGAGGAGACGCTGCCTGGTTTCAGAGAGAGGATGTCGGCTTTCTACTGGCAGTGTAATGAAGTTGCGCAAGTTGTTCTGCAAACGCTGGCTCTGGGTGTTGGGTCGGAAGACGCGGAGCATTTGACTGGGCACCATTCGGGTCTCAACAATCAGCTGCGTTTACTCCATTATCCTCCTATCGCGGCAACTGAGTTGGAGAGCGGGAGGGCGGCAAGGATGCCTGCGCACAGCGATTGGAGCTCGATTACTTTATTGTTTCAGGATGAATGCGGCGGTCTTGAGGTTGAAAATCCAAAACGATCTGGAGAGTTCATACCTGTGGCGCCGGTCGAGGGTGCTTGTGTGGTGAACGTTGGCGACCTGCTGATGCGCTGGAGCAACGGTGAGTGCTGCGTTGTGCTAGAGACCATCAAGTTCTTGATGCTAATTCAATTGAAGATACGCTCAAGTCGACACTTCATCGCGTGACGCTCCCACCGCTGGCAGATCGAATTGTCGGCGAAGATCGCATGACCCGCGAGCGATATTCGATTGTGTATTTTGTGAGCGCAGATCCAGATGCTGTGGTGGAGTGTTTGCCAGCCTGCATTGATGCACAGCACCGTGCAAGGTACGAACCAATCACTCAGAGGGCGTACTGTCAGATGCGATCCAAGGTGCAGTATCTCGGTGATTAGAGTTCGATGTTCCTGCAAAAGACGTTTCTCCTTGACCTTTTTGAGCTGCTAGTGAACTCAGTATCGTGGAAATACGAAGTGAGATCGGATCGCATGTGCAAAATTGAAGCGACTGTTGATTGCGCATGAAACAGCTTTGGCAAATCCCTTCGTGTTGGATTTTGATCATGGGTATCTAAAAAGATCAATGTAGCCTCGAGGAACGGCATGAAGCCCTTCGAGTGGCTCAACAACAGCCTCAGTTTCTCGCCTTCCGACTCTTACCAGATGCGCCAGGACATTGTGCCTTCATGTGTCCCTTCTCGCCGCAATTATGACATGCCATTGATGCCGCTGAGGCCGAAGGCTTGCCAGAACCCGATATACTCGTCACCTTGTTCAGATTGACTTCCTTGTTCCTTCTTGTCTCGGCCAACTTCGCGGCTGCCTTTGACTCTGCCTTCCTCTGTGCTTTGCGTTCAGCGCGAGCCCTGTCGCCAGCCTCTTTTCGCTGCTGCTTGATCATAGCTTTTGCGCCGGTTGGGTCGTCTTCTTCGTCCTCGTCGCTTTCGGATTCGGACTCTGATGAGCTTTCTCCCGAAGATCCAGAGTCCTCTTGTGGTTTCTGCGATGTCTAGTTAGCCAGTGCACCTAAACGATTTGTGTGACGTGCATCTCAAACGTACCGATTGTTTCCTGTTGAAGTTGCCGAAATTCATCCTGCCCGGCGCGCTCGTACTTTGTGCAAAATCATCCTCTGAATCATCATCGTCTTGCTGTGCGCCTTTGCCAGAATCTAAAGCACCATAGCCTGTGGAAATAATCCTCAAAGGTGATTGCTCCACAGCCCTGGGCGCTTGTTGTACGCTGAGATACCACTTTGTCTCGCCTTTTGCGGCAGCCTCTCGCTCAGCGGCCTCTAATCGCTTCTTCTCCTCTGGGGTGTGTGTTACTGGCTGTGCCGACCCTGGTGTTGAGCCTGGGCTGGCGTTGTATGTGCCGTTGGACATGCGCTGCCTTTTCGAGGAAGGTTGTTCGGGCGTGCCTGGTTTCGGCGACTCGGACGCACCAGTGCGCTGCATAAACTACACGACGATGTGTTAGTTTTTTATCTCGATCCGAAGGGGTTGTGTCATCGCACCTTCATGTTCGCAAGACGCGAAGACATGATTTTGGCGCCTGCGCCGGTCTTATTGGGCGTCGACATGGCGGCGGATGTGTACTTGAATTCCTTTTGCAGGTTGTTCTGTTGTAGTTACCTACGTGAGAGAGAAGAAATCAAAATGCGATTGGATCGCAAACAATGTCTACAAAATTGGAGGTTGACATTTGACATCAGCGGGCGGAAAGAGCGCCGCGTTCTTCGACCTCGCTCCCAGTACGGCAGTCTAAAGAGACAAGTCTGCCAAAATGGAGGAGCCGGTGCCGACGGGTTTCATCGACTGCACGAATTCTTCCGAGACATAGAATTGACTACGGTACGCGCCAATGGCATAGTCCAATTTGTACCACTTCTTCGTCGCTTATACATCCATGGCATAGGACATTCTCTATCTGCTATTCGCATTGCCTCGCGTCCGAAGAGCCAGGCATGTGCGGTGTATTGTAATGTTGACCCTTTTGTATATATAGCTTTCTCCCCTTCTTCTTATCATCCTGCCATGTCGCAGCCATTTCACGCCGGCGGAGCGGCCACTCTCCTGGAATCACCCATACCCTCATTCAACTTTTTGAAAAGCGCGCTTACTACTCGTCTTCACGAGTTGGATTTTACACACTTTGGATCTATCGTCGCCGTCGTAGGCATCGTTCCGGCCGCCTTTCATTTTCTGCAAAACGCGTGGAGGTCGGCCGCTACTTGGATCAAGCGATTCTTCATCGCATCGATAACAATACCACCGGGAGACCCTTTGAACAGAAGTGTCAGCAGCTGGGTCTTGGAAAATGTCGTTGAGCCACGCCACATGCGCTTCCAAACCGCCCGGACAGAGATAGGTCGCGATGTCGAAGCCGGCTCCTCGCTGAAGAAAACGCCACGATCCGTGCAGTACTTCCCTCACTGGCGCTCGGAATGGTTCTGGCACGACAAACGTGTATTTGGCGTCAGTCGCTCGCTTGACAGCTTCAATGCAGGCATGCAAGACCCGACCTACGACGGCATCGGCGGCGAAGAGTTGACCATCAGCTGTCTGGGACTCTCGGCAAAGCCGATCAGGCAACTCATCAACAAGTGCCGCGAGATCGCCGATAGCAAAGCGCAATTTTACGTGATCATCTACAGTCGCGATCGGTTTGGCATGTCCTGGAAACCCAAATATCGCAAACCGCTCCGCCGATTAGAGACTGTCCATTTCGACGACCGCATTAAACAGAGCCTACTCGCCGACATCCGCAACTATCTCGATCCCAGAACGAGAAAGCTGTATCAGAGCCGGAGCATGCCGTACCGCAGAGGCTACCTCTTCTATGGCCCTCCCGGCACTGGCAAGTCGTCTCTCTCGACCGCCATCGCCGGCGAGTTTGGCCTCGACTTGTACGAAGTCAAAGTTCCCAGCATCGCCAACGACGGCGACCTTGAGCAGATGTTTCAAGAAATTCCGCCTCGTTGCATCGTGCTGCTAGAAGACATCGACGCCGTTTGGACAGGCGGCAACCGAGAGCGGCCCGCAGTCTACAGCAGCGATAGTGCCAGCGAACGATCGGCCACTCCTAGCTTGTCGAATGTCACCCTCTCAGGTCTTTTGAATGTCCTAGATGGCGTCGGATCGCAAGAAGGCAGACTGGTCGTCATGACCACCAACAAGCCGGAGCAGCTCGATGCCGCCCTCACCCGGCCCGGCCGCATCGACTTCAAGTTATACCTAGGAAACATCGACCGCGCCTCTGCCGAACAAATGTTCATGCGCATGTTCTCTCCGGACCTCCTGAGCTGGGCTCGGCAGACCGGGAAAGCACAAGATGCGGCCGCCAACGCGGATCAAAAGGATGGCAAAGTCAACCCCGATGCCGATTCCCTCGACGCCCATGTCTCTCTCGAGCAGCTGCGCATGTTAGCCTCGCAATTTGCTTCCGAGATCCCAGAAGAGACCTTCACGCCTTCGCAACTTCAAGGCTTCTTCCAATTGCACCTGGGCGATGTCATGCAGGCTGTAGCCAGCATTGGAGAATGGGTCAGACATGAAATGCCGGCGCAGAAGACGGAGAGATTTCTTGAGGTTTAGTGACAGGAGGGTTGACTGAGAGCTATTGTAAAGATATGGGTCGATTTCCTTGCTGTCCGGTCATTTCTTTCTGGAGTTTTGGGTCGTTTATTGTGGGATGTGGTGTGTTTGGACGCGTGTACAACATTCGGGGATGGATAAACTTAGATGGAAGACACGGGATGTATGGGTATTGGCGCTCTGGTCATGTAGATACTATATGTTTAAAGTTCGCTCGTACCTATCAAAGTCCTCGACTCTATGCACCATCTTGCCTTGCCGACTGTGGGAAATTGTTATTGTCATTGTGAACGTGGATGGGTAGGGTTAGGGTTGGAGTTGACATCCTTGTGCTCGACTATTACTATGTCGTGTTCCAACGGTGTTATTGTTGCAGTGAGGAGAACATCTGCATGATTGATAGTAACACAATCAACCTTCAAATGCTCGCGAGTTGTGTCACATGGAAATTGGTGTCTGTGTCGCTGGAAGACGAATTTTTGCTGGTTAGAGTCGAGTCCGACACGAGCTGACCTCGTGTCTATTAACGTCTACATACAATCATCGTGCAGTGATGCGTACTACGGTCTTTGCTTCAAACTGACAAGACAACAAGACACCAATAGACCCCCTACCAACTCCGAACAAGCCCCAAAGGGATTTCCTCCCGATCAATCCTCTCACTAGCCAACCTTGCCCACTTCCTGATCGTCCGCTCCACATCCTCCATACTACGATCGGCATTGACAACAACAACATCATTCTCCTCGTCCGGATGCCGCCACATAACCTCGAACAACTCCCTAACCCTAGCCTGAAACTCCGTCTGCTCGTACTTCTCCCCGCCAAACCCGCCCCTCGCCGCCGCCGTCTCGGGACTAACATCCAAGAATACACACAGATCCGGGCGCGGCAGGCCGACATCCGGGTGGCGGGCCCATTCTAGTCCCAATCCGGGCAGCGCTTTCGCAGCAGTGTACACGCAGCCGGAGTAGTAGTAGCGGTCGACGACGACGGTGACTCCCTCGGCGATCCAACGTGAGATTTGAGATGCCATTTCCCAGCGATTTGCTGAGAATAGGAGGTGTACCACGTGATCTTCAACTTCGGTTGCGCCGCTTAGGTAGGCGTTAAGAATTTGGCCTATGGGAGTTGTGCGGTTTGGGAAGCGGACGTGCTCGACACGGTTGCCTTGGGAGAGGAGGTGTTCGACTAGGAGGGCACATTGGGTTGATTTGCCGCTGCGGTCGAGACCTTCGAAGACGAGTAGTTTGCCACGGCGAGAAGTTGCGAGGACGGAGTCTAAAGGTAGTGTTTGGGTCGAGACACGGTAAGGGCCTTGTTGCGGAGTTGCACGGAAAGGTGGTTGAAAGTTGGCATTTTGTTGTTGACGGCCAGGGGCGTAGCTTGAGCCTCTGTTTGGGCTGGCGCTGGCAGGTGGTGAGAGAGTCGATATTGTGGTGACCGACTGTGAGTCGAGTTCGTAGACTCTATGCGGCTGCTCCTGCTGCTGCTCCTGCTGCTCCGGAGGGTTGTCGGTGTTGGTGTTGTCCATGGCCTTTGGATGTCGCGTTGGGTTTCTCACAGGTTTCTGACAGAGTTGAGAACCTGATGTCGATTATTGTTATTTTTCAAGTCTCATCGGTATTGAGAGTTCAGGACTGTGGGGTACTTGTGCTTGTTATAGGTCAAGTCAATCACTTAAGGTTAACGGCATGTCTATTATTAATTAAACAAGGCGAGGCTGATGAGGCTGAGTTTGACTGATCATCGGTGGGATGTGGAGGCGGGGGAAAGTGAGGTTTACTCGGAGAATAATACATCTAGGCCGGCTCTGAAGATACCCTTTGACTTCCACCTACCAACCTCGTGGTAGCCATACCGCAATGGTCACCTCCACTACCGACCTGGATAATGTTGACATGTTCAAGATCGTCAAGGCCACCGCTGCCACCCTCTCACCTCGTCTCGGCCGCCTTTCTCTCCCCGGCCGCAATACAATCGAAACACCGCACTACTTGGGATTGACCTCCCGCGGTGTGGTACCGCATCTATCGCAAGATAACTTCGCTCAACTATCCTTCATCGCCGGCGTATACGCGGCACTCGAAGACTGTAGGTCCCTAGCAAAAGCCATTCCTTTCGCGCCAACGCGCTGACAAGTCTACTTACACAGCCGTGTGAAGTCATAGAACGAAAAGTCCCGCCTATATACCTGTTCCGCCCTGCTGATGGATCTCCTCCGCTAAGACGGTTCATTGCCCTGCCAGAGCCGACGTTGCTGGTGCTTGGATGCCGACGGACTCCTCCGGTTATTGCGCCGCCCGCTACTAGTAACACGAACTCCGCGATTGCCGTCTCGACGTCTGTTGGCTTCAAGATGCTGGACGCTGAGAAGTATGCAGACGCTGTGGAAGAGTTGGGAGTAGACATCGTGCTGGGTCTCGGCGATGTCCCATACGGTCGGACATTGGGAAGCAAGAGGATTGAGAAGGCCACTGATCGTAGCATCGATTGGATACAAGATCACGTTGCTCGCAGGAAGAAGCTGGCGGCGCGGGATGGTTTCAAAGGACAAGCACATCTGTTTGCACCTTTGCTGCCACTTTCTTGCGCGAATCAACAGTACTACGTAGACTGCCTGGCTGAAGACGTGCGCAACGACATCTCTGGTCTGGCGATATACAGTGCGGAAACGCTGGAAGATCTTCCCGAAGAGCTTGCAACCCTCCCACGTCTTGATTTTACGGAACCGGCAACTCCGTTAGCAGTCCTGCGCCAAATTGCAAACGGTGTGGACATCGTCACTATGCCGTTCGTAAGCGTGGTAACAGACGCCGGTATTGCATTGGACTTTGAATTCCCCGGCCCTTCCACCCTACCGTCCGAGATTCTACCTCTGGGTATCGACCTCTGGTCAGCATCTCACGCCACGGATCTTAGTCCTCTTCGCAAAGGCTGCTCTTGCTATGCTTGCACTGACCACCACCGCGCCTTCTTACAGCATCTGCTTGCTGCGAAGGAGATGCTGGGATGGGTGCTTCTACAAATCCACAATCACCACATGATAGACCAATTCTTCGCCAGCATACGTTCTTCGATCGCTGCTGGTACTTTCGAGGCCGATGTTGAGACATTCTCACGCTGTTACGATTCTGAGTTGCCTGAGAAGACCGGTCAAGGACCTAGGTGAGCCTAAATCACGAGACGCCATGTCTTTTTTCTTTTTGACCGAAGAAGATTGCGTTGCTAACAGTGACAACAGAGTCAGAGGCTATCAATTCCGCTCCGAAGGCCCCGGGGAATCGAAGAAGAATGTTTCCAATTTCCAAGTATACGACAACAGCGGTGTTGAGACGCCTGTAGCCCCAGAGGCGACCGAGGGTGCTGGAGAGCTGGAAGGAAAAGGTTTTGCCGAAAAGCAGCGATGATGTTTCTGACGCACATTCGATACGTTGAAGCATAGACTTCAGAAAAGACGTCGACATATGAGCATGTTTATAAGAAATATTTGCTCAAATGACAGCACGAGTGTCGCCATCCATGTACGAGGAAGACTGGTCACTGTGTTTCGTCACTCTCTCAATGGCCGAAATGTAGTTATTCACTTCTACTTCATCAATGATCGGAAGACCGTGTGATATCCTATGGTGGAGACACACACTATTCCATCCATTGAAACCTCTCGACAGTCACACGAGAATGTAGAGTTCATCACGTTCGTGTCGTCTGATAGTGATAGTGATATCGATTTCATTGTTCTTATCGATCGTTATCGCGAGTTCCCGCAGCCAAAGTGACTCGCAGCAAGTGCCGACGATCAGCGCCTCGCATGCCATGTGGGACTTGTCGACTTTCTTTCTCCGACTTCGCCATGCGCCAAACGCCGTGACTCTCTGAACCTCACTCCCCCCCTCCTCTTTAGCAGCATATCGCTGCTAAACAAACATACTCCAACCACAATGGATCGAATCCACGAGAAAATCGCGGCTCTGCCGCCCAACGCAAACTACTTTTCCCTCGAATTCTTCCCACCCAAAACCGCACAGGGTTTCGCCAACCTGCACGCCCGTCTGGAGCGTATGGCCCACTCGCTTCGTCCGCTCTTTGTCAATGTCACTTGGGGCGCCGGCGGTAGTACTAGCGACAAATCGCTGGCTCTCGCTGAGCTGACGCAGCGTTCGCTCGGCCTGACCACGTGCCTGCACTTGACTTGCACCAACATGTCGCGAAAGCTGATCGACGAGGCGCTGGAGAAGGCAAAGGGATTGGGGATCAGGAACATTTTGGCCCTGAGAGGTGACCCGCCGAGGAGTGAAGAGTACCGGGACGACAGTGTTGAAGGGTCTGGGGAGGATGATAGCAACAAAGACTTCACATGGGCGGTGGATCTCGTGCGGTATATCAGAAAGCAGTATGGCGACTACTTCTGTGTGGGTGTTGCGGGTTATCCCGAGGGCCACTCGGATCAATCGCACCCTGAACACCAGTCGGTTGAGAACGATCTGCCTTCGCTGGTGGAGAAGACACAAGCAGGCGCCGATTTCATTATGACACAGCTGTTCTACGATGTCGACGCATATGTGCGATATGAGAAGAAACTGAGAGAGCACGAAAGTGGAGCCTTCAGAACAATTCCTATCATCCCTGGCCTCATGCCGGTGCAGAGCTATCAGATTCTGAGAAGGACGACGAAATTGAGTCACGCGAATTTGCCCGAGGATATTCTCAAGAGACTGGATGCGGTCAAGGGAGACGACGATGCTGTTAAGAGAGTCGGCATTGATGTCTTGAGCGAGATGGTCGAGACTATGAGGACTTCATTACCTGAAGTAGGCCCACGAGGCTTCCATTTCTACACGCTTAACCTGGAGAAGGCCGTGGCCAAGATCCTCGAGCGCACCAATTTGATCCCTCCCTACAAGCACACAATCCTGGGAGCCGACAAAATCGCCGGCGTTGAGCAGGCCATTGCTGAGGAAGAAGCCGACGGCTCTATCGTGGTCGAGAATAACACAGTCAGACGCAAGAGCAGACGCATGTCCTCGCAGATTAACGCCCAGCCCGGTAACCGCGTTGTCGTCTCCCGCGACAGAGCTTCGTCATCCAGCTCCAGCCGTCGCGCAGCCTTTGAAGCACTCGAAGACGAAGCCGGCGTGCCCGCCGAGAAAGTCGACTCCCGCGTCCACACCCTAGCCATCTCCGGCGGTCAGGGTGAGCTTGGCCGTGAAGCAACCTGGGACGACTTCCCTAACGGTCGTTGGGGTGACGCTCGCTCTCCAGCCTTTGGTGAAATCGACGGCTACGGTGTGAGCTTGCACGTCAGCATTCCCGATGCCACACGTTTGTGGGGTTATCCCGTTGATACAGGCGACATTAACAACATCTTCCGCCGTCACCTGGAAGGTCAGATTGACGCTATCCCATGGTCTGAGGAAGGCCTATCTCCCGAGACCCTCACCATCAAACCCCAATTGCTTGCCCTTATCAACAAAGGCTGGTGGACCGTCGCCTCACAACCCGCAGTTAATGGCGTACCTAGCACTGATCCAGTCTTTGGCTGGGGCCCCAGCAACGGCCGCGTGTTCCAGAAACCCTTCGTAGAATTCTTCCTCCCCGCCTCAGACTGGAAGCGTCTCAAGCCACTCCTCGAAGCCGACGACCAGGTAACCTACTTCGCCGCCAACCACACGGATGCCTTCGAAGCTACTGATCCTGAAAGCGTTGCTCCAGTGACCTGGGGAAGTTTCACAGGCAAAGAGATCGTGACTCCCACGATAATCGAAGCCGTAAGTTTCAAAGCCTGGCGCGAAGAAGCCTTCGGTATCTGGGCTGAATGGCAGCGCGTTTTCCCGGTCGGAACCGCGTCGAGCAAGCTCCTCGAGAAGGTCCGGAAGGATTACTGGCTCGTGAGCATCATCCACCACGGTTTCTTGGAGGAGGGTGCGCTTTGGGATGATTTGATCGCCGCTTGATACAGTAAAAGAGTAGGACAGAGGTTTCGCTTACCTTGCTAGTTTGGCGATGAGACACTCGTGGCTTGAGTATGATACGCGTATATGGGAGGGAGTTTTGTGGCGTTGGGTATGCTTAGACGCATTTGATGGGCGGGATTGATGGGTTGACGACTACATGTAGGGAGGGCATGGGATGAGGGCTTGCATTCAGCGCGGGCGTTCTTTCACTTTCTTGGTCATTTTTGTGCGCATTCGTTCTATTGATTCTTCTGCTTTCTGCCGCGAGAGGCGGATTGGGCTTGGGACGATTCGTTTTCGTAAGAGCTATCATTTGCATCGAAAGACGTTTTCTGTCCGGAATTCATCGTTTGCTGGTTGAGCAAAGCAGACTCGCGATGGGGGAGTCTTTGCACATGTGTCTAAATGTATATGATTGCCACTCCTCGCGAAAGAATGCCCATCAAGTGATAGACGCTCGGTCTTTAAAGCGTCTTGAGTTTCTCAACAGTCTGTTCTTGGGTTGCAATGGTCCAAGGTTGCTGATGTGAGTACCTGAGTACAGGTCTTGTAAAAAACGCTGGACTGAAGATGCCGGAACACAATTGTCTGTAAAATAAATTCCGATTGGGAACTCGAGTAGTCTAATGAACACACTGTTGTACATTTTCTTACAATTGCTTCTTTCCTCATCTGTACATCCGCCGTTCTAGCGTGAGGAGACCGTTCGCGTCGCAGCGATTCTTGCTATGCCATCTGGAAGACATATCTCCTCTATTTCTTGCTACCCTTCTTGCCACCCCTGCCCATAGCCCTCCGCTCGGCGTTCTTCGCAACCCTAACGTTGCGCTTCCGCCAAGCAGTGAAACGATCTCCAGGTACGAAAGGCTTCACCATCTGTGCAGCCTTGCTCCTCTCAGCAGCACGACCAATCTCCCAGTTGGCCTGGCGGTACTGATACCCGGGCCTCAGCGTCAACTTCGTGTCTACAACCTCTCCAGTGCCCGTCTTCTTAATTGTCTTGATTCCTCGGCTCTCGTTGGGGACGTCTCTGATTGTTGAAGGCTTGGCCGTGCCCATTTCTGCATTGCCCGGGAGGCCGGTTTCGGGGCCGGTAATGAGGTCGCCGGTCTCCTGCTCGGCGTAGGTTTCAGGCATCTCGTATGCGAGTCTGCCAAGTTTGCGGCGGGTCACGCCGTTGACTGGTGCGGGCAGTTGTTGCGATTTTTCGAAGACGATGCCGATGTATTTGCGCTTGGGGTGGCGCGCGGGATCGCGGTAGTAGCGGACATAGCCTGGTTGTGCGGCGTGGATTGTGTGGTCGCGGCCCTGTTCGAGATCAGTCAGCCTTGTTCAGCGGTATGTTATATATCCCGTCCTAAACATACCATGCTGCAGTTGTCGCCGGGGAACCAAAGCGTTCCCCTCTGCTTGAACAAAATGTTGCCGGGCACTACATATTCACCACCTGACTTCTTTGCTCCCAATCTCTTGCCAGCACCGTCTGCGGCTTTGTTTGCCCGTCCCTGTGCTTGATGGGAAGCGTGTCTCCTCCAGACCTGCGATCCAGTTGCGGCGGGTGTGGAGATGCGCAGACCAGAAAGGGCGGATTCCAGGACTGCGAGAGTCGCCATCGAAGGCGCTCGAGGCGCGGCGGAGAACATTGGTCGTGCAGGGAATGGCATGATGTGTGTGTAGCTGTGCAAGCCAATAGTTATTGCTTCACGCCCTTGTCCAAGGGTCGTCGCCGGCCGCAATGTGAAGTTCAGAAGGTTTGGGGATGGCCTTGGCACGCGAGACCTCCGCCCAGTCCAGTCCAATGCGGGACAACTGTTGACGGTATTATTGCCTGCGATCATGAAGGCAGCCGCATAACTTACTGCAACACCCGACCAAAGTTTTGCGATTACAACTACCTGGACGGAAATTCAGACTGTATAACGATCGATTCCGACCTCAAGGCCTCGTCCACTAGCTATCAACAACTCACCGCTGCAACATCTCGACAACTTGACCCTATTGACGAACCATTACGGAGCCCTTCTTGACGACCATTCAATACTCGCAACCCGCGCAAGTACTCCTGTACTACTGAGGCCATAAGGGGCCAACTATACGCCAACATGGCTTCCGCCCTCTTCTTCCTCGATCTCAAGGGCAAGACCCTCCTCGCCCGCAACTATCGTGGTGACATACCCATGTCAGCCGTCGAAAAGTTCCCCGTCCTCCTCTCAGAAGCAGAAGACGAGTCGTCTTCGGTGCCGCCCTGTTTCTCCAGCGAAGGAATCAACTACCTATACATCCGACACAACAACCTCTACCTCCTGGCCCTCACCAAGCGAAACTCCAACGCCGCAGAAATCCTTCTCTTCCTACATAAGATTGTTGAGGTATTCACGGAGTACTTCAAGGAGCTCGAGGAGGAGAGTATCAGGGACAACTTCGTCGTCATTTACGAGCTATTGGACGAGATCATGGACTTTGGACACCCACAGACGACGGAGAGCAAGATCTTGCAGGAGTACATTACACAGGAGAGCCACCAGCTGCAAGTGCAAGTGCAAGCGCGACCACCGATTGCTGTCACCAACGCTGTTTCCTGGAGATCAGAAGGTATCAGGTACAGGAAGAACGAGGTGTTCCTTGACGTCGTGGAGTCGCTCAACCTACTGGTCAGCTCCACTGGCAACGTTCTGCGATCGGAGATTCTGGGAGCCGTCAAGATGAAGTGCTACTTGTCCGGTATGCCCGAGTTGCGGTTAGGCTTAAACGACAAGGTCATGTTCGAGGCTACAGGAAGGAATACACGCGGCAAGGCGGTCGAGATGGAAGACGTCAAGTTCCACCAGTGCGTGCGGCTGTCGCGCTTCGAGAGCGATCGCACCATCTCCTTCATCCCACCCGACGGCGAGTTCGAGCTCATGTCATATCGTCTGAACACACAGGTCAAGCCGCTCATCTGGGTTGAGTGCATCGTCGAGTCGCACTCTGGCAGCAGAATAGAGTACATGCTCAAGGTATGTGATGTCATGCAGCTTGGGTTGTATGCACCCACGAAAGATCGCAAAATACTAATGACTTTTAACCACAGGCAAAAGCACAATTCAAACGCCGCTCAACAGCAAACAACGTACAAATCTCCATTCCCGTTCCCGAAGACGCCGACACGCCCAAATTCCGCACCAACATCGGCTCGGTGCACTACGCGCCCGAAACGAGCTCTATAGTCTGGAAGATCAAGCAATTTGGCGGCGGCAAGGAGTTCCTCATGCGCGCCGAGCTGAGTCTGCCCAGTGTGAGAGGCGACGACGAGAAGGGCGGTGGAATGATGGGAGGGTTCGGAGGCAGCATGGGTGGTGTCGGGGGCGGCGGAAAGGCCAAGCGGCCCATCGGCGTCAAGTTCGAGATCCCTTACTTCACTACGTCTGGCATTCAGGTCAGGTACCTCAAGATTATTGAGCCGAAGGTGAGTTTTTCTCGTTTGTGTTGGTACTGCTGGCGAAAAGGATAGGTTTGCTGACTTTGGTTTAACAGCTGCAATACCCGTCTTTGCCTTGGGTGAGGTACATCACTCAGAGTGGCGACATCGCGGTCCGGTTGCCCGACGTGCAATAATAGGACGAGTGGAGGCATCGATGGGTTGGTGGGATGGAGCTTGAGGCTACGAATTGTGTTCCTTTTTTTTATTACCTTCTTTCGGTGGGAGCATGGCGATGGCGTTTTGGGATGTAGGAGAGCGAGAGAGAAGTCATAGCCCGCGCCACTTACCATTATTGCTGAGGGCATCAGCACAATCATTGCCGGTCAACTGCTCAATTGTCTGCTTACTTGCTCGCTTGCCTCCTGGAAGATTAATCGTCTATTTCTGTGACAGATTGGATGACCTGAAGCTGTGATGCTTATCTCTGTCCTCCCAATAGCAGTGCCTGCCTGCATGTTACAGGAGCACGTGTCCAGGCCGTTGGATCTTAGAGATACCGTGATGCAGGGTGACGATATGAAACAAGAAACGCGAGACGAGGCGTAGAACGAGGCGTAGGGGATGGGGAGAATAGGAGCTTCCTCCGCTATCTACAACATTCACAAGCTTGACAACATGAGCCCATTCGCTGCGTTCGAATTAGGAGGTTATCAGGAGATCAGCGTACTACCACATGTATGTATCACGTTGTTTCAGGGAGGAGCAATAAGGATTATAAGCGCGTGAGGCTATGCACGCTTGGCAACAAGGTAATATGCAATACAAGCGAGCTGCTATCGGCACATGTTCTGCAGGCTTGACGTGACTTGACTTGACCTGACATGTGCGAGTGGATGTCAGCGGGATCATCGGCGCGTCATGGATGTTTAGGATCGGAAAGTATGGATGGATGGATGGCTTCTGGAAGAGACGTTACAGGCGTTGGAGGAGGTAAGCGAGGGAAAAGCTTCCACGTGATGGGTGGGAGGAGGTGTGAGAGATGGCGCAAAAGCGTTTCAAAAGATCAGGTCTTGTCAGAGCACGAGAAGAAAAAGCCAAGCAACAAAACAAAGCGGGCGGCGGGCATAAAGAAAGCGCATCCATGTGCATGCTTGAATGCGACAATCCATGCAAAGCCCATCATCGCCGTTCAACCATCACATGCTATTACGGTATACACACACATAATAATACTCATACCCTCCCTTAGTTCACCACTCGTATCAGACAGCTTTATACATCGATACAGACCCCAGCACACGGCAACGAATCGTAAGATCGGACTAGGCTAGCACGACAGCAGTGCACGAAGCTCCAGAACGAGGCAGTGCTCGACAAAGTTCGCCGGCACCACACGCAGACACCTTCATCATCCTCGCCTCGCCTCGACCTTACCTACCCTGCTGTCGCTACGCAATTAAACCAAAGGGCGCCGGCGCCATAGCCGTGTGCAGACGTCCAAGCAGGCAGACCGCACGAAATCTTTATTCTTGCCCTCAATCTACCTACTCTTCCCTCTGCTCTGTCGGCGCAAATCGTTGTATCGACCGCAGGCGTGCACCATGATTTCTCCCGCTTAGTATACGACTATATCAATACCTCTGCAACTCTTCCTCCGGTCGCACAGCACACACCAACCCCACCATGGCCATCACAAGTATGGTCGAGCCTCTGCGACAGGCCTGGAACTGGTCCAAGGAGCGCCTGCCCTTCCCATTCCGCCTCGGAGTGCCGCACTTCAACTTCATCGCCGTGCACTATCTTTACATGATCGGCTTCATAATTGCAACTTCGATCATGCTCTACCCTGGTGGCTTTATGACCTACACCGACGCCCTGTTCTTCGCCGCCGGGGCGTCCACCCAATCCGGCTTGAACACCGTTGATGTCAACGCTCTCTACCTTTACCAACAAGTCGTGCTCATCCTCGTCGCCTGCGTCTGCAATCCGATTTTCATAAACACTGTCGTTGTTTTCATTCGCTTACACTGGTTCGAGAAGCGATTCAAGCACATCGTGAAGGAAGCGAGGGAGGGGCGCAAGACAAGGACAAAGAGCAGGAGCAAGAGCGAGATGATTCAAGACGACGATCCGAGGAGGTTAGAAACAGGCGTGAATGGAAGGCCAATCACGGTGCTGCACAACACCACAAAACCGAACGGCATGAGTTCGAAAACTGCATCTGCGAAAGCTAAAGAGCAGGAGATGTTGGCTGCTGAGAAACTCGGCCTGGACATGAGCTCGTCCTCCAATGGAACTCCGTCGCCTCCAAACGCCAGTGAGAAGGATAGTGGTGAAGCTTGGGCCGATAATACCGCACACAATCCACACGACTTCGCGATCATCGACGATGACGATGAAGATGACGAGAACGCAAATCCGGCATTTCGAAAAGACAGCGCACCTCACCACCTTGGACTGAGCCCAATGCTTTCCAAAAGGAGCGAGGACGCTGATTCGGCTGTTCGGAACGACAGCGAGCCTCCTCACCACCTTGGGCTCAATCCTATGCTCGCCAATAGGGACATCATGTTCGCCGACGAAGTGCCCAAGCGGCCTCTGCGACCCAGCGACTCATCTGACGATGTCGTTGGGGGTCTGCGAGATGTCAGGCAGCACATTGCTTTTGTGCGACAGCAGCAGAAGAAGCGCAAAGAGGGCGCAGGCACGCTTCGCATTCCTGGCCCTCGCGACTTTGACCGTGGCGAAATGCCCAAGGCGCTTGACGACTCCAACGATGATGAACTTCAGCGCCACCACACGAAGAACACACTACGTAGTAAAACAAGCTCGCAGTCGCATCAAAGCAGCTCGCGTGGCGAAGACGAAAAGTTAAACGGCGACGATCACCCGGTCAGGCGCGGTATCACTATTAATGTGCCGGAGCACCCTGCCCACCGTGAGCGTGAGCAGACTTTGCAAGACGCCCAGGACGAGGATGACGAAGCCGACGAGAGCAGATTTGGACTTCATAGGATTGCGAGTCACCTCAAGCACCGCCGCCAGAGATCGCATGGCGTTAACTTGGGCGATAGGAAGAGTACATTTGCTCGCACTTTCAACACCTTGACCACGATGCGGACCAGAGACAAGATCGACGATCCCATGCCGTATCTCAGCTGGCAGCCCACCCTTGGTCGCAACAGTGCATTCGTCAATTTGACTGAAGAGCAGCGCGAGGAGCTTGGTGGAATTGAGTACCGCGCCCTCAAGACTTTGGCCAAGGTTCTTATTGCGTACTACGTCGGGTTCCATCTCTTCGGCATGGTCATTCTGTTGCCCTGGATAATGCATACCGAGCCCTGGCATTCTGTCCCGATTGCCAATGGAGTGGCACCGAGTTGGTGGGGCATCTTCACACCGGCGTCGATGTTTACAGATTTGGGCTTCACTGTCACTGCCGACAGTATGCTCAGCTTTCAGACTGCCATCCTGCCTCTGCTACTCGGTTCTTTCCTTATCATCATCGGTAACACTGGATTTCCTTGCATGTTGAGATTCGTGATCTGGGCTACGTCGAAGCTTGTCCCTCAAGAGAGCGCGCTATGGGAAGAGCTGCGATTCCTACTGGACCATCCACGACGCTGCTTCACGTTACTGTTTCCATCAAAGGCCACCTGGTGGCTCTTCTGGATCCTCGTTCTGCTGAACGGAGTCGACTTGTTCTTTTTCATAGTTCTCGATCTGAATGACGAGACTGTGACTCATTTATCGCCAGGGTTCCGTGTCCTCAACGGATTGTTCCAGGCGACGGCAACCAGAACAGCCGGCTTCTCCTCCGTCAGCATAGGTGATCTTCATCCGGCAGTCCAAGTTAGTTACTTGGTCATGATGTACATCTCTGTCTTCCCCATCGCCATTTCCGTCCGTCGCACGAACGTGTACGAAGAAAAATCACTGGGCATCTGGGGCGGAGAAGAGGCCGATGAGCAAGATCAGTCGTACGTGGGACAGCATTTGCGACGCCAGCTGTCTTTCGATTTATGGTATCTCTTCCTGGGGCTCTTCATCATCTGCATCGTCGAGGGCAAGAAGCTGTCGGACACGAACGAGGACGCCTTCACAATGTTTAGTGTGCTTTTCGAAATTGTGTCGGCATACGGCACAGTCGGCCTCTCGCTCGGCTACCCAGGCACCAACACAAGTCTTTCCGGGCAGTTCAAAGTCATCAGCAAGCTCGTCATCGTCGCCATGATGCTTCGTGGTCGCCACCGCGGCCTTCCCTACGCTCTCGATCGCGCCATCCTCCTCCCTTCAGAAAATTTGCACAAAAAGGAAGCTGAGGAAGCCACCCGCAGACACCAGCGCCGCAACAGCATGTATCCCGACGGCGACGGAGACGAAGACACCGATACCCTGGGCCAAATGTCTCCTCAAATGCGCCGGAACAGGACGTGGGAAGACGGCGACCTCGACGAGAGCGGCCTTCCTAGGCAGCATCTGGCCACCGTCGGCGTCAATCCAATGCGAGTCAATTCCGACAGCTCGGGTATTGGCCGCACGAGGACACGTAGGGGAAGTGGCTTCAGCACCGTCAGCAAGATGGAGCGCTTCCAGCAAGAGCGCAGGCACACCCGGAACCTTAGTCTGGGCCGGTTTGTTGCTAGCGGGCTGGGGGCTGGGCCGACTTTCTCGAAGCACGAGTGAGGGAGTGAGGGAGATGGATGCTGTTATTGCACCTTTCTTGTACTTGATCGTTTCTTGGAGCGTTGTTGTTTTTTCAGCGAGCGATTGTGTTATAGATCTCTTTGGGAGGGCGTTTTCGTTTTTTACGCAAGCCGGACCCACAGATCCTCGACGGCAGATAGATAGATGAAGCCACAGTCGGTCGTTTCTTTTTCCTTTTTTCGGTGTGCCATGTAGCAACATTGGGAAAATGTACTGCTACTGCTACTGGACCCGAGTGCGTTTCCAGATCTTGCTTTTGTCATTCTCTCGTACTCTCTCACTCAACTGACCTCTCTCTTTCAACCACCTACTTATTTTGCCTGCCTTTCGGGGATTAGATCAATCTGGACAGACTACTACCAGCATCTCTCACATTTTGACCGTATGTTTATCCCCGAGAGCCTGGCTTGGTCTTCACCACTTCTGCTATAGATGCCACTATACCCGTGAATAATCGTCGATGCCAGTTTGAACCCCAGTCCTGATTCTAACCTTACAGTATGCAAACGATGAATACCATTATCTTCGTTACTCGATCAGAGCACCAGACTCATATTCCGATCACAATTCCACGGTTTTAGTGTAATTGGATGCGAGAAGTTCTTAATTACCTATTCATGTGATCGATCGCAACCTAGAGGTAGCAAAAGGAATCGGCCGTTCGGTGAAAGGTTTCTTACTTTAGTACTCAAGCTTCACACAATCTATCGTCTATTCACGATTCATTCAATCAACTGCCCCTCATTCGACATGGACATCTGAAGACTCATGATGGCTGCGGCAGGAAGGTACTGGCGATAATATAACCTCGCAAGAACTCCGTGTACTGTTATCGACATCTCATTGGACCGAGATAGCCCAAAGCGAACGCGAACCAAAAGCGAAAGGATGACGTCCAAGACTCCTCCGCAGGATTCATCACATGACCTCGTGTTTGTTTGTTAGTAAGATCAGGCCAGCAACTCATCTTTGAAATCCCTCTCAAGAAATGTATGCCTAGTCTTTCCGCATTATGGATGAGACGACACCACCGCAATACACCAGGAACGACTCGTGTCAAAGTCAGAGTCGGAGCGACCGCAGCGATGACGGTCTCACCGCGCAGAAACGGCGCCGGATCAAAAGCCATCGAAAGTCGCGCGGCGGCTGCTTGATGTGCAAGACGCGCAAAGTAAAAGTGAGGGTTGCAAGGCAACAATCGTTTTGCAAATGCTGACACGATCATTCTAGTGCTGCGAAAAGAAACCGCGATGTGCCAACTGCGTCAAGATGGGCGATGAGTGCGTGTATGGCGTGGCACCGGAGAGGCAGCAGACGCTCGTGCGACTCCAATCACCACAACTCAGTACCTGTACTACGACCGGTTTTAGCTTGAGAGACCTGCGGTTCTTTCATTCCTTCCTCACGGCTTCATATCCCTCGTTCCCATTCGAGACGGATCGTGCGTGGACGTGTGAGATTCCCGTTATTGCGCAGCAGGTAAGGGACCTGCATACTGATAGCGATAACATGCGCAGAGATGCTAACTAGAACGCACATGTAGTACGGCTTCCTCAACGATGCAATACTAGCATTGGGTGCAGGCCACTTACATGCAAATACCAATCTTGAGATAGCAGACACAGTACACAAATACCGCTCGTCAGCAATCAGAGGCATCAACTCAGAAGACAACTTCGATCTACCAGGCTCAAAGGACCTGTCTTCTAGTGATCGAGCCACCGCAGTTCTCGCAGCCATCTACGCCCTGGCGTTTACCTCGCTACACATGGGAGATCCAATTGGCCACTTCATGGTTCTGGTAAGGGGTTGTTCGTCCGTCACGCGCCGGATAGTAGAAGCAGGCTTCACATCACCGCTATTCCCACGAGATCTAGAGTATCGCTCACCACGCCCTCACATGGAGATCATGCGCAAACGCATGGGCAATGCCTCTCCATTGCCCGCTGAAGTCACAGAGGCGGCACGAGAGTCATTAGGCTTCGTAGAGATGTCTTGCGAGTTCCTGCCTTTCGAGTTGGACTTTTTGCATCGCATGCAGTCAGTTGTGGCAATAACCAGCGGCCCGATCGAAGGTGAGTTACGACGAAATGACCAGAAGGGATGCGTTCACCATGCTGATTTGACCCTGCAGCTTTCAACCACTACACCGAGCTGTGGAATCTCATAATCGACATGTCACCGGACCAATTCGAGTACTTCAACGGCTCGATTAGAACGCCACTCCTCGTATTACAAGCGCATTTTCTGGCATTCGAGATCGTGCTCCGGCCCTGGCTGCAAGCCTCAGGAGCGTTTGTTAACGGGGACAGCAAGCTGCTCAGAAATGTGCTGCAACAGTTCCCACGGGAAGACTCGAATATCGATGCTGAGCTTTCAATACAGTTGATCAGCTGGCCAGCGATGTTGCTGGAACACACGTCGAAGTTGGCCGAGGCAGACTTGCGGCGGAGCGTGTTTGCTGACGACCAAAGTCCGCAACAATCACCAAACAGTGACACTTCTACACAGAGAACCATGAGTCTTGGCTGCTATAACAGCCTTCCGCTCCGGAGCCCTACCTAGCTAGTCTCATCTTTCAGAGGCATGAGGTCTCGATAAAACGCCAAGTCGGAAACATGTGTTATCGGAAGCTCGAAGCATATACCTCTTGAGTTTCGTTATGAGAACGGTATACCCTCTGTTTCTACGTAATGAAGATTTGCTACGGCAATGTGTGCGAGCATAGCGTAGATGCTGTGCAGCTCTCGAGTGGTGGTGACTTTTGCAGTGTGTATAGGAAAGTGCCGGCATGAAATCAGCCCCTTTCCGAAACCGAAACCGAAAGCGAACTGCGAGCTGAATAATCGATGTTGCTCGTAGCTTGAGCTTGAGTGAGGCCGACTACATGTAAGCAGCATAGAGCGGGGAGAATCCTTCGGCTGTTTGACAGCCTTCGAAGACAGCGATCTGGCCGCTAACAGTAGGCTGGATTTGTGTGTTGGTTCTTACCTGCAGCTCTCAGCCAAAGACGATTGGGTGTTTGTCGTTTGCGAATAAAGAGTGGCGTTCTGCAGACTCGGAATTAGGCGATGGTTTGCGCCGCGACGTAATGTTCGCACGCGGCCGGAATCCTACATGTATTCATGTACCGTTTCCTGCTTTACGGTACATTCTCACGCTTCCGTTCCCGACATATGTGGTGGGTATATATATGCAATCCGCTGCTTCCTGATTAGTTTACAGCCATCTCAACACACAAAGCGAACCTCAATCCAACGTACACATTCAGCAAAACAACCATGTCCCCTCCCGTCAAAATCGTCTTCGGCACCGGCCCATTCGGTGACCGCATCACCGGCGACTCTGCCAAAGAAGCAATCGACCTGTTTCACAAGCACGGCCACGTCGAACTAGACACCGCCGCCACGTATCCGCCTACCAGTCCCGGGGCCAGTGAGAGCGAGATTGGCAAAGTGCACCCAGTCTGGGCGCGAGTCAGCACGAAGGTTCTGGTAGGAGTCGAGCAGGCCAACTCGCGTGAGAAAGTGGAGCAAAGCCTGCAAGGCAGCTTGGAGAGGCTGAATGGGCTGGACGTCGATGTTTTCTACTTCCATACTCCTGATGCGACGCCGTTAGAGGAGCAGGCGGCTGTGATGGATGACGCGTACAAGGCGGGCAAGTTCAAGAGGTTTGGTGTTAGCAATTTCTCGCCGCAGCAGATTGAGGAGTTAGTGGAGATTGCTGAGAGGAAGGGTGAGTGGCTTTTGCTTCGTCTTTGCCTCGTCTGTCCTTTTTGCTCGATCTGGTTCTGACTTTTGCCAGGCTATGTCAAGCCCAGCGTGTTCCAGGGACAGTACAACCTGCTGGCCAGAAAGGGCGAGGACGACTTGTTGCCTGTTCTGCGTAAGCATGGCATTGCGTATTACGCCTACTCGTGAGCGGTGACCACGAGGCCTCGATCGAAGTGAGATACTGACCTGATGATGATAGTCCTGCGGCCGCGGGAATGTTGACAGGCAAAATCAGTCGCGACAGTGCAAATGACCCGAAGAGCCGGTGGTCGACCAAGAATATGGGAGGTCAGATCTATTCTGCCAGTGAGTCCGAACCCT
>Ga0265797_10000201_pt1 | contig 116467 bp, 113 predicted proteins | sample P2T30metagenome_FD_192433 | JGI IMG/M metagenome (GOLD analysis project Ga0265797, IMG submission 192433) | Plant litter microbial communities from East Loma Ridge, Irvine, California - P2 T30 | ecosystem: Environmental > Terrestrial > Plant litter > Unclassified | place: USA: California... | reverse complement strand
ACATGTACTTGTTAAATTGCTGGAGATCGTAAAAGCCAGTGTCATAAGCAATATCGCTAAGGCTTCTGTTCCTGTCAGAAAGCGTAATGTACACTGCCTGGCGTAAACGTGTCCACAATAAATATTTAGATAAGCTGCTCCCGGTTTGTTGCTTAAACAGTGACGCTAAACGCGATGGTGAAAGAAAAACCAAATCGGCAAATGTTTGTGGCGTTATATCAGATTGAAAATAATTAGCTTTAATGTAATCAACTATTTTCACCACCCTTTCATCATATTCGGCAGGGGGTAATTTAGATAGCAACGTATCAATTACATTGTTTATGTTTAAACTGTTTTTAGGTGTATTAAAAAAAGCATTGGTTTGGGTTGGCGTTTCAAAGACGATATAATCCTCATTTTCTTTAAACCGGACAGCCAGCTGTAAACCAATACCTGAATAGGGCTCAATATTTAAAACATTCAATGTTCCTTTTTCGGCAACGCAAAAATGGGTAACATGGGGCTTTATCAGGAAACCATGAATACTCTCGTGCGACGATCCGCTAATCGTAGAATTAAAGGGGGTGTCGTTTGACAAAACGATTTGATATGCCGCATGGTGGTGAATCTCTACTGTAAGATTACGTGCCTGAAGGGCCAGAATGAAAGGGTTCATATACACATTTTTAAATTAGCCAATAATGTTTGCAAGTAACAATTAAACATCCTAAAACTATTCAAAATTCCTTTACCAAATCTTTAATATACACGGCATACCACTTAATGTATTTTTATTGGCTTCTCATCAGTTAAAAGAACTTCTAAATTCTAAAGGCGATACCTTTGTTTTATTTTTAAATAATTTCGAAAAGCTCTGGCTGTGTTCGAAACCTAATGCAAACGCGATTTCAGAAACTGATAATTCAGTTGTTGAAAGTTTTTCTTTGGCCTTCTCTATAAGCTTCTCGTGTATATGCTGTTGTGTAGTTAGGCCCGTTAGTGATTTTAATAAGCTGCTTAAATACATGGGAGATATGTTCAGGGACTGTGCAATATACTGAACTGTTGGCAGCCCGTTTGTATCTTCATTATTAAAATATTCTCCAATTGTTTTTTCTGCACTCTCAACAATTTTGTGGTTAATAGCTTTATGGGTTAGAAACTGTCTTTGATAAAATCGGTCGGAATAATTTAACAGAGTTTCCAATTGGGAAACGATATACCCTGGCTGAACTTATCAGGATTACCATTGTATTCGTGTTCAATATTTTTAACAATAGCATTAAGTGTTGCTTCTTCCTTTTCAGAAAGAAACAACGCTTCATGGACTGCATAATCAAAAAACTCATACTTTTTTATCGTTGCTGCGAGCGGCGTATTCCATAAAAAATCAGGGTGGATCATTAAAATCCAGCCACTTTTGGATGTTGCAATCTCTTCAATTTTTTCGATGCCAAAAACCTGGTTGGGCGCTATAAAGAACATTACACCATCGTTAAAATCGTAATGATGCTGGCCATACTTAAAGGTAGCGCCAATGCTACGCTTAATAGAAATATGGTAGAAATCAAACACAAAATTCTTATGATTAATTTCTGTAGAGCATTCAAAGCTACCATAATCAAACAGGCTGATTAAAGGATGCTGTGGTGAAGGCAGCCCCTTCATCTTATGAAACTCTGCAATCGATCTTACCCTATGTACCTGATGTTGGCTCATTTGTCAAAATTACAAATTATTATTAGATCATCATTCCGCCGGAGAGTTCAATTCTTTGCCCGTTCATCCATCCCGCTTCAGGCGTACATAAAAAAGCAACTACTCCACCGATATCCTCAGGTTCGCCCACACGTCCTAATGCTGTAGCTGCCGCGATCACCTTTCTTTTATTCTCATCGGATTTGTTAGAACCTCCGCCAAAATCGGTTGCTATAGCGCCCGGTGCAACGGTGTTTGCGGTAATTTGCCTGCCGCCCAGTTCCTTGGCCAGGCATCTGGTATACGTCTCTATGGCTCCTTTCATACTGGCGTAGGCAGATACATTGGGGAAGGAAACCCTTGTTAATCCTGATGAGATATTTATTATTCTTCCGCCATCATTCAATAATGGCAATAGCTTTTGGGTTAAAAAGTAAACCCCTTTAAAGTGGATTTTCATCATGCTGTCAAAGGCTTCTTCGGTAGTTTCTGTCACAGATCCATAGATGCCGGTACCCGCATTATTTATAAGAAAATCGAAGTTGGGTGAGCCTTCATGTTCCTGTAAATGCCTGCTTACCTGATCTACAAAGGTGTCCAGGTTGTTTATGTTGCTGATGTCCAGTTGGTACGCAATAGCTTTTTGACCCAGAGACAGTACTTCTGCTACAACTTTATCTGCTTCTGCCTTATTGCTGTTATAGGTAAAGATGATATTGTTTCCGTTTTTAGCCAGACTGATAACCATATCCCTGCCCAGGCCACGGCTACCTCCTGTAACAATGGCGATTTTACTTTTTGTTGACATAATTTTTGTTTAAGAATTTATACTACAAAGTTCAGCATCTCTCACTCCAGTCGTGTAGTCAAAATATAGGTTGTTGTAGCCGTTTTATGTGCCGACGCGTAAGCTCGTAATACCATTGCAGTTTTAAATATATATATATGTCTGCTGCTATTATCATTGGTTAAAAAGTCCACCATCCCCTTAATACTTTTCCCGATACTTATGGGGGTGGGATAGCCATAGCAAAAACATCATTTAAAGATTTAAATCCAGACGCTTTAGCCGAGGCCCACCTGGATGACTATCATTTGTTTTTCATGCTGGAAGAAGGACATGGCACCTTTAGAAGTTGATTTTCATAACTATGCTATTGAACCTTTCTCTGTATGTATATTCAGCCCTATCAGGTGCACAGGGGAGTCAGTACCAATGAAGGCATTTTTACTATTCTGTTAATCAGCAGTGACAACATTTATAAGGAATACATTAATCATTTACAGGATGCAGCAGGCGGTTCACTTCAGTTACAGGAAAATATATTTTCAATGCTATTGGTAACTGCCATATGCATAAAATTGCAGGGAGGACGGGTGAAAAGTTGTATACCCATATAGTAAAAGACAGCTGTAAGGCATCAATAGCTTTATTACCTCACAATATTTAGTCCAATCTTCAGACTTTAAAACACCCAACAGCCATTGCGACCGTTTCAAACCATTTAAATCGCTTTTGGAGCAAGATTTTGTGCAGATGAAGCGTCCGGCCCAAACCGAATGATTAAAAAGCGAGTTTGGGAACACTTCAATCCTGACCAGTAAACGGGTAGCTTTCAATATACATGAAAACACACGCCGTCTGATAGTGTATATTGAATAGATGTTAAAGATTGTATTAGTTATCTGGATAGGGAAACATAAGGAGTACGATAAGATTAACGTAAAAGAGATAAGCTATATTAAGACTGATAAAAAATGATGCTCAGTATTAGGATACACTTGCAAGGATCTATGAACTAATGCAGTTGGGGCTGCGGCAGACTCTGAAGAGTCTGATGAACTAAAAATCCTTTCTATGCTGGTTAAAAAAAATGAAAATGAGCATTATCCGTTCTTGAACCTTCCCCATTGGAAGCAATAAAGTACAAGATGGAACAGATGAATATTCTGATGCTGAACTTTCCGAGATTTTAGTCGCTCGTTGTTTTACATAGAAGTATCTACGTTTAGAAAGCAAGAAGCGGCAATTTTAAATTAAAATATCTCCAGACATAATTTACCTTATTATACCGCCATTCGCTTCCCAACCACAAAGCCTTCGTCTATGTTTTTTCGCCAAAGATGCGGTGGTTTTAGAAACCGTATGCGAACATTTTTTAAGCGCAGGACATTTGCTATCAAAATGAAAGGAGTAAGCTCTTGGGCTTTCACACAAGTATACCATGCGCTCTTCTTCAGGATTATTTTCCTGTCTGGAATTACAGCTTATGAAAAAAAGCAGCAGGAATACAGTAAAGTTATTCAGGTTAATTTTCATAGCAAGAACTAACATTGATAATGTTATGAAGAAATAAATTTTTTGATTGCTTCAGATGTTACTGAAGAGGCTTTTTTATGTTCAATAAACAATGGCTCTTTTACCCCCATTCTTTTAAGCCAGTCTGTCCAATATGCCTTCAAAATCATGAAATCCTTGCCCTCACCGTTATTTCGTTCAGTTACTTCACATATAAGCACTTCTGCTTTTGATAAATCTATATTTGCAGATGGAATACTAAGGTTATTATTTTTAATCGTGCTTTCTAGGTTTCCATTTTTTACAGCAGGATATAATATATTTTCATATCCATATAATTTTGTATACGCATGATCAGCCTGCGGTTCCAAATATCCATCTGTCAGAAGTATTATTTTATTTTTATAAATATTAAACAAATCTGACTTTTTTAAATTTGATTCTAAGTACTGACGGAAATATCTATGGTAATCGGCACCCAGTGACCGTCCGGCAGCTGACGCATACATGGCATTAATGCTACTTATATATTGTGTTGCTACATCATTTGTAAAATATAGACGGTTAGTTTTGCCCTTGTGTCCCGATAAGTCGAATCTGAGGTTATTTGCAATTTCCTCGAATTCACCGCCTGCCTGATGTTTGTCAGTAACATCTAGCATTAGCCTGTCATGAGAATTTTTTTTCAATTTACATTGTAACTCAAATGAATTCCAAATCGTCTCCAGTACCTTTTTATCGCTACCGATTTGCCCAGGTATTTTATCTATCCTGTTAGACAAATCTGGGACGACAATAATATTAAGGGATACGGGAGCAGGCGGTAGCCATTTGATACAATCTTTAATTTCCTCATCATTAAGGGATAGTGTGTTCAGCTTTGTGCGGACTGCCAATAAAAAACTTTCGCTATCGTATAATTCAGTTTTGTATTTATCCCATATTACTTTCACATTTTCTTTTGTATATGCCAATGCTAATATCTTTTTCGCATCATCTTCAGTGCTGGGCCGCGAAATAAGATAGATGAAAAATCCAAATACTAAGAAAAAGGCTGCCAGTATATATAATGGCTTCTTATCCTTCTTGCTTTTTTGTTTTTGAGATTTATTTTCCACTGCTATATTCAGTTTTAATGTTTAGAATCTTACTGTTTTGCCACTCTTCTTTAATTTGCTCAGTGTGCTTTAACATTTCATCAGCTTTTAACCCGAAAAATCCATGTGTATATGAGCCCCATCCGCCCATGAACTCACCTACGGCTGCTCTCAAAGAAGGTATGTTAACTGGTATTACGCCATTCTCATAACCAATGATGTCATTTCCCTTACCAGAAATTTCATCATCCAAACTTAGCATAAGATTTGAATGGCTATTTATCTTTGTTATTATCTCTGCAAGCTCCGCCCTTTTCTCCTCTATCTTTCGAGTAATATTTTCAAGCAGTATTTTTATTTTCTCATTTTCCGTTTTCAAATATGAGTGGCTTAAAACAAAATTCAATAAAAAGCCCCATATTACATAAACTACGAAACCAAGCAAAAGTACAATGTAGAAGTTTATGTCACTAAATACCATTGTATAATGCCACTGCTCATGCATTAACCCTGCATTAAACTCATTGTTGCGTACACCCTGCGATATTTTATACCCGATAAACGCATCAGCTAGAAGCGTTATAAATAATAATAAGCTTATAGTAAGAAATTTTTGAGGCTTATCTTGGGCGATAAGCTTTTTGTTTTTTTCTAAAGCATCATGTATTAAGAATCCTAATCCCAAAAAAATTACAGGAAATAAAATTACTATAGCTATAGATCCTCCACTTATTTCTGAAAAAGGATTCGATATCCAGCTTATGGCCCCTTCCTTTACACCGTAAAGTGCAGCATATCCTGAAGACGAATAGAATGTAAAAAGATAGAATGTAAGCAGAACAGTAATAAAAGCGCCGATCACAAATGGTATTGTATCGCCGGTTTCACCATCACCGTCACGAATATCTATTTTTTCCAATTCCAGCTCTTCAATCTGTTTTCCTTTTTCCAGCTTAAGACTTTCACAAGTGGCTATTTCAGCCTGCACTTCATGCTTTTTGGCTCTCGCCTGCTGAACCTCAGCTCTTAACTTATCAATCCTGTCTTTTATGCCCTTTGAATCCAGCTTTTGCTCTTCAATAAATTTTTGATATACATTATCTAGACCATGTACAACCGATTCAGGCATTGATTTGGCATTTTGCGCTGATTTAAAACCATATAAATGGTAGGTAATCGTATTCTTTACCTCTGCATTTTCAAGTATTTTTTCTTCCATGTTACTAATAGTTTTTAGTACTTGTCTTTGTTTTAATATTAATAAAAAGATGCACGATGAAATATGGTCAATGGGTATCCAATGAATTTTTTCATAGAGGTATAGTGGCATTATAGGGTTAAAAAGAATCCCGATTATAATCAATATTAATTTCCATTTAATATCAATGTTTTTCTCGTTTGCAAGAATAATTACTATTGATATAGACACTATAATCCTCAAGAACTTATAGTATATAATCGGCAGGGGTAGACAAGCTATTAATAGCAATACGCTGCATACCACACAAGTTGTTTTTATAATACTTGCCTGCATAGTATCATAAACACCATTAATGCCGCAATCACCAATACGCACCCACTACCTTTTGCCTTCCTGATTTTTTTTGTATAAGCTACTCCCTTTATCCGGGTTCGGACGGACACACGCTTATTGCTAATTGTACCATACTTTGTACGTAAACTAGGTGAAATGCCACTTTTACTAACATTTAGCCCCACTCCTCCACCTAGATTTATTCTTTTTTGAAATCTAAATCCCATATTAACTGGTATGGCATGCGTAGCAGCAGTAATAGCATCCGTTCACGCTGTTATATTTTTTCTTGGCTTCTGCCATTGCACCATGGCATGAAGAAAAAACACCCAGGTAACTTCTGTTTTGTAGCATTGGAAGATAGCTGCATTCACTTTTGTGTACTTCATGGTCGCCATTTGCTTGTGCATTGTCATTTATGTAAAAATTGTCCATAATAAAAAATTTTAAGTTATACTTTTTCTTTTGCCTTTTCGTAGTTTGCCAATACCTCAAGTAATACTTCAGAGTGATTAAAGATGTCGTCAAGCGATATCAGATCATGACGCACCTCTTTGCGCTCTTCATTTAGCGTTGCGATGTATTTTTTTGTACCGTTAAAGTATAGTCTGCAAAGGGTTTTACGGTTATTATCATCAAGCAGTATAGCGAAATATGATAAGGCATCGCGATAAACTATACGGCTCACCGATACCTTTTGACGTAAAATAGTTTTTACAATCATAAAACCTTCGAGTTCCTCTTCGGTAGTGACAATCTGGTTAGCGTCTGGTGCTGGCTCTTGTACCAAGGCTGCATCCTGCTCTTTTATTACCTCATTTTCTTTTGTAAGGGCCGATTTAAGCCTTTCAGTAATAATGTCGCTTACATATTGGTTTAGGGAAATTTTCGTAAGGTTAGTAAATTGTTCCAGTACTTTGGCTGTAATAACACTGGGATAAACCTGGCGTGCAAAATGCTTCACAAAGTCAACACTTGGCAATGTAAACTCGACATTAATCAGCTTCTTGAGCTCGTTAGTATATTTAAGGTCGCTGGCTGTATTTACAATATTCTCAAAATCGTAATATGCTTTATGGAATTTTTTAAGCTCCTCTATCTGATTGTCTTTGATATCGGTAACATCAAATGAGAAGAAAGGCTTTTCATCCATTTTGTTTGGCTCAACCAGATCAGTATAAAACTTATACTGTATACCATTTGTAAGTATAGAGAACTTAGCCTTGGTAGTATGGAAATACCGGAACAGCTGCGAAGCATTGTTTACGGTGAGTGGAGCTGCATGGTGCTTACACTCGATAAGGATAATAGGCTCGCCGTTTTGCATTATGGCATAGTCTATCTTTTCTCCCTGCTTAATGCCAATATCGGCCACAAGCTCCGGTGTTACTTCAAAGGGATCAAAAACATCATAGCCAAGCTCTTTTATAAATGGCATAATAAAGGCATTTTTAGTAGCTTCTTCTGTATTTACCTGTGCTTTAAGTTTGTTAACCCTGTCGCCAAGCGATTTTATTTGATTTTTAAAATCCATCAATTTTAGTATTATTGGTTTACTCTTGCCTTAGCTTCAATTTGTTCGTTATACCAAAATTTTTGGGTAATGAAGTCAAGGGGCCAATCACTTTGCGCCCTTTTCTTTATACTGTTATTTTCAATAGTAAGCATATATTCATATGCCTCTAATTGTTCATTCACCCAAAATTCCTGTGTAATAAAGTCATCCGGCCAGTCTGTTTCTGCTTTTGTCTTTAATTTTTTTTCAATAACGTTCTTTTCGCTATTCGATTTCGGAAGAGTATTTTCACCGGGAGGTGTTGCTGTTTCAGTTCTCAGCAATGTCTCAGGGCTAGACTCTGTAGTTTTGTATATAGAACCGGCTACTTCATCTTCTGATTTATCTGGTGATAAATTTGATATAAATATGATTGCGATTATTATTGTCACAACTACTTTCCAAACCTTTCCTATTGTTGAGTTTCTCCATAGTGCATATAAGCCAACTGGAAAAAAAATAATACATAATATTACTACCAGCCACGTTTTTTCATACCAAGGACTATTCTCATTTTTTTGGTTCAGGTGAGAAGGCAGGGTATAATTATGGTTAGGAGCACTTTCATTTACAACATGCTTAGAAGAATGTTGCAAGGATGAAAGTGTTTTTGAAGTGGCCAATAATATCTGTTCAATATTTTTTCTGTTTTTCCCCATGTCCATAGCTCCCCCAAACATAATACCTGTTTTAGGGGATGACGCTACTCTTACCTGAGTCATATTTTCAGAGATTACTGATAATTGTATTTGTATATCTTCACCCCAGCTATGAAGGCTCGTGCCGGCTTTTACAACAACTCTGCCTGATAGCTTATCGGCAGTTTCTACTTTCATACCTTTAATGGTTGGAATTGCGTAACAAAGTGCCTTGAAAACTTCTTCTTTAGAAAAAGGGAATTCACTTTCACCATTATGATCTAATAAAGCCATACTATAATTGGTTTTAAATTTTATTCAAACCTACAATACCCCCAAACCAATATTTTGAGGGATTCCTCATTTTGCTAAATTTTATTAAAAAATAAACCAGCTGTAGTAAAGCCGGTTTATATCACAGTTGGTATATATGCAGGTTAATATGTTAAGCCACCTTGTAGTAATGTTGTAAAATAACAGATGAAATCTCATTATGGAAAATAACTTCATTATTAGGTAAAATCATTTCTACATGGCCAGTATGCCTGTTCGTAAATAATTTATACTCAGGCCTACAGTTTTTATACCGGTACCATAATGCCTTTAAACCAGCCATGAATCCGTTCTGAACGGCAATTTCATAAACATAGTGTGAACACGATTTTTTAAATAGGCAGGTACGCCGCCTGCTTATAGGTATTAACACCCAGTAGAGTTTAATGGGTATGAGCAGCAGTGTCCTCATTTCTTAAATACTACCATTTGGTTAGCGGTGGTATAACCCGGTTTTGCGCCCAACCCGAAGCAGCCAATTTCGGGTTGTACGAAAGTGGTTACGCTTTCAAGGCCTATATATTCCCATCCCTGCGAATTATAATTTTTGATGACGGTCTCGAGCTGGTCTGCTACATGCTTAGAGTTACCGTTTTTTGAATCTATTGAAGCAACAAAGGGTACAACTTTATATTCCATAGTAAAAGATTTAAATTGCAACAAACCTACTTTATATTTAAAAATATTTTTTGAGGGATTCCGCATCTATATTTTATTTGTAATAAAAAAATGGGGCTAAAAATAGCCCCATCCGGTTTAGGCATACTGTGTAAGTTGCCATGTTGCAGCTTTACCATCGTAAGGAGGCATTTTGTTGCCTTTAGAAATTGGTGCTGTAGTAGAGGGATTACCTACAACTTTCCAAATTCCAGATTCAGGACAGGTTTCTCCTGTCTTTGCAGTTGTTCCAATTGGAGATTTTGACATAAGTGAAATATTTAATTTCACCAAATCTACCGTATTGACAAAACTATTTATTGGGTGATCCCTCATTTGGTAAAAGAAAACCGGAATTATATCCAGCAATACAAATCTAATAGGTAAGTTATACTAATCCCATATCTTTTGCTATACCTACTAACTGGGTTGTGTTTTTTGCCTGTAAGGAAGTACGCATTTTTATTATACGTTTTTCTACACTACTAAAACTTGAAGATTTCTTGCTTTCCTTTTTAAAAATATTCACAATCTCAGGTTGGCTAAAGCCTTCGGCAAGCAGCTTTATAATCTCCAGGTCGGTTGTATCTAAGTCGGTTATCCCATCGGGTTTTTTCAAATGGGCCAAATGAGGTGAGACATATTTTTCCCCGTTATAAACAGCCTGTATTGCTTTTAGCAGGTCCTGCGTACTCTCTCGCCCTTTAGACACATATCCGTTGATATCAAGGTCATCTAAAAGATAGCGTATATTATATCCTCTTTCGTCAATAGAGTAGGCAATAATTGCAATCTCAACTTCTTCTGTTTTAAGCTGTTTTATAAGCTGTTCTCCTGATATTAGCTTTACATCCATGTGACTGCTTTTAAACGAAAGGTCAGTAATTAAAAGATCAAAAGGATTTTTATCCTGTTTTGCTCTTTTAATTTTAAGAAAAGTTTCATCGCAATATTTTGAGAAAATTACTTCAGTAGCGTTAAGTTTTTCAAATGTCGCTTTAAGGCCATGGCTAATGCTGTCAATGTCTTCTGCTACAATGATTTTTTTAAACATAAGGGTAGTTGTTATACAGGGAAAGTACAATTTACTTTAAGTCCGATGGTTGATGATTCAAATATAAGTGAACCGCCTATCGCTAAAATGCGGTTTTCCGCATTTTGCAGACCATTTTTTAAAAACTGGTCATTTTTAATTCCTCTACCATTATCAATATATTGTATTAAAACTTTATTGTTTTCAAGGCTAAATTTCAAGACAACCAGTTTTGCCCCGCTATGCTTTTTCATATTTACCATTAATTCATGGAGTACACGATAAACAGCGATTTTTTTGTGCGCTCCAATTTGGTTCCATCTGACAGCATCAAAATTTGAAGATATCACATTAACACTTGCCGTTTTATAATCGGCAAGCATCTGCCTAAGTATTTCCCCAAATTTTTCACCTGTATCTATGGTGTTATTTTCGTGCGATATGTCCCGCGTTTTAGCATAAATGGCATCAAGATCATGTAACAATTTTTGCTGTCCAGGATACTGTATCTCATCAGATTCTGCAAAAGTCATTACTTTAAAAACATCATTAGCCAGTTCATCATGAATCTTTTTAGAAATGCGGCTTTCTGTATTGTAAACTTCTATTACTTTATCTTTCTTATGTTTATATTTTTGTATTTTATAAACAAAAATAAATACTCCTACTATTATTAATGCAGTGCCGGTAAGTATCCATATCGTAAGTTCATCCTGCTGAGTTTTTAATGCACTTTTTGCCTGTTCAGCCTCTGATTGCAGCCTTTTAGACTGTTCGTCTTTGTAATCGTACTTTATTTTGGCGAATTTGTTTTCGTCTTTAGTGTGCTTTATGTTAAGGCTGTCGTTAAGGACTATAAATTCTAAGATATATTTATTGCGATCCTGTTCTTTTCCGATACGTATCAATGCTTTTAAGGCACTTAACTGTTCTTCTTTATTATCTATCTCCCGTGCCGTATTATATGCTGCAAGGGCATACTTTTTCGCCAAGGCATTATTCTTATAATTATAAAAATGAAAAAGATTAAAATAACTTGAAATTAAGCCTTTTTTATCCCTATTAATCGTTTCACGGATTTTTAGCCCCTGTTCCAGAAAGCGTAAAGCTTCTTTTTGATTATTAAGTTTAAAATATGTTTTACCTATGTTGTCACGCACACGTGCATTCATTTCGGGATCCGCATTAACAGTGTCTGATTTATTAAGGGCCAGCAAATGGCCCAATGCTTTATTATACTCCTTATTATCTATATAAACAGAAGCTATATTATTCTTTAAAGTGCAAATTGGAAGCGAATCATTTGTGTATTTATACGCCTTTTTGTAGTTTAAAATAGCATTTTCATAATCATAAAGCTTCCGGTAACTTACACCCAGCTGATTATATAACGTTGCCAGGTTTTGAACACTTCCAGATGTTTTTAAGTATCCTAATGCTTCTACGGCTGTAGATTCACTTTCGGTATAATTTCCGGTTTTATATGATATCGCTGCCATTTTAAGGCATATATACCCGGCATTATCATAATCATTTATATCCAGCCATTTTTCTTTTAAATCTACATATAGCCTGTATGCGTTATAATAGTCCTCATTTTCATAATATCTATCCGCATTTTTTTGCTGTTCCTTTAGGTTTTTAATAGTATATTCATGGAGTAAATTGATTTTAACTGCTTCTGGTTTCTCTGTACAAGAAAAACCTAACACTGCAATTAGCAGCATAAAAAAAAGGGAATAAACCTTAAAATTAAGTTTCATTCCCCGAAATTAACAAAAAATTTCAAATAGGTTATAATAAATTATCCTTTAGTGCCAGGGGGCGGGGGGGGTGGCAGTGTTGGCGTTAGTACTGGTGGCTTAGGTGGTATAAGTCCATCATCTGTTGCAAATGTATCCAGCTGCCCGTCAGAATTAAAGTTTTCATTGTCACAAGACACAAGAACACTACCCAACAGCGTAAAGGCTGTTAGCAAAACTATTTTTTTCATTTTTACAAAAATTAATTATTAAACATTTTGCCGCCATTTGGGGCGGTTTGAGGGATAAGGCTGTGAACCGTTTATTTGGTCCCGCCAATAATTTTTGGGAAGTGTAGTGCGCCGAACAAACCGAAAGCATAGTATACTTCCCGGATAAATGTTACGACTTGTATAGCAGCACTATATTGAAAGTAGTTTTGTACATTTGCCCTATTGCGCTTAAGGCAGTAACTAAATTCTGAGGCAAAGAAACGACAGGTTATTAAGGACTTAGCCTTAGAAATCCTATGATTCCAAAAGTTCCGGGCAATTCCGAAGAATTCCAAAAAAATCCAATTTTATGTTGTAAATAATGGTAACAGAAGAAGATTATAAGAGAGAAATTTTAGCGAAATATGAGGCTGATAAGAGCCAGTCTCTTAGAGAAATTTTACAGCCAAGCCCTGCAAAACTTAAAAAATGGAGTATTTATTTATTAGATACTTTAAGTACAGATGACAAAAGGGTATATTGTCGATTTTATAAATTAAATGATGTTACTGCAAATGCCTTAAAAAGTTTTGACAATGACAGACTCAGGCCATTGACTAACTTTTTAAAAGGAAAATCTGAATTATCAGATCCATTTGGCATCGAACTGCTTGCTGTGCTCGTAGATTTTGAAGACCGCCCTTTTTCCAAATTCATGACAATTAAATATAAAAAAACACTACAGCCTGAAATTGCTAAAGAAAAAATTACAGAGGGAGAGTTGTTTGCAATACCTACTGAAAAGCCATCCATGGCCAACGCTATAATAAGTAATGCTGAAGAAAATGAATTTGACATTGCCGAAGACGAAGTATCTGATGAAAATGAAGATGCTGATACACTTTCGTCCGCTATAGAAGAATCTTCTGTTGTTGAAAATCAGAATTATCAAACAGGGATTATCCCACAAAGATTTTTTACAATCCAAAATAAAAACTACAAACGTTACCGTATAATTTTTGTAGTAATTATAAGTATGATGGTTATTTTTTGGGCTTACGAAAACTTGAACACTTCACTTAAAGGAAGTGGCTGCATGATGTGGAAAAATGATCGTTATGAAACTGTTCCCTGTGACATGCAGGTAAATGCCTATGCCGGTGAAAAAATTATCCCAGCGGATAAAATGCTCCTTAAGTACCAGAGAAAAATTGAAGTTGGTGATACAACAACATTTTTTAATCCAGATGGACAGGCAAGAGTATTTTATGCAAAGAATAATAAAGAATGTGAATATTTTACCTATCCTGGTAAACATCCTGAAACGGACAAAGACCTGCGTAAAATATCACCTCATATAATCGAACATCATATAAGGCATAAGAAATAAGGCATTATATGAAGCTATTCCTAAAGATAAGTCGGAATGTTAAGAGATGTTGTTATTATTTATTTCTATTTGTAGTATTTACAATGTAGCTAAATTCCGTGTTTATATACTAAAAATTATATAGTAAAAAAACCTGAGTAAAAAAATGTGTTTAACCTCATTTAAAGCTTTAACCTTTTTTCTATCTTAGGTGCTTATAATCAACCACCATGCAGGATATAGTACTCCCCAGATTAGAAGCATCAAGAAAAGAATTACTGGATCTTGGAATGCGCAATACTTTATTGAACTATAAAGTTCCAAAAGCCCGGGGTTTACACATAGTACAAGAACAGTCAAGTTCTATTTTCGATATTTTAGTAAAGCAAAATAAAGTCATGTCTTTTTTAGGCAGACCTGGGAAAGAGGATAGCGAAGAATTATTCGAGTTACCGCCGCTTTCAGATTCCGAATTGCAGGATGCCTATAATGATACCCGCTTGCAAACTAACGAATCAGAACAAAAGCTTCAGACAAAAGTCCTTAATACATATTACTTTGCAAAAACAAGTATTGAAGAGCAAGGGGTAAACACATTATTTCTATCCTTGGGGATGCTCAACTGGTTTGAGAAAGGAAATACAGAAGATGTAAGAATGGCTCCGCTCGTTCTTGTACCTGTCACATTAGAACGCTCTAGTGCCACCGAAAGGTTCAGGCTGCGGCACACCGGTGCAGAGATTGGTGCTAATTTATCACTTCAGGCTAAGATGATGGTTGATTTTAACCTAACCATTCCTGACCTTCCTGAAGATGAAGACCTTGATGTCGCAAATTATTTTAAAGAAATTCATGAACGCATAAGCCGCCTTGAAAACTGGAAGGTGGATCAGGACGCAATAGAACTGGGATTTTTTTCCTTTGGTAAATTTATGATTTATCATGATCTTGACAGTGCCAAATGGCCGGATAATAAGAAACCTTTTGACCATCCAATTCTCCAATCCTTATTTGGGAATGGTTTTGATGGGCCACAGCCAACCGTTGGGGAAGATCACCGACTTGATGAAGAAACTGATGCCGATAAATTATTGCAGGTTGTAGATGCTGACAGTTCACAAATTATTGCGATGCTGGCTGTTCACGAAGGCAGGAACATGGTTATCCAGGGTCCGCCGGGAACCGGAAAATCCCAAACAATTACGAATCTTATAGCCAATGCAGTTGGCAATGGTAAAAGGTTTTGTTTGTTGCAGAAAAAATGGCTGCCCTTGAAGTTGTAAAACGAAGGCTGGACAGTATAAATTTAGGAGAGGCCTGCCTGGAACTACATAGCCACAAAGCAAATAAACGTGAATTGCACTCAGAATTAAAACGGATTTTAGAACTGGGTAAGCCTACAGCGGCGCATCTTGAGGAAGAGGTACGTTTGCTAGAGCCAATAATTAAGGAATTAAGCGCATATTCTAATGAAGTTAATAGACCAATTGGTCAAAGCGGTCTATCTGCACACGATGTTATGGGGCATCTGCTAAAGATAAGCGACGAAAATGTAGCTTATAAATTCCCAAAAGTAGTAGTAGATGATTTGTTGTCTTGGGATTCCAGTAAGATGCAGGACTATGAATTGATTGCCGAACAAATTCAGGTTAGGTTAAACAAAATAGGCCAGCCTGAGAAGTTGATTTTTTATGGGAGTGGTTTAGCCGTCTTTCTTCCTAAAGATGAAGAGTTAGCTAAAGATCTTTTATTGGCAGCAATAACTAAAACTGAAAACCTGATAAACGCCTCTGGAAATCTCAGTGATTTTATGGAATTTCAGGTGCCTGTTGATGTTGCTGATGTAAGAAAATTACTGGTCATAGCAGAATGGGCAGCAAAAAATCCAGGTATAACTTTAATGTCCATAAGTGAAAATGCATGGATAAATAATCAGGCAGATATTGCGGAGGTCTTAGAAACTGGTGGAAGATTAAAAGAACTCCATAGTAAATTTGATCCTGTTTTTATACCGGAAGCGTGGAGTCAGGATGTATTAGAAGTACGGCAGAATTTGATTGCCCATGGCAACAAATGGTACAAATTTTTAATTGGAGATTATAAGAAAAGTGTCAAAAAACTGGCATCGTTACTTAATACTGCTATGCCGGATGATATCCAGAAGAAATTGGATCTCGTAAATGCGTTAATGGAGGAAAAAAGGCTGACTGCTGCCTTGGAATCTTATGACACTTTGGCCAACAGGCTCTTCGGACATCAATGGCTAAAACAAAAATCTGATTGGGTCGCCTTAAAAAAAGGCGCTGATTATTTACAAAGCGTACACAATAGCATTCAACAAGGCCATGTTCAAAAAGAAATCCTGCCACTTCTTGAAAAAAACAAAAATACTGACACGATTGCTCAGCACACCAGCAATCTCAACAATTTAATAGATGAACAGGATAAAGCTTTCGATGCTCTATTTAAGCATTTGAATTTCGAGGGCAATGGTATTGAAAACTTTAAATTATCAGCCCAAGTTTCTGCACTCAACCAATGGTTGCAACAATTGCCCGAAATTCAAAAAGTTGTTTTATGGAATGTATTAAAAGAAGATGTAGTTAAGCTGGGAGCAGGATTTCTTGTAAAAGCAGTTGAAAATTGGACTGATGGTGCCTCACATTTAAAAACAGCATTACAGAAAACATGGTACGATTACCTTCTTGAACAAGCAATGCTCAACAGTCCTGAACTGCGAAAATTTGAGCGTTCTACACACGAAGATGTAATTTCTAAGTTTAAGAGGATAGACGTACTTAAACAATATTACAAATAGGGCAAAAAGTGGCATTAAAGCACTGGGAAGGTGTTCCTAAGCAAGATGGTGGTGGCCAGATTAATATTCTGAAAAGTGAATTTAACCGAAAGGTACGCCACATGCCAATTCGAAAACTAATACAGGAAGCCGGCACTGCAATACAGGCAATAAAGCCTGTTATAATGATGAGCCCAATGTCAATAGCTAACTTTTTATCGCCTGAGAGTATTGATTTTGATTTGGTGATATTTGATGAGGCGAGCCAGGTGAGGCCGGTTGATGCCTTGGGTGCAATATTAAGAGGAAAGCAGATAGTAGTGGTAGGTGACACAAAGCAAATGCCCCCTACAAGTTTCTTTGATAAATTAAATACCGAAACCGAGGACGAGGAAAATGTTACTGCCGATATGCAAAGTATTTTAGGGATGTGTGATGCCCAGGGAGCACCACAGCGCATGTTGCGCTGGCACTACCGCAGCAGGCACGAATCACTTATTAGCCTCTCTAACCAGGAGTTTTACGAAAACAAGCTTGTAATATTTCCAAGCCCAAGCTCGAAAAACCGGATGGGTTTATCATTTAACCATTTAACCGACGCATTTTACGATAAGGGTAAAACGCGCACCAATCCAAAAGAAGCAGAAAAAGTTGCTGATGCCGTTATTGAGCATGCGCTTAGAACACCGAAACTAAGCCTTGGCGTAGTAGCTTTTAGTACAGCGCAAATGCAGGCGATACAAAATGCCATAGAGTTAAGAAGAAGGAAAAATCCGGAAGTAGAAAGTTATTTCAGGGCGCACGCTGACGAACCATTTTTTGTCAAGAATCTTGAGAATGTTCAGGGTGATGAGAGGGATGTCATTTTTATAAGCATAGGGTACGGAAGAACAGAAGATGGAAAAGTACCTATGAGTTTTGGCCCGCTTAATAACGAAGGAGGCGAACGCAGGTTAAATGTATTAATTACCAGGGCTAAGAACCGCTGCGAGGTGTTTACAAATATTACCTCTTCAGACATGACAATAGGGCCAAATGCAAAATTTGGAATCAGGGCTTTAAAAAGTTTCCTGTATTTTGCACAACATGGTAAGTTTGAAAGTGACAGTGAAGAGGCGCCGTATAAACCTCAGCCATTTGAAAAAATAGTTGCTGAAACCCTTAGAAATGCAGGCTACATAGTTCGTGAGAAGGTGGGGTCAGCTGGATTTTATATAGATATGGCAATTGTAGATGCTGCTAACCCCGGCAGATATCTATTGGGCATTAATTGCGATGGTAAATCATATCAGGCAGCAAAATCGACCCGAGACAGAGACAGGCTAAGAAATACTGTTCTTGAAGGAATGGGTTGGAATCTTCTTAATGTGTGGAGTTTGGACTGGTTCCGAAATCCGCCCGGAGAACTTAACCTACTTATAGATACAATCGAAAAGGCAAAAACCCATGCGGAACACAATGATACCATCGAAGAAGAACTGATGGAAGAGCTTAAAAATCTTATTCGTGAAGAACGCGTTGAGGAAGAAAATTTAATTTATCCAGCATATGAACTGGCGATATTGCCTTCGGAAATTGCTGGTCAGGAGCTGCATATGCACCCATTAGGGAAACTCAGTAACTGGATACATGACGTCGTTATGACGGAAAGCCCTGTTCATTTTGAAGAAATGGCAAGGAGGATATCATCGATACCGTACTGTTTCCTCATGAAAGCAACCAGTAGATCTTTAGCGCGGCCATACTTTTGCAAAGAGGCGGGTGCCCGTTCGCCCGCAGTAACTTTCCTTTCAAAAAAGACTGCATGTTTGTGCATTACTTCTGTAATACTTATTCCTTTTGGCCTTGTCGAGGTAGTACCTTTGATTGCATCCCTCAGGATGAATAGAGATATTTCTTCTCCCATTTTAAAAAGCTCGTTGTACTTTTTTTCAATGTTCATTTGGAAGACATCCAATGCCTGTTTAACGACCTTTTCTTTCTCCATTTTAAGCACACTGCGCAGGTTTTTGGTAAATAGCCATCGCTCCTTACTAATCAATTTGCCAGTACTCATAGTAATAGATTTTTGCTTAAAGGAGATTTTTGCAAAAATCGGTGACAGGCCATTCGCATTAGCCTTCTCTGTCTTGATGTAGAAGATTACTTTTAACATAATTTCCAGTTTTTAAATTAATTTTAAATTGACCTAAAAACTTTGAAAATCACCTGTATTTACTGGGAATTCCCGAGGAAACTCTCCAGTTTAGTTACCCTAATTCATGCTAAAACAGCAAAAATTTCACAGGGTAACTAATAGGGTAACTGTTCTTTGATAATATATGTGTTTTTTGACACCTGTAAGAAATGAAAAAAGCCTCTAAATACTAAGTATTTAAAGGCTTTTTGATCTTTAAAGTTTCTTATGAAACTCCATTTGGCGGAGGAAGAGGGATTCGAACCCCCGGACCTGTTACAGTCAACAGTTTTCAAGACTGCCGCGATCGACCACTCTGCCATTCCTCCAGTACACTGCAATCATTCACTGACTGCGGTGCAAATATAGTAACCTTTTCCGGTTCTCCAAAAATAATTTTGGGAAAAACTAAAGTTTTTTTAATGTTAAGTTTTAACCTTTTCATTAGCTGAAACTTATCTTAAAAACTTTTTCTTAAAATGTAACGTATTCTTTTATTTCGAGGCCATATCCTATCATTCCCACGCGTTTTCCCTGCTCAGAATTAGTTAGCAAGCGTATTTTGCATACATCAATATCATGTAAAATTTGTGCGCCAATGCCAAAATCTTTCACATCCATTTTTGCCTGTGGTGCTTTTGTTACACCTTTAGCCTGTAATTCTTTCAGTTCTTTTACTCGAATAAGTAATTCGTCAGGCTTTACATCCTGATTAATAAATAATATTGCCCCTTTACCTTCTTCGTTAATGCGTTTAAACATACTATCGAGCTTGCTATCGGCATTGTTAGTTAATGTGCCTAACACATCATTGTTAACCTGAGTGCTGTTTATACGGGTAAGTATAGGCTCGCCAATGTTCCAGCTGCCTTTAGTAAGTGCTATGTGTACTTGCTTATTTGTAGTTTGCACGTATGCTCTTAATCTATAAGTTCCAAAGCGAGTTTCAATCTCAAAATCTTCCTTTTTTTGGATAAGGCTGTCGTGTTGCATACGGTAAGATACCAGTGCCTCGATAGAGATAATTTTTAGGTCAAACTTTTTAGCAACCTCATATAATTCCGGCAATCGAGCCATCGACCCGTCTTCGTTTAATATCTCTACTAAAATACCTGCGGGTTTAAAGCCCGCAAGGCGTGCCAGGTCGATACTTGCTTCTGTGTGACCGGTACGGCGAAGCACACCACCTTGTTTTGCCCTAAGCGGAAAAATATGTCCCGGTCGGCCAAAATCACTGCCTTTAGTAGTATCATCTACCAATGCCGCAATAGTTTTTGCCCTGTCATGAACAGATATACCAGTGGTGCAGCCATGACCCAATAAATCGATAGTTACCGTAAACTGTGTTTCGTGCAAAACAGTATTGTTAGATACCATTGGTGGCAAATCAAGCTCGTCGGCGCGAGCCTCTGTAATAGGAGCACAAATAAGCCCGCGACCGTGTGTAGCCATAAAGTTTATCATTTCGGGCGTAACCTTTTCGGCGGCGGCAATAAAGTCGCCCTCGTTTTCACGGTCCTCATCGTCAACAACAATTATAACTTTTCCTTGGCGGATATCTTCTATAGCTTCTTCTATAGTGTTGAGCTGTATTTTTTGTTCAGCAGGAATTATCATGCTTCTTTGGGTTTAGTTTTAAAAAGTTTATTAAAAGCCTTTTGAAGAGGCATGAGTATATTATCCATACTTATCAAACCTATGTCGTTAGTTGCCCTATAGGTAAGTAATACAGCGAGAGGGGTAAGCACAAAGGTAGACATCCACGAACCTAAAAAGGGAGGAATGCCATTTTCCTGTGCCATTTTTCGGCCAAAGGTATTTATAAAGTGAAAGATGATAAATATCAATACCGCAAACACAATAGGTAGGCCAAGGCCACCTTTGCGAATAATAGCACCAAGCGGCGCTCCAATAAAAAACATAAGCAGGCATGCAAAGGCAATTACAAATTTATCGTATAATGCCAGCCAGTGATTGTTAATGCTTTTTATTTTTTCCTGCAGCTCATTTTTTCCGGCAGTTACAACATAATCGGTACTGTTTATATTGTTAATAGCCATATCTATTATACGTACCCTGTCAGTCTTATTAATAATCGCCAGTAAATTAGCCGGAACTTTATCTAGTTTTAGCGGCTTTACGCTATCTTTTGCTGTGTTAGCGATACCATTCTTTACCCCGTTAGGAATACCCTTTTTTAAGGGGGGCATGATGTCTCTGCTGTTTTGCGTGTCAGATAGTATATTGTTAGGTCGTTGTACTATGTTGGCAGCTATGCTTTTAGAATCTTTATCGTAATTACTCTGGAGTGAATCAAGCGTATAATTCAGTTCCGATACGTTTAGCATATTATTAGTATGCGCCACCTGCTCTTCATCTTCGTCGTTGGAGTTTAGGGCAGTAAGGTCGATATTCATGGTTTGCTTGCTGAAACTACTTTTTGCAAATGGCAGCTTATCCCTTTCAGCAGGATTTTGAGTACTTACCTCCTCGTAATAATAACCGTCAAAAAGTTCAAGCTGAAGCAGGTTCGATTTTTCACTACTTCTAAGCGTCCCTGTTTTAGATCGTATTATTGTAGCGGTAGCGGCGCCGGGCTTCCGTTTGTGTATGGTAACTCCTTTAAGTTTTTCCCCATTTTCACCGGTTTTCTTTTCAACCTTTATATTAAAGTTTCCAACGGCATTAAACTGGCCTTCAACAATTGCCATTGCCGGCTTGCGCTGAATAATATTTTTACGAAGGTTGATAAATTTATATTCTGCCTGCGGTATAACGTTGTTAGCGAAAAAGAAGGCAACAATACTTAAACCGCATATAAAAATAATAAGCGAACGCATGGCCCTGTTTAGTGAAATTCCCGACGATTTCATGGCGGCAAATTCATAATTTTCGGCAAAGTTACCAAAGGTCATGATTGAAGCCAAAAGTACAGAAAGAGGGAGTACAAGAGGTACAATTTTAGGCGAATAGAATAAAAGAAATTTCATTACCAACCAGGCATCCAAGTCTTTACCGGCAAGCTCTGCTATAAAAAGCCAGATGCCCTGCAAAATGAAGATAAAGAACAAGATTACGAATACCGAAACAAATGTTTGGATAAATGAAGTAAGGATGTAGCGGTCTAAAATTTTCACAAATTAATCTAATTTGTTAATGTAGTAATTAGGGTATTTACTCTCTGTAAAGGTAAAATGATTTTTTGACAATGGTTGATTGAATTTGAAAGAATTTATGGTAAATGTTGTAACAGTACCATCCTTATCAGTTTTTATCGCATTGTTAATATGCTTAGTCTGCACATCAATTCCTAATAATATATGCTTTGTGGCATCTTTAGCATCCGTAGGTGTAAGTTTTACAAACTGTATTTTTCTGCCTTTTACATTTTGAGTAATATCCCATGCATATTTGTATCCGGATGTATAAAAGGTAAGCATTTTAGCAGGAGTTAAGCCATCATCTTTTTGCTCATCGTAGGTAGATATTGTTATCTCTTCATCTTCAGGCACAATATTGTAAACCTTTTTACCGTCGAAAATACGGGTTACACCCATAAAATTTAAAAGGTACTTATTTCCCTGTAACGTAACGTAACCTTTACATTCACGGTTTACATTTTTACGGGCATTGTTAGATGAATACTTAAAATCGAAAACTATGTTGTTGTATCCTTTTACTTTAGCACTAACACCATCCAGTAATTCCTTTGCTTTTTGTGCATTCTGGGCGTTTGCCGATAAGCCAATTGTTAAAATAAAAAGTGATAATACCTTGATAAACTTTTGCATGACGAAGTTAATTTGCTTCATTTTTAAAAAATTGCTCAAGGGAGCTTAGGTCGTTTATTAATACGCCCCTCGCTTTACTGCCTTCAAACGGACCTACAATACCGGCTGCTTCCAACTGGTCGATAAGCCTGCCTGCACGATTGTACCCTAATTTTAGCTTACGCTGAAGTAATGATGCCGACCCTTGCTGGGCGGTAACAATAACTTCGGCAGCTTCCCTGAACATCGAATCTCTTTCGCTGATGTCTATATCAAGATTAATGCCACTTTCCTCTCCAAAAAACTCCGGAAGGAGGTAAGCTTCGGGATATGCTTTTTGAGAGCCTATAAATTCTGTAATTTTTTCAACCTCCGGAGTATCTACAAACGCACACTGTACACGGGTTAAATCGTTACCCTGTGTGTAAAGTAAATCGCCACGGCCTATAAGCTGATCGGCTCCCTGACTGTCCAAAATTGTACGCGAATCTATTTTAGATGTCACTCTAAAAGCAATCCTCGCCGGGAAGTTAGCTTTAATAATACCAGTAATTACATTTACCGATGGCCTTTGTGTTGCAATAATAAGGTGGATGCCAATAGCACGGGCAAGCTGTGCCAAACGCGCAATGGGGGCTTCAACTTCTTTACCGGCAGTCATTATAAGGTCGGCAAATTCATCTACAACCAATACAATATATGGAAGGAAACGGTGCCCGTTTTCAGGGTTTAGCTTACGCTGCCTGAATTTGTCGTTGTATTCTTTAATATTACGCACCATTGCATCCTTTAAAAGGTTGTAACGGTTGTCCATCTCGATACATAATGAGTTCAGAGTATTGATAACCTTGGTGTTATCTGTAATAATAGCGTCGCCACCATCGGGCAGTTTCGCCAGGTAATGACGTTCGATTTTATTAAACAGTGTTAGCTCTACCTTTTTAGGATCGACAAGTACAAACTTAACTTCTGCAGGATGCTTTTTATAAAGCAGCGAGGTAAGTACAGCATTTAAACCTACCGATTTTCCCTGGCCTGTTGCACCCGCCATAAGTAAGTGGGGCATTTTAGCAAGGTCTACCACAAAGGTTTCGTTGGATATAGTTTTACCTAAAGCAATTGGCAATTCCATTTCAGCAGACTGAAATTTAGGCGAGCCAATAACGCTCTTCATAGATACCATAGTTGGGTTCTTGTTTGGTACCTCGATACCAATAGTTCCCTTACCGGGAATAGGCGCAATAATACGAATACCTAAAGCGGACAACGAAAGTGCGATATCATCTTCAAGGCTTTTTATTTTAGAGATACGCACACCAGCTTCAGGCACAATTTCATAAAGAGTAACTGTCGGCCCCACAGTAGCTTTTATTTGGGCAATATCAATTTTATAATTACGCAGGGTTTCTACAATACGGTTTTTATTCTCTTCAAGTTCCTCCTGATTTATAGTAATGCCTTGGCCGGCAGTATAATCACGTAAGAGGTCGAGTGGAGGAAATTGGTAATTAGAAAGGTCGAGCGTAGGATCGAATTCACCAAAATCCTTTACAAGACGGGACGCTAAATTCTCTTCAACCACATCTTCATCAGCTATTTTTTCGATAACAAAATTTTCATCTTCTGTCTCGATAATTTCATGCAGCTGTGGGGCAACCTCAAGAGGTTTAGCCTTTGCAACAGGGTCAAGGTTTATGCTACTGGTATGCTCAATAGTAGGTTTTAAAGCCTCACGGTTTACTTCAAACTGTGATGGGGCAGGTGCAGTAATAGTGAAAGAAGGCGTCGAAGGAATGGGCGCAGCAGGCGTTACTGGTTTAAGTTCAATATGGTCGAGTTCCTCATCATACTCATCCGCGTCCATATCTTCATAATTAGGATGTTTCTCGGCGTCATCTGTAATTGTATACGCTGGCACCGGCCCTCTTGTAGTACTGGTAGCGGTTTGCTGCTCATTGTCAAGAACAATCTCTTCGTCAGCAGCAGCGCGCTTTTCAAAAAATGTTTTTATAGCATCGGGTGAAACCTTTACACGAAGGAATAAGAAAATAGCCAGTGAGAACATTAACACAAGCATAGCACCTGTCTTACCCAGGTAATCCTGCATAAACAGGTTCATTTCGTAACCTATAACCCCGCCTAATTCTGGTAAATACGCATTAAAAAAGCCAAATAATACTGATACAATTATTACAAGGTAAATATCCCAAAATAATGTTTTTTTAAGTTTGGCCGTTGGCAGATCGAGCACCAAATGGGCGCCCAGCAAAAAGAAGAAACGAATTAATATAAATGATGCAGCACCAAAACCCTGATACAAAAACAGGTTAGCGAGGTAGGCACCAAATTTGCCAAGCCAGTTATGTACCGCCTGGTTTCTGTCTGTAAATGCAGTTAGCTCACTTTGGTCTGCCTGCCAGTATAAAAAGTATGATATAAACGACAGCAGCATTGCCACAGAGAACAGGAAAAACAAAATGCCCACCAGTACTTTATTCCTGCGGGATAATTTCCATTTTCTTTTTTCGGTAACCGGTTTTTGCGCCGCCGGTGCTTCTTTTTTGGTTTTTGCCATTTAGCTTACTATATTCCTTTTTTGTAAAAATATCAAATTTAAAATAACACCGCCGTCTTAGGGTAGTAAATTATAAGGCCCACAGCTACAGCTGCTAAGGCTGCGAAAAATACAGCGCCACTTGCAATGTCTTTAATAAAGCCTATTTTTTTATGAAAGTCAGGGTGTATAAAATCGGCAATTTTTTCGGCAACAGTATTCATGCCTTCAACAGCTACAACTAAGCCTATTGCCATTATTTGCAGCATCCATTCGGTGGCCGAAATATTGAAGTAGAACCCCCCAAAAGTTACGACCAGCCCTATGAAAAACTGCACCATGATGCTGTGCTCTGTAGTAAGTAATTTATACGCGCCAATAAAGGAGTACTTCACGCTGTTAAGCCTGCCTCTTACAAACCTGTTATCTTTCATTACTATAGTGCTGCAAGGGCATTATCATAATTAGGTTCGTCTTTAATATCTGCAACCTGCTCAGTATATTTTACATTACCCTCTTCATCAATAACCACAACTACTCTGGAATGTAAACCTGCAAGAGGTCCGTCAAGTACGGTAAGGCCGTAATCAGCACCAAAACTGCCATCTTTAAAGTCAGATAATGACACTACATTCTCTAAACCTTCGGCACCACAAAAACGATTTTGAGCAAACGGAAGGTCGCGCGAAATGCAAAGTACTTTTGTATTATCGAGCGTACTTGCTTTTTGATTAAATGCACGAACTGATGCCGCACAAGTACCTGTATCTACACTCGGGAAGATGTTAAGTACCAGTTTACTTCCTTTAAAGTCTGATAGTGAAACGGTAGAAAGATCTGTTTTAACTAATTTAAAATCCGGAGCTTTAGCGCCTGTTTGTGGTAACGAACCTGAAGTATGTACAGGGTTGCCCCCAAGAGTGATATCTGCCATTTTTATGTTTTATTTTGTAACGCAAAAGTAACAAAATATATGGCATGGCGCAGGGGTTTATTGCAATTTTATCGGGTTAGGGTTTGTTGGGTTTAAAATGCTGTATACACAACAATATAGTTATAAATACATAAATAACATTGCTATGCTCATGGCAATCATCAACCCGTCTTCAATAATAGTTACAGTACTCATGGGTAGGTTAAATACCGCGCCGAGGCAGGCACAACGTATTGCTTCTTTTTTAAATACTTTTTGTAGCACGCCTATTAAACTAACCGACATTAATAGTGCAGTAAAGGCATTTGTAAATACAGGTGCAAAGTCTACGGCAAATGAAAGCCCTAAAGCAAGTTCTAAAAAAGCGTATATATAACCCCATGCAGGCAATTTCATCGCAACTACATCATACATGGCATAGCTATCGGAAAAACCACGCAGGTCGAGCATTTTAAAAAATGAAAAGGTTAAAAAGAACCCTGCCATAAAAATGCGCATAAAAGTCATTCCGCTAAAGTTATCGCCCCATGTGGCAGCAATTACAGATATCACAGTTACGTAACCAAATATTAATAAGATTGGTTTATAGGTCGCCGCCCAACTTTTTTTAACTTCTGGCGTATTACCAAAAACATCAGTAGCAGCAACTTTAGGATCATGGGCATGCTGTTCGCTAAGCTGGTATTTAGGGTAATCTTTTAACGCTTGTTGTAAAGTAAGAGTAGGGATGTGTCGGTTCATTGATATATCTGCCTGGCCTTTATCAAGGTTTATGGCAACATCGTTAACTTCTGGTAATTGTTTTAATAAGTAGCTCACTTTGGCTACGCAACCCTCGCAGGTCATTCCGGATATATTATAAGTGTGGGTCATCATTTTGTTTAATGTTTAAGTTTCCTTGAATTTGTTTGAGATGGCATTTCATCTTCAGTACAAAGTTCGGAATTTAAACCCTTTATGACCTTATGTAATTTTAGATAATACCTGCAATATTTACAGGTTGTCGATATTTTTACGCTTGGTATCTTTAACCGATTTGTAGAAGGTAGGGGTGAGGCCGGTAACTTTTTTAAATTGGCCAGATAAATAGGCGGCGCTGCTGTAGCCTAACATATCTGCAATTTGTGCTAACGATAACTCATCGTATACTAAAAGCTCCTTTACTTTTTCTATACGTTGGGCAATGTAGTATTTCTCAATCGTGGTACCTTCCACTTCAGAAAATAAATTACTTAAATATGTATAATCGTAATGAAGTTTATCAGCAAGCCACGAGGAAAGATTTGTTGCTAACACGTCGCCCGAATGGTGAACTAAAAAAATAATTTCGTTTTTAACCTGCTCGATAATGCGCCCCTTACGATCGCCTATAAGTTCAAAACCTAATTTTTTAAGCGATGCATCAAGTGTTTGCAGTTGCTGCGGCGACGGAGTAGAAGCCAGTTCGGCTTCGCCTAAAGTAACTTCTAAAACGTTATAACCCAATCCACCCAGCTCATTACGAACTGCCGTGATACAGCGATTGCAAACCATGTTTTTAATGTAGAGGGTCATAGTTTCTGTTTCAGGTTTAATGTTTAAAGTTTCAGGTTGCTTAATTAAACGAAAATTGTGGGATATTAATTAGACAAAAACTTTTAAGAAAACTTTAAACCTGAAACTTTAAACCAAGATTTTATTTAAAAAGATCCATGCCCGGTATATTTGGCATACCGTCCTGCGCTACCGCGGCAAGTTCGGCTTCGTTTACATCGGTAGCTTTAGCAATAGCTTTATTTAAAACAAGTACAAGGTAGTCCTCCAGTTGTTCTTTGTCTTCTAAAAGAGAATCATCTACCGTAACCGATTTTATAGTACGGTTTGCCGTAATCGTAACTTTTAAAAGTCCGTCACTGCTTTGCTCATCAATCAAAACAGTATCAAGCCTTTTTTTAGTCTCTTCAATTTTTTGCTGGGTTTCTTTAAGTTTACCCATCATTCCCATTATATCTCCAAACATTTTTATAAGTTTATGTATTAGTACTATTGCAAATGTATTAAATTGCCGGGGTATTTGCCAACTCATAAAACCCTAAAAAACACTTAATGTAAGGTGGTTTTGTATTACTTTTGCAGCAAATATGCAAACAAGCAATTTAAATGACCCAAAACATTACGCCGCCTGTAGCTGCAATTAAGCCTAAAGAGCTGGAAAAGCACGGCGATATCCGTACAGATAACTACTATTGGCTCAACGAGAGGGAAAACCCCGAGGTGATAGACTATCTGAATAAAGAAAACGACTACTATAAACAAATGACTGCCCATACAAAACAATTCCAGGACGAATTGTTTTTAGAAATGAAAAGCAGGATTAAGGAAGACGACTCGTCTGTGCCTTATTTATATAATGGTTACTATTACATTACCCGTTACGAAACGGGAAAAGATTACCCTATATATGCCCGTAAAAACGGTAGCCTTGAGGCTCCTGAAGAAATTTTATTTGACTGTAACCAGTTGGCAGAGGGACACTCTTATTTTCAGTTAGGCGGATTAAATATAAGCGAAGATAATAAGTGGGCCGCATTTGGTGTTGACCTGGTATCACGCAGGCAGTTTACCATTCAGATTAAGAATCTTGAAACTGATGAGATACTGCCATTTAAAATAGAAAACACTACAGGTGGCTCTACTTGGGCGGGAGATAACAATACGTTATTTTACACCCGAAAAGATGAAGTTACACTAAGATCAGATAAAGTATACAAGCACAAGCTGGGTGCAGATCCTGCTAATGATGCAATGATTTTTCATGAGAAGGATGATACGTATAACACCTTCATCTATAAAGAAAAATCCAGGAAGTACCTGGTAATAGGTTCAACCAGTACACTAACATCTGAGTTCAGGATACTGGATGCTAAAAATCCTGATGGAGAGTTTACGATGTTCCAGAAACGTACCCGTGGGTTAGAATATGGCATAGCCCATTATGAAGATAAATGGTATATTGTTACCAATAAAGATAAAGCTACTAACTTTAAACTTATGGTAACGCCCGACGGCGCTACCGATAAAAAAAACTGGACAGACCTTATACCACATCGTGAAGATGTTTTGCTGGAAGATATTGATATTTTTAGAGATTACCTTGTAATATCCGAACGCAGCAATGGTTTAAATACTATACGCATTAGGCGTTGGGATGGTACCGGCGAGTATTATCTTCCGTTTGAGAGCGAAACATATACTGCTGAAACGGCAACTAATCCGGATTTTGATACTAATATTTTGCGTTATAGTTACCAATCGCTTGCCGTGCCATCATCGGTAATCGATTTTAATATGACAACTAAACAGAAGGTTGTACTTAAAGAGCAGGAAGTGCTTGGAGGTAAATTTGATAAGAACAATTATACTGAAGAGCGCGTTTGGGCTACCGCACAAGATGGTACTAAAGTGCCGATATCTATGGTATACCGCAACGGACTTAAAAAAGACGGGAGTAACCCATTTCTTTTGTACGCCTACGGGTCGTACGGAGCGTCTATGGACCCGTATTTCTCATCTATAAGGCTTAGCCTTCTCGATAGGGGATTTGTGTTTGCAATTGCGCATATAAGGGGCGGTGAAGATTTAGGCCGGGACTGGTATGATGAAGGCAAGTTGCTTAAAAAGAAAAATACGTTTACAGATTTTATCGATTGCTCTAAATTTGTAATTAGTGAAGGATATACATCGCCCAAACATTTGTATGCTGAAGGTGGATCTGCCGGTGGTTTACTAATGGGAGCGGTAATTAATATGGCTCCGGAATTGTACAATGGGGTTATCGCGCAGGTGCCGTTTGTAGATGTTATTACTACAATGCTTGATGATAGTATACCGCTTACAACCGGTGAATATGATGAGTGGGGTAACCCTAACGAAAAAGAATATTATGATTACATGAAATCTTATTCGCCATATGATAATGTTACCGCGCAGGTTTACCCTAATATGTTGGTTACAACCGGCCTGCACGACTCGCAGGTGCAATATTGGGAGCCGGCGAAATGGGTTGCAAAGCTGCGTGTTGTAAGCACCGGGAACAATCAATTGTATCTGGAAACCAACATGGAGGCTGGGCACGGAGGCGCATCCGGAAGGTTTGAGGCCATTAAGGAAGTTGCTAAGGAATACAGTTTTTTATTAGATTTAGAAGGAATTAAAAAGTAATTAAATTTTTTTTGTTAGATTTGCAGGGTTTTGAGGTTATTAAACTTAACACACAGTTTACCTTGCTAACTTATTTTTTTTATGAAAGAAGAAATAAAAGCCTATAATAATGTTTTGGAATTAATAGGGAATACACCCCTTGTTAAGATCAATAAAGTTACTGAAGGATTAAAAGGAAATTTCTACGCAAAGGTAGAAGCCTTCAATCCGGGCCATTCCACTAAAGACAGGATTGCACTATACATCATTGAAGAAGCCGAGAAAAAAGGCATTCTTAAGCCTGGAGATACAATTATTGAAACCACTTCGGGCAACACCGGATTTAGTATAGCAATGGTTAGTATTATTAAAGGTTATGATTGTGTGCTTGCTGTTAGCTCTAAATCGTCTCGCGATAAGATAGATATGCTGCGTGCCATGGGTGCCAAGGTATATGTTTGCCCTGCAAATGTATCTGCAGATGACCCACGCTCATATTACAGCGTTGCCAAAAGGCTTCATGAGGAAATGAAAGGATCGGTTTATATAAACCAATACTTTAACGACCTTAACATGGATGCTCACTACAAAACTACAGGCCCTGAAATCTGGAAGCAGACTAACGGACTAATAACCCACCTTATAGCGTGTAGCGGTACGGGTGGTACCATATCGGGTGCAGCACGTTACCTTAAAGAACAAAATCCGAACATAAAAATTTTAGGTGTAGATGCTTATGGCTCGGTACTTAAAAAATATCATGAAACCAAAGAGTTTGATAGCGAAGAAATTTACCCATACCGTATAGAGGGTTTAGGTAAAAACCTTATCCCTACAGCGACTGATTTTGATGTTATTGATAAATTTATAAAGGTATCTGATGAGGAAAGTGCACATGCCGCAAGGTATATTGCAAAAACCGAAGGCCTTTTTGTAGGTTATACCAGTGGCGCTACACTACAAGCCGCAAGGCAATATAATGAAGCTGGAGAGTTTGACGAAAATAGTAATGTTGTACTTATTTTCCCGGATCACGGCTCACGTTACATGAGTAAAGTATACAGCGATGAATGGATGAGCGAACAAGGCTTTTTTGATAGCGTGAATCTTGAAGAGGCACAAAAAATTGAATTTATAAAGTAATTTTACTTTTGATATATATTAAAAACTCCGGCTATTGCCGGAGTTTTTTGTTTTTGATATGTTTATAGAAAAAGCCCCACTTTCGTGAGGCTTCAAATATGTAGTAGACCAATTATTTAGCGTTATACACTTCAATAGCTTCTTTTAAAATAGCTACAGATCTTATAAGATCTTCTTTTTTAAGAACGTAAGCAATACGTATTTCATCTAAACCAACTCCCGGTGTAGAATAGAAACCGGCTGCAGGGGCAACCATTACGGTTTCGCCATTGCTGTCGAAGCTTTCAAGCAACCATTGTGCAAACTTGTCGGCATTATCAATTGGCAACCGTGCTATACAGTAAAAAGCACCTTTAGGAGTTGCAACAGTTAGGCCGTCAATTTTATTTAGTTCGGCAACAAGCGTATCGCGGCGTTCCCGGTATTCGCCAATAACTTCATCAAAATAACTTTGTGGCGTTTCTAAAGCTGCCTCACTTGCAATTTGCTCAAACGTAGGCGGGCTAAGGCGTGCCTGGGCAAACTTCATAGCTGTAGCCATCAGTTCTTTATTTTTAGATACAATACAACCTATCCTTGCGCCGCACATACTGTAACGTTTAGAAACCGAATCGATCATGATAGCATTTTGCTCAATACCCGGAATATTCATTACAGAGTAATGCTTATCCCCATCATAAGTAAACTCACGGTATACTTCATCAGCAATTAAAAACAGGTCATGCTTTTTAACCAACTCTGCTAGTTGATGTATTTCTTCCTGAGTGTATAGATATCCAGTTGGATTACCAGGATTACAAATAAGTATTGCTTTGGTGCGTGGAGTAATTAATTTCTCAAAGTCAGCAATAGGAGGTAAGGCAAACCCCTCATCTATAGTAGAAATCACGGGAACCACTGTAACGCCAGATGCTACCGAGAAACCATTATAATTAGCGTAAAACGGCTCAGGAATTATAATCTCATCACCGGCATCCATAGTGCTGCCTAATGCAAAAAGCAAAGCTTCAGATCCGCCTGTGGTAATAATAATATCAGCAGTATCAACAGGTAATCCCTGCCCAGTATAATAAGCGGCTAGTTTAGTCCGGTAGCTTTCAAAGCCTGCCGAGTGGCTGTACTCTAGTATTTGAATATCGTTGTTTTTAATAGCCTGCAGTGCAACCTCCGGTGTTTTAATATCGGGCTGCCCTATATTAAGGTGGTATACTTTATGTCCTTTCTTTTTAGCTATTTCGGCATAAGGAACAAGTTTTCTTATAGGAGACTCAGGCATTTGTGTGCCTTTTTGCGATACTTGCGGCATTGTATTTGTTTTTTGTTTTGAATGACAAATTTGCGATTTTTTTCGCAAATAGTAAGCCACGAAATACACTAATTTGCATCAATTAATGTTGCTAATTAGTGTAAGTTGTGCAAATAAAAACCCCGCCGTGTTATGGCAGGGTTTAATTATATTAATCGAAAAAATATTACTGATTCATCAATGTTTTTTTCTTTTGTAAAATATTTACTTCATCTTTTTTAACCACCTCACCTTTTAGCTTCAGTGCAATCGTACCATCAGGAACGTTTACTGCATTGCTCTGTACAGTAATGGTTTTACGAATAGGCCCTGGATTCATGTTGTATCTAACCTCAATTTTTCCGGTTTTACCAGGAGCAATCGGGTCTTGTGGTTTAGATGGAACTGTACAGCCACAAGTAGATTTTACATCGTTAATAATTAATGGTGCATCTCCTGTGTTAGTAAATTCAAAAACGCGAGAACCATTATCATCGTCTTTATTGGTAGTTCCATAATCTACAGTATCACTTTTAAATTCAATTTTCGGCCCTTTTTGAGCATAAGTGCCTATGCTGATAAATAATACTGCAATAAAAAATAAAATTTTTTTCATTATAATTCTGTTAGATGTTAGTAAAAGTAATCAGTTTAAATTAATGTGCAAAAATCAGCCTGCCTTTTTTTTTAAATTGTACTTATATAGTTACTTTTGTATACTATTTTACAAAAATCACACCAATTTTTTTGGATATTTATTTAGAGCCTTAACGATATGACAATTCCATCGCAATTTGATGCCAAGACAGTAGAAAACAAATGGTACGACTACTGGATGAAAAACAACTACTTCCATTCAGAGCCAGACCACCGCACACCATATACCATTGTAATCCCTCCACCAAACGTTACCGGAGTTTTACACATGGGCCACATGCTAAACAATACTATACAGGATGTACTTATTCGCCGTGCGCGCCTAAAAGGCTTCAACGCCTGCTGGGTGCCAGGAACAGATCATGCCAGTATTGCAACTGAAGCCAAGGTGGTTGCTAAGCTTAAAGCTGAAGGCATTAATAAAAACGACCTTACCCGCGAAGAATTTTTAGGGCACGCTTGGGACTGGACACACAAATATGGCGGGGTAATTTTAGACCAGCTTAAAAAACTGGGTGCATCTTGCGATTGGGAACGTACTAAGTTTACCATGGATGATGATATGAGTGCTGCGGTTATAAAATCGTTTGTTGATTTTTATAATAAGGGGCTTATTTACAGAGGTTACCGTATGGTAAACTGGGATCCTGAAGCAAAAACCACGTTATCTGACGAAGAGGTTATTTACGAAGAGCGTCAGGGTAAACTTTACCACCTAAAATATCAAATTGAGGGTAGCGAAGATTTTGTTATTGTTGCTACTACGCGACCTGAAACTATTTTAGGCGATACCGCAATATGTATAAATCCTAACGATGAGCGTTATACACACCTTCGTGGGAAGAATGCTATTGTGCCTATTGCTAACCGTGTTATCCCTATTATTTTTGATGAATATGTAGATATGGAATTTGGTACGGGCTGCCTTAAAGTTACGCCGGCACACGATGTTAATGATAAAGAACTTGGCGAAAGGCACAACCTTGAGATCATCGATATTTTTAACGAAGATGCTACGTTAAACAGTTTTGGGCTTCAGTATGAAGGTAAAGACCGTTTTGCAGTTCGCGATGAAATTGCAAAAGACCTTGAAGCTATTGGTAATCTTGATAGAATTGAGAACCATGTTAATAAAGTAGGTACATCTGAAAGAACTAAAGCTGTTATCGAGCCAAGGCTTTCTGACCAGTGGTTCCTTAAAATGGAAGACCTTGCCAAGCCCGCGATTAAAGCGGTGCTTGAAACGGAAGATGTAAAATTATACCCTAACCGTTTTAATAATACATACCGCCACTGGATGGAAAACATCCGCGACTGGAATATCTCGCGCCAGTTGTGGTGGGGCCAACGAATTCCTGCATATTTCTATGGAGATGGAAAGGAAGATTTTGTCGTGGCAAATTCGGCAGAGGAAGCATTGGTTTTGGCGAAACAAAAAACCGGTAGTGCTGGACTGACAGTTAATAGCTTAAGGCAGGATCCTGATACTCTTGATACGTGGTTTTCTGCATGGTTATGGCCTATGTCGGTTTTTGATGGGGTAGTGAATCCTGAAAACAAAGATTTTAAATATTATTACCCAACCGATGATTTAGTAACCGGTCCGGATATCCTTTTCTTTTGGGTAGCCAGAATGATTGTAGCCGGGTATGAGTTTGCAGGCGAGAAACCGTTTAGCAATGTATATTTGACAGGCTTAGTGCGCGATAAGCAGCGCCGCAAAATGAGCAAATCATTAGGCAACTCGCCAGATCCGTTAGACCTTATCGAAAAGTTTGGTGCTGATGGTGTACGTGCTGGTTTATTACTTAGTGCTTCTGCGGGTAATGACATTATGTTTGATGAAGAGCTTTGTAACCAGGGTAAGGCGTTTGCTAATAAAATATGGAATGCATTCCGCCTGATAAAAGGGTGGGAGGTAAGTGATATAGCGCAACCGGAGTATGCCAAAGTTGCCGTTGAGTGGTATGAGGCGCGACTTAATAAAACATTAGCCGAAATTGAAGATAATTTTGAGAAGTATAGATTATCTGACGCGCTTATGGCTACATATAAATTGGTGTGGGACGATTTCTGCTCATGGTTTTTAGAGATGATTAAACCTGCCTACCAACAGCCTATTGATAGCACTACGTTTGCAAAAGCAATCGAAATGCTTGAGAATAACCTTAAGTTACTGCATCCGTTCATGCCCTTCCTTACCGAAGAAATTTGGCAATATATTGCGGAGAGAACAACAGATGAAGCACTTATTATTTCTACGTGGCCGGAAGTTAAGCCTGTAAACGAGCAGCTACTTACCGACTTTGAATATGCTGCTGAAGTAATATCTGGTATCCGTACCATTCGTAAGGATAAAAACATACCTTTTAAAGATGCGATAGAACTTAAGGCCTTAAATAACGATAATGCTTCTGACTATTTTGACAGCATTATTACCAAACTAGGTAATATTTCCAGCTTAGAATATATTACCGAGAAAGTAAATGGAGCATTAACCTTTAGGGCAAAATCTAACGAATACTTTGTGCCGATAACCGGTGCTGTAAATGTAGAGGAAGAGATTGCAAAACTTGAAGCAGAGCTTACTTACAATCAAGGCTTTTTGAAATCAGTTCGGGCAAAACTTAGCAACGAAAAATTTGTTGGCAATGCACCCGAAAAAGTATTGGCTAATGAAAGACAAAAAGAGGCAGATGCCCTTGCTAAAATAGCAACGCTGGAACAAAGCCTTGCAGGTTTGAAGTAAGATTTAATTATAGAGAAAGAAAAAGCTGGGAACAATCCCGGCTTTTTTGTTACCCAATATTCTGTAGCTTAAAAAAAACGCCCCAAAAGCACAGTAGCTTTTGGGGCGTTTTATTCTTTTAAGTAATATTACTTTAAAAGTTCTAATACCTTAGCTTTAAGTTCAGCACCTCTTAAATCTTTAGCAACAACTTTTCCGGTAGCGTCAAGTATAAATGTTGCAGGTATGCTTTGCACACTATATTGTTTTGCGATAGCATCATCCCAAAATTTTAAATTTGATACATGGTTCCATGTAAGTTTATCGTCAGCAATAGCTTTCTTCCAGGCACCGGCTTCTCTATCTAACGATACGCCAATAATGTTAAGGCCTTTACTGTGTAGCTCGTTATATAGTGCTACCACGTTAGGATTCTCAGCCCTGCATGGTTTACACCAGGAAGCCCAAAAATCGATAATTGTCACTTTACCTAACGATTGTTTAAGGGACAAATTTTTACCATCCGGCGTCGGGGCAGAAAAATCAGGAGCTGTGTCGCCAACTTTAACTCCTGCAGATGGCGCATCCGCAGGCGCTGGTGTAGCCTGCTTTTCCTTTTCAAGTTTTGCAAAATAATCGCCTATTTGCTTGCCTTCTTTGGTTTTTTTAACTTCAGGAGCAAGTCCGTCAAAAAGTACTTTTACTTCATCCATGCTTCTGTTGCCCATTTGTGCAACCTGTCCTAAGGCAACAACGTTGCAGTAAGCTTTAGGGTTCTTTTTAATAAAGTCAACCATTTGGCTTTCCCACTCTTTATTAATGGCTACTCTTTCTTTCGTTAACCTGTTTACAGTTACAGTATCATTAATTTTTAAAGCCTCGTTGCGTTTGTCAATATTGGCCTTTTCAAAAGCTTTTGCCTTAGCATACACTTTATTACCCATTTTTTTAAACTCTTCAAGTTTCTCGTTGTTGTAAGTACCACTCGCAACAGATTTGCTTAACGTATCTTTATCTACCTCAATGTTTATTTTACCCGGCTCTAATATAAAGTTAACTTTCTGGCCTTCTTTACCTTCTACTGTTATAAATCGTATAGACGGTGTCGTAACTGTATCTTTAAATGTAAACTTACCATCCTGCACTTTTACAGTGTCAAGCGGCATAAAGCCCATTGGTCCCTGTTGTTCTAAAACAATATTTTTTCCGTTTAAAGACGGATCTATTTTACCTGTAACTTCAAATTCATTATCTGCCAGTTTATTGCAAGACACCACAAGTGCCGAAGCTGCCAGAAATAGAGCTATTTTCTTCATTTTTGATTTGTTTATTTTTAATGATGTGCAAAAGTATTTAAAATACTTTATATAATGACTTTTTTAATATTATACAGTCTGCCCGGCAGTAGTTGCTACAGATGTAGCTTTTATTCCGCCAAATCCTTTCTCTACATTAATTATATTATGGTATCCGCGCGCCTTAAGTATCGACGCCATAATTACAGACCGATAACCGCCCGCACAGTGTAGATAGAAATCTTTATCAGCGGGTACTTCCGCAAGCTGGTCGTTTACAAAGTCAAGCGGAATGTTAATAGCATCAACCACATGGCCTGCTTCAAACTCACCGGGTTTGCGGGAATCTACAACTACAGCGTCACCAATTTTATAAGCGTCAGCAAATGTTTCAGGCGAAACAGATTTAACGTTGTCAGTTTCAAAGTCCGCATTAATCCATGCTTGCAGGCCGCCGTTTAAATAACCAAGTGTGTTATCAAAACCTACGCGGGCAAGACGCGTAATTGTTTCTAGTTCCTTTCCGGCTGGCGTAACTAATAACAGTGGTTGTTTAACATCCATAATAAGGGCGCCAACCCAAGGGGCAAAACTTCCGTTAAGGCCAATAAAAATTGACCCCGGAATATGCGACTCAATAAATTCTGCTTCTGTGCGTACATCCAGTACTAACGCATTTGTACTATCTGCTTTAGCGATAAACTCTAAGGGTGATAAGGCTTTACTACCATTATCCAATACCGTTTCAAGACTTTCGTATCCCTGTATGTTCATCAGCACATTTTGGGGGAAGTAGGCTGGAGGTCTTCCCAAGCCATCAAGTAACTCAGTAATAAATTCCTCGCGTGTCATATCAGCTCGCAACGCGTAGTTTACCTTTTTCTGGTTACCTAATGTGTCTGTAGTTTCTTTACTCATGTTTTTTCCGCAAGAACTACCGGCACCATGGCTTGGGTATACAATAGCGTCATCCGGCAAAACCATTATTTTAGTACGAAGCGAATCGTATAAATGCGATGCTAAAATTTCCTGTGTCAGGTCGGTTGATAAAGCCTGTGCCAAGTCTGGCCTTCCCACATCACCGATAAACAAAGTGTCGCCTGTAATTATACCGTGCAGACTGTTATCTTCATTTATAAGCAGATAGCAGGTGCTCTCCATAGTGTGGCCGGGAGTGTGTATAGCTTTAATAGTATATGCGCCCACTGTAAATTCCTGTCTGTCTGTAGCGATGGTGGCATCAAACTCAGGCATAGCGGTAGGTCCGTAAATTATATTTGCACCTGTTTTTTTAGCAAGGTCTATATGCCCCGATACAAAATCGGCATGAAAATGGGTTTCAAAAATATATTTTATCGTAGCGTTATCTTTCGCTGCTTTATCTATATAAGGTTGCACTTCTCTAAGAGGGTCAAAAATTGCAGCTTCTCCATTGCTTTCAAGGTAGTACGCCGCTTGGGCAATGCACCCGGTATATATTTGTTCTATCTTCATCTGCTTTAATTTATTTGCCCAAATTTTATTACATTTATAACTGTAATGCACAATGGGGTAGCTCCTGCAAATATATTAATATTGAAGCTATTTACCCTAAATTATGAGGGGTTATATCGCTATCGTCTAGGAAAGTTTTAACGTGGTATATGCCTTTTATTTAGATTGATTGTAAATGTAATATTATGTTATGTGTATTTAAATTGCTTATAAATTTAATATGTTTAAAAATTTCATAATATTTAACTATAATTTATATAAATTTAATAATTGGTAATATTTTTGTTATTACATTTGTGTGAGTATTTAGAGTACCAAATCTTTATAAATTTAGTTGTAATTTAATAATATGGCAACAAGTTCTAAGCCCCGCAGAATGGGGATGTACGAAAACGTAAAAAACCAGTTTGAAAAGGCGGCAAATGTTATGCACCTTGACGAAAGTGTAAAGAAAATCTTAGCAATAACTAATAACGAAATCGTTGTAAATTTTCCTGTGAAAATGGATAACGGCGAAGTTGAAGTGTTTACCGGTTACCGTGTACAACACAATAATGCCCTTGGCCCTTATAAAGGTGGTTTACGTTATCACGATACGGTAGACCTTGATGCTGCCCGTGCATTAGCGACCTGGATGACATGGAAAACATCTTTAGCCGGATTGCCTTTTGGTGGCGGTAAAGGCGGGATTCAAATTGACCCTAAAAAGTATTCGCAAGCAGAACTGGAAAGGATAACAAGACGTTTTACATATGCCCTTGGCGATAATATAGGTCCGGAACATGATATACCAGCACCGGATGTTAATACCAATGCCCAAATGATGGCTTGGATTGCTGACACTTACATGTCGACCAAATCGCCATCTGAACGTTCTAAAAATCAGCACGTTGTTACCGGAAAGCCGGTAGGTTCTGGTGGATTAGAAGGTCGTGACAGAGCTACAGGTTTTGGTGTAGTTGTTACGTTAGAGGCCTGGGCTAAACACAGAAATACTACTCTTAAAGGTAAAAAATATATTGTACAGGGTTTTGGTAACGTAGGTTACTGGAGCGCTCATTTTATGAATGCAAACGGGGCTATACTTGTTGGTGTTCAGGATGCTACCGGTACAATTTATAATCCTGATGGAATGGATCCTGAAGATTTATTACGTTACCAAAGCGAAAATGCGACAATACACGGATACACAGATCATGACTTTGCATCAGACAAATTTTTCGAAATTGAATGCGATATCCTGATTCCTGCTGCTTTAGGCAATCAGATTACCGAAGATAATGCTGCCAATATTAAGGCTATCGTAGTTGCTGAAGGCGCTAACGGCCCAACAGATACTGATGGTGAAGCAATTTTACTTGAAAGAGGTATTGATGTAATCCCTGATATTCTTTGTAATTCGGGCGGTGTAATTGGTAGCTACTACGAATGGTTACAAAACCGTAACGGAGAGATTTGGTACATGGATGATGTAATTGACAAACTTCGCAGAAAGCTTGAAGATGCCTTTGGTAAAGTTATCGCAACCGCAGAGGAGTTTAAAACCGACTGGAGAACGGCTGCTTATATTGTTGCACTTACCAGGATTGAAATGGCTTACAAACAAAGGGGTATTTTTCCTTAATAAGATAGAAGTAAATGTAAAGGCGCCCAATTGGCGCCTTTTTTTGTTATATATCATTGCTGTAATTGAGATTTAAATGAGAAGTTTTGAACGTTTTATTGTGGTATTGATAGATAACAATTGAAAAGGACTTTACTAACTGCTATTACATAAAAAAAACCGCATGACTATCATGCGGTTTTTATTTAGTGGATGGATGGTATCTATCCTCCCATATACTCACCATCGCCACCTTCCTGCTGGCGTTGTTGCTGCTGTTCTTTTTGCCTGTCAGCCTTATTCATATTAAAGCGGTATGTAAATGATAATGTAACCTGGCGTTGTCTCCACTGCATTTCGCTATACGAACGTACCTGGTTGGCAATATACGTTTCGTTCTTCATTTTACGTGAGTTAAAAATATCCTGCACGTTAAGTGATATGGTTGCTTTATCTTTTAAGATATCCTTACTAAAAGCAGTATTAGCACTTGCAACACCAATACGTCGTCCTTGTGCGTTGTTTTGCGGACCTTCGTAATTTCCGTTAAGTTGCCAGTCAATTTTATATGGCAGGCTTACTTTGCTGTTTACACGTGTCGTCCAGCTGTATGCCGTATTATTAAAATCCTGATAATCGCTAACAACATCACCATCTTCATTAGTGTAATTAAAAGTGTAATCACCTTTAGTCTGATTTCGGTAAAAGTTAAAATTACTATTTAGCCTCCACCATTTAAATGGATTGTAGTTAACGTTAAATTCGAAACCAAAACGGTATTCTTTAGCAATGTTAATAGGAGTGGTAAGTGTTACAGGCGTCCTGATATCCTGACCGTCTACCGGGGTTACAGATCCGTCTTCACCTACAGTGTCTTCGCCGCCAACTACCTGCGTAACAAATTCGCCCGACTGTTGTCTTACAAACTGAAATGTGTCATCAGTAATATTAATATATGCTGATGAGCTTAGCGTTACCTTATCCCATTTCTTTAAAAAGCCTAAATCAATAGAGTGTGTTTTAGACGGATTGATATCCGGGTTACCTCTAAAGATATTTATATTACTTTGTAATCCTGAGAATGGATTTAAGAACCTGCCTCTTGGGCGGTTAATACGGCGGCTGTAGCTAAGGCTTAGGTTGCTGCTTTGTGAAAATTCATAAGCGAAAAAGGCACTTGGAAAAAAGTTGTTATACCTTTTTTTATTGTAAGTATCGGTGGTTAAGAGGTTAACGTCTATGGCACTATCTTCCCAACGAAGGCCAAATAAATATGAAAATTTGCCGGTTTTAGAACCGTACTGAGAGTAAAGCGCGTTTACAGTTTCCTTGTATTGTAAAAAGTTGGTGTAATTAGGGTCGTTTACAAATTGTCCACCCTCCTGTTGTAATACTTTAGAATCAGTTTCTAATTTAGAAAAGCTACCACGGTAACCAGCTTCAAATTTTGAGTCCTCTCCAATAGGCAATACATAATCGGCCTGTACTAAACCACGGGTTTCATCCTGATCATTACTGGTTTGTTGGTATGTATTACGAGATGTATCCGGTATATACAAATACTCGTCGCTTATATAGGCCTTATCCTCATCAAGGTTTTTAGATATCGATGCATCAATTTTTAGTTCATGTCCATCTTCATTAAATTTTTTTAAAAGGTTAGTGCTGTAATTAAGGTTACTTTCCTCATTCCTCTCATAATTATATCTAAAACGTGTACTGGTGTACTGACGGTTAGCATCGAAATTATCATAATAGGTTTTTCCGGGATTGTTACCTTTATTGCTTCTTATGCTAACAGAGTTTGTCCAGGTTAACGTTTTATCTATAAACCACTCTGCACCAAAACTAGCGTTAACACCCTTTCTTAGCCTGTCGTTAGTTCGTCTTTCGTTAGTATAGCTTGTAGTTTCATTTGTATCTTTATCTAAATACTCACTGTTAGTAAATGAGTTACCCGGACTATTACGATGGTTGTAGCCTAAGTTGCTAAACAGGTTAAAATTGTCGCTGCGGTAGTTAAGGTTAGCACTAATACCATGGTTGGCAGGGTAACCGGTTGTAGTGATTATAGATGCATTAAAGCCATTAGCCTTACCTTTTTTAAGTATAATGTTTACAATACCGCCGCCACCTTCGGCATCATAACGGGCAGATGGGTTGGTAATAACTTCTACTTTATCAACAGAGTCTGCAGGCAGCAATCGCAGTACCTCGGCAACATTGCTTCCCGCAAGGTTACTTGGCCTTCCATCAATCAAAATAGTAACGCTTTGGTTTCCTCTAAGTGCCACGTTACCTTCAGCATCTACAGATAATGACGGTACATTATCAAGAACGTCGCTTACGGTACCGCCACGCACCATCATATCGTTGCCTACAGTATACACACGTTTATCAAGCTTAATTTCAACTGTAGATCGTTCCGATGTTATTTCGACAGCGTTTAGAATTGTAGCGTCCGGTGCCATTGCAACCACACCCATATCAGTAGGGCCGCTAATAACTTTGCCTGCAACAACAATTGGCTTAAAGGATATAAAATCGAATTTAATATTATAGGTTCCAGGTGCTACATCTAAACTAAACTGACCATTTGCATCGGTTAGTCCGCCGGTAACAGTAACGTTTTCTGTGGTTTGAACAATTACGTTTGCAAACTCAAGTGCTTGTTTACTCTCCTGTTCGATAAGTTTACCCGTAAGTTTTACGGTACCTCCTGAGGCCGAGGGAGGGGTTTGTGCAAATGCCCCGATGGCAAGCAATAAAAAGGCTATTAAAAAAGTAGCTTTAAAATGTTTCATGTAATATAGTAGGTTTGTGATATAAAAAAGTATGACTACGCAAATTACCAATGGTTTAATTGGCAATTGGTAAATAATTGTTAAAAATATTATATAATATTTTTGATATTCTCAGCCGGACGTGCTATAACAGCCTTGTCACCGTTTACTACAATAGGCCTCTCTATTAAATTAGGATTGGCTACCATGGCATCAATTATCTCGTCATCAGTAAGTTGTTTGCCTTTGTAATCGCTAATCCAGATTGATTCTTTTTTTCGAACTAGCTCAATAGGATTAATGGCAAGTTTTTCTATTATTAAAGTAAGTTCTTCTTTACTAAGCCTTTCGCTTAAATACTTTATAATAGTGTACGGTTTATCCTGTACTTCCAGCAATTGCAGGCCTTCTCTCGATTTGCTGCAACGCGGATTATGGTATATGGTAATCATTCAATAGTTTTTGCAAAGTTCGCTAATAATATTCAAATTTGAAGTAACTTAGTACTAACAAATATTAAATAAACATGTACATAGAACAGGCTTACAGCAAACGATTTGACTTTATTAAGTACCTGCCCATACCCATAATGTTCTTTGTACTGATGCTATTAAATTTTGTTGTTTTATTGGTGATGGACTTAGATACCGATAAAATTATGAAGGAACAAATTGCTATGAACGGCGAAAACATGGTGTTTTTCCAAACCGTATTTCCTTTAGCATTTTTTCTGGTGATGTTGTTGTTGTGGGTAAAGTTTTTCCATAAACAAAGTATAAGGAGTTTAACAACTGCAAGGCCAAAAGTTGACTGGGGGCGCATATTTTTTTCTTTCGGATTATGGTCGTTCGTAACTATAGGTTTAACAGCAGTTGCCTATATTGCCCAACCCGCCGACTTTATATTTAATTTTAAGCCAATTCCTTTCGCCATATTACTCGCGCTGGCAATTGTGCTTATACCTATGCAAACCAGTTTTGAGGAATATCTTTTTAGGGGCTATTTAATGCAGGGGTTAGGCATTGGCACACGAAGCAGGTTGTTCCCATTATTATTTACATCTATTATGTTCGGGTTAATGCATATTGCAAATCCCGAAATTGGTAAAATGGGACTCATACTATTAATACATTATATAGGTACCGGCTTTTTATTGGGGATAATGACGTTAATGGATGACGGCATGGAATTGTCTTTAGGATTCCACGCCGCTAACAATTTGGTTGGCTGCCTTTTGGTAACACAAGATTGGTCGGCACTGCAAACTCCGTCGATATTAAAAGATATTGCAGAACCTTCAGCAGGATTTGACATCCTCATTCCGGTATTTGTTATCTATCCTATATTGCTTTTTATTTTTGCAAAAAAGTATAAATGGAGCGATTGGAAACAAAAGCTTACCGGTAAAATAGTATTGCCTGATTTAACTGCTCAACAATAATGAATAACGATATACAACCTGATTTTGTACAACCTGAATTTAAACTAAATGGTATACATCTTTCAGCAGATGATTTGTGCCATGCTGCTATTGGCTATTTTAAAGAGGGTGAAGGCTATCAACAGGCAATAGGCATCTTTATACTCGAGTGGTTTGATGGCAATGATTATGTACAAATGCAAACATCCGGTACCACCGGAACTCCAAAGCCTATTAAAGTTCCTAAACAGGCTATGGTAAACTCAGCACTTGCCACGGGTACTTACTTTAATCTGATTGCCGGGACTAAAGCATTGCATTGCTTACCTGCACAATATGTAGCGGGCAAATTAATGCTGGTACGGGCGTTTATTTTAGGTTGGGATATAGATATAGTGGAACCTAAAAGCAATCCTCTTGATGGTAATGAAACTGCCTACGATTTCGCGGCAATGGTACCTCTACAGGCACAGCACTCGCTGGATAAGTTAGATAGAGTGAAAAAAATAATATTGGGAGGCGCTAAAGTACATAGCGCGCTTGCAGAACAACTTCAAATCCTTAAAACTGAAGTTTACGAAACCTACGGCATGACCGAAACCATTACTCATATTGCCGCAAAGCGGGTAGGTGATGATGCTTTTGAAGCACTGACCGGTGTTACATTTACCAACGACGATAGAAACTGCCTTATAATAAATGCACCAAGAGTTGCTACGGAACCTGTAGTGACTAACGATGTTGTTGACATTATTGACAGCGTTCATTTTATATGGTTGGGCAGGTATGATAACGTTATAAACAGTGGTGGTGTAAAGCTATTCCCGGAACAAATAGAGGAGAAGCTTGCCGCATACATTCCCAGCAGATTTTTTGTAAGTGGAATTACAGATGAAACTCTAGGCGAAAAATTGGTATTAGTAATAGAGGGTGCTCCATATACCATAGACGATTCAGTATTTGCTGAACTAAGTAAATTCGAAAAACCCAAGGAAATACTTTTTGCTGATGCTTTTGCCGAAACAGGATCTGGCAAAGTACAACGTAGTAAAACGTTGCAGAATATCCGGCGGTAGAAAGACATTCAAAAGGTGACTACAATTTTTCAACTTTAATATAAAATTTATCAGTAGCTACTTCAACATCATTAAGTTTTTTCATAGGTAGTTTCGCTTTTTGCCAGTCATTGGTAACATTAAGTCTAAAAGCTTTTCCTTTAATAGTAACGTCAACCGGCATTTTAAAGTTAGGTTCGTCCGTTTGCCAGCGGTATTCAAGGTTTTTGCCATTTTGTTTTAGCTGAAGTATAGGAATATTACCATAACGCAGGTATTGGTTAAAGACCGACGTAAAATCTAACCCTGATTCTTTGTTAAAAAAATCAAACACATCTTGAGTCTCTATGATTTGTTTTTTAAAATGAAGGGAGTAATCTAATATTAATTTCCACCACTTGTCGTCATTGTTTATAATGTGCCTTATAGTGTTAAGCATTAGCGCCCCTTTAAAATACATATCTCCCGATCCTCGTTTGTTTAAACCGAAAACACCAATTATCGGTGCATCGTTCATTGTATTTCTTCCAGATCCGTTAATGTATTGCATCGCCTTTTCATACCCATAACGGCACTCTACATAAACGGATTCTGAATAGGTTGTAAAGCCTTCATGAATCCACATATCGGCAATATCTTTAGAGGTTATGCTGTTGCCAAACCATTCGTGTCCGCTCTCATGTACAATAATGTAATCAAAATTCATACCTATACCGGTATGCGATAAATCCGTACCCATATAGCCCTTAAGATACCTGTTACCATAAGCCACCGCACTTTGATGTTCCATACCCAAATATGGTGTCTCAACCAATTTGTAACCATCTTCAAAAAACGGATACTGTCCAAATTTTGTTTCGAAACAATCAAGCATATTTTTTACTTCTTCAAAATGTATTTTGGCTTTAGCCTCATTTTCACGAAGTACGTAATAATCAAGATCGAGCCCGTTATTAGTTTCATGCATGTGAACGTAGTCAGCAATGTTAAGGGTAATATCATAGGTGTTAATAGGGTTTTTAACCTCCCAATCCCATCGGGTGTAACCATTTTTTAAATCTTCGCTTCCTAAAAAACGCCCGTTAGAAACATTCATAAGTCCGTTTGGTACGGCCACTTTTATCGATGCACCCCGATCGGGTTCATCCGTCTGATGGTCTTTAACCGGATACCAAAGGCTTGCGCCAGTACCTTGTACCGCAACTCCTATCCATGGTTTGCCTGACTTATCTTTTTTAAATACAAAGCCGCCATCCCAGGGAGCATTAGCTGCAACTTCAGGGTTACCCGAATAATAAAAACGTAATTTTTCTTCAGAATTTTTTAAGAGGGCGGTAGGGAAATTTATAAATACAGCATCATTATCGCGCTTATATGGCAGTTTTTTATTCTTGAATACAATACTGTCAACGCGCATATTAGCAAATAGATCCAGCTGAATTTTTGCGGTGGTCTCAACCACTTTAAAAGTAACGTCGTTATATCCGCTAATAAACTTTTTATCAGGGTCTACCTTTATATTAAGGTCGTAGCGCTGCACATCATAGTTAGTACGCTCCGGCCTCAAACCACCTTGCAGGGTATCCTGGCGGGTGCTTACTTGTGCGTACGCATTATAAAAGCTAAATACTAGTATGGCAGTTAAAAAGATGTTTTTCATAAAAATTAAATGTGGTTGAACCAGTACCTAAATATAAGAATTGTTATGATATGGCTATATACCAAACGAAAAAATCGCCGACTCAAAACAAGCCGGCGATTTTTATCAGTTTAATGTATCTAATTAAAGCGTAGCAATGTCAATTACAAACCTGTAACGCACATCGCCTTTAAGCATACGGGCGTAAGCAGTTTCGATATCTTTAATATCAATCAGTTCAATTTCCGAAACTATATTATGCTCTGCGCAAAAATCAAGCATTTCCTGAGTTTCGGCTATGCCCCCAATACCAGATCCTGCCAGGCTTTTACGGCCGCCCAATAAGCTAAATGCCGAAACTTTTGCCGGGGTAGATGGTGCTCCTACACATATCATTGTACCATCAGTTTTTAATAGTGACAAGTACATATTAAAATCATGCTCTGCAGATACGGTATCTAATATAAAATCAAATGTACCGCGTGCCGCTTTAACTTGCTCTGCATCGGTAGTAACCACAAAATTATGAGCACCTAATTTACGGGCGTCTTCTTCTTTTTTAGGCGATGTACTTAATACCGTAACTTCTGCACCAAATGCCACTCCAAATTTAACAGCCATGTGGCCTAAACCACCCAAGCCTAATACTGCCAGCTTATGGCCTTTACCTACTTTCCAGTGCCTTAATGGCGAATAGGTAGTGATACCCGCACACAATAGGGGAGCTACAGCAGCAAGATCTAATTTATCAGATATATGCAATACAAACTCTTCCCTCACCACAATAGTGTTGCTATATCCTCCGTACGTAGGCATTGAACCATCGCGCTCTTTATCGTTATACGTTTGTGTGTTACCTTCAAAGCAATACTGCTCTAAATCTTTTTTACAATTTTCGCACTCCTGGCAAGAGTCTACCATACAACCTGTACCCGCAAGGTCGCCTACTTTAAATTTGGTTACGTTGCTGCCCACATTTACTACGCGACCTACTATTTCATGGCCCGGCACCATTGGGAAGATACCCGGAAACCAATCGTTTTTTATCTGGTGCAAATCAGAGTGGCATACGCCACAAAATAATATATCGAACTGAACATCATTAGGTCTAAGTTCACGTCGTTCAAAACTCCACGGTGCCAGATCGGTATTTTCGTCCTGCGCCGCATATCCTTTAGCTGCAATCATATTTTTTTATTTAGTGTTTTAAGCAAAGTTATGCTTTTAAATAGATGACAGAGAGAATTGAAGCATCTTAAAGATCAGCATTCTGAAAGATTTAACAGTGGGTCGATAAGTAGACATGATATTTAGAAATTAACCTTATATAGAAACAAAATATCGACTATTTTTGGTATTCTGAATTTATAGCACAAGTTGAACGATTTAAATAGCAACAGCATCATTACTTATTTTACTGATAATTCTTTAGAGGGAATATCTGTACCTGAAAAATTTACTTTTCCGTTTTATTACGAGCCTCATGCTGTTACAAAAATTGCGGTATGTGAGTTGCAGCATTATCTGCAAACGCAAACAGATGTCAATCATAACTTCGGACTTTCAGAAAACACTGAGGATACACCTATAGGTAAAATGTTTGGTGTTCTGGTTGTTAAGGATGATGACGGACGGTTAGGTTATTTGTCGGCTTTTTCAGGAAAACTTGGCGACTCTAACCATTACGAAAAATTCGTGCCCCCTGTTTATGATATGCTCGATGAAAATGGCTTTTTTATTGAGGGGCAGATTGCTCTAAATGCCATTAATAAGCAGGTTAAAGATTTCGAAGCCGATGAGAATTATCGAAGATTGAAATCTGATTTTGAGGAGCTTACAACGCAGTCTGTTGCTGAGATAAATGAGTTTAAAAAGCAATTAAAGCTAAACAAGGAAGAGCGAAAAACGCTTCGTAAAAATCAAAAAGCCGTTCTGAATGATGTAGAATATGCCGACCTTGAATCTTACCTAATACGTTACAGCCTACATGATAAGCATCAATTTAATGTGCTGATAGATAAATGGGAGAAGAATTTAACTGACAAAAAACTGGAGCTAACCAAATTTGAAGATCCGATAAATGCTTTAAAGCAGCAACGTAAAGAAATGTCTTTTTCTTTGCAGCAACAGCTTTTCGAAAACTACGTATTTCTGAATGAAGATAAAGAAAAGAAAAGCTTGCAAGCAATATTTAAAAATACCGTTTTTGGAAAGCCACCTGCCGCCGCAGGCGAGTGTGCTACTCCTAAGCTACTGCAATACGCCTTTTTAAACGATTACAAGCCCATTGCTATGGCAGAATTTTGGTGGGGTGTACCACCAAAATCAGAAATACGGCAGCACAAGCAATTTTATCCGGCATGTACCGGCAAGTGCAAACCTATACTCGAGCACATGCTGCAAGGCGTGGCAGTAGATGACAATCCGTTATTAAATAATACTGGCGCAACCAGAAATCTTGAAATTATTTACGAAGACGACAGTTTTGTTGTAGTTAATAAACTTGCAGGGTTATTATCTGTACCCGGAATTTTAATTCAGGATTCAGTTTACACAAGGTTGCAAGCAATATTTAATGGCGTAGAGCCTTTAATTATTCATCGTTTAGATATGGCAACTTCCGGCTTATTAGTAGTTGCTAAAACTAAAGAAGCCCATAAAGAAATTCAGCGGCAATTTATAAAACGGACCGTTGTTAAGCGATATACTGCCTTGCTTTCTAAAGTTATAGGATATGATGAAGGTAAGATAGATTTGCCTCTTCGTGTAGATATAATGAACAGGCCAAGGCAAATGGTATGTTTTGATTCAGGTAAAAAGGCGGTTACAAAATGGAAAGTTGTCAAGCGAAATGAAGTAACAACTAAAATTCATTTTTGGCCACTTACCGGCAGGTCGCACCAGTTGCGCATGCATGCTGCACACGAGTTAGGACTTAACGCGCCTATTGTAGGCGACTCTTTATATGGCACGACTTCCGATCGGCTTTACCTTCATGCCACTTATCTGGAATTTATACATCCTGTTAATAAGGATGTTATTAAATTTGAAGTAGCTGAAGATTTTTAAGGTGAGTAATGGTAATTGTACTCAAATTAAACACATATAGCTTCTTATTGTACATTTATTGTAAAGTTTTGATAAAATAGCGGCTTCAGAACCCAGCCTGCGTTATTTTTGTAGTAGAGCCATAATATGAAAGAAATAAGCGATATCTTAAAAGCATATACTATAGCAAGTGCAGCAGGTAAAAAAGCAGCCCTTGCTACGGTTGTAAAGGTAGAGGGTTCGTCTTACCGGCAGCCCGGAGCCCGCATGCTTGTTACGGAAGATGGAGAACTTACAGGAGCTATAAGCGGCGGTTGTCTTGAAGGTGATGCTTTGCGAAAGGCACTTATTGCAATAAATCAGCAGCAGAACAAGCTTATTACGTATGATACCAGCAATGAAGACGATGTTGAATTTGGCGTACAGTTAGGCTGCAATGGTATTGTACATATCTTGTTTGAATATATTGAGGAAAGTCTGGTAAATAATCCAATCGAACTACTGCGACAGCTAGAAACAGAACGTAAAGATGTTGCAGTAATAACGTTGTTTTCTCTTGATCGTAAGGCGGTGCAACCCGGTACTGTACTGTTTTACAGAAGTGAACTATCGCTGACAGCAAATGATAATTACAATGCATTGGCTACAGATGCAGCAGATGTAATTGCATCTAAAACATCTGTAATAAAAAACATAAATGTCAACGATGTTTCATATCAATCGTTAATAGAGTACATCGCACCTCCGGTATCCTTAATAATCGCAGGGTCAGGTAATGATGTTAAGCCGTTAGTAACAATGGCATCACTACTAGGGTGGGAAGTTACCGTTGCCGATGGTCGAGCTACGCATGCTACGATTCAGCGGTTTCCGGAGGCGAAGAATGTTTACATCGCTAAGCCGCACGAGTTAATAAATAGTGTATTTGTAGATGCCCGTACTTTTTTTGTACTAATGACACATAATTACAAGTACGACCTTGCGCTACTAAAGTTACTATTAGAAAATAATTGTAGCTATATTGGCATACTGGGGCCTAAAACCAAATTACACAGAATGTTTAGTGATCTAAGCGATGATGGTATCAGGCTTAGAGATGAAAATCTAAACGCTATTTACAGCCCTATTGGCCTGGACATTGGTGCAGAGACATCTGAAGAAATTGCGGTATCCGTAGTAGCAGAAATCAAAGCAGTAATGAGTGGTAAAATAGGTACATCGCTAAAATTTAAAGAAGATAAAATACACACAGCTACACCGGTAGTTTAAAATATATAGAATGATACAGGATACCTTTGGGCGTGTGCACGATTACCTGCGAATATCGCTTACCGATAATTGCAACCTGCGCTGTTTTTACTGCATGCCAGAGGAAAAATATGCCTTTGCGCCAGCAGCCAAACTAATGCAGGTACACGAAATTGAAACGCTGGCAAAACTATTTGTAGAGCAAGGGGTAAAGAAGATACGCCTTACCGGTGGCGAACCCTTGGTACGTAAAGATGCCCCGAAAATCATCGAAGCTTTAGGTAAGCTTGATGTAGAACTTGCTATTACCACTAACGGAATCCGGCTGCATGAAATGTTGCCCGAGTTATTAGCCGCAAATATAAAAGCTATAAACATAAGCCTTGATACACTTCAGCCCGATAAGTTTTTAAAAATTACACGTCGGGATCTATTTCACAGAGTTAGAAGTAACATAGAGCTATTATTACATCATGACATACGTGTTAAGATTAACGTTGTTGTAATGAAAGATCTTAACGAAAATGAGATCCTCGATTTTATAGCGCTTACAAAGCACAATAATATAGAGATACGGTTTATCGAGTTTATGCCCTTTAGCGGTAATAAATGGACAAGCAACCAGGTATTTACATTACATGAAGTACTAACTGAAGTTGCCACAAAGTATGATGCACTACCTGTAGCGCCCGAAGCTAATGACACGTCTAAACGTTATATGATTCCGGGGCACGTTGGTTCGTTTGCTGTAATTAGCACTATGAGTTCGCCGTTTTGCGATACCTGCAACCGTATGCGCCTCACTGCCGATGGTAAACTTAAAAATTGCCTGTTCTCCATAACAGAAACTGACCTACTTGGTGCGCTGAGAAATGGCGAAGAAGTATTGCCTTTAATGCATGCATCAATACAAAGTAAAGCAAAGGCACTTGGTGGGCAATTTAGCGGCGTGTTCGAAAATATAGATACCGCCACATTGCAAAATCGTAGTATGATAACTATTGGCGGATAATTATGGATTATACGTTAGGCATAGTAATTTTAGCGGCAGGCAGCTCTTCACGATTAGGGCAGCCAAAACAATTGTTGGAATATAAGGGTGCTACATTATTGCGAAACATAGTTTCGGAGTCTTCTAAACTATCGAATACCGCTATCGTAGTGGTAAATGGAGCAAATAAAGATGCAGTCGAGGCGGAACCTTTAAATACCGACTTAACCTTCTGCCATAACCAAAATTGGGCTGATGGTATGGGATCATCCATTTCAACAGGACTTAAGCAATTACTTGAACATCATCCAGGCTTATCTGCATGCATTATTACTGTTTGCGATCAGCCATTTGTTACATCAGCTTTATTAAATGATCTGATTACAGAACAAAATAAGACAGGCAAAGGCATTGTAGCGTGTACATATGCAGAAACTGTCGGTACACCTGTATTATTTACCAACAAATATTTTGAAGCGCTGAAAAACCTTCGCGGACACGAGGGTGCTAAAAAAATAGTGCAGATTTACATAGATGATACGGTGACAATTCCGTTTGAAAAAGGCGCTATAGATATAGATACAATATCGGACTATAATAATCTTATCAACCAAAAATGATTTCTGTACAACAAGCCAAACGAATAATTCAGGACGCAATGCCGGACTCTAAAATTATTAATCTCCCTTTAAGGGAAGCGCTTGGTTATACTCTTGCTAAGGAAGTAGTGGCGACCGTAGATATACCTAATTTTGAGCAGTCATCTATGGATGGATATGCCTTTAAATTTGAAGATAAAGATGAGCACCTTACCATTATTGGTGAAATGCCGGCTGGCGCGACCCATCAAATTTCAATTGACAACGGGCAGGCAACCCGCATTTTTACCGGCGCTCCATTACCTGAAGGTGCTGATACGGTAATAATGCAGGAAAAGGTTTCAGTGCAAAACAATGCGCTCACTTTACAAGATGATAAAATTTCCTTAGGACTTAATGTGCGACCTAAGGGTGCTGAAGTTACGATAGGGGAAGTCGCTATGGTAAGTGAAACGTATTTATCAGCTGCAGCTTTGGGTTTTCTGGCTGGAATAGGTTGTACTCATGTAAATGTATATGACGCTCCTAAAGTGGCCATAATACTTACGGGGAACGAATTGCAGGAGCCAGGGCAGCCTTTAGCCTTTGGACAGGTATACGAAGCAAACTCTGTATTGCTTACAGCAGCTCTAAACAAGGCAGGCATTACCGGTATAACAATTTTGCGAAGCGAAGACAATCCTGAAACCTTAGCTTTCGTTTTACGCGAGGGCTTAGACCAAAATGATGTTGTATTGCTAAACGGCGGCGTTAGCGTAGGCGACTACGATTTTGTTGTTGGAGCGGCACATGCTTGTGGTGTAGAACAAAAATTTCATAAAATAAAGCAGAAGCCGGGAAAGCCGCTTTTTTTTGGTACAGTAGAAAATAAGTTGGTTTTTGGTCTGCCGGGAAATCCGTCGAGTGGGCTTACCTGTTTTTACGAATACGTATTACCTGCATTAGAAAATATGATGCATAAAGAAGCGAGCCTTATTAACACCACCGCCATTACAACGCATAATTATAATAAGCCAACCGGGCTTACCCATTTTTTAAAAGCATTCTATAAAGGCGGACGGGTTACACCCCTAAATGCGCAGGAATCGTTCAGGCTGCATTCGTTTGCGCAGGCAAATTGCTTTATAGTATTGAACGAAGAGTCGACGGGCTGTGACGCAAACGACGAGGTAGAAGTACATTTGCTCGCGATTTAAATAAATTATTTAACCGACCATGCCAATAGAAGTATTTTATATCATTCTTTTTTTTGTAGCCTTTTTATATTCGGCTGTAGGTCACGGTGGGGCAAGCGGCTACCTGGCTTTAATGGCATTATACGGCATAGCACCACAGGAAATGAAGCCTACTGCACTAATGCTTAATTTGTTTGTGTCGCTAACATCTTTCATACAATATTACAGGGGCGGCTATTTTTTAAAACGTTTGTTTTTGTCAATCGCTGCCGCATCGGTACCTATGGCTTTCATCGGAGGCATGATAACTGTAGAAGAAAATATATATAAGCGGGTACTTGGTGTGCTGCTGCTTTTCCCTGTCATTCGATTTTTCTTTTTCAAAAATGTTGAAGATAGCGAGCTCAAGCCTCACAATTTGTCAATAGCAGTAGCTACTGGTGCTATTGTAGGTTTACTTTCTGGAATGATAGGCATAGGTGGCGGTATTATATTATCACCCATACTATTATTGTTGCAATGGACAAACCAAAAACAGACTGCAGCTATAAGCGCTGCCTTTATATTTGTAAATTCGGTTGCAGGGCTGGGAGGGATGATAACCCAGGGAATTAGCTTTACCGGAGATATGGTAATGTATATAATTATCGCATTTACCGGCGGATTATTAGGTGCTTACTTCGGTTCCAAAAAGTTCAATCAAAATCTTTTAAAATATGTTTTGGCCACGGTATTGCTGCTGGCATCATACAAACTATTATTTACTACGGCATAGTATGGCAATTAAAATTATAGCTTTCGGACAAATAGCAGAAATTACAGGGAAGGATTTCTCTGTTGATGCTAATGACTTAAATACTTTAAAATCTGTTTTAAATATTCAATTTCCTGCTTTGGCAGAAAAAAAATATGCATTAGCAGTTAATAAGAAACTTGTTTCGGATAATGTTATATTAAAAGAAAATGACACTGTGGCACTTATGCCACCTTATTCAGGAGGATAACATATGGAAAATCACAATCCCAGATATGCCCGCCATTACTCCCTAAAAAATTTTGGTTTAGAAGGTCAAAAAAAACTTAACAACGCTAAGGTTTTAGTTATTGGAGCTGGTGGCTTAGGCTGTCCTGCGCTACAGTACCTTACAGCGGCAGGAGTTGGTACCATTGGTTTCGCTGATAACGATATTGTATCTATAAGCAATTTGCAAAGACAGGTACTGTACAGTATAGAAGACATAGGTAGGGCAAAAGCGGCAGTCGGCGGGGCAAAGTTGCAACAGCTTAATCCGGATATTACTATCAACAGCTATAAAATGGTTGTTGACAATACAAACGCATTGGAACTGATTGCAGAATATGATATCGTAGTAGATTGTACCGATAACTTTGCCGCCCGTTACCTTATTAATGATGCTTGTGTATTGCTAAATAAGCCATTGGTATTTGGTGCAGTCTTTCAATACGAAGGCCAGGTTGCAATATTTAATGTTGCTGATGATATTGGCTATAGAACCAACTATAGAAACTTGTTTGCAACGCCACCTGATCCGCTAGAAGTAGCCGACTGTAATGAGGCTGGGGTGCTTGGGGTATTACCCGGAATTATAGGCACTCTTCAGGCTACGGAAGTTATAAAGTTAATTACAGGAATAGGAGAGGTGCTGGTAAATAGACTGCTTACATTCAGTATCCTTACTTATGATAATTATATCATAGAAATAGCTGCAGATGCCACTGTTAAAAACTATATTCCTGCTGATGCAGCAACATTTAAAAATACCGACTACAACTGGCTCTGCGGCTTATCAGTAAAAAATGTTGAGGATTTAGAGACGTCAGCATTTATGCAAAAAATAAATCTGCCCGATACTATTGTTATAGATGTGCGTGAAGCTCACGAATTACCGTTAGCCCAATTTAAAAATCTTAACATTCCATTATCAACGCTCAGTGAAAAAATACCCGAACTTAGATTTAGCAACATTATCTTGTTTTGCCAAAGCGGTAAAAGAAGCTTAAAAGCAGGCGAGCTATTTTTAAATCAATTCGGTACATCAAAAAAAATCAGTCACCTAAAGGGCGGCATTATAGCACTACAGGAATATAATGAGTAAACCAATCAAAAATATATTTATACAAGGCGCGATAAGTCCGGTATTTATTGCTGAAAGCATTGCAAAGCATTCGTCTAAAAAAAATATTGGTGCTCATAGCATTTTTCTTGGCCAGGTGCGTGCAGATGATATTGATAGCAAAATAGTCGCAGCGATAGATTATACAACGTATGAGGATTTGGCTATGCAAAAAATGCACGATTTACGTGAAGCTATATTTTCAAAGTACGACTTAACGTGTATGCACGTACATCATAGTTTAGGCGAAGTTAAGGCGGGCGAAATTTGCCTGTTTGTGTTTACATCTTCTAAACACCGCAAAATTGCTATTGACGCGTGTGAAGAAATTGTAGAGCTTATTAAAGCTGAATTGCCTATTTGGGGCAAAGAAATATTTGAAGATCAGTCACATCAATGGAAGGTAAATAGTTAGCATGGTAGATATTACACACAAATCATTCACATTACGTAAAGCTATTGCCACTGCTGTTGTAAAAACATCACGGCAACAAACTATTGATGCAATAGAACAGCGCAAAGTGCCTAAAGGAGACATATTTGAATTTAGCCGCGCTGCAGCGCTTTTTGCAATAAAAAAAACAAGCGACGTTATACCCGATTGTCATCCGCTACCTGTAGAATATGCTGGTATTACCTATAAAATCGAAGGTTTATCGGTAATCATTTCAGTTGAGGTGCATACCATTTACAAAACAGGGGTTGAGGTAGAAGCAATGCATGGTGCATCGGTAGCGGCGCTAGTAATGTACGATATGCTAAAGCCAATCGATAAACAGGTAGAAATACAAAACATCAGGCTTCAGGAAAAACATGGCGGCAAATCTGACCTTAAAAAATATTTAGATAAAGATTTAAAATGCGCTGTTGTTGTGTGTTCTGACACTGCGTATCGCAGTGAGAAGGAAGATACATCAGGTAAAGCAGTAGTCGCTATTCTTGAAAAACATGGTATTACTGATGTTGAATATACTATTATTCCGGACGAATTTGACGTAATACAAAATACGCTTAAAAATTACATATCCCAGGATAAAAATCTGGTATTATTTACAGGCGGTACCGGGCTTTCAGTGCGTGATGTAACGCCGGATGCAGTAGAACCATTAATAGATAAGCACATTCCCGGAATTATGGAGACAGCCCGCAATTACGGACAACAGCGTGTAAAAACAGCGATGTTGTCGCGTGGCGTTGCCGGCTTTGCCGAAAATACGATAGTGTTAACACTGCCCGGATCTAAGAAAGGCGCGGAAGAAACTATGGAAGCGCTTTTTCCGCAGGTATTGCACGTGTTTGAGGTTAGGGAAAACCAACCGCATTAAGATAAAACAAAAATAATTTTACAAATAATTGCCTATGAAAACGAACGACACACACACTACTTCGTTACGTGTAAATGGCAACGACTACAGTTTAGAAATCCTTCCGTGGGTATCTTTACTCGATGCCCTGCGTGAAAAACTGGACCTTACCGGTACTAAAAAAGGCTGCGACCATGGCCAGTGCGGAGCATGTACCGTTATGGTAGATGGCAAGCGCGTTTTGAGTTGCCTAACTCTTGCTGTAATGAAAGATGGCAGCGAGATAACCACTATTGAAGGCATCGCTAAAAATGACGAACTGCACCCTTTACAAAAAGCGTTTATAGAACATGATGCTTTTCAGTGCGGGTATTGTACGCCGGGGCAAATTTGCAGTGGTATTGGGATGCTTAAAGAAGGCAAGGCCCATACGCGTGAACAGGTTAAAGATTTAATGAGTGGGAACCTGTGCCGATGTGGCGCCAGTAAAGGTATAATTGATGCCATTATGGAAGTAAAGGAAGGAGGCAATTATGAATAATTTTGCTTATGCCAAAACTACCAGTATCGCCCAGGCCATAGACGAGCTAGATGGCAATACCCAAAACAAAATTGTGGCGGGAGGTACGAATATCAATGATCTTTTAAAATATTTTATTACTACTGCAGATAAATTAGTAGATATAAATCCGATTGCAGATAATCATTCTATTGTTCAGTTAGATAATGGAGGCTTACGTTTAGGAGCCTTAGTTTCAAATGCTGATACCGCGTATCACCCTGTAATAGAAGATAAATACCCATTATTATCTAAAGCAATACTTGCAGGTGCATCGGGGCAGATTCGGAATATGGCTACCAATGGTGGCAACCTGAATCAACGTACTCGCTGTTACTATTTTTATGATGTTAACACACCCTGTAACAAACGCGAACCGGGGTCTGGATGCTCTGCTATAAGCGGTTATAACCGCATTCACGCCATACTAGGTCAAAGCGAGAATTGTATTGCAGTTTTCCCATCAGATATGTGCGTGGCGCTTTCCGCCTTAGATGCAACTGTAAATATAACCGGACCTGACGGCGATCGTATACTTGCATTTACTCATTATCATCGTTTACCTGGAGATACTCCTCATATTGATAATAACTTGCAACACGGCGAAATCATCACAAGTATCGATCTTCCTGCAAAAGGGTTTGAGAAAAATTATTCTTATTTAAAGCTTCGTGACAGGGCATCATATTCGTTCGCATTGGTATCAGTAGCAACAGGATTAGATTTGGATGGCGACACCATTAATGAGGCACGTATTGCACTAGGAGGATTAGCACATAAGCCATGGCGGGTAACTGCCGCCGAAGATTTTCTGGTCGGCAAACAGGCAACACGTGAAAACTTTGGTGCTGCCGCAGATATAATTTTGGAAGGCGCGCATGGTTACGAGCACAATGCATTTAAAATTGAACTCGCTAAAAAAAGTATAATTCGTAATTGCATGATGGCCTTAAATCCGGAGACGCAACGCCCGGGTGCAAAACCATCATTATAACCACTAAAGCACAATTATGACAAAAATACCCTCCATAGGACAACCGGTTAGCAGACTGGAAGGCCGCGAAAAAGTTACCGGGTCTGCTAAATATGCAGGCGAATATAATATACCCGATTTGCTTTATGGGCACGTACTAAATAGTACTATTACTAAAGGCAAAATAACATCTATAGATACTACTGCTGCTAAAGCACTTCCTGGTGTTATAGAAGTTTTTACGCACGATAACCGCCCATCTACTGCGTGGTTCGATTTTCAATATGCTGATATGGATGCTCCTCCGGGAACTGTATTCAAGCCATTGAAGGACAATGATATTAAATATAACGGCCAGCCGATAGCACTTGTAATTGCAGACACCTTTGAGATGGCCCGCTATGCGGCTACGCTGGTTAAAGTGGTTTACAAAGAAGAAGCTTTTAACACTGATGTAGAAGCTGATATCGAGAAGGCACGTAAGCCTAAAAAAGGATTGGCTACAATGTTGAAACCGCCGCCGCCGCCGCCTCAAGGCAATTTTGAGGAAGCCTATAATACATCCTATGTTCAGGCATTTGGCGAATTTAAACATGGTACAGAGCATCATAACCCTATGGAAATGTATGCTACAACCGTAGAATATCTTGATAAAGATAAACTCAAAATATACGATAAAACACAGGGTACTATAAACTCACAAATGTACGTGGCTAACGTCTTTGGCCTTAAAATGAAAAACGTACAAGTGTTAACTCCTTACATGGGTGGCGGTTTTGGTTCAGGACTTCGGCCTCAATACCAGTTATTTATGGCAGTTATGGCATCGCTTGCTTTAAAACGTAATGTACGTGTAACTTTAAGTAGGGCACAGATGTACACCTTCGGGCACAGACCTCCGACAATTCAGTACACAAAGTTTGGAGCAGATGAAAATGGTAAAGTAAACGCGCTGTATCATAAAGCAATTGCTGAGACTTCTCAATTTGAAGACTATATTGAGGTAGTAGTAAACTGGAGTAACATGTTATATCCGGCTGAAAACGTGGAGCTTGAACACGAATTGGTTCCGGTTGATGTTTACAGTCCGCTTGATATGCGGGCACCGGGTGGCAGTACCGGTATGCATGCCATTGAAATTACAATGGATGAGTTGGCTTATAAATTAAAAATCGATCCATTAGAGTTGAGGCTTACTAATTATTCGATGGTTGATAAAAGCGTTGGTAAAGAATACAGTAGTAAAGAGCTAAAACAATGTTACCTGCAGGGAGCTAAAAAGTTTGGTTGGGAGAATAGAAATCCGGAACCAAGAAGTATGCAACGAGGTAATAAGTTGGTTGGCTATGGTATGGCAACCGGAATTTGGGATGCCAACAGATTGCTTGCCCGTGCCGAGGCTATTATAGGAAAGGACGGAAAAGTGCAGATTAGCAATGCAGTAACTGATATTGGTACTGGTACACTTACTGTTATGACCCAAATAGCATCTGATGAGTTAGGTTTACCTCTGGATGACGTGACATTTTTATATGCCGATAGCAAAATGCCTTTCGCGCCCATACAGGGCGGATCGTTTACGGTAGCCACGGTAGGCCCGGCAGTTCAGGAAGCCTGTAAAGCTCTTAAAAAGAAGTTGTTTAAAAAAGCGCAAAAAATGGACAGCTCTTTATTTAAGGATGCTGATTATAAAGATGCGATATTTAAAGATGGAATTATCACACTTATAAACAATCCGCAGGCAATCGTTCGCCTTAAAGATATTGTTATTTATAATGGTAAGGCTATTAAAACTATAAATACAGCCATGCCCAATCCGCTAAAAATTGGTAAAAAAGCACGAGCCGCGCATAGTGCTGTTTTTGTAGAGGTTGAAGTAGATGAAGAGCTTGGAGTTATAGAAGTAACCCGTGCGGTAACTGCTGTAGCCGCAGGCAGGATAATAAACCCTAAAACAGCGACAAGCCAAATTTTAGGAGGTATGATTTGGGGAATAAGCAAGGCACTTCATGAGGAGACAATTATAGACCATAATTTTGGGAAGTACATGAATCCTAATCTAGCAGAATACCACATTCCGGTGCATGCTGATGTAAACGAACTCGATGTGATTTTTGTACAAGAAGAAGATAGCGTAGTTAACGATTTGGGTATAAAGGGAGTAGGGGAAATAGGTATAGTTGGCATGCCACCGGCTGTTGCAAATGCTGTTTTTCATGCTACCGGTAAACGTATTAACGATTTACCAATACATTTTGACAAACTATTATAGATTATGATAACTTGAAAATCCTGCTTTAGCAGGATTTTTTATTTTCTCAACTTTGCTACCAATTCTGTCATTTTTATAATTGCTGACTCAATATCCGCATTAGTCGTAAACCTGCCGAGGCTAAAACGTATCGAGCTTAACGCATCGGTGTCAGATAATCCGAGCTCTTTTAAAACATAGGAAGGCTCAGTAGTAACCGAGGAACATGCCGATCCGCTCGAAACTGCGATATTGCCTAAAGCCAATATCAACTTTTCAGAGTTCGCGCCGGGAAAACAAATATTTGTGGTGTTGTACAAGCGATACTCGGTAGATCCATTAACAAATGCATCATCAATTTTTAATAGTTCATTTTCAAGATAATCTCTCAATTTACCAATTCTTTCTGAATCAATTTGCATCTCTGCCTGTGCTATTTCACAAGCCTTTCCTAAACCAACTATCCCCGGAACATTAAGAGTGCCGCTACGCAACTTGCGCTCATGTCCGCCACCATGCAATTGTGCCTCTAATTTAATTTTAGTTTCTCCTGAAACATATAACGCACCAACTCCTTTTGGGCCGTAAAATTTATGCGCCGAGAATGTCATTATATCTATTCCTACATCACTTACATCAACAGGTATCTTTCCAATAGATTGTGTGCCATCTGTCATAAATAGAGTACCTTTAGAATGTATTATATCGCTTATTAGTTTAATAGGCTGCACTACGCCTGTTTCGTTATTGGCGTGCATAACGCATACTAATAAAGTATCTTTGTCAATCGCCTGTTCCAGCAAATTGATATTGATTAGGCCGTCATTCTGTACTGGCAAATAAGTTATACTAAAACCTTGCGATTCCATGTATTTACATGTGTCAAGCACCGCATTATGTTCGGTCCCTACAGTTACAATATGCTTTTTAGGATGATTAATTAGGCCTTTGATAGCAAGATTAATGGCTTCCGTAGCGCCTGATGTAAATGTTATTTCTTTAGGTTCTGCACCAATTAAATCGGCAACCTGTTCGCGGGCAGCGGCAACGTCTTCATTTTGTGTTAAGCCGAACAAATGGCTACTATTAGCATTGGCATAATCATCTGTAAAATAGGGCAGCATGGCCTGCAAAACGCGTTCATCTACACGAGTGGTAGCATTGTTGTCAAGGTATACTATTGCGGGCTTGTTCTGCATTTTGTGCTTAGTTAAATCTAATAATCAAAGATAAAAACTATAACCCTAAACTATTCGCAAATATTATTTAGAATCAACCTGATTAAGGCCTGTTTACGTTAAAAACTCTTAATATAAATCGCTAAAATTTAAACTTGCTTAAAAGATATTTAAATTTGTTATAATTGATATTACAAACATTCCGTAAACTACAAATTATATAGTATGGCTAAACAACACAAAAACAGCAGCCATGAGGAGCATCAGGATACTAATTCCCGTCGCGACTTTTTAAAAAAATCAGGACTTTTAACAGCACTTGCCATTGCGCCGCCATCGCTTGTTATGGCAAACGACAATAAGTGGGATGAAAAACTAGCGGGCTACTTTGAAACGGTGCCGCTTTCGCTAGAAGTAAATGGTGTAAAGCAAACGCTGCAAATAGAACCACGTGTAACTTTACTTGATTTATTAAGAGAGCAATTACAGCTTACAGGTACAAAAAAAGGGTGCGATCACGGACAATGTGGAGCATGTACCGTGCACGTAGATGGTACCCGCGTATTATCATGCCTTAGCCTTGCGGTTATGCAGCAGGATACTAAAGTAACAACCATTGAAGGCATAGCTAACGGAAAGAAACTGCACCCTATGCAGGAGGCTTTTATTAAGCACGACGGCTTTCAGTGTGGTTACTGCACACCAGGGCAAATAATGAGCGGTATTGCTTGTATTAAAGAAGGGCACGCTAACAGTAAAGATGAAATTCGTGAATATATGAGCGGGAATATTTGCCGTTGTGGCGCATATTCTAACATTGTAAATGCAGTGCAGGATGTAAAAGAAGGGGGGCAATTATCATGAAAAATTTTCAAATCGTAAGGGCATCGTCCCAACAATCGGCGGTAGCCATATTGGCAAAAGATGCGACTTCTAAATTTATTGGCGGCGGTACCAACCTTGTCGACTTAATGAAGAAGTCTGTCATGACCCCTGATAAACTTATAGACATTACAGGACTAGACTTAAAAAACATTGAAACATTAGAAGGCAAAATACGCATTGGGGCGCTTGCGAAAAACACCCATGTGGCAGAAGATGCACTCATCAAACAAAAGCATCCTCTACTATCGCAAGCATTAGCGGCTGGTGCGTCGCAACAAATACGTAATATGGCTACCGTTGGCGGTAATATGATGCAGCGCACGCGTTGCCCGTATTTTTATAATACTGATATGGCTTGTAACAAACGTGAGCCAAAATCAGGTTGTAGTGCTAAAGAGGGTTACAACCGAATGCATGCCATATTTGGCGCTTCAGATAGTTGTATTGCTGTTCACCCGAGTGATATGTGCGTTGCACTTGCTGCTCTTGATGCTACAGTTTTTGTGGAAGGTCCAAAGGGTAACAGGCAAATTGAATTTGGCGATTTCCATAGGTTACCCGGCGATATGCCTGAAAAAGACAATACTCTGGAACGTAACGAACTTATTGTAGCGGTAGAAATACCGGACAATAATTTTACAAAAAATGTGCATTACTTAAAAGTGCGCGACCGTAGCAGCTATGCATTCGCATTAGTTTCTGTAGCGGCAGCACTCGATATACAGAATAATAAAATTAACGATGCCCGCCTTGCAATGGGTGGCGTTGCCCATAAGCCGTGGCGACTTGTTGAGGCTGAAAATTATCTTAAAGGAAAGCCGGCGACAGAAGCAACATTTAAACACGCCGCACAACTCGCTATGAATGGAGCAAGGGGATATGGTGAAAATAATTTTAAGCTGAAACTGGCACCAAATTCTATTGTTGAGGCATTAACCATTGCAGCATCTAAATCATAATATTATGAGCAAAACAAGTAACTTAAACAGGGTAGATGGCCGTGCCAAAGTAACGGGTACAGCAACCTACTCTGCCGAATATAAAACCCCGGGCGTGGTATATGCCTGCCTTGTGGGCAGTACAATTGCAAAAGGGAGAATTAAAAGTATCGACACTAAAAAGGCTGAATGGGCTCCGGGCGTGTTAGCGGTTATTACACATTTAAATGTTCAGCAGCCAGCGGGATATTCAAAACAAAAAGACCCTAAAAATTTGGGTCAGCCACTGCAGATTTTAAAAGACGATACAATTAAGTTTTATGATCAGCCAATAGCTATCGTTGTGGCCGATACATTTGAGCGCATGCGTTTTGCCGCAGGGTTGGTTAAAGCTCAGTATGTAAAAGAAGCACACGAAACCAATTTAAATAAAGTTGAATCTAAATCTAAGATGCCCACCGATGACCGATCTAAAGATTATACGCGAGGTGTTGAGGATGGTTATAAGAATGGAGAAGTAATTTTTGAGGCTGAATATGAGTTACCTACAGAAGTACACAACCCTATGGAGCTTGCCAATATTATTGCAAAGTGGGAGAATGATAAGCCGATATTATATACTAAAAGCCAAGGGGTAGAAGGAACGCGAAAAAGCATAGGCGATGTATTTGGTTTACCACCTGAAGATGTTACTGTACATGCAGAATATTTAGGTGGTGCTTTTGGTATGGGTCTACACACATGGCCTTATGAGGTGGCAGCGTTAATCGCATCAAAAAAAACGGGAAAGCCCATCAAGCTGGTACTGCACCGTGAGCAGATGTTTACCAATGTTGGTTCAAGGCCAAGAACAATCCAAAAGATGGGTCTTGCAGCTACAAAAGATGGTAAACTAACCGGATTAACCCATGAAGCGATTGCACAAACATCATCGTACGAAGATTTTACTGAGGCTACAACAAATATATCGCGCTTTATGTACGATTGCGCCAACTTAACAACAAGATACCGCATTGCGCCCGTAGATTTTAGCACACCGGTATGGATGCGCGGACCAGGAGAGGCAACAGGAGCGTTTGCCTTAGAATGTGCAATGGATGAAATGGCGTACAAGCTAGGTATTGACCCCATTGAATTTAGGAAACGCAACCATGCTGAACTTGACTTGGAGCAAAACAAACCCTGGAGCAGTAAACATTTATTAGAATGTTATGAAGCAGGAATGGAACGTATTGGCTGGAAGAATCGTAAAAATAAACCAGGTTCTGTAAAAGAAGGCGATTGGTTGGTAGGGTATGGTATGGGCACGGGTACATTTGGATCGTCACGTAAAAAGACATCGGTGAGGGCAAAACTACAGCTTGATGGCACTATGATACTGCAATGTAGTGTTAATGATATGGGACCCGGAACCGCTACAATGATGACCGCAATTGGTTCCGATGTTACAGGATTGTCCGCAGATAAAATTATTGTAGATATGGGAAGCAGCGGCTTGCCTAAGGGTCCAACACAGGGTGGCTCTGCCACAACCTCATCAGTAGGATCTGCTGTTTATGATGCCTGTAATTTATTAACCGGCAATTTACTAGCCCTGGCAACTAAAGATGCTATATTTAAAAATATTAAGATAGAAGACCTTGAGTTTTCAAACGGAATAATTTCTTCTAAAAAGAAATCTTCCAAAAATATTACTCTTGCTGCGCTGTTAAGTAAAAATAACATGCAGGAGTTAACTGCTGAAACCGAAAGTAAAGATACTGAAGAAGCAAAGAAATATTCTATATACTCTTTCTCTGTGCATTTTGTGAAAGTTTTGGTTAACCCTAATTTGGGAAAAATTAAGCTCGCACATGTAGTTTCGTGTGCAGATGTTGGTACTGTTATTAGTGAAAAAACAGCAGCCGGACAAATGACGGGCGGTGCAGTAGGAGGTATAGGTATGGCTTTGATGGAGGATTTAGTTATAGATCATCGCTTTGGACGGGCAATTAATAATAATTTAGCTGATTATCACGTACCGGTAAATGCAGATATTCCAAATCAGGAAGTGTATTTTGTGAATAAGAAGGACCCTTACAGTAACCCTATGGGTACTAAAGGCCTCGGAGAAACATCATTGGTAGGCATGGCTCCCGCTATTGCTAACGCTGTATTTAATGCCACGGGTAAAAGGATAAGAAAGCTGCCAATAACACTCGACAAACTAATATAAAAAAAAGGCTGCTTGTAGAAGCAGCCTTTTTTTATATGACTGCTTTTTCAAACAGTCTAAAGTTTAATGGCTATAATTTAAAATGTTTTATAATTGACTAACAATGAAATTATCAATTAGACCGGAAAAATTATCCAGAGTATTTAAAAAGCATCACGTTCAGGGTTTGCCTTTTGATGCTTCTTTCAATGAGTTTACGGCCCCTGATGGTGGCGATCCGCATGATCATCCCTTCGATTTTATTACCCATATTTTAAGCGGGGGGTATATTGAGCGCACGTATTATTTAGATGATTTGGGCAATGTGACAACTGAAGATATTGAACGACGTCCTGGTACATCGCATTACGTCAAAGCGACTGACATTCATCAAATCATTCATCTTACCAATGGCCATTGCGTGACACTGATGCTTCCGCAATCTGGGCACGTTAGGGCTACTTGCTTTTATCGTTTTATCGATGGGAAAGCTTATCGTAGGCTGTGGAATAAACGTAAATTTTTGCCTGTTACTAATGCAGACCTATAATGTAACGATTAAATTACCTGTTCGATGCAAATAAACTTATTACAAATTTCGGTAAGCATTTGTCCGGTAAGGGGTTTCGATTTGTAATCTGATGCTATACCCTGCTCAAGAGCTCTTTCTCGATCTTCAGGATCTTCAGATGTGCTGAGCATAATTACTATAACACAATTTTTCCGTTCCGATTCAAATTTGTTGTACTCCTGCAAAAACTCCCAACCATTCATGCGCGGCATATTTATGTCCAAAAATATCAGATCAGGAAGTTCGGCAGATTGTAAGTTTGATAAATGATCAAGTGCTTCTTCAGCAGACAATAGCGATGTGACAGAAATATCCTTGTCAAATTTTTTAATTACACGTTCATGAAAAAAGTTGTCAATTTTATTGTCGTCGATAAGTAAAATTTTTTGTAGCTTGTTCAATGTATTATAATTTTGAAATTGTAAATTTAAAAGTGCTTCCTTCTCCAGGTTCAGACTCTACCCATATATTTCCTCCATGCATTTCAACAATTTTTTTGCAATTAGCTAACCCAATACCATGGCCTTCAAATTCATCGCTCCTGTGAAGACGCTGAAATATCTGGAAAATTCGTTTTGAGTATTTAGTGTCTATTCCTATACCGTTATCAGATATATAAAATTCATACAGGTCATTTGTATGCAGACATCCTATTTTAATTATCGGTGGTATTCCCTTCTTGAATTTAATTGCGTTATTAATTAAATTCTGAAATAACTGTCTAAATTCAGTTTCATATACGTTAAGTACCGGTAACGAATTTTCAATGATTACAGTGGCGCCGTTTTGAATTATCAAGCCATTTAAATCTGCAATAACGTTAGATATACATAAATTGCAGTCTGTATTAACTAGCATTTTATCACGTCCTAGTCGACCAAAGTCGAGCAGCGATCGCACCAACATACTCATTCTGCTTACGGCAGAATCCATCATTTCTAAGTAAGATCCGACTTCATCGTCTATCTGTTCCGGATAATCTTCTCTAAGCAGCATAATATAATTTGAAACGGTACGCAGGGGTTCCTGTAAATCGTGTGAGGCAATATAGCTAAATTGCTCCATTTCCTGATTTTTAACTTTGAGTTCTATAAGCTGCTGTTTAATCTGGAGCTCCTGCTTTTTTCTATCGGTTATGTCAATTATTGATGCAAGCACTCCATTTTCGTTGCCGTCCTTAATTGTGTTTAGCCCTACCTCTACAGGAAACTCCATGCCATCTTTATTTACTGCATGTAATTCTGAACCGGCACCAAAATAGCGTGATACGGGCGCTGCAGGGTACGAATTTTTATTTTTAGGATGGTGTCCTCTAAATTTTTTCGGAATTAGTACATTTATATTTTGGCCAATCAACTCTTCACGGCTATATCCAAACAGACTTTCTCCCCTAACATTTACGAGTGTTATACGTCCTGAACTATCGCTCATTATAAGGGCGTTAGGGGCAGACTCTACAACCAGTTTAAAGCGTTCTTCAGCAATATTTCTTCGCAATTCTGCCTCATTAAGGCTTTTTGATGCCTTTAAAGTAAAAAACATATTGGTCATTACAAAAGCTATTACCATAAGACCTATGCTAAAATCCGAGCTTATAAAATTATATTGCTGTACCTGAAACCTTAGATATGTTATGATAACTATAGCAAACATCATTTGAAGAAATAGCCGCCTTGCAATAATATTTCCTGTATTGTGAACTGTAAATACGGCAGTTAGACCTGTAGAGGGACTAAGTAATGATGCCCCGATAGATAAGAAAAAGAATAAAACTGATGTGTAGAAAGATGTTGATGTTTTAAAGTAAAAGGAATATAGGTCGGGTATTTTAAATAGGTATCCTATAATAATTATAAAAGAAACAAAGGTAACAGCATGGAAAAAATACTGAAAAAGAAAAACATATCTTTTGATGTAAATAACCCCTATCATCCCTATGCTAATTACTATAAATAGGAGGGAGGTTACAGGTGGTATCTCTTTTATATAATACTCCCTCTGATATACTTCTTTTTGGCCATCATACAAAAGCTGATCCACTCCTAATTTCCATGAAAGATAATACTGAAATAACGAGACAGCGCAAAATACAAATATGGCTATCTTAACAAATAAAAATAAATAGCGTGCTTTTTTGTACTTAGAAGCATTAATCATGCAAGCGCTTAATAGCACAAACCCGAGAGCAGTATTAAACGTAACAGCGCCATATACTGATGTATGGAAAGATGTATTTGTTAACCACCCAATTAACGGAATTAGGCTGCAAATTAAAATTGCGACCCCAGCTCTAACGGGGCACATTATTTTCGACAAAACTATTGTAGGCATTAACTTTACGATTTTTAATCTTAGGCGAATATCAATAAATAAACACCTAAACTTTACGCAAAATTAGATGCGGTGGTTTTGAATTGAGATTATAATCGATGAAGTGAAAAATTTTGAAGATAAAACACCGTAATATTTAGTTAAACGGTATTCGATTTGGTTATGTTAATTTTATTCTTTGTGAGAAAATAAGTTCGGAATAGAATCAACTAAGGATTGTGCTTAACTTAACTGCATAAAAAAACCTGCAGCTTAATAAGTGCAGGTTTTCTGTGATTTAACTTACTTTATAGTGATATAAAGCTTACTTTTGGTGGGCGATGAGGGGTTCGAACCCCCGACCCCCTCGGTGTAAACGAGGTGCTCTGAACCAGCTGAGCTAATCGCCCCAATCTAACAATAACTTAATGAGTGATCCTGTTTGTTATTGCGTGTGCAAATATAAGCGTGTTATTTTAATTTACAATGGTTTCGATCAAAAAAATTAGATTTTTTTTACATTTACTAAAACTGCTTTACTTTCAAAATTCACAACTTCAATAGTAATAGGTTCACCTTTAGTGTTTTTACCTTCAATTATGTAAAGTTTACCGCCACCTTTATGTGGTTTTTTACTTTCACTAAAGTCTACATTTCCATACAGAATCGTGTTATCAACATCTCTCTGGCTAAATTCTCCCTGCTTAAAAATTTGCTGAGCTTCCTTACTAATAGTAAGTCCTTTTTCACGAATGTTCTTTAAAACGCGGCAGTTAGGTAAATAGCAAAAATCAGCTCCTTTAGCTGCAAATATATAGTACATTAAAAAGCCTCCAATCATGAAGCCGAAAAGGTAATAGGCCAGGCGGAATTTAAAACTCATCTATTATAAATATTTTTGCAAAAGTAAGCAAAATGACTATCAAGCTTTATTAATAGCAAATTTATTTTAAATACTTGAGGCAAGTATACGTATGGCCACTAATACTAAACATGCTGAAAGAACCTGTAGTATAACATTACTTTTTACTTTGTTCGACAAATAAGCACCGAGCTGAGCTCCGGGTACGACTCCTAAGGATAAAAATAAAATCATGTGAATCACTTTTGGGTCGCTGTACGTGCCATATACGGCATGCGTAACTACACTTGCAGTAGCCATTACAGCCAATATAAAATGGGAGGTAGCAGTAGCTATACGTACAGGAAACTTTAACCAGTTAACCATTGCGGGTACATGAATAATTCCGCCGCCTATGCCAAGCAATGGTGAAATGTATCCTACTACAATACTCACCAAGTTTCCGTAAATGGGATCATAGCAATAATGATACTTAATGCCGTCACGATCAATAATTGAGCGCTCACGGCAACCCTTTGTAATTTTAAAATTTTCGGTATCACTTTCCGTGCCTCTATTTTTAATAAATAAGTAAATTGATAATGCCACGAGCAAGATCCCGAATACTATATTAAATAAATGTTGCGGAATGTATTGTACAGACAATACTCCAACTATCGACCCGGGGATAGTAAACAAAGCAAAAATAGTCCCCGCTTTATAATCAATTCGGCCACTACGGGCGTAAGCTACAGATCCGGATATAGCATTAACGGCCACCACGGCAATCGATATTGCAGTAGTAACTTCGGGGCCTAAGATTGGGTAACATATAAGTAGGAGCGGGACTAGGATGAATCCGCCTCCGGCACCTATTAATGTGCCAAAAGTACCAATTATAAATCCTGCAATAAGTAGGGCAGTGCTTTCCAAAAGTAATTGTTAGTTGTATTGTCTTACAAACTTCGCAATAAAATATGGCAATTACTAACTTTTAATACTAAAATGTTTATGTAACTATTTGATTTTTAGTAATATATAAAAAATATAGATTTACTAGACTAACTATTTTTGAAGCGTAAAGGCTTGGTAATCTTTGGTTATCCATTTTCCTGCTATCGCTTTTATCTGCCTCCTGCGTCGGCAGGATATCGCTCTATCAGGGCTAAGAGATAGCCGTAGTTAAAAGGCAATCAAATTAATATCGGTATAATCAAGGGTAAACCATTCGGCAATAGAGCGGCTTGTAAGCCTGCCATGGTAAAAGTAAATGCCGTGTTTAAGCCCTGCATTGCAGCGTATGGCACTTTCTATGCCACCATCATCGGCCATTTGCAGTAAAAACGGACTAATAATATTACTTATGGATAGTGAAGCTGTTTTACTATAACGAGAAGGTATGTTAGGTACACAATAGTGGGTAACATTGTGTTTTACGAACGTAGGTTTTTCGTGTGTAGTAACATCAGATGTTTCAAAGCAACCACCAGTATCAATACAAACATCTATAATCACTGCACCACGTTTCATACGCTCAACCATAGTTTCACTAACAATAATTGGCGTACGGTCTTTGCCGCGCATCGCGCCAATTGCAACATCGCAACGCATGAGAGCCTTAAGTACAGCCTTTTCTTGTATTGTAGAAGTGAAAATTCGTTGGTTCAGGTTATTCTGAAGTCGGCGTAGTTTGGTAATAGAATTATCGAAAACTTTAACGCTGGCCCCAAGGCCTATTGCAGTTTTAGCAGCAAATTCGGCTACAGTACCTGCTCCTAATATCACAACTTCAGTAGGAGGTACGCCGGTTATGTTACCAAATAGTAAACCTTTACCTAACTTTTGACTAATCATTAATTCGGCTGCAATAAGTATTGATGCCGTGCCAGCAATTTCACTGAGCGATTTTACAGCCGGGTAGGAGCCATCTTCGTCTTTTATAAATTCAAAAGCCAGTGCAGTAATTCTTTTAACGGCGAGTGCATCAAAAAACTCTTTACGTTGTGTTTTTAACTGCAATGCAGATATTAGCAACGTTTCAAAGTTCATCATCTCAATTTCTTTTACTGTAGGAGGTTCTACCTTTAGTATTACCGGACATCCGAAAACCTTTTTTGTGTCGTGCGTTATCTCGGCACCGGCATCGCTATATTCTTTATCAGTATAGCTTGCGGTAAGTCCGGCACCAGCTTCCATAAGTATCCTATGGCCATGTGCAACTAACGAACTAACAGCATCCGGGGTAAGACATATCCTGCGTTCCTGAAACGATGTTTCTTTAGGCATACCTATAAAAAGATCGCTAGGCTGCCTGCCGACTTCAAGTTTTTCTTCCTGCGGTAATAGCTGTTGTTTTGTAAAAGGGGTTAATGACATGCTGTTATAAAATATGGTAGACAATTTACAATAAAGCGCAAATATATGCAACTATTTTACAGTAAGATACCTACGCCCGTCTGGCAAAGTTTTTAATGTTATAGTTGTATGATCTATTGGTATCAGGCTTGGTGTTTTTTCAGGCCATTCTATGAAGCATAAATTTCCAGAATAAAAATACTCGTCGATACCCATATCGTACGCTTCTTCTTCACTATTAAGTCGATACAAATCGAAATGATACAATGGCTTACCATCTGCAGTTTCGTATTCATTTACTAGAGAGAATGTAGGGCTGCTGGTCATATCTTTTACGCCAAGCTGCCGTGATAGCGCTTTTATAAATGTGGTTTTACCCGCACCCATACTGCCATGAAACAGAACGATGTTTTTTATATGATGCGCCAGCACCTGCTGTGCGGCGTGGTCTATTTCCTCAAGGGAAAAAGTAATTTCCATTAGTGTGTTACTTTTTTCTACTGTTATAACTTTGAGCTTACATTAACTTCAACTTCTACTATTTTGGGTTGAAGACTAAGAACGGAATCACCATTTCTTCCAGCGATATACCGCCATGCTGATAGGTATTGCGGTAGTAGCTTACATAATGGTTGTAATTGTTTACATAGGCTAAAAAGTAATCGTTCTTGGCAAAAATGTACGAGCTGCTCATGTTTATAGTTGGCAACTGTATGTTTTTAGGTTCTTTAACATGGTACACATCGCGATCCTCATACGTAAGGCTACGGCCTGTTTTGTAACGCAGGTTAAGGCTGGTATTTCTGTCACCAATAACTTTGCTAGGATTTTTTACGTTAATTGTGCCATGATCGGTAGTCAGTATCAGCTTAAAGCCCATTTGTTGTGCCTGCTGAATAATCTCTAACAAGGGAGAATTACGGAACCAGCTTAATGTAAGAGAGCGGTATGCCTTATCGTTGCTTGCAAGTTCTTTAACCACATCCATCTCCGTCTTAGCGTGCGACAGCATATCAACAAAGTTATAAACTACGGTTGTAAGGTCATTATTTTTTAGGCTTTTAAAATTGTCTACCAGTTTTTTACCGGCAGCAAAGTTAGTAATCTTATAGTATTCCTGTTTTAGATTACTTAGACCCAGGCGTTTTAAATGCTCGGTTAAAAACTCCGCTTCGTAAAGATTCTTACCCCCGTCATCAATATCGTTTTTCCAGTACTGCGGAAATTTCTTTTCCATTTCAAGCGGTGTCATTCCACTAAAAATCGCATTTCGGGCGTATTGTGTAGCGGTAGGTAGAATTGCATAGTAGGCTGTTTCCTTCTCAAGTTTATAGTGTAATGCTACTACACTTTCAAAAGCTTTCCATTGATCGTAGCGCAGGTTATCAATAACTACAAAAAGTATAGGCTCTTTCTTCTGAATTTCCGGTACTACCAGTTCTCGAAAGACATTATGCGACAGCACAGGCTTGTCAGCTTTTGGCAGATACCAGTCTTCGTAATTTTTTTCTATAAACTTACCAAACTGGGAGTTTGCTTCTGCTTTTTGCGACTCCAATATTTCAACCATTGCCTGGTCTTCGATCGTTTCGAGTTCAAGTTCCCAAAAAATTAGTCGTTTGTAAAGGTCAACCCACTCTTCCCATGAATTAACCATTGCCATATCCATAGATATTTTACGGAATTCCTTTTGGTAATCCAGCGTTGTCTTTTCCGAGATAAGGCGTGAGTGATCAAGATTCTTTTTAAGCGATAGTAAAATTTGATTGGGGTTAACCGGCTTAATAAGGTAATCGGCAATTTTAGAGCCAATTGCGCCTTCCATTATATATTCTTCTTCGCTTTTGGTAATCATAATTACCGGCACCGAAGATTTTTTTTCTTTAATTTCAGACAGGGTTTCAAGTCCGCTAAGACCCGGCATATTTTCATCTAAAAAAACAACATCAAAGTTCTCTTTATCAAACATTTCCAGTGCATCCTGGCCGTTGTTAGCAGTGGTAACTTTATAGTTTTTTTTCTCGAGGAAAAATATGTGGGGTTTTAGCATGTCTATTTCATCGTCAACCCAAAGTATCTTGATCTCATTCATAATTATGAGTGAATTTTCGTTCGTAAATTAGTACGCAAGTTAAATTTATTTAACCATTTTAGTATTAATTTTTTTATAAAATAGAAACGTGTATGTTTTGTAATATTGCCTTCAGGCATCAGGTAAAAATATATTCGCCGACATTTCTATGCGGCAAAGTGTACACAGGAGAAATCAAAAAAGGCCTGCAAAAATCTTTGCAAGCCTTCTCCTTCAATAACCTAAGTAACAAAAAATAACGTTATTATTGTTTTCCAGGTGCTGTTGAAGTTTTTTTATTGGTAGCTGGATTATTTGTTCTTTTCTTTTTCGCAGCCTGTTTTTGTTGTTGCAGTTTATCTTTCTCTCTTAATTCATCAGCCTCTTTAATAGCTTCATCCTGTCGTTGGGCAACTTTTGCATCGCGTTGTACTTGTCGTTCAGCAGGTGGGGTAGGCTGCTGGTCAAGCTGGTCCTGCATTTCCTGAGCAGATGCCAACGCAGTAAGTGCAAAAAAGGCAAAAACACAAGTGATTAAATTTTTCATAATGCAATATTATTTTAATATGGTAAAATTAAGTAATCACTCTTAATTTATTATATGCAATTCAGGTATTAACCTATGTTTAACTCAAATTATTAAAAAGCGTTAACACGCCCTACAGTACACATTAAAAGAAGTGCTTTTTAACAATTGCAGACTCGTTTTACTATATTTGTTAAAAATTTGCCCAACGTGAGCCAAATCAACAAGCTTAAAATACTAAATGACCCTATTTATGGGTTTATATCTATAACAAATCCGCTGGTGTACGACCTTATCCAGCACCCTTATTTCCAGAGGCTTCGCCGGATATCGCAAATGGGATTATCCTACCTGGTTTATCCCGGCGCGCACCACACTCGTTTTCATCATGCTTTAGGCTGTATGCACATTATGCAAAAAACGGTGCAGGTGCTAAAATTTAAAGGTGTCGAAATAAGCGATGAGGAGGAGAACGCTCTTTGCATTGCTATTTTATTACATGATATTGGTCACGGTCCGTTTTCGCATGCTATGGAACACAGCATTGTAGAGAATGTAAACCATGAGTCGATATCACTTTTATTTATGGATAGCCTAAATAAAACATTCGATGGCAAACTAACACTTGCTATACAGATATTCAGGGGCGAATACCACCGCAAGTTTATGCTGCAGCTTATATCGAGCCAGCTTGATATGGACAGGATGGATTATCTTAAACGAGATAGCTTTTATAGTGGTGTGGCAGAGGGCAACATAAATTCTGAACGACTGATACAAATGTTTAATGTTCAGGATGATATGCTTGTTATTGAAGAAAAGGGGATATACTCGGTTGAAAAATTTTTAGTAGCACGAAGGCTAATGTATTGGCAGGCTTACCTGCATAAAACCAGTGTAGTGGCAGAGGTTGTACTTACTAAAATATTGAAGCGCGCTAAAGAGTTAACGCATACTGGCAAGGAGCTGCAGGCAAGTGATCCATTAAAATTCTTTCTTCAGAATAAAATAGAACTGGAAGATTTTACCCCCAATGTGCTTAATACCTTTTCTTACTTAGATGATGTTGATATTATGGGGGCCATTAAGGCATGGCAATTTAGCGACGATTTTGTATTGTGTGAACTTAGTAAGATGATTATAAATCGCGATTTGCCAAAAATCAAACTCCAATCGGAAAAAGTTGATAAGGAAGAAGCTTTACAATTGCAGCGCGAAATTATGCACAAGCTTAATTTATCCGAAAAAGAAGCTGAATACTTTGTGTTTAAAGGCAAAATTAAGAACCAAGCCTACAATAAGGCAGGCGAGCCTATACATATATTGCGTAAAGATAAGACTATAGAAGATGTTATTTATGCAAGCGACCAGTTGAATTTAAGGGCATTATCTAAAGAAGTAACTAAGTATTACCTGTGTTTTCCAAAAGTACTTTTAGAACAGGCGGCTATTTAATTTAATTTTATATTTTTGTCGGGATGAAATTTACAGCAGAACAAATAGCGGGTATACTTGAAGGCGAGGTAGTGGGCAACCCACAAGCCGAAGTTTACAAGCTGGCAAAGATAGAAGAAGGTACTGCCGGATCGCTAACTTTTTTAGCTAACCCTAAGTACCAACCTTATATATATACTACCGAAGCAACCATTACAATAGTAAATAAAACTTTTGAGCCGGAGGGTGCCATAAGCACTACTCTTATAAAGGTAAATGATGCTTACAAATCATTTTCTAAGCTGCTGGAATACTACAATCAGGTAAAGTTAATGAAATCGGGCATAGAGCAGCCATCTGTTATATCCGATGGTGTTACTTATGGCGATAACCTGTACCTTGGCAGTTTTAGCTACGTTGGTAAAAATGTTACGATAGGCAATAACGTAAAAATTTATCCTAACACCTTTGTGGGTGACAATGTTACTATTGGCGATAATACCATACTTTTTGCGGGTGTCCGCATATATTCTGAAACAGAGATTGGTGCAGGCTGTACCATACATTCAGGTGCTATAGTAGGCTCTGATGGATTTGGATTTGTGCCTAACGAGGCAGGTGAGTATAATAAGGTGCCGCAAATAGGCAACGTAATAATAGAAGATAATGTAGATATTGGTTCTTGCACAACTATAGATAGGGCAACGCTTGGATCTACAATTATTAAAAAAGGCGTAAAGCTTGATAACCAGATACAAATAGCGCATAATGTTATAATTGGAGAAAATACCGTTATAGCATCGCAAACCGGCATAGCGGGTTCTACGAAAATTGGCAGTGGCTGTATTATAGGCGGGCAGGTAGGTATTGTAGGGCATCTTACAATTGGCAACAATGTGCGTATACAGGCACAGTCCGGAGTGTCTAAAAGTTTACATGATGGCGAAGCTGTGCAAGGATCGCCGGCCATGGTATACGGCGACTTTAATAAATCGTATGTACACTTTAAAAACCTCCCAAAAATTGTATCGGACCTAAATGAGGTTAAAAAGTATAATAACGAAGTAAATAAAAACGACATATAATGGTTAAACAAACCACAATCAAAAGTGAGATTTCATTAAAAGGCGTTGGGCTGCACACCGGTAAAGAAGTTACCATGACCTTTAAGCCGGCACCTGTAAACAATGGTTTTACTTTTGTAAGGGTAGATTTAGATGGCAAGCCGGTAGTAGAAGCTGATGCTAATTATGTAGTAAACACGCAACGTGGTACTAACCTTGAAAAACAAGGAGTTAAAATACAAACATCTGAACATGTGCTTGCTGCATTTGTAGGCTGCGATGTAGATAATGTTATTATAGAGCTTGATGCCAGCGAACCTCCTATTATGGATGGGTCGTCTAAATTTTTTGTTGAAGCTATTGAAACTGCAGGCGTTGAAGAACAGGATGCTGAGCGTAAATTTTATGTGGTTAAAGAAGTTATATCTTATACTGATGAAACTACCGGTAGCGAGATTATTTTAATGCCGGCAGATGATTACCAGGTAACTACCATGGTAGATTTTGGCACTAAAGTATTAGGTACCCAAAATGCAACCCTTAAAAATATTGCCGATTTTAAAAGCGAAATTGCCAACTCAAGAACCTTTAGTTTTTTACATGAGTTAGAGGCGTTGTTAGAGAATGGACTTATAAAAGGAGGAGACCTTAACAATGCGATAGTTTATGTTGATAAGGACATCTCTCCTGAAACTATGGAAAACCTTAAAGTAGCTTTTGGCAAGGACCGTATTACGGTTAAACCAAATGGTATACTTGATAACCTTACATTACATTACCCAAATGAAGCTGCACGCCACAAGTTGCTGGATGTTATAGGCGATCTTGCACTTATAGGCACACGTATAAAAGGTAAAGTTATAGCAAACAAACCGGGTCATTTTGTAAATACTCAGTTTGCAAAAAAAGTATCTAAAATTATTAAGGCAGAACAGCGCAATCAGGTGCCTGTGTACGATTTACACAAGGAGCCACTCATGGATATCCATAAAATTATGGCCATGCTGCCGCACCGTCCGCCGTTCTTATTAGTAGATAAGATATTAGAAATGAGTGCAACGCACGTGGTAGGGCTTAAAAACGTTACCATGAACGAAAACTTTTTTGTGGGCCACTTTCCGGGTGCTCCGGTTATGCCGGGTGTACTTATTGTAGAGGCTATGGCACAAACTGGTGGTATACTTATACTAAGTACAGTTCCGGATCCGGAAAACTACCTTACCTACTTCATGAAAATTGATAACGTTAAGTTTAAACATAAGGTGCTTCCGGGCGATACGCTTGTATTCAACTGTCACCTTATTTCGCCTATTCGCCGTGGTATTTGCCACATGCATGCCGGCGCATATGCTAACGGAAAACTAGTGGCTGAGGCCGAATTAATGGCGCAAATTGCCAAAAAAGTAAATTAGAAGTTTATGAATCAACCCTTAGCATATGTACATCCGGGCGCTAAAATAGCCAAGAATGTGGTTATTGAGCCGTTTACCACCATCCACAATAATGTGGAGATAGGGGAGGGAACCTGGATAGGATCTAACGTTACCATAATGGAGGGTGCGCGTATAGGTAAAAACTGCAACATATTTCCGGGAGCAGTAATTTCTGCCGTTCCGCAAGACCTTAAATTTGGTGGAGAAGATTCACTTGCCATTATTGGCGACAATACTACAATACGCGAGTGTGTTACCATAAACAGGGGCACAGTAGCATCGGGTAAAACCGTTATAGGCAAAAACTGCCTGATCATGGCCACAGCCCACGTTGCGCACGATTGCCATGTTGGCGATAACGCAATTATAGTAAATGGTGTGTTACTTGGAGGCCATGTAACAATTGGCAATTACGCAATATTAGGAGGCCTTTCGGCGGTTCATCAGTTTATTAGTGTGGGCGACCACGCTATGATTTCGGGTGGATCGTTATTACGTAAAGATGTTCCTCCGTTTACAAAAGCTGCTAAAGAACCTTTATCGTATGTAGGTATCAACTCGGTAGGTTTACGCCGAAGAGGCTTTACTACTGAAAAAATTAGAGAGATACAGGAAATATACAGGATACTTTATCAAAAAAATTATAATACCACACAGGCGCTTAGCATCATCGAAGCTGAAATGGAAGCAACGCCGGAGCGTGATGAAATACTAATGTTTATTAGAAATTCATCGAGAGGTATTATGAAAGGTTATACCGGGATTTATTAAACAAAAAGACAAACGAACTAAATAAAAATATAAAATGGCAAGTACATCTGATATTAAAAACGGATTATGCATTAAGTTTAATCACGATATATATAAAATTATCGAGTTTCTTCACGTTAAACCAGGTAAAGGCCCGGCTTTCGTAAGAACAAAATTAAAGAGTTTAACTAACGGTAAAGTATTAGACAATACTTTCTCGGCAGGTCATAAAATTGATGACGTAAGGGTTGAAACACACAAATACCAGTTTTTATATCCTGAAGGAGATCAGTACCACTTTATGCATGTTGAAACCTATGAGCAAATTTCATTGCACAGGGATATTCTTGATGCACCCGATTTACTTAAAGAGGGTGAAAATGTAATGGTTATAATTAATGCAGAGACGGATGCACCACTATCTGTAGATATGCCATCGTCAGTAGTATTAGAAGTTACGTATGCAGAGCCTGGGGTTAAAGGTAATACAGCAACAAATGCTACTAAACCTGCAAAGTTAGAAACCGGTGCTTCTATCAACGTACCACTTTTTATTAACGAAGGTGATAAAATTAAAATTGATACAGCTACAGGTAACTACCTTGAGCGTGTTAAAGCATAATTTTACGCTATAGAGTCCAAAAAAATTAAACAGGCATATTATTTTCATAATATGCCTGAATTTTATCTGAAATAGTTATCGTAGCTACTCAATCGTGTTGGCGATTATATAGATAGGTTCTCAAACAAATACATTGATATATTATTAGGCATCTGCCAACTTATACTTAAACGAATATGAAATTTCCAAATGTATATCCACTAAAAGAAATTGCAACCCTTATAGGCAGCGAGTATGTGGGCGATGATAATTATCCGGTACACGGCATGAACGAAATTCATGTGGTCGAACCGGGCGACATTGTGTTTGTAGACCATCCAAAATATTATGACAAGGCACTTCAGTCGGCCGCTACCATAATATTGATTAATAAAAATGTTACTTGCCCCGAGGGTAAAGCTTTGCTTATATCTGATGATCCTTTCAGGGATTTTAATAAGCTCACGAGGCATTTCAGGCCTTTCCAATCGTCTAACGCATCAGTATCATTATCAGCACAAATAGGTGAGGGCACAGTGGTACAGCCCAATGCTTTTATAGGTAATAATGTTGTAATTGGTTCTAACTGTGTTATCCATAGTAATGTTTCAATTTACGATAACACTGCTATTGGAAACAATGTAATTATACATGCAGGAACTATTTTAGGTGCCGACGCTTTTTATTATAAGAAACGTCCGGAAGGCTACGATCAATTATTATCTGGTGGGCGTGTAGTAATTAAAGATAATGTTGCTATTGGCGCTTTATGTACTATAGATAAAGGTGTTACAGGCGATACTACAATTGGTGAAGGAACTAAAATTGATAATCAGGTACATATTGGTCATGATACAGTTATAGGCAAAAAGTGCCTTATTGCTGCACAGACCGGCCTTGCAGGTTGCATTGTAATAGAGGATGAAGTTACTATTTGGGGTCAGGTAGGTATGGCGAGTGGCGTAACCGTTGGCACCAAAGCTATTTTACACGCACAATCGGGCGTTAGTAAGTCGCTGGAAGGCGGTAAAGTATATTGGGGCACACCAGCTCAGGAAGCACGCGAAACTATGAAGCAAATGGCTAATGTTAAGCAGATACCTAAAATACTTGATAAGTTAAAGTAGTATGGCAGCCTTGCTGTTTTTAAACAAGACAAATGATGTATCAAAACAGGTCTTTCTAATAAGAGCAACCTGTTTTTTTTGGTTATTAGGAAAATTAGCATCTTATAAATCCTGGATTGCCGATAGAAGCCTTCCCACGGTAGCACTTTTTGAATTTTTGGATGCTTTGCCATCAAGTGTACACCTAATAAGTTTTTCGCTTTCAATGCTGCTTTTAAGCATAATAGTATTCAAACCTTTAAAAATTTTACTGCAACTATTTATGGTTGTTGAAATTTTTTCGGTGTTGCTGGATGTTCTTAGAATTCAGCCTTGGGAATATCTTTACCTTTTTATCATTGGCTTTAATATTGCCTTTATGCGCCAACCATTATTTTTTTATAGGTGCTTGCTTGCATTAGTCGCATCTACCTATATTTTTAGCGGCCTGCATAAGTTTAACGGTGCATTTTTACATGTTATCTGGGATAGTTATTTCCTGAAAAAGGTATTTGGTTTGCCTTATACTGTTATTCCACGAGCTTTGCATTATGCAGGCCTGTCTTTAAGTATTGGAGAATTTTTAATGGGGGCCTTATTGCTTATTATGAGAAAAAAAACGTCTGTCGTCTTCACTCTAATAATAATGCATGTGTTCCTTATTGTTGTTATTGCGGTACTTTCACGGCAACCTGCAAATTCTGTCATCCCGTGGAATATACTTATGATTATTATCCTGTTATATATTTTATACTTTTCTCAAAACAGTCATTATAATGCATTAAATTTTTTTTCACTACCTAAATTCAGTATTCTTGTTATTTTACTATTTTGGTATATGTTACCATTTAGTAATCTTTTTGGGTTTTGGGTACAACCACTTGCATCGGGTATGTACACAGGTAAACCGCCAAGAGTATATATATGCTGGGATGATTTTGGGGAAGGCCATGTTCCGGTCGAATATGTTTTTAGTAATAAAAAGACGAATATATGTAGTAAAGGCAAACTTTTGCTACTAAATAACTGGGCTTATATGGAGTCTGCACAAGCTCCTTTTCAGGCAGTGTGGTATTATGAAAGGCTATATCAAAAGCTTAAAGAAAAGTATCCAAACGATGCCATAAAAATGGTTTATGCGTATTATCCATTTACTGATGTTATACAAATCAAGTAATATTTTCTTGCAAAACAGCAATACAAATATTAAAAAAAGCTTTATGGGTATTAGTTAAAACCCTATTTTTGTACGACAAATTAGAAAATTAATAAAAAATATATCATGAGTGTTTTAGTTAATAAAGATTCAAAAATAATTGTTCAGGGTTTTACGGGTACCGAAGGTACTTTTCACGCAACTCAGATGATAGAATATGGTACTAACGTTGTAGGTGGTGTAACTCCTAGTAAAGGAGGTTCTACTCACTTAGATCTTCCTGTTTTTAATACTGTAAAAGATGCGGTAGATATTGCAGGTGCAGATACTACTATCATATTTGTTCCGCCGGCTTTTGCTGCTGATGCAATTATGGAAGCTGCTGAAGCAGGTATTAAAGTGATTATTACAATTACTGAAGGTATTCCTGTTGCAGATATGATTAAAGCTTATGATTATATTCAAGATAAAGATTGCCGACTAATAGGCCCTAACTGCCCAGGTGTAATTACTCCGGGTGAGGCTAAAGTAGGTATTATGCCGGGCTTCGTTTTCAAAAAAGGTTCTGTAGGTATAGTATCTAAATCAGGTACTTTAACGTATGAGGCTGCTGACCAGGTTGTAAAACAAGGTTTAGGTATTACTACAGCTATTGGCATTGGTGGCGACCCAATTATTGGTACTACTACTAAAGAGGCTGTTGAATTATTGATGAATGACCCAGAGACTGAAGCTATTATTATGATAGGTGAAATTGGTGGTCAGCTTGAAGCTGATGCTGCTAAATGGGTAAGGGCTGATGGTAACCGTAAACCGGTTATTGGTTTTATTGCGGGCGAAACTGCTCCTAAAGGCCGTACAATGGGTCACGCTGGTGCAATTGTAGGTGGTGATGATGATACTGCCGAAGCTAAAAAACGCATCATGAGAGAAAACGGTATCCACGTGGTAGATTCTCCTGCGGAAATTGGTAAAAAAGTAAAAGAGATATTGGGTTAATACCTGATATGCATAATATAGAAAAAGCCCCTATTAGGGGCTTTTTTATTTGGTCAATTTAATGCTTAAAAATAGCAATAATTCTTTTACGACAGCTTATCTAATAGCTCTTTTAAATCTACCGCATCTTTAAAAAAGTTAGCCCAGAGGTCACCCTTTTTCTTCACACGCAGTGGCAGGGATTTTATATTATAATTTTGTAAGTCGAACTTACTATCAAGCTCGTCCCAATCTAACGGAGTAGATGCCGTTGCACCTTCGCGTGGGCGAAGCGAGTAGGCGCAGGCCATAGTTTTGCCTTTACCATTCTGTAAAAAGTCAAGGTAAATTTTACCCTCACGTTTTTTAGGCATACGCTCCAAGCTTGTAATATCGGGGAGGGCAGCGTTTACTGCCTGACTAATAATATGCGAAAAATCCCTACTCTGCTCGTAGGTATATTTAGGCTTTATTGGAATAAACACGTGCAAACCTTTACCTCCGGATGTTTTAAGGTAGCCGGTTATACTTAGGCTATCCAGTATCTCTTTTACTTTTTTAGCTGTAGTCACTAAATCTTTAATCGAAGCTTTGTTAGGATCGAGGTCAAAAATTATATAGTCAGGGTTATCAAGTGTGCCCAAACGGCTGCTCCAAGGGTTTATCTCAATACAACCCAAGTTAGCCATGTAAATAAGGGTTTCTTTATCGTTGCAAATTAGGTATTCAATATCTTCTTTTGTCGATTCCGAATGTATTTTCTCTGTCTTAGCCCAATCAGGAACCATACCTGCAACATTTTTTTGAAAAAAACCTTCACTAACTATACCATTCGGAGTACGGCGCATCGATTGTGGTCGGTCTTTTATATACGGTAGAATATACTCTGCCATAGCATCATAATAGGCAATAACATCACCTTTAGTATATCCTTGCTCAGGCCAGAAGATCTTTTCCGGGTGCGTTACCTCAACTTTAGATGTATCATAGCCTGCTTTACCTTTAGAAGTTTTTTTAGATGCAGTTTTTGGTTTCGCTTTTTCTTCTGCCTTAGCTTTAACTGTTTTTTCCTCTACTGTTTTCTCTTTAGTTTTTGGTTTTGTTTTGGCCGTGGTCTTCTTTTTAGGTTTTTCCAGATCAACAACTTCTTGTGTAGGCACAGCATGTTCTCTTACCACATCCTTTGGGCTTTTATCAGTTCGAAGTGCAATAAATACCGGGTGGCGCAGGCTGTTGGTTTCTGTCCATTCGCTATATTTAATTTGGGCAACTAGATCCGGTTTAACCCAATGCGCACCACGCTCCTTAGGCTTAACTTCAAAAGGTGATGTTTTTTGCTCTAATGCCACAAGTTTCTCATACATATCTTTAAGCGATTCTTCGTTAAAGCCCGTACCTACCTTTCCAGAATATAAAAATTTACCATCTTCGTAATAGCCTAGAAGTAAGGAACCGAACCCTGTACGGGATCCCTGAGGATTAGTGTACCCACCAATAACCATTTCCTGCTCTTTCGTTACTTTTATTTTAAGCCAGTCTTTACTGCGTTTATTTATAAAGTATTTAGAACTCATTTTTTTTGCAATGAGACCCTCGCCGCCTTTTTTTTCGACCTGCTTTAGCATTTTACTCCCGTTGCCTTTAGTATGACCGGAATATACTATAACATCACTTGCGGGAAGCAAAGCTTCTAAAATTCGCTTGCGCTGAAGCAGTTCCAACGAAGTTAAATCGAACCCATTAAAATATAAAATATCAAACACATAACATTTAAGCGTACCACGGTTAGGGTCTTCGGCGTAGTACTGAAGCCACTGAAAGTGGCTGTTGCCTTTATCATCTTCAACAACAATTTCGCCATCCAGCACAACATCGTTAGAAACGATGCCAAATGCCTCAACCAACGATTTATATTTTTGATTGAATGACAAACCATTACGCGACACCAGATTGACTTTCCCATTATTTACCTGAATAAGTGCACGGTAGCCATCGTATTTGTTCTCATATATCCAATCCTTATCATCAAAAATTTCATCGGCTAACGTGGCTAATTGCGGTTTCCATTCGGTGGGAAATTCTTTTAGTGGCTTAGCGTTTGCAACATCGTCGGGTGTAAAAGAAATTCCTTTCGAATCGACAGATGCGGCGTCTGTAACTTCGTCCTCTAAATCAATTTTATTAGTATTCTTTTCCTTAGGTTCATCTTCATGGTTACTGTGCCAAACGTCCGATTTTTTATCATTGGCAATCTCCTCAAGGGTGCGCCCCGTTAGTACAGATGTCTGGTCGAATTCCTTTTTATCGGCGTAATCATCTTTACCCTTAAGCAGTAGCCATTCTTTATCCTTTCCCTTCATATGCACCATATGGTAAGAGCCTTTAAGCTTTTTACCGTTCATAACGATCTTTATGTTGCCTTCTTCGTGCATTTTTCGCAACATTTCTTCGCTTTCGGTAACATCATCGCTGCCTTCGGCAAGATAAGTACCGGTATCCCAAACCATAACGGTACCACCTCCATATTCGCCTTTTGGTATAGTTCCTTCAAAGTCAATATAATCCATGGGATGATCTTCTACATGCATGGCCAGCCGTTTAACAGATGTATCTGCAATTGGGCCTTTTGGCACGGCCCAGCTCACTAATACACCGTCAATTTCCAGCCTAAAGTCGTAATGCAGCCGCGACGCATCGTGTTTCTGAATAACAAAATGCAATTGCTTACCGCCCTTTTTAACCTTACCCTTAGGCTCTGCTGTTTTATTAAAATCCCTTTTTTTATTGTAATCCGATAACTTTTCCATAGCTATTAATTTTTAATAGCAGCAAGGCTTGCCTTAAGCTGCTCAAGCAAATCATCTTTAGCACCATCATCTTTTTTCCGCTTGCGGGGTGCGGCTTTTGGCTTCTCATCACCTTTTGCAGATGCCTTTTTCTTAATCATTTTAATCAACTCTTCTTTATAAGTATCCTTATATTTTGAAGCATCAAATGGCTCAGTCAATTGATCAATAATTGTCAGCGCCATATCTAATTCTTTTTTTGATATCGTAATATCATGAGGAATCATAGATGCTTCATGCGGATCACGCAACTCATCGTTAAATCTAATCTGTATTAGTAAGATAGCATCCTCTTCAACCTTCAAAATACCCAGATGCTGAGTGGTACGCATTACAAATTTACAAAGACCAACTTTGCCTGACTTTTCAAGTGCTTCACGCAATAATGCATATACTTTTTTTGCCTCTTTTGCAGGCTCAACTATATAGGGTTTTTCAAGATATTTGGATGGAATCTCATCTTCTTTAATGAACTCAAAAATATCTATAGTTTGTGTTTTCTCTGGTGCTACTTTGGCAAAGTCGTCTTTATCAATAATTACATAGTCACCATTTTCTTTTTTATAGCCCTTAGCAATTTCATCCCAAGGCACTTCTTGTCCATCTTTTTTACAAACGCGCACGTACGCAATATTACATTTGTCTTTCTGGCGAATCATATCCAGGTTAATGTTGTGTGGGTTAGTGCCACTGTATAACTTTATAGGAATATTTACCAGTCCAAAGCTGATACTCCCTTTCCAAATTGCTTTCATAATATATATGTATAAGGGCTAATTACTTAATGCATTAGCCAACAAAAGCGGAAATGTAAGGTAACCGCTTATTAAAGTTATTAATTACTAATAAGTATTGCTAAGGTTTTAATATGAATTTCACATCGATAGCAACATATTTGGAAAGCAACATCGCTATTCGCCTGTCTCACTATGAGGAGCATCGACAGGTTTTGATTGAGATGAGCCATATTGTCTTAAGTAGATGGATAAAGCGATGATTGCAAATATGGATAAAAATTCGCTTTGCCAGTTTTGAAACGACTCAAACCAAAACCTTGAATCGGTAAAATAATCTCCGGCAGTGGCTAAAGGTTGTCCCTTTACAATGTTTTGGGTATTCTCATCAGCAAGGCTACCGTAAAAGTGCAATACAAACGATATTATAAATAAGAGAAGCAATACAATGGTGAGCGAGTTTTTGTAAAGCTTAAGTATAAATCCTCCTTTTTTAACGGCTTTTGGTGCATCTGGCTTAGTAGGATCGGGCTTGCGATCAACTTCATCCGTTCCGTCGAACTTTTTAGATTCAGAAGATCCTTTTTGCTTCAAGTAAATTGTGAACACAACAAATAACGCCATCTGCAAAAATTCACTTTCCTAATTCTCGAAAGTAGATTCTACGAAATGCCCGGAGGTAAGGTATTTAAGCATCGCTACCGGATGACCACCATCATCAACTAGCTCTTTATTATACTCTTGGTGGCCAAAATAAACCTGTGCGGCGAACGTAACAACAAAAAAGAACAGAAAGACAAGCGACAGGCTGTTATTTTTTATGAACTTTTTCATTTAAAAAACTTAGGTTTAAAAGGTTTATAACTAAAAAATGGGGTTTAAATAATAAACCCCATTTCTCAACAATGCTACTGTAATTTACTCTGCGTCATCTTCATCTGCCTCAGCAGCATCAAAGTTAATAGAGTTATAAGCTGCTTCTGTTAGTGTAAGGTCTGCCTGTTTCTCTTCTTCAAGAGTCATGTGTAAAATATCAGCAGCCTCATCATAACCTAATGTTTTTGCAAAGGCACAAAGTGTACCGTATGTAGCAATTTCATAATGCTCAATTTTTTGAGAAGCTGCAATAATACCTGCATCACGTACCGGTCCTTGCTCAGTGCTTTCCATAATGTCCTGTCCTTCTTTTAAAAGGCCGTCCATTGCCTCACATTTTTTTGCCACAGCTTTTTTACCTATAAGTTCAAAAACCTGCTCTAAGCGTGCAATTTGCTCTTCAGTCTCGGCAGTATGGTTATTAATTCCATCAATAAGGGCTTGGGTAGTTGCATTTTTAGCCATTTTTGGTAAAGCTTTTACTAAGGCTTTTTCTGCCCAGTAAATATCTTTTAAGCTATCTACAAATAATTCTTCCAAGCCTTCTGCAGCACTTGATTTTGCTTTTACAACACCTCTTGAAGATGTAGATTTAGCAGCTGTTGATGTTTTTGATGCAGTTGTTTTAGCTGCAGTTGTTTTGGTAGCCGTACTTTTTGCAGCGGTAGTGGTGCTTTTTGCTGCTGGTTTTGCTGTTGCCATAATTTTAGTTTATTTTTGATTAATAGTATTTTGTGGTGTATTGTTCCGTTGGGTTCTAATCAAAATTAGACAAGAGTTCATTTCGCGATTGCTAATAAAATCATAAATAAAAAATCTGTAACATTACTTTAACTTACTGTGTTATAGAATACTTAATTAAACATCAGGTGCTTACATAATTATACATATTATTTACAATATCATGAAAGAAGCCTTTGCTCCAATTGTAAACCATAATTGTAACCTATTAATTCTGGGCACAATGCCGGGCGAAAAATCGCTCGAGCTGCAAGAGTATTATGGTAATAGGGGTAACCAATTTTGGAAATTGCTTTTTACAATATTTAATAGGGATTATACATTAGACTATAGAGCCAGGCTGCAATTATTAGATGATAATAATATAGCACTTTGGGATGTATTGCAATTTTGTGAGCGGGAGGGGAGCCTTGACAGTAAAATAAAAAATGAGGTAGCTAACGATTTCAATTCATTTTACAAAAGTTATCCTAACATAAAGAAGGTGTTGTTTTCCAGCAAAAATGCTGCCGCCTACTACTCTAAGTACGTAGGCATGAAAAATGATATAGAATATGACGTTTTGCCATCGCCCAGTGGAGCGAACGCATCCATGCGGTTTGAACAAAAATTAGAAATTTGGAGGGATAAGCTATTGGCTATCCGTTAATATTACTACTTGTTCACAACATATAATTTGACTTAAAAAAGTTAATTTATTAACACAACGAATTATTTATTTCCCTACCTTTCGATTATAAAGCACTGAGGATTATTTCTTTATATTTTTTCGTTTATAAATTGTATTATTTTATTATGAAAAATTATTGTTGTTAACGAGGGTTGAACAATTGGCAATCCTTTCTGTTATTGTTTATTATCAAACACAAACCTCCAAAGGATTATGAAATTGTTTAATCTAAGTTTATCTGTCATTACATTTATTATATCTGCATTTGTTCTGATTGCAGATTTTCCTGACTTCACCACCTTTAATGGTATTATTTACGCGGCTTTATTGCTTGTACTTATGCTTATTTGCATAACAGGAATATTTTTTAACCTGCCAATAGTACATAAAAGAAAATATAGGCATCGCCATCATATGAGCTAAAAAACAAAAGGCTATCCGTTTCCGGATAGCCTTTTATCGTATTTGGTATGATGAACTACTTCGCCTTTTGGTTTTTCATTTCTTTTTCGATCATATCATAAAACTGGTCAATTTTAGGTAATACAAGAATTCTTGTTCTTCTATTACGTGCCCTTCCATCAGCGCTTGTATTGCTGTCTAACGGAACGTACTCGCCACGACCGGAGGCTACTAAACGCTTAGGGTCTATACCAAAATCGTTTTGTAATACCCTTACAATAGATGTTGCACGTTTAACACTTAAATCCCAGTTGTCTAAAAGTACAGGGTTTTTAATTGGCACATTATCTGTGTGACCTTCCACCATACATTCAAAATCAGGCTTATCCTGAACAATTTTTGCAACTTTTCCTAAAATTTCTTTCGCTCTGTCAGTTACATTATAGCTTCCGCTTTTAAACAACAGTTTATCAGCAATAGATATGTATACAACGCCTTTTTCTACGCTTACATCAATATCCGGGTCGTTTACGCCAACCGCTCTTTTAATACTTGTAACAAGTGCAAGTGTAACCGAATCTTTACGGGTAAGTGCATCCTGTAATCTTGTAATTTTAAGATCTTTTTCTTTAAGGCTCTCTAATGATTTTTCTAAGTTTTGAGCACCTTTAGATGATAATGTGGTTATGTTACCCACAGTATTGATAAGATCGCTGTTGTTTTTCTTTAAAAAATCAAGCTGACCTGCAACTGCATCTTTTTCTGTTAAACAGTTATTAAGCTTAACTGTTGCAGTATTCAGTAGGTCCTGAATTTCCTTGTTTTTTGCCTCCAATGCGGCAATTTTTTTCTTGCTACCGCACGAAGTGAGCGTAATCGCTACTAATGAAAGTGTTAGAATGGCTCTTCTCATAAATTTCCTGATTTTAAAATTTTAACTAAATTACTACTAATCTCAAAAATAGTAACGTGTATCCACATAAACTATTGTTAAATTATAGGTCAAATACCCTGCCGTTTTTAACATAGTAGCGGTATACAATGCTTTTAATTTTGTAGTAATTATTGTACTGTTTTGATTTTCTTTTATTTAGAAAATAAAATAGCTTTAAATAAAAATAATAATGCGCAGTTAAAATTGCCCATAAATGTGTGGGTTGTCCTTTAAACAAAAAGCGCCACCCTGCAAGGCCGTCTAAAAATAACCTGACAAATAATACCGGAAACAATTTTTGTTTAGGCAGGTTTTTAAGCATCATAAATAAGGAGTTCCTAAAGTTTAAAAAAGTCTTCCTAGGGTTGTTGCTGCTTAAAGTAGCACCACCCACATGGTATATAACAGATGCGCTACAAAAGCGAGACTTGTAGTTTTTATTGTATGCTCTCCAACAAAGGTCTATTTCTTCCTGGTGGGCAAAAAAGTCTTCATCAAACCCCCCGAGCTCCCTGTAAACATCTTTTCTTATAAAGAGACATGCGCCGGAGGCCCAAAATATTTCTGACTCATCATCATACTGCCCGTTATCGGCTTCAATAGTTTCTAATATTCTGCCACGGCAAAAGGGGAAACCATACTTATCTATAAATCCACCAGCGGCACCGGCATATTCAAAATGGGTTTTATTTTTATAGTCTAATATCTTAGGCTGAATAATCGCAGTCTCTAAATCTTTTTCGAATAGGTCTTCTATGGGCTGCAACCAACCTTCGGTAACCTCAACATCAGAGTTTACTAGTACGTATATATCTTCTTCAACATGCTGTAAAGCTTCATTATATCCTTTGGCATATCCAAAATTACCTGTGTTCTGAATAATTTTTATTTGCGGATAAGTAGTTTTTACAAAAGCTATAGATTTATCGGTCGATGCATTATCAGCAACATAAATTTCAGCCTCTGGCGAGTATTGGTTGATAGAAGGCAAAAACTGCTCAAGCAGGGCTTTACCATTCCAGTTTAATATAACAACAGCAATGCTTTTCATAAATTAGGAGTGTAGTGGGGGGCGTCTGGTAAAAAAATATATTGTTCTGCCTCGTGATCCATCTGGCAAAAGTAATGATTAAGCCCATTAGTTACCATAAGGTGCACGGCTTTAAGTGTCATATTATAACGTGCTATCTGGTCGAACGTGCTTTGCGATATAGGCACGCAAGGTGCCTTGCATTCTACCGCTAAAAATATAGTTCCGTCCGGGTTAAAAACCACTACGTCATATCGCTTGGTGATACCATTTATTTTTAAAACTTTCTCAACATTTATATATGATATCGGGAAGTTTTTCTGCTCCGTTAAAAACCGCACCACGTGTTGGCGTACCCATTCTTCGGGCGTAAGCACTATAAATTTTTTACGTATTTCATCAAAAATAGCCACCTTATTTTCACTATTTTTGAAACGGAATGTATAGTCGGGAAAATTAAGCTTCTGCATGGCGCAAAGGTAAAGTTTTTAGGCCATAAATAATTAAGCATATAGTGGACGAAGTTTCTAAAATTGTTAACGATATAAAACAGGGTAACATAAAGCCTATCTATTTTTTTATGGGCGAAGAGCCTTATTATATAGACAAGCTGACTGATTATATTGAAGACAATGTACTTACCGAAGAAGATAAAGGCTTTAACCAGATGGTGCTTTATGGTAAAGATGTATCTATTGAAGATATTATAGGCAATGCCAAACGCTACCCTATGATGGCCGACCGGCAGGTGGTTATAGTTAAAGAAGCGCAAGAGCTATCTCGTACTATAGATAAGCTGGAAAGCTATGCCGAAAACCCACAGCCTACTACGGTGCTGGTTTTTGCCTACAAGTACAAGACACTTGATAAACGTAAAAAAATTACTAAGCTGTTAGCAAAAGCAGGTGTAGTGTTCGAGAGTAAAAAGCTATACGAAAATCAGGTGGGCGACTGGATAAAAAGGGTTCTGTCTGGCAAAGGTTATACTATTGAGCCCAAAGCGGCAGCAATGCTTGTAGAATTTTTAGGTAACGATTTGGGTAAGATAAACAACGAACTCGAAAAGTTGGCTATCATTCTGCCGCAGGGGAGTACTATTACTCCAAAAGTCATCGAAGATAATATAGGCATTAGTAAAGACTACAACGTATTTGAGTTGCGAAAGGCTATTGGAGAAAAGGACCAGCTTAAGGCTTATAAAATTGCCGAGTACTTTGCTAACAATCCTAAAGATAATCCTCTTGTACTAACAGTAGGGTTGGTGTTTGGGTTCTTCTCGCAATTGCTGCAATACCACGGTCTAAAGGATAAGAGCCCCGCTAATGCAGCGAAGATGCTTAGGGTTAACCCATACTTTGTAAAAGATTATGATATTGCACTGCGCAATTACCCCATGCGGAAAGTGAGTACGATTGTTGGCGCACTGCGTGATATTGATGTTAAAAGCAAAGGAGTAGGTGCGAATGTATCGCAAGCCGACCTGATGCGGGAACTATTAGTCAAAATTTTTAATTAATTTGTTATGAGAACTTCCAAAATATTTGTAACAGTTGATACCGTAATTTTTAGGAAGATATCTGATGATTACCAGATACTTTTTGTACAACGCAAAAATGATCCGTATCAAGGTAGCTGGGCATTGCCGGGCGGCTTTGTAGACGAAGGTGAAGACTTACCCGTTGCGGCAGCACGCGAGTTGAAAGAAGAAACAGGCCTTGAAGTGGATAGCTTAGAACAGCTTGGAGCTTTTGGAAAACCTGGCCGCGACCCAAGGCAGCACACCATATCTATTGCCTATGCAGGTTTTGCCTACGATGGTGCCGAAGCTACGGCTGCAGATGATGCCGCAGATGCACAATGGTTTTCTAATAGCGCACTGCCAGATTTGGCATTCGACCATGCGGATATTGTTGCAGCAGCCTTAGATAAATATAATGTTCGTAGCCATTAAGCTTCGATATAACCTTTACCTGTAGGCAATTCGAAAATTTCTAAATCAAAATACGCTACCGATGCTATAATGTGATCGAAAATATCGGCCATTATATACTCATGGTTTATCCATCGCTTATCGCTGGTAAATACATAGATTTCTATCGGTATACCCTTTTCGGTCGGTTGAAGGTGTCGGCACATAATGGTCATATCTTTATTTACGCCAGGATGCTTTTCGATATAACTGTTTATATATTTTCTGAAAATACCAAGGTTGGTTAGGTGACGCCCGTTTATCGATAACGATTTGTCGATATTATTGTGGGCATTATATTTTTCAATTTCGTCCTTGCGGGTCTCAAGGTAGTTTGAGATAAGCTGTATCTTTTTAAGATCTTCTATTTCATTTTCGTGGATAAACCTAACTGTATTAGCCCTGATAAGTATGTGCCTCTTAATGCGACGACCAGGCGAACTTGTCATACCGCGCCAGTTTTTAAACGAATCAGAGATCAGGCTGTAGGTAGGCACGGTAGTAGTGGTATTGTCGAAGTTGCGCACCTTAACAGTAGCCAGGTTAATTTCAATAACATCGCCATCGGCTCCAAATTTTTCTATTGTTATCCAGTCACCTATGCGTACTATGTCATTAATGGTAACTTGTATGCTTGCTACGATACCCAATATGGTATCTTTAAATATTACTATAGTAACGGCGGATATGGCACCAAAAGTACCCAGTAAGGCAGGAAGTTTTATATCGAACAGCCTCAATACAATCGCGGTACAAAAAAATATCCACAACACAATCATTACTACCTGAATGTAGCTGTCAATCGGCTTGTCGTTATAATCGGGCTGTAGCTTTAAATAATCTTTTAAAGCATTAAATATGCTCCGGATAATCCAGAGGCTTAAAAGAATTATACAGGTACTAACACCTTTAGAATATACAAATTCCCAATAGGTAAAGTTTTTAAGCGCAATTGGAATTGTTTTATAAATAAACAGCATTGGAATTAAATGCGCTACATACTGTGGGGTTTTATTTGCAATTAAAAAATCGTCGAATAAAGTTTTGGTTTTAGTAGCCAATATACCCATCGCGACTACAAGTACCTTACGCGCAACAACATCTATTACATAAGCTGTAACCCCAATGCATAGTAAAGTTACAGCAAGATTACCGTAAGATGATGTGGTGCGGCTAAACTCTAATTCCCGCAATAGTTTATAAGCCCAATTAAAATAATCCATTTAGGTATTTTGAGGTTTCCTAAAATAAGCGTAGTCGATATAAAATGTGCCAAACGGAATAAACGAGGCTAAAAATGCAACAATAAATTTGCCCCAGCTCCAGTTTAATTTAAACTTTAACAGCAATGCAAGCACAGAGTATATAATAAATAAAACACCGTGACACATACCAATAATTCGTACTAAATGCTCAACCCTGTCAACGTAAGCAAAATACAATAAAACTAATAACGATATACCTTCGAGCGCAGCAATGATTTTAAAAAAACGGATCATATAATTATTTTTTGCAAAGGTAAGTAAGCTGCCCTTTTTTAAATAGATAAAGATTACAAATTCACTAAAAATAAAAAAGCTGTTTGCAAAACAAACAGCTTAATTTAGCATCAATGGTTTAAAGCTTAGTAAGCAAGAAAAGCTTTGTTGTATTCTTTAAGATCGAGAACATTATTTTTATGGCTCAGGTCGCTAAATAAAGTAATAAGATAGTCAAGGCTTTCTAAATTATTATCAGTACTTGTTGTTTCGGCAGATACCAGTTCCTCACCTTCAATTGGCTCATCATCCGGTATAGGGATAAGAAATGCACCGTTAGCCTCAATGTGCTCATAAGTTAGGCGTATTGCCTTAGTAAGTACTGGGTTATTTTCTTCCAGCGAGTATTCACGTAATTTTTTTAAGTCGGCTATCAATACTTCCGCGTTAAAACCTTTTTTAAACAGGTCAAGCTGTATCTTATTGATTAGTTTAAGTGCACTAGGGTTTTCCACAATAAAAGTAGTTTAGTTTTGTCGTTATTTCAGAATGGCAAAAATAGCATATATTATAAATTTACCATATCTTTTTTACATTTTATTATTACAGAAAAAATAACCTGTATTTTTGCTATTATATGAGTAAACGCGACCTTAAAAAATACCTGGCATCTTTACCCAAGCCCGAGCTCGAAGAACAGCTAATGGCATTGTATGAAAAATTTAGCGATGTAAAGGCTTACTACGATTTTATATTTAACCCGAAAGAGGAAAAGCTGGAGCAACTCGCTAAGGCTAAAATTTCTAATGAATATTTTCCTATAAAAGGTAAGCGGCCCAAACTTAGACGTTCTGTGGCTCAAAAATACATAAAGCATTTTTTAAGCCTAGGTGTTGACCCGTATGTGGTGGCAGATGTTATGTTGTTTACTATCGAGACTGCGCAAAAGTATAGCGCAAAGCGCGATATGAAATATGCGTCATTTTATAAAAGCATATTTACTGCCTATAAACAGGTGGTAGATTATGTTATTGTTAATGGCATGGCTCCTAGTTTCGCCCCCCGTATAGAAGCAGCTTATAAAGAAACTTTTACACAGGAATGGGAAAACAAAAAGGAGTTTGAACGCATTTACGATAATTTTGAGTAGTGCTAAAATCTGTTAACAGCTTATAATCATTGATTGTAAAGAAGTAACTTTACACAATTAAGCGTAAACTAATTTGCTTTATCAATTGGCAACTTTAAACATTACACTTTAAACTAAAAGAAGAATGGCTCAGTTTATAAAAATATATCCTCAAAACCCTAACGAAAAAGAGATTGCGAGAGTTGTAAAAATACTGCAGGATGGCGGTGTAATTATTTACCCGACTGATACTGTTTACGGACTTGGTTGTGATATTACTAATACAAAAGCGCTGGAACGTGTAGCAAAAATAAAAGGCATTAAACTTGAAAAGGCCAACTTTTCTTTTGTGTGCAGTGACCTGAGTAATATATCCGATTACGTAAAACAAATAGATACCTCTACTTTTAAGATACTTAAACGTTCGCTGCCAGGTGCATATACGTTTATTTTGCCGGGGAACAATAACCTGCCAAAGTCTTTTAAAAATAAAACAACGGTAGGCATTCGTGTGCCGGATAACCCTATAGCACTGGAAATTGTGAAGTTATTAGGTAACCCAATTGTTTCCACATCAATACATGATGAAGATGAAGTTATAGAATATTCAACTGATCCGGAACTTATTTTTGAAAAATGGCAAAACCTTGTTGATGCCGTTATAGACGGTGGATACGGTGACAATACTCCATCTACAATTATCGATCTTTCTGGCCCGGAACCTGTGATAATTAGGGAAGGTAAAGGCGATCCGGATATTTTTTAAAGTCATATACGCGCATTCTCATTCGGGTTATACAATTATTGATAAGGATTCCTCGACTCCGTTGTACTTCGCTCAGAATTACAGACTCATCTTTTTGGTATAAATTATTCCGAACGGTAAATACTAAAACAGCCCCAATAGGGGCTGTTTGTACTATGTATCTTGTTGAAATTTAATCTTCTGATTCCTCTTCGCTATCTTCCTCGTCTTCGTCTTCCGCCTCATTGGTTAAAAAGTCAAGTACAAGTTCGATGGTTTCTCCATCCTCGCCAAGTCCCCAATAAGCAGGGTAGTAGCCATCGCCCCAACCAGATGCAAACATTACAACATTGTTATCAGAATCTGCAGTTGGTTTATGATCATTCCAGTCGCCTAGTTCGCGTGAGAAATTATTTTTACCTGAGTATTCTCTAAATTCCTCTGCCAATACATCATCATAGTAATTCGATTCAGGATTTTTTTCCTGCACGTCATCCATTTTATTAATGTAAGCAGAATTTGTCTCCTCGTCTAAAAAGCACGCAAGGCCAGATTCTACAGCAAAGCCATAAAACTCGCCCTCATCTAAATCTTCCATTTCTTCAGATGTTAAATCTTCGGTAACAGCAAGTATCCATTTTGAGGCAGCTTCAGGCCTGAATTTAATCTTCGCGTAAGCAACTCGGTGGTGCAATTTATCTATTTCAGATACATAAATGTATACCGGATATTTATCAGGCTCTACGGTGCGTGAAAACGGCTGTTGATCGCTTGTGAAAAACGGATCGGCAGCAATAATTTTTCCTGTTGGCAGGTTAACATCGCCTATATGTATCTCAACCAGCTGTTGGGTTTCCATTTCGGCAGCCAGGTCGTATGCTAATTCGTATTCGTTAATGTCTTTCATCGGTTTTGGTTTTAATAGTTAAATGTACTTAAAAGCATTTTGTCAATGTGGGATTTTATAAAATCTTTAACCCACAAAAAAAGCCTTTTAGTAAATAACTAAAAGGCTTTAAATATTATGTTGCTGTTAACTTACAGTTTGTGCATGTTGTTAGCCAGTGTCTCAATAAATTTAGAAATTGGGCCTTTAACCATCATGGCCATCATGGCGTTAAATTCGCCTTCAAAAAACAACTGCACTTCGCTACTGTTTTCTGCCAGTTCTTTAATATCTCCAGTAAGGGTAAAAGGCAGTTTATCGCTGGCTGCGCCAAGCACTAGCTTGTTAGGCGCCTGCCTGTCTTTAATCTTTAGCTTAATTTCGGGCATGCCTTTTAGCGCAAAAATAAACGATTCATCGCCGGTAACTTCAAACTTTGCAATATTATCCGGCATTAGCTGTGCAAAATTTTTCACATTGCTAAGTGCTTCAAAAATATATTGCGCTGATTTTTGTACTGTAATCTTTGGGCTTTCTAAATTCATAGTGTCTAAAACTAAAAGCTAAGTTAATTATTTCTTTTTACCAAAAAGTTTATCAACCTGTTTTCTTGTTAATGGGTAGGTAGACCCTGTTACGCCCGAACCATTGCGTGATGACTCAAGATAAAGACTTACAATGCCCAAAGTCTTTTTGTAATTAAGAGTAATTAGATAGTTTGGCAATGACAAATTTACTTCTTCCTTTGGCATATTTTCAAAACCGTCAGCGATTGTTTTATAAAGATCTTCAAATGTATTGTCTACATCGTCAAAAGAAAATTCTTTAAATGTTTTTATGTTAGGGAAATTCATGTCAGCGTATACAAATGTATAAGTGTTACCTAATTTTGTAGACTCAACACCCTGTGCTCCTGCACTTCCGATAAATGTAGGTTTTACGACATCAACTTTTTTAAGTTGTGCAAATGATACTGATGATATAATCAGCATAACAAATAGGGTAAATCTTTTCATTTAATAATTATTGATTTGGTTATTTATTTTAAAGTGACAAACATAAAACAAAAATTTTTATGTCACAAGAAAAAAATCTCAATACAAGAAAAAAATAAGTCAACTTATTCCTGTCCCCACTTAGATGGACTTTTACTCCACTCTCTAAGCGTTTCCTGTTCAGCTTCTGTTATGTATTGCTTTGCCGTTGCAAGTTCTAACAACGTTTCGTAATTGCCGAGTGTGTGCAGATTTACGTTAGCATTTTTAAAATTTTCTACAGATATATCAAACCCGTAGGTAAATATGGCAACCATGCCTTTTACGTTAGCACCTGCTGCCCTTAATGCCTCAACAGCCTGTAAGCTACTATTACCGGTGCTAATCAAATCTTCAACTACAACCACGTTTTGGCCTTTTTGTAAAAAACCCTCTATCTGGTTTTGGCGTCCGTGCTTTTTCGGCTCTGGGCGAACATATACAAACGGTAGGCCCAAATATTCGGCAACCAGTACACCAATACCTATAGCACCTGTGGCAACACCTGCAATAACATCTGGTTTACCAAATTCTTTTTCTATATATTTAGCAAACTCTTCCCTTATATAATTTCTTATAGGTGGAAATGAGAGTGTTATCCTGTTGTCGCAATAAATAGGCGATTTCCATCCGGAAGCCCATATAAAAGGATTTTTAGGATTTAATTTAATTGCGTTTATTTGTAAAAGCAATTCGGCTGTTTTCCTGGCTATGTCTGTATTAAAAATCATATTGCAAATGTATAAAGTTTTTGTAAACGATAAACCTCTTTTTTTAACCAGTAGTGTAGAAAAAGAAACCGATTTTCAAATGTTTCTTATGGAGACAATTGATATAGAGCAGCTTATTGTTAAGATGTTTAATAATAAAGTTGAAAAAGCTTTTTTATATCACCCCGATGAAAAGTTAGCGTTAAAGATGCTTAAAGACAAAATACCGGAAGCTAAAGCGGGCGGGGGGCTTGTGTATAATAAAAACGGAGAGATACTTTTTATTTTTAGAAACGGAAAGTGGGATCTACCAAAAGGAGGTATTGAAAAAGGCGAAGAGATTGAAGATACTGCGATGCGCGAGGTTGAAGAAGAAACCGGCGTGGGTAAACTGCGTATAACCGATAAGCTGCAAAAAACCTATCATGTATTTAAACGTAATGGTATTTATAAACTAAAGGTTACTCACTGGTTTGAAATGGAGTCTACATACACAGGGCAATTGGTAGGCCAGGCCGAAGAAGGTATAGAAAAAGTTGCATGGTTAAATCCATCTCAGATAAAAGAAGCACTTAAAAATTCGTATGAAAACATCAAGCTTTTGTTTGAAGAAAATAGAATTATTCAAGAATAAAAAGCGAACCGATTAATTAAGAACAGTTTAACTAAGCGTTTTGAGTAATTAACATTTAACGGTTGTAATTTTATAATGAGCAAGAAATTAACCGATAAAATGTATAAAGTTACATTACACTTTTAGAAGGGTTTAAAAATAATTTGTGTTTGTTTTATTGGTTAATGGCCCCGGTCCTGCTTTTTATAAAGCAACCGGGGTTTTTTATTGTCTGGAAGTATAAGATTTGAAAGAACCATCATTGTAAAAAATCACAATGCGATCAACACCGTCGCTAACTTTAAAGTCAGCAGGTATAGTTTCTGATGACTGTCTCACATCAACTTCTTGCTGAGGGTGAGGAACATTCGTTTTATTTTCATACAATAAATCTGGCCCAGCTGAATCCGATTTTTGCTGAGACTGCTCACTTGCCAGTGCCGGAATAGCAGGTGCTGGATTCTGCAGAGCAGGGGCTACATCTCCAATTTGTTTTGGAAAACTACCTGTTCCATTCAGCAACCAATAGAAATCTACTTCCGGAAAATTCTCTACAATTTTCATAACAAAATCTAAGCTTGGCTTATTGCGACCCGACATTAAATGCGACAATCCAGATCGTTGTACACCCAACTTATCGGCAAAAATGGAGGCGGATAGACTGTAATAATCTAACAAAACTTCTAAACGTTTTATAAAGTCATCGATGTTTACCATTGTAAATTACTTCTTTATTACAAATGTAAACAATTAATCAGAGTTATGCAATATACAGTCGAAATCACTCATTACACCTATACAATAGGTTTATATATAGATTGTTTAATAATTGATTTACATACATTTATAAATACTACGTAATCTTCTTATAATTATACTTTCAACGCATATATACTGATGTTTACAATTGTAATTTATAGTGCAAATCGGATTGTTTACAAATGTAAAACAGACAATGTTTACTTTTGTAATCTAATAATTTTCTATGAATTTAGAGTCAGTTTACACCGCAAATAAAGAAGAGCGCCTGCACGGTAGGTATATTACTAATACGCATATCGAGCAGATACTTGACGAATTAAAATTGGTTTATAAAGTTTCTGTAATTGGCGAATCAGTTCAAAAGAAACCTATATACAGTATTGAAATTGGTACGGGCAATACCAAAATTTTTATGTGGTCGCAAATGCATGGTAACGAGGCTACGACTACCAAAGCTATTTTTGACCTTATTAAATTTTTACAAACTGAAGATAGCTATGCTTTAAAATTTAAATCAGAATTTACTTTTCTAATCATTCCGATCCTGAATCCTGATGGAGCACAACTATACACCCGTGCTAACGCAAATGGTGTTGATTTAAATCGCGACTCGGTTAACCTTACTCAGCCGGAAAGTAATGTGCTTAGAAATACATTTGAGGCCTTTAAACCTGATTATTGTTACAACATGCACGACCAGCGTACTATTTTTGGTGTTGGAGATACTCCTAAGCCTGCTACTGTGTCATTTTTAGCCCCATCGTATAATGAAGCAAGAGATATAAATGAGGTACGTGCTAAAGCGATAGATGTAATTGCGGCTATGAATAAAACTTTACAGCATTATATACCTGGGCAGGTAGGTAGGTTTGATGATTCGTTTAACATCAATTGTATTGGCGACATGTTTCAATCGCTTAATGTACCAACAATATTATTTGAGGCCGGGCATCACCCAAACGACTATGAACGCGAAGTAACGCGCAAATTTATATTTTTTGCATTATTTTCAGGATTTAGTAGAATTAGCGAAAACGTTGTAGCTGTTAAAGAAAACGGTGATTATTTCGATATTCCTCAAAATAAGATTGTATTTTATGATTTCATATACAAAAAAGTCAAAATTAATTATGAAAATAGAGAAATATTCACGAATTTTGCATCACAATATAGAGAAGTGCTATTTGATAATTCTGTAATTTTTGAGGCTTTTATTAGTGAAATAGGCAATCTTGATGGATTTCATGGTCATAAAGAATATGACTTAGACGGAGATGAAATCGGACGACATGGAGGGAGCCAATTATTAAAAGTAGATGAAAGGGCAGATTTTTTGGTAGGTAATGCCAGAAAATTTGTTAACGGACAGGAAGTTTAAGCAGTATTTTATTTATATCTGAATTGTAATAACAAAACACAGACAGATAATAACAAAAACACACAAATTATGAGCAAGTTTCGTTTAGATGAAGTTGATCACCAAATATTAGACATGCTGATTGACAACACAAGGGTGCCATTTACTGATATTGCAAAAAAACTATTGATCTCTGCGGGAACTGTCCATGTTAGGGTTAAAAAAATGGAAGATGCCGGCATTATAATGGGATCGTCATTAACACTTGACTACGAAAAGTTAGGTTACTCATTTATTGCCTACGTGGGTGTATTTTTACACAACACATCGCAAACTAAATTTGTACTTGAAAGAATAAACGAAATACCATTTGTAACTGTTGCACATGTTACTACAGGTAAATTCAACATCTTCTGCAAAATAAGGGCTAAAGATACAAAACACGCTAAAGAAGTTATCTTTATGATAGATGACATTGAAGGTGTTTACAGAACAGAAACAATGATTTCTCTTGAAGAAAGCATTAATGATAAGAAGCGATTAATGCATACAATCTTTAAAGACTTGTAAGATTTTTATCAAAATATTAAGACCCTCATGTTTATACATGGGGGTTTTTTTATTAAATTCAACAAAAAAATAAATTACATGTATCCTGCAACCAAAATAGAACGTTTTAACGAAGAGGTTCAGCTAAAATACCAGCTTTTCAACAGTATATTTATCACCCTGCCATTTCATGCTATAGATAATACAGGCGTTTTACTGCCTTTATTTTCAGAAATATGCGATGAGGGTTATAAAAAGAATAAAAGTCCGGAGCAGATATTTAACGAATTTGCAGATAAATATTTACCCGAAAGTACGGAGCAGGAAAAGATTGACCTTATGTTTCGTTTTATACAGTACGTAGAGCGTCAGGTTGTACTTTTTGATGCCATTGAAGACGCTGCATTTTCCAATCTTAATAATCTTGAAGGTACCGGATCACTTCGCGAAAGCCGTGAGCGGGCAGAAAACCACGGTCAAATTCAGGAACTAAGAAAGTTTCTTGAAGATTTTAGCATACGCCCGGTATTAACCGCACACCCTACACAATTTTATCCGGGATCGGTACTGGGTATTATTACAGATCTTACAGAGGCTATCCGAAAAAATAACCTTTCAGAAATTAAATTGCTTTTGGCGCAATTAGGTAAAACACCTTTTATAAAAAAGGAGAAGCCAACACCTTATGATGAAGCTGTAAGTTTGTTATGGTATCTGGAAAACATGTTCTACAAATCTGCGGGTGATATCTCATCTTACCTGCAAAATACTGTTTATAAAGGCGAAGTTTTACCAAGTCCGGTTATGTCGTTTGGCTTTTGGCCGGGTGGAGATCGTGATGGCAACCCGTTTGTTACTACAGAGATTACTTTGAAAGTGGCCGATAGGCTCCGCACGTCAATACTAAAATGCTACTACGGCGATATACGCGATTTAAAACGTAAACTTACATTTGATGGCGTGCATGATAGCATTGCTGAGCTTGAGGATAAGTTGTATCGATCGGTATTCTATTCTAAAGGAGATATTTTTATCACGTTAGATGAATTGAAATCTACTCTGCAGAGAATACGTGAAATAATAGTTGCTAACCATCAGTCTTTATATCTAGATGATATAGATAATTTGATAAATAAGGTAAATTTATTCGGTTTCCACTTTGCCTCTCTGGATATTCGTCAGAACAGTAAAATACATAATGCGGTTTTTGCAGATGTAATTGCACACCTCGAAAAAGAAAATAATGACATTGCTGGATATAAAGATTTAGACGAAAAGGCAAAGCTTGCTGCTTTAGGTAAAATTACCGCGACCATAACTCCAGACCAGTTTGAGGAAGAAAATACTAAAGGTACTTTAGAGTCTATTTTAGCTATTAAAACCATTCAGGAAAAGAATGGCGAGTACGGGTCAAACCGCTATATTATAAGTAATAACGAGAGTGCACTTAATGTATTAGAACTCCTTGCTATGTTCCGCTTTTTGGGATGGAAAAATCCTCCGGTAGACATCGTTCCGCTGTTTGAAACGGTAGATGATCTGGAAGATGCCGGCCATGTAATGCAATTATTATATAATGATGAAAATTACGCAGCACATCTAAAAAGCCGTGGCAACCGGCAGCCAATAATGCTGGGCTTTAGCGATGGAACTAAAGATGGGGGTTACTTAATGGCTAACTGGGGTATTTATAAGGCTAAGGAGAACCTTACCCTAATTGCCAGGGAAAATAATGTAAAGGTTGTGTTTTTTGATGGCCGAGGCGGGCCGCCTGCGCGTGGAGGTGGTAAAACACACAAGTTTTATGCTTCGCTAGGACAAACAATCGAAAACAAAGAGATACAGATAACTATACAGGGGCAGACAATAAGTTCTAACTTTGGTACGCTAGATTCATGCCGATATAATTTAGAGAATTTATTAAGTGCCGGTATTACAAACGGCGTATTTAATAAAAACGATAAACCATTTACCGATGCGCAGAGAGCTTTGTTCAACGATATGGCTAAACTTAGCTACGAGAAGTACATGGCTTTTAAAGGGCACGATAAGTTTTTACCATACTTAGATAAAATGAGTACCTTAAATTATTATGCGAAAACCAATATAGGTAGCCGGCCAAGTAAAAGGAATACCGATAGTAAGCTAGATTTTAAAGACTTACGTGCTATACCTTTTGTAGGATCATGGAGCCAGATGAAACAAAATGTACCTGGGTTTTTTGGCTTGGGGCACGCACTTGGCGAATATGAAAAAAACGGCAAATGGGATGAAGTTCAGACGCTATACCACGATTCATTATTTTTTAGGACACTGCTTGAAAATAGTATGATGTCGCTTACAAAATCATTTTTCCCGTTAACCGCTTATATGCAGGAAGATCCGGAATTTGGAGACTTTTGGTTAATTATTTACAACGAGTTTTTAGAAACAAAGCGACTATTGCTCAAAATATCGGGTTATCAGGAGCTTATGGAGAATTATCCTGACGGGCGTGCCTCTATAAAAATCAGGGAAAGTATCGTAATGCCATTGCTTACCATTCAGCAATATGCCTTAAATGCAATAAGGCAAATGAAAAGTGGTAAGAAAGATGATATCCTGCTTGAGGTTTACGAGAAAATTGTAACACGATCGTTGTTTGGAAATATTAACGCAGCAAGAAATTCGGCATAATATGAAAGTAACTGATTTACCGATAAGTGAATATCCGCCATATCAGGCTGCTTACATTGGATTGATTGACAAGGAATATACTTTAGTCGAAGAGCTTGAAATAAGCGTGCATAATTTTATCCGCTTTGTGCAAGATATTTCTATGGATAAGCATGACTATAGCTACGCACCGGGTAAATGGACCATTAAAGATATAATTCAACATCTTATAGATACCGAAAGGATCTTTTCGTATAGGGCTTTACGATTTAGCAGGGGAGATGCTACCGAGCTCCCGGGGTTTGACGAGAATTTGTTTGCGAACAACGCACAGGCCAATGAAAGAAAGCTACAAGAGATGCTTACAGAGCTGGCATTGGTGCGACAGTCAACCATAATGCTTTTCAAATCTTTAACTGCTGAAAGCCTTTTAAAAACAGGCATCGCATCCGGATATACCGTATCTGTTCGGTCTATCGGGTTTGCAGTTATTGGACATCAAAATCATCATATAAAGATATTTAAAGAACGTTACTTATAGAATTTAATTAATAACAAGCCATGTAAAAAGCATTCTGATAAAAATTTTCAGAATGCTTTTTTGCTTATAGTCGGTTGAGAAGCATCTATCGATCTGCATTATTTTAGCAGGGGATTTATTACGTTAATTTCGGTTTAAAAACCTGCACTCCCATTTATTTTAATTAATTTCGTTTCTTTATTTAGATTGATTATGAAAATCGCAATAGTTTGCTATCCTACCTTTGGCGGAAGCGGTGTTGTAGCCACAGAACTTGGCTTAGAACTCGCCCGCCGCGGACACGAAATACACTTTATTACCTATAGGCAGCCGGTTCGCCTTGCGCTATTAAACCCTAACATACATTACCACGAAGTTAACGTTCCGGAATATCCTTTGTTTCATTATCAGCCTTATGAGTTAGCGCTTTCAAGCAAACTGGTTGACATGGTGAAATTGCACGGTATCGAGTTATTGCATGTACATTACGCTATACCACATGCTTATGCAGGCTATATGGCTAAAAAAATGCTTAAAGAGCAGGGTATTAAAATACCTATGGTTACCACCCTGCATGGTACTGACATTACTTTAGTTGGGAATCATCCATTTTATAAGCCTGCCGTAAGTTTCAGTATCAATCATTCTGATGTTGTGACATCTGTTTCGCAAGATCTTAAAGATGAAACCTACAGGCTGTTTGATATTAAGAGGGAAATTTATGTTATCCCAAATTTTATAGAGGTAAACAAAGTTAATTTGAATGGAAATCCATGCAAACGATCGATGATGGCGCCGGATAACGAAAAAATTATTACTCACATTAGTAATTTTAGGGAGGTAAAGCGTATACCGGATGTGGTTAAGATATTTAATGAAATCCAGAAAAAAATACCGGCTCGTTTAATGATGGTAGGTGATGGACCCGAAAGAGAACCCGCAGAAAAGCTGGTAGAACAATTAGGAATTACAGATAAGGTTGTGTTTTTTGGCAATAGTAATGAAATCAACGAGATACTTTGTTTCTCCGATTTATTTCTTCTTCCGTCTCAAACTGAAAGTTTTGGCCTTGCAGCGCTCGAAGCTATGGCAGTTGGTGTCCCTGTGATCTCAACCAATGCCGGTGGTTTGCCGGAAGTAAACCGCGACGGATATTCTGGTTACCTTGGTAATGTTGGCGATGTAGAAGGAATGGCAGAGCGAGCAGTCTCGATATTGTCAGATGAAAATAAATTAAAGGAATTTAAAGCAAACGCGCTTAAAGTAGCACAGGAGTTTGATATTCAAAAAATCATGCCTATGTACGAGCAAATATACCGTAGGGCATTGAAACAGCAATTTGTATGAAAAAATTAGCAGCATTAAGTTTGGTATTGGTAACACTCATGGGTTGTTCAGCACAGAAAAGTAAAGGGGGCGATAATGCATACACCATCTTAAAACAGGATGCGTATGGCGGTAGGGAAGTGGCTTGTAATGAAACTATTACATCTCAGGCGCAGCTTTCTAAAATATATTCTGAACTTAATTTGGAAAATGTGCCAGCAATTGATTTTAAAAAAAATAATGTTGTTGCATTATTTTTAGGGCAAAAGTCATCAGGTGGTTATAGCATTTCCATTGACAGTTTGATAATTAAAAATAACACGACGGTTATAAAAGTTTTAAAATCTCCGCCGAGCGGCGACATTGTAAGTATGGCATTAACGGCACCATATTGCATTGCCAGTATTCCAAAAACTGATAAGGTTTTATTTCAATAAAAATTATATTTTTTTGATATTAACAAGGCAGCAATTTGCTGCTTTTGTTGTTTTTAGAGAATAGGATTTTTCCTGTTTAATTTTTGGTACAATTTTTGGCGTTAAATTATAAATCAAAAATCAACATTATGAGAACCAACATTACCAAACATTTTTTTAGCTTAGCTATTGTATTATTGCTGTGCACTTCATGCAGCATAAACGTATTAAACAATTTAAACGCAAATGCCGGCGTTACGTTTGAAGTCCTAAGGCAAGAATCCTTTGGCGGACGGGAAAAGGAATCGACCGAGGTTATTAAGTCGCAATCCCAGTTGGACAAATTGTATAGAGAGCTAGGTACTGCAGATGCTCCTAAAATTGATTTCGAACGAAATAACGCTGTAGCGTTATTTATGGGTCAGAAGAGTAGCGGGGGTTACAGTATCAGCGTAAGAAAAATAAGTATTGAAGATAACGTTGCTACCATTACAGTTAGGCGTACCACACCCGATGGTGTTGGCATTATGGCATTAACAGCGCCGTATAGCATTGTTATTATTCCTAAAACTGATAAAGTAGTTGTAGAGTAATTCTATATCACGCTCTCATATATTACAAATAAAGCAGCTCCAGAGGTGCTTTATTTGTTACAAAGATATCTTACGCTTTTTGCAGGCCATTGTACCAATCCTGATGTGCAACTGGGTTGCCATCCCGAAGATAAACAAATGACTTTTCCAGCATAGTCTGAAAGTCGGTACCTGTACAGTTTAAAAAATGTTCTGCCTTTTTAATACCACCCTGATAGTAAGTATATGACAACGATCCGTCAGTAGTGATATGTACTGTTGTTGGGATATTCCCGAAATTAAGCCATACTGTTAATGCTGATCCATCGGTGCTATATTTATTGAGGAAGTCGATATTGCATGCGGTACATTCTGCTGATAGATTGTTCAAGTAGCTATCAAAACCTTTCTCTGAAATTAGTATTTCTAATGTTTGTTGGCTCATTTTATTTTTTTTCTATAGTAAGTTCGGCGTAAACTGGTAAATGATCTGAAGGATACCTGCAGTTCTTAGAATCGCTTAGTACGGCGTATTTATTTACTCTTATTCCTGTTTTTGGTGTAAAAATATAATCGATACGCTTTATTACTGGTGTGCTAAACTGAAAGTTATTAAACGTACCATCCGGGCCAAACACCTGCTTAGCTACTTCTTTACTGTCGTTTAGTTGCGATGCAATCAGCTTTATGCTTTCGCTGTTATCTTCTAAATTAAAATCTCCTGTAAGTACAAATGGCAGGTTTTGTTTGTTAATCTCTTTTATTTTTTTAAGTATCAGTTTAGCACTTTCTACTCGTGCTACGTTACCTATATGGTCAAAATGAGTATTAAAAACCCAAAACTGTTCTTTGGTTTTTACATTTACAAACAATCCATAGGTGCATACCCTATTAATAGCAGCATCCCATCCTTTGGTAGGTTTATCCGGAGTCTCAGATAACCAAAATGTATCTTGATTCACAACCTTAAACTTTTTACTATTATAATATATGGCTGAGTGCTCGCCCTTCGATTTTCCATCATCGCGACCTACACCAATATGATCATAATCGGCAAGGGCAGCATCCAAAAATGTAACCTGCTCGGGCAGCGCTTCCTGAATGCCCATAAAATCAGGTTCATAAAAAAGTACCTGGCCGGCTAAGAAATCTTTTCGTTTGTCCCATCTGTCATCACCATCACTGGCAGTGTCTAGCCTTATGTTATAGGTCATAATCTTTAAGGTCTGGCTATGCATAGTTGTAATTAGTAAGGTAGCAACAGCAACAATAGTTATTAGTTTTTTCATTTATTATATTTTAGGAGTAGGTAGGTAGCCTTCGGAAATTAGCTCAACTTCGCCAATGATATTACTGAGCTTGCCATCTTTTAATAAATAATTTTTATTACTAATGGATAATACATCTTTATAATAATGATCGGTTACAATAATCCCCTTGGTATCCGTTAACCTTATTAAAAATTCTTTTATTTTTTCTTTATAAAGCGGTTCGACCATTGAGAATGGTTCGTCTAATAATAAAAATGGATGATTAAGATTACCAACTAACAGTAATTCAAAGTAACGCAACTCACCCATAGAAAGTTTACCTGCAACTGTATTCGCTATTTTAGGAATACCATCTGCGTAAAATAGTTTATCCTGCAAATCTCCCTTGAAATACAGCGGTATGATATCTCTTACTTTTATCCTTGTGGGCAGAAAAGGTTCCTGCGGTAAGTGGCCAATAATACTTTTTGGAATAATATCTTTTACTTTTATTGTACCTTCGTTTAGTTCAAGTTTTAGGCTATCAGCTCTTAAGGTGCCAAACAACATTTTTAATATAGTTGACTTACCGCTACCATTGCGCCCAAAAATAGCTGTTATTTCACCGGTATTTAATTGCAGATTTAAATTATCCGCAATAATTTTATTGCCAAATGATTTTGAAAGTTCTGTAATAACAAGGTTCTGCATGTCTAAAATAATTGAATTACTAAAAACATCAAAAACGCTACGATGCAATTGAAACCAAATACTGTAAGTGCAAGCCCTGTTTTTGTAAAACCTAAATTATAATAAAAGTAATATTGATTTTTAAAAAGCAAATTATAACCTATCAAACCCATAGCCAACCCAAAGGTGCAAAATGCAAGGGGCAGCCATTTAATACCGGCAATTAATGCTATTAATACAGAAGCTGGCAGGCTTATACTGTTTATTGTGAGGTAGTAGTTATAAAAAGCTTTCATAAGCTAGCTACTGCCTATCTTTTCTATGAACCAAAAGCTTATCGACAATTTTAGCCGAAGCAGTATCAGGAAATGCGTCGTTGCCTGTAACTAATACTCCTTTAATACCCGACTTTGATTCTATGCCGTATACTGTAGCTTTTTCATCCGGATCAGTTTCACCTTCATAAAAGTAGAGGTGTGTAATATCAAAGTCTTCGTGGCCAAATTTCCCGCTGTTATACACCAGGTTTTCTTCATCAATATTAAAATCTTCGGTAAAGCCTTTTTCTCTAAGTTCGTCTAAAGCTACTTTAACAGTAGCATAATGATATACGATGTCCATAGTATTTTTGTTTATATCCAAATTTAAACAAAAACAGTGGTTTTATCAAAAGTTATATTTCTAAATTACGGAATAGAAGTAAGTCCGTAAAACTTAAACTGCCCGTTTATTTTTACAAACTGAAAGGCATGGCTGGCACCTTGATGCCCTTTAGATAATTCATTTTTAAGATACGTTGGTACCCAAACTTCGTATAACGTCAAGTCGTTAGGGTAGGCCTTTGGCATAACTACCGGCTTAAAGTTTTTTAGCTGAATAACGTCAAAAGTATAACCACGCTTTAAAATTGCTTTATATACCGGCGACTTATCGAAGTTTTTAGCAATATTTAAATAGAAAATATCTGATGGTACAAAGTAACCCTGATCGTTAAATTCCGGTTTGCCCACGCAATCAATACAATCAACCTGCTTAAGGCTGAGTGCTGTAAATGATAGCTTATCATTTTTAGTTAATGATTTTATAAGTGAAGCAAATGCTTTATCAAGCAGATCGAAATCTGTTGAAGATGATTTCTGTGAAGTCTTGGCAGGAGCTTTTTGCGCACTTGCAATACTAAAAATTATTAAAAAACAGATAGTTGCAATTTTTTTCATGTTCATCTTTATAACTCTAATATCCGATAAATATAAATATATTGTTTAGCAAAAACGCCGGTTAATACCAGCGTTTTTTATTTTGTTTAGAAGCCTCAGACTTCCTTGAATTATTCGTTTTCTTTTGGCCTCCGGCACCACCGCTATTAGTTTTAGGTTTGTTGCGTAGGTCAGGCTTTTGCCCTTCAACCACGGCGTCTTCGCCCATACCATAAGGGTAAGGATGCCCTTCAATAACTTTTATAGGCATACGGATAAGCTTCTCTATATCTTTAAGATACGGCTTCTCATCTTTAGCACAAAACGATATTGCTAAACCGCTGTTACCGGCACGGCCTGTACGGCCTATACGGTGTACGTAGGTTTCCGGAATATTAGGTAAATCAAAGTTGATAACGTACGGCAGGCTTTCAATATCAATGCCACGTGCTGCAATATCTGTTGCAACCAATACCGGAATTTCTTTATTTTTAAAAGCTTCTAACACACGCTGCCTCGAGTTTTGCGATTTATCGCCGTGAATGGCGCCACTCTCTACACCATTCTTTTTTAATGCTTTAACAACATTATCGGCACCATGTTTGGTACGGGTAAATACCAGTACATTGTCAAGGTTTTCGTTGCGGATAAGGTGATACAGCAGTTTGCGCTTGTCGCCTTTATCTACAAAATACACTTCCTGTTTTACCTTTTCAGCAGTAGATGATATTGGCGCAACAGAAACATATTTAGGCTTTGTTAAAAACGTATCGGCAAGTTCGCGAATTGCTACAGGCATTGTAGCTGAGAACAAAAGCGTTTGCCTGTTATCAGGCGTAAGCTTAATAATTTTTTTAACATCGTTAATAAAGCCCATGTCCAGCATTTGGTCGGCTTCATCTAATACTAATGTATGCAGGTGGTCAAATTTTATAAAACCTTGTTTATGAAGGTCTAATAACCTGCCCGGAGTGGCAATTAATATATCTACACCTTTACGAAGCTGATCTGTTTGTGCTACCTGGTTAACGCCGCCAAAGATAGTAAGCTGACGAATGTTAGTGTATTTACCATAAACATCAAAACTTTCACCTATTTGCAAGGCAAGCTCACGAGTAGGCGTAATTACCAGGGCACGTATGTATTTAACTTTAGTAGCCGATCCTACAATGCGGTGCAGGTTATGCAATATAGGCAACGCAAAGGCGGCCGTTTTACCGGTTCCGGTTTGCGCGCAGCCTACAAGGTCGTCTCCCTCCATAATAACAGGGATAGCCTGTTCCTGTATAGGGGTAGGGCTTTCGTATCCTTCTTCGGTTAACGCTGTATGTATATTTTTAAGTAACTTTAAATCTTCAAATTTCATCTAAAAAGTAGTGAGTACTAAATTAGTAAGTACTATATGCCTGCAAAGATACGCTTTTTAATGCATGCTGCCAAAGTGATAATCGATAGTATATAGGTAGGTTGACTTACAATGTTTTTACCTTTTTAGCCTTCATAAAGTCGGTGATTAAATAGGCAATAAGCTTGGCTGTAAGGTGTGGATTTCTTTCGTCGCCGAGCTCAGGCGCGCCTTCGCATATATGCAGGTAGGTCACATTTTTATGTTCGCCAAAATAGTGAACAAACTGCCTTGTTTTTTCTACGCTAAAACCACTTGGTGTCATCGCGCTGCTTGCTACATTAAGCACCGCGCTTAAATCCAGTTCCAACCCGAACGGGTCATCGCCAATAAATCCAACTGCCAGAGCCATTTCTTCGCTAAAGTGCTTTTCTTTACGAACTGCCATTTGTTCATACGTATTAAAACGTACGCGCTCTGCGTACTTTTTAATGCTCTCCATAACACCTTTGGAAGCGTAATTTTCATGCAAGCCGAAAATAAAATAGTTTTTCAAAAAACCTTGTTCGAAAGCATAGCTAAAACCGTTACCACTGTGGCGACCTTCGAGCATCCTGAAATCGATATGAGCATCAAAATTAATTGCGTTTACGGCCTTACCTTTAGCAAGTGCAGTACCTTTAATATTGCCGTAAGCGTTGTTGTGCCCGCCTCCTACAATTATAGGTGTTTTACCGGCCTGTATAATTTTACATATAATGTGCGATACGTTTTTATCGATGTTTTCAACAAGTGCAGAGAGCTCTTTTCTTCCATTGATAGAGGTTGTGCTAAGCGTTTCTGCCTTTTGTTGTGCTTCGGTTACATCAAGATGGCCTAAGATGAGCAGTCTTCCCGCCTTAAAAAATTTGTTATGCTGAAGGTTTACAATACCCTTTAGTAAACTTGGCCATGCAGATGCAGCACCGGGGCGACCATAATTTGCAAGCACGCCAATATTTTCCGGAATGCCAAAGAGCACAAAATCAGCATCGCACAATTTTAAATACTCAAAAACGTCACTATCCTTGGGTATTGTTTGTATGCGTTCACCAAATTTTATCTCGCCACTTCTAAAATAAGTGTGCGCAGACAGGTCTGTTTCAGTAAACCGAATAATATTTTCCATAATGTGTTTTTGTAGTTTTCAAAAATAGTGTTTTTCTTTAATTTTTCGTTAAAAAGGGCATGTCCTACTTAAATATATATAAATTTGGAAAAAATAATTGTAAGATGGAAAATCAAAAAAGTAATTCTAGTTTAAAAGCGATTATAATAGTTTTGTCTATACTACTCGTTGGTAGCCTTGCTTATATGTATAAAATGAGTACTGATAGCGAGAAAACTGAAAAAACGCTGATGTCTGAAAAAGACACTCTTGTAAAAGATCTTGAAACCGCGAAAGCAAATTATGACAAGGCAATTGCCGAAAATACCGGGTTAAATGACGAGCTCATAGCCGAAAGAGCAAAGGTTGAAGAATTGCTTGCTCAGGTTAAAAAATCGAATGGCGATGTAGCATCGTTAAACCGCTATAAAAATGACTATAGGAGGTTAAAGCGCGAAATGGATAACCTTATGGCTGAAAATAAAAAGCTGAAAAAGGAGAATGGGATGTTAACCGTTCAGCGTGATAGCACAGTTAATGCTTTAGGTGAATCTAAAAGGTATAATGATACTTTAGTTTCCCAAAATGAGAATTTAAGTAAAACTGTCGAAAAGGCGGCAAAACTTAGTATTGTAAATCTTAAAACGCAGCCTTATAAAGAGAAGAACTCCGGTAAACTTGTTCAGACAGATAAGGCACGCCGTGTAGATGTAATTAAGGTAACTTTTACAATAGCCTCTAACGAGGTCGCGCCCGCAGGTAATAAAACATACTATGTACAAATTATTGACCCTAAAAATAACGTAGTAGGCGAAAAGAAAACCGAAACGTATGGCGACCAAACCCTTACGTATAGCTTTATAACTACGGCAGCTTACCAAAACAAAACTATGGATGTAAGCCAGGTTGTTAAAGGCGAAGATTTTGCTAAAGGTTTATACACTATTAATGTTTTTGATAGGGGTGTATCTGTAGCTAACTCAACATTTACATTACGATAATATAGAACTTTATACAATAAAAACAGCCTCCAATCGGAGGCTGTTTTTTGTTATATTAATTCGTGAGACTAAATTACTTTTCCCTCAATTATAACGGTATCTATTAAATTACTTCCAAATGCGTACGGCAATTGATAGTAGGAACTAAGTGGCTTTGTAATAATTAAGTTTGCCCTCTTGCCAATAGTTATGCTTCCGTGCGTTTTGCGTAGCCCCATTGCATAAGCACCATTTATTGTAGCGGCATTAATAGCTTCTTCGGGGGTCATTTTCATTTTAATACAAGCTGTAGCAACCACAAGGTTCATGTTACCGCTTGGGGTTGTACCGGGGTTAAAGTCGGTTGCTAATGCTAACGGCAAACCCGCCTTGATCATTTGGCGTGCGGGGGTATAGGATATGCTTATAAAAAATGAACAGGTAGGCAATGCAACAGCCATAGTATTGCTGTTTTTTAGTGCTTTAATATCATCATCGGTAACAATTTCTAAATGGTCAACTGTTAGTGCATTATATTTTACACAGGCCGCGATACCGTCAATCGCAGTA